>FWWM01002369.1_pt1 | contig 51369 bp, 43 predicted proteins | sample 2228351 | NCBI WGS metagenome assembly FWWM01 (sample SAMEA103939774, study PRJEB20133) | metagenome | reverse complement strand
CTAAATAAAAAACTTGGATTTGAAGAATGAAAAGAATATTTATTAAAATATTTTCTATAACGCTTTTTATCTTTTTACAAAATATCAATGCTCAGTCGGTTCGTAAACTTAACAATGATGGGGTTGATTTATATGATAAAAAAAAGTTTGCCGATGCCGAAGTTAATTTCAGAAAAGCACTTGAGAAAAAAGGAGATGACTTTATATCAAATTTTAACCTTGGAGATGCATATTACAAACAAGAAAAATATGAAGAAGCAATTAAATCATACCAGACTGCATTGAGCAAAACAAATGATGATATAACAAAAGCACAAGTCTTTCACAATATTGGAAATTCGTTACTGAAGTCGGATAAAATTCAGGAAAGTATTGAAGCATATAAAAATGCCTTGAAGTTAAATCCTAACGATTCAGACACAAAGTATAACCTGTCTTATGCATTGGAGCTGTTGAAAAACAAAGATAAAAATAAACAACAACAGCAGAATCAAAACCAGGACAATCAGCAAAATCAGAATCAGCAACAGCAGAATAATCAAAACCAAAATCAGGATAAGAATCAACAGAGTCAAAATCAGCAGCAACAGAACAATCGGCCAAAAGATCAGGAAGCTCAACAGGACAACACTAAACAACAGCAGAACCCTTCAAAAATTTCAAAAGAACAGGCAGAAAGAATACTCGAAGCACTAAAAAATAATGAAAAAGATTTGCAGAAAAATTTAAGAAAAGTAAAAGGAAAAGTTGTTAAACCGGAGAAGGACTGGTGATGAAAAAACTATTAGTAACGATCTTTCTTTTATTCCATTTCCAGCAGATTCTTGCGCAGACATTTACTGCGTCTGTGGATAAGAATCCCGTTGCAGAAAATGAGCGTTTTGAAGTTTCATTTACTTTTGAGGGAAACGATATTAATTCAATACGAAACTTTTCCCCACCTGCTTTTCAGAATTTCAGAATTCTCGCAGGGCCAAATCAGTCAACCAGTATGCAGATTATAAATGGAGCTGTTAGCGCTTCCAGAACTTTTTCTTACATTTTGCTTCCTTCAGCAACTGGTACTTTTACTATTGGAAGTGCAACAATTGAATACAAAGGTCAGACACTGAAAACTGAACCATTAAAGATTGTGGTTGTAAAAGGTAGTCCCAAACCAAAGGAAGAAGAAATAGCAGGTGTATCTGAAAACGAGATTGCAAAGAATCTTTTTATTAGGGCAAGTGTTGATAAAACCCGTGCTTATCTTGGCGAACAGGTTACAGTTACCTACAAACTTTACACGAGATTGAACATTGCAGCTCAGATGTCTATCAGCAAGCTTCCTCAGTACAGTGGATTCTGGGCTGAAGAATTGGAAACATCAAGAACTCTGAGTTTTACAACTGAAGTAATAGATGGTAAGAAATTCAGTGTAGCAGTATTAAAGAAAGCAGCTTTATTCCCAAATCAGGTTGGAAAACTTGAAGTTACACCTTTTGAGCTTAATGTTCCGATAGAAATACCTAAAAAGCGAAATCCGAATAATATCTGGGATAGTTTTTTTGATGATCCATTCAGACGAGGAGAAATTTATCAGTACAATGCCAAATCAAATATTGTAAAAGTAGATGTGGTTCCGTTGCCCGAGCAAAGCAAACCAGCATCCTTTAAAGGTGCAGTCGGCAAATTTGAATTTTCTGCATCATTTGATAAATCGAAAACCAAAACGAACGAGCCAATTTTATTGAAGATAATTATTTCTGGTGTTGGAAATCTTAGTCTTCTGCAACTACCGGATTTTGAGCTTCCTGCCGGATTTGAAAAGTATGAACCTAAGATAAATGATCAGATTAATCGCCTGAACAAAATAAGCGGTGTCAAAACAATTGAGTATCTCTTAATCCCTAGAATTTCAGGCACAAGAGAAGTTAAACCGATTTTATTTTCATATTTTGATCCTGATCTCAAGCGATATATAGAATTAAAATCAAATCCGTTTTATATAACAATAGAACAGGGAGATAGTTCAGCTAATTATTATGTAGCTCAGAAAGAAGGCATTAAACAATTAGATACGGATATCAGATTTATTAAAACTGATTTTGTGGATATCAGAAAACACGGGCAAAGACTTATAGAGGAACCAGGATTCTGGGTTGCAACATCAATACCTCTATTGGCTTTTATCGGACTGATTGGTTGGAAACGAAAGCAAGATAAACTGTCCGGAAACATTCAGCTTCTCAAATACCAACGGGCGGAAAAAATTGCAAAATCTAAATTCAAAAAAGCATTGAAATTTCTTGAAGCAGGAAACAGTGAGGCGTATTATTCAGAAATTGCCCAGGCATTTTTTGGATATCTGGAAGACAAACTTCACATTTCCAAATCTGAATTTACACTGGATAAAGCTCATAAAATTTTAATTGAGAAGGGAGTTGAATTGCAACTTGCCGATAGAATGAAAGCTGCCGGCGAAAAATGTGAATTTATCAGATTTGCCCCAAATGCGGCAGCTTCAACTGCTATGAAAGATTTTTATAACGAACTTTTGAATATTGTAATTGATATTGAAAAAGGTTTGGATAAATAAAATGTTAAGATTCTATATTGCCTATATTGCAGTGATTAGTCTATCTCTGATTAATCTGTGTTTTGCACAATCCTCTGTTGAAGAGGTTATGAAGCGTGCAACTGAATTTTATGTAAATGGTCAGTTTGAGGAAGCAATAAAAACTTACAATTCTCTGATAGACCAGAATTATGAAGGAACATCATTGTTTTATAATCTCGGAAACGCATATTATCGAATCGGAAAAATAGGATTTGCAATACTTTATTATGAAAAAGCATTAAAACTTTCTCCGGATGATGAAGATGTCCTGCACAATCTTAAAATTGCACAAATGAATGTGAAAGATAAAATTGAATCATTACCACCATTCTTTCTTTTCAGAATCTGGGAATCTATACTGGAAACTTTTTCAGTGAATGGCTGGACAATTCTAAGTTATGTTTTATTCACATTATTTCTTTTTGCACTTGGTTATTATTTTTTTGCTAAGAATATTGCACAACAGAGAACAGCGTTTTATTCCTCGATATTCGTTTTTATTGTTTTTCTGATTTCAGTCAGTTTGCTTATCGTAAAGTTAAATCAGGAATCAAAATTAAAATATGGTGTTGTTCTTAATCCGAGTTTAACAGCCAGATCAAGTCCCGATCCTCAGGGCAGGGATGCATTTGTTATTCATGAAGGATTGAAGGTAAAAGTTGAAGACAATGTTGACCAATGGATAAAAATAAGACTGGAAGACGGAAAGGTTGGCTGGGTTGAAAAAGAATCAATAGGTATCATTTAATAACAATATATTCAGGAGGTTCTATGAAGTTCTGTTTAATGGTTCTCTCAATTATCTTTTTTATTTCGGTTGGTACTTTTGCTCAGGAAAAATCGTGCTGCAGCAGTAATGAGAATATTAAGAAAGAAGTTTCAGTCGAAAAGTCACTTAATAAAGATGGAAAGACTGTTGAAATCAGAGAAACAGTCATTAAAGATGGAAAAACCGTTGAAGTAAAAAAAGTTGTTAAAGAAGAATCGGCAAAAGATCATTGTGGTAAACAAGGTGAGCATTCTTCTGAGAAAAAGGAAGATTGTAAACCAAAAGACCTTTCTATGAATAAAGGGGAATGTTGTACAACTGAAAAGAAAGTTGAAAAAGATAAGAATTAACTATCTGAGGGAGCATAAAAGCTCCCTATTTTATCCCCCAAAAATTTCAGTCATTAAATCAATTAACTTCTGCCGCGGAAATGGTTTGGAAAGGTAATGTGTGCATCCGGAAGTAAGCATTTTCTCGCGGTCGCTATCAAGGGCATAAGCAGTAACAGCAACAATTGGAGTTGAAGCATATTCGGGCATAAGTCTGATTTCCTGCACCACATCCAGACCATTTTTATCACCGCTTAAACCAATATCCATCAGAATAAGATCAAAATGTTTGTTCTTCACAATTTCAATAGCATCATCAGCATTATTAACTGCAGTTAGCTGAACCATATTCCCTATAAACGCTGAAATAGTCTGAATGTTGATTGGATCATCCTCAACAAGCAAAACAAATTTATTACTGAAATCAGACACTATTACCTGCTGTTGTGAATGTTCTTCTTTTGCTTCAATATTTTCTGTTGCTGCGTTTAACTCAACAAAAAAGGCAGAACCTTCACCAAGTTTGCTGTCAAACCATATTCTTCCGTTCATTAGCTTCACATATTTTTTGGTTAATGTTAATCCCAGTCCACTACCTTCAAATTGTCTGTTATAACCTTCACTAACTTGTCTGAAAGGTTCAAAAATTATGTCGTGATAAGAATCAGGGATGCCTATTCCGGTATCCACAACTTTAATAATAATTTTGTTTTCGTTTTTAAAAGCTCTTATTGAAATACCACCATTTTCCGTGTATTTAACAGCATTGCTTATAAGATGAGTTAAAACAGATTTAAGCATGGTTGAATCTGCGAATGCAAGGATCTCGTCTTCTTCAACATCGAAGTACATGCTTAGTCCTTTTAACTTTGCTTCATTAAGACATAGCTCATAGGAAGCTCTGATAAGAGGTAATATGTCGATTGGTTTTAAATCAACTGATAATGTTTCACTTTCAATTCTTGTTAAATCGAGAATTGCATTTAAGGTTTCGTGCAGTCTTTGACCGCTTTTACTTATGATATTTGCCAATTCAAGAGTAAGAGGTTCTTTTGTGTCTTCAGCAATCATACTTGAACAACCGAGTATTCCAACCAATGGTGTTCTTAATTCGTGACTCATATTTGCGAGAAAATTTGTCTTTAATCTGTTCGTCTCTTCGGCTTTGGCTTTGGCAATTCTAATTTCATCGAGTAACTTTTTTAATTTAGTTACATCGTCCTTAATTCCAATGAAATTTGTTATCTCACCGCGCTCATTCTTAACTGGTGAAATTCTCGCTGATTCCCAATACAAAGTTCCATCTTTCCTTTTATTCAGAAATTCACCGGTCCATTGTTTACCTGAAGTTATACTTTCCCAAAGATGTTTGTAGGTTTCAGCTGATGTATAACCTGATTTTAGAAATCTCGGATTCTGTCCGATTACTTCCTCTTTATTATAACCGGTTAAGATACAGAAGGTATCATTTACATACTGAATATTGCCCTTCAAATCAGTTATAATAACAGCCGAGCTGCTCTGATTGATAGACTGTGAAAGTATTTTAAGCTGCTCTTCTGATTTTCTTTTTTCGGTAATGTCTTTGCAAATCAGCTGTAAAAGACTGTTTCCGTTGATATCAACTTTGTACAAATTCATTTCAGATAAAATTTTTCTATCGCCTGCTTCAAAACACCATTCGAATTTTATCTTTTCGCCGCTTAAAGCTTTGTTGATATAAAAATTAAAAAGCTCCTCAGAATTTTCTCCGTTTATCTGAGATTCTGGTGAGAATTCGTGAATAAGGGAATGAATAATCTGGTTTCTTGACTTTCCGAGCATCTCTTCTGTTGCGGGGTTGCAATCAAAAATCCGGAATGATTTGATATCAAGAAGCAAGATTGCATCCATTGCGTTTTCAAAAAGAGCTCTGAATTTTTTTTCAGATTCTTTGATAAGAGTTTGTGCCTTTTTTCTTTCAGTGATATCTCTGGTTATGCACAGCAAATAATCATGTTTATTTAAGGTTATCCCTTTTGCACTTACTTCGGCATCAAAGCTGCTTCCATCTTTTCTTCTATGAACAACTTCAAAAATTTCTGTTTTACCCTTAAGATTTCTGATAGTTGACAAAATTTTATCATTATTCCAACTGGCATTGTAATCTTTTGCATTTAGCTGAAGCATCTCATCAACACTATAACCCAACATTTTACAGAAAGTGTCGTTTGCCTGTACTACATTCCCACTCTGATCAAGTATGTAAACAGCATCATTAATTGATTGCAGAAATTCGAAAGTTAGATTTCCTAAATTTTCTTTCATTTATTTCCAATTTCCATTTTAATTATGCCTTAATATGCAATAAGAATGAAAACCGGGAAATAAGATAAAAGAGGTTTTTAATGTAGTAATTCAGCTACAAAAAATTTTTACACTTTTAAAAGTTTTTATTGTAGTAAAATTACTACAAGAAAATAAATAGTTATCCTATAACAAGAATTATCAGAATTATACAAATTAGCACAAGTAAATATCAGGATTATTGAAAATGAAAAATTGTGGAGTCGCCGTGCTTAATCGAATTATGACCTTTCTTTCCGTGCTATATTCCCTCATACTGCTTTCCACATTCATAATTCTTTTAAGTTAACGGCGCTCCCAATGATAGAGATGAAATATGAGTATGATTTGGTATAAAATAAGTTTTCCGTCTTATCTGACTAATGGCAGAAGTAGGGAATCATTTATAAAAGAATTTTTCAGACATAAGAAAATTTTTGGTAAACCAGAAGGTATGGATATTTATGAGCTTGAATATGATCTTGATGCACATGAAGTGATTTATATTTCGATACCAAATCAGGCAATTGATAACCTTATTCAGTTATCATTAAAAAAATTTACACCGGTACCGGTAAAAGCACCATCAGTGAAATTGAGAAAAATTAGTTCAGAAGTTTTTTCATAGCCTCCTCTGTGATTGTTGGTGGTTAGTATAACAATACAAGTCAAACCGTTTGGTCAAGCGGTTTGATTAAAAGCCTCCACAAGCCCCTCCGGAAACGGAGGGGATTTTTTTTATATTCCTATCATTAAACCTAATTTAAACTGAATATTATTTATTGAACGCTTATCAGAAATAAAATGCTCGTCGCTCGATGATGAGTAGAGGGGGTCTTTGTCATCATTAAGTGTAGTATAGGAGTCAATTCGTCTTACTGTGGATGGATTAACGGATTTGAATTCTTTGCCAAAAAGATTTAAAAATTGGTAATGAACACTTAAGTCCAGCTTTAATCCGGGGTTTAATTTCAATAAAATTCCTGCTGCACCACCGGCGCCGATTCTTGCTGCAGATTCAATGTTATAATTTCCGCTCGGAACCTTCGACAAACCTTGTAGTTTTACTTCTCCGCTTAGTTGATTGAACATAAGATATGGAGCAAAGAAAGGAGTAACAGGTGAAAGAGGAATATCAATCATTATTTCAGGACCGAGTTTTACAGAAAAGTTTTTTAATGATACTTCAACTTTCCCGTTATTGTTGTCTGCATTGCCATCTCCATTGAGCGATGAATAATCTATCTCGGCGAAGAATGATGTTCCAATAATTCCCGCTCTTGCTTTTGCGAAAAATGAATATCCGCTTGAAAGTCCGTACTTTGTACCATTGTAAAAATCATCTGCTGAACCACCAGCATCTCCCTGTGGGATATTGTAGGAAAGACCACCGCCGACCTGAGCAGTAATCTGTGCTGATGAAACTGAAAGAAATGATATGCTGAGCAGAGTAATAAAGATTAATTTTTTCATAAAAGAACTCCTTAATTTTGTTCTGTTTAATTTAATAAAGACAAACCTTGATTGAAATAAGATTTACACTCAAATCAATAATTGATAACTTTAACGAGAGTATATATTTTTCAATTATGAATTCGAAGAAATATAACAATGTAAAGCTAACGATAAGTGTTTCTGAAGCTGTTCTGATTTTTATTTTAACCTTTCTTTTCCTGTATTTGGGTTACAGCAAAAGGTTAGCTGATTACCTTTACACATTCACTGAATCTGATTATTTAGTTCTGATTCTTTTTAGCATTATTACCGGTTTATCAGTTTCAATTATTTTTTTTCCTTTGAATTTTTATTCATCTTACATCCTTGAGCATAAATACAACTTATCGAATCAGACTTTATTGAAATATTTTACCGAAGGTATCAAATCAACTATTGTTTCAGGATTTATTGGGTTGCCAATACTGATTTTGTTCTACTTCATACTTAAGGAATTCGGGGATAATTGGTGGTTGGTTTTTGCGGTTGCTTTGTTTTTTATATCAGTTATTTTATCTCAGATTTTTCCAATAGTAATATTTCCTATTTTCTATAAAGTAAAATCAATTGAGAATGAGGAACTGAAAGAAAGAATCAAAACACTTGCTGATAACGCCGGTCTTAAAGTTCAGGATGTTTATGCTTTTGACATGAGTAAGAATACAAAAAAAGCCAATGCAGCTTTTACAGGACTTGGTAAAACAAAAAGAATTATTCTTGGTGATACATTGCTATCTTCCCACTCAAAAGATGAAATTGAAACTGTTATTGCTCACGAGCTTGGTCATTATAAGAAAAAACATATCTTAAAAAACATTATTATCGGAACAGTAAATAGTTTTGTACTTTTTTTTCTTATTTCTGTTTTGTACAAATTATCGCTTTTCCGGTTCGGATTTTCATCCATCACTGAAATTGCTGCACTTCCGCTTCTGACTTTATGGGCAATGCTCATAGGTCTAATTCAAACTCCGATTGGGAATATGCTTTCAAGAAAATTTGAATTTGAAGCTGATCAGTATGCAGTTAAAGTAACAAACAAACCTGCAAGTTTTATACAATGCCTTAAAAAATTAACAGAACAGAACCTTGGTGATAAAGAACCTCATCCATTCGTTGAATGGTTTTTCTACAGCCATCCTTCTATCAGGAAAAGAATTGAAGCAATTGAAAAATTCGCACAGAAAAACAAAATCATAGAAGAAACTCACTTACAGGAGCAGATGAGTTGATTACTATCATTAAATTATTTTTTATTATTCTTCACACAGCAATTTGCTCTGTGTTCGCATTGATTTTCATCTTTATTGACAGAACATTTACTCTGTATCATTGGCTTTCAAAAATTTTTTCAGGTGGAATTCTTCTGATTAGTGGCATCAGAGTTAAAATAGATGGTCTGGAAAATATTGACCCGAAAGCAGTTTATGTTTTTGCTTCAAATCATTCGAGTCAACTTGATATTACTGCTTTGCAGTGGGGAATTCCAAATCGTTTGGCAATGATTTTCAAAAAAGAGCTTGCCGGAATTCCATTATTTGGTTGGCAATTAAGATTGGGACCTTATATAATGGTTGATAGAAAAAGTCTTGAAAGTGCTGCTAAAAGTATTGAAGAAGCAAAGGAATTAATGAAGAAGAAAAAAATTTCCGTTCTTGTTTTCCCTGAAGGTACAAGAAGTAAAACAGGAGAAGTGCAGCAGTTCAAAAGAGGAGCTTTTCATCTTGCAGCTAAAGTAGGATATCCGATTGTACCAGTTACAATTAACGGAACAGAAAAAATACTTCCAAAAGGAACTTTTAAATTGAAAAGAGGAACAATTTTTCTGCACATTGATAAACCAATCTCCACAGACCAATTAAAATCCAAACAGGATGAAGTAGAACTTATGGAAAAAGTAAGACAGATTATTATTTCAAACAAAAAGGAATACTAATGTCAGTTACAAAAAGTGAAGTTGAAAAAATTGCTAAGCTGGCTAAACTAAAATTTTCAGACTCAGAACTGGAAAATTTTACTCATCAGATGAATGAAATTCTGAAGTATATGGAAAAACTGAATGAGCTAAACACTGATAATGTTGAACCTCTTTCCAATCCAATTGAAGCGACAAATATTTTTCGTGAAGATGAATTAAAACGATCAATAAAAACTGAAGATGCTCTGAAAAATGCACCAGTTTCGGATGACAAATATTTTATAGTGCCAAAAGTAATTCAGGATCAAAATAAGTAATACTGATGCCAGCAAAACCAAATAATTCACCTTTTATACTTGGCGTAATTCCGGCAAGATTTGCATCAACAAGACTGATGGGAAAACCACTTGCAAATATCGGCGGGAAACCAATGATTCAACACACTTATGAAAGCGCATTGAAATCCAAATTGATTAACAAATTAATTATTGCGGTTGATGATAATAAAGTTGCTGATGTTTGCAAATCATTTGGCGCTGCTGTAATGATTACTTCAAAGGATATTCAGACCGGTTCGGACAGAATAGCAGTTGTTGCACAAGAATTTCCAAGAGCTGATATTATTGTTAACATTCAGGGCGATGAACCATTCATTAAAGGTATGATGATAGATCAGGCAATTGAACCCCTACTGTTCGATCATTCAGTTCAGGTTTCAACTCTGGCAAAAAAAATTGTTTCTGCAGAAGAATTAACTTCTCCTTCAGTTACCAAAGTAGTTTTTGATTATGAAAATTTTGCTTTGTATTTCTCCCGATCTCCAATACCTTTTGTAAGAGAAGCAAAAGATGAAACTGAAGCAATTCAATTAGCAGAAATTTATAAACACATCGGTTTGTATGTTTTCAGAAGAGACGCTCTATTCAGATTTACTTCGTTGGAGCAAACTGATCTTGAAAGTTGGGAAAAGCTTGAACAATTAAGAATGCTTGAGCACGGATTTAAAGTAAAAGTGGTTGTTACTGAATATGATACATTTTCAGTCGATACTCCTGAAGATCTGAAACTTGCCCGAAGATTATATTCTAAACTCAAAAAGAAAATTCGGGAAAAATGAAAACTCCAAGAAAAATTAACCTTGCTGTTACACCAACTCCACTGGAGGTAATTAAATACCAGAATAAAAAATTTTTGATGAAGAGGGATGATCTTACAGGCTGTGAACTATCCGGTAATAAAGTCCGGAAATTGGAATATCTGATTGCAGATGCATTAAAGAATAAAGCTGATATTATTTTTACCTGTGGTGGTGAACAATCAAATCACGCAAGGGCAACAACAATTGCAGCAAGAAAATTCGGAATTCCTGTCAAATTATTTCTTTGGGGAAGTGATAGAAAAATTTCCGGCGGCAATTTGTTTCTTAATAGAATGTACGGTGCAGAGATACTTTATCTCAATAAAAATGAATACGAAAAAGTTAATGATATAATGCAATATCAGCGTGAAAAATTATTGCGAAAAAATCTTAATGCTTTTGTTATTCCCGAAGGAGGATCAACAGCCACAGGCGTTTTCGGATATTTTTCTTTCATATTAGAGTTAATGAAACAAATTGATTTACAAAAAGTCAAAGGTATTGTAACAGCGTCAGGAACAGGTGGAACAAGTGCAGGAATGCTTGCTGCAGTGTCTTATCTCAATATTGATTTACAAATTGTTGCGATAAATGTACTTTATTCAAAAGAAGTAATTACAAAAAAAATATTAATGCTTGCTGAAGCCATCAATCTTGAGTATGATCTCAATACAAAAATCAAAGCTGAAAACCTGATAGTACTTGATGGATATTCAAAGGAAGGATATAAGAAAATATCAAAGGATAAAATCAAGCTGATACGAAATTTTGCATCAGAAACCGGAATATTATTCGATCCTGCTTATACTGGTAAAGCATTCAAAGCATATTATGAAAATTATATATCGGAAGATCTCGGTATGAAATACATATTTGTTCATACAGGTGGAATATTCGGTATATTCGGGAGAGCGAAAGAATATCTGATTTGAGAAGAAAAAATTCAAAATTTATTTTAAGTTTGTAATAATATTTAAAGGTAATTAAATGGATTGCATTTTCTGCGAAATCATTCAAAAGAAGTCTCCGGCAGAAATTCTGTTTGAAAATGAAAAATTTCTTGCCTTTCTCGACATCAATCCTGTAAATTATGGGCATACACTTGTTGTTACAAAAGAACATTATGATAATTTTCTGACAGTTCCTCCAAAGGAACTTTCTGAAATTACAAGTCTGACCCAATATCTTGCCGGTGCAGTAAAACGATCGTTAAAAGCAGATGGATTTAATATCATTTCAAATAATGGAGCATCAGCAGGACAGACAGTTTACCATTTTCATTATCATATCATTCCAAGATTTGAAAATGATTTTATGATGAAGCCAAGAACCAAAGAATATGATGATGATGAGATTAAAAACTTTGCTAATCGGATTAAGTCATTCATTTCTAAATATGAGGACTTAATAAATGGATAAAAAAATCAGAGTATTGGTAGCAAAAGCCGGGCTTGATGGTCACGATAGAGGAGCCAAAGTAATTGCTGCTGCATTGCGTGACGCAGGTATGGAAGTGATTTATACCGGACTTAGGCAAACACCCGAGATGATTGTTGAGGCAGCAATTCAGGAAGATGTTGATGTTATTGGAATCAGCATTCTATCCGGTGCACATATGACAATCTTTCCTAAAATTATTAATCTCCTGAAAGACAAAGGTGTAACTGATGTTCTTGTAACCGGCGGAGGGATTATTCCTGAAGAAGACATTCAGAAACTGAAACAAATGGGCGTTGGTGAACTATTTACTCCTGGTTCTTCAACTACTGCAATAGCCGAATACATAAAGGAATGGGTTAAAGTTCACCCAAGAAATTAATTTATTAAACAGACCTATGTCTGTTCGGTGTGTCAATTAAAAATATTCTTTATAGCTATGAAAGGAGTTTAGAGATGAAGAAATTGATTTTACTCTTTTCTCTGATCGCAAGTGTCATTTCTCCTCAAACATTAATTCAAACAGTTAATTTACCTAATATTACATTTTATAATTATGGTTATGGATTGGTTTATGTGAATGGTAAATACTGGATCTCATCAGATAATTCTATTGTTGGCTCCGGAGTTTTGAATGCTGTAAATGATCAGGGAGCTCAGATTGATAATCTTATTATCCAATATCCGGGAATAAGAGCTTCTCAAGGTTTAGCATTTGATGGAACTGATTTCTGGTATGTGGAGCGAAAAACTGCAAGATGTGATTTATTTAAAGTCAGTACAACCGGAGTAGTGCTCGATTCAATCACAACTCCTGAACTATTCAGTGGTAATACATCAATAATTCTTGGGGGTGCAGCGTGGGATGGAACCGGTTTGTGGATTTCGGTTTATTCTCCTGACACCAGAGTTGCTTTATACAAAGTGAATGTTGCTGCCAGGGCAATTGTTGATACAATCCTTATTCAGCAGTTTGGTTTGCAACCAACTGGTATTACTGTCAAAGGCGATACTTTGTTTTTTGTAATGGACGGATTTCAGAATAATGATGAGAGAATATACGCATTAAGTCTTGCAACAAAAGACACTTTGTTCTCATTTCATGTTCCTGAACAGCCCGGAATAAGGCAAAATCCCCGTGGACTTGCCTGGGATGGAAATTTTTTCTGGCTTCTTGCCGAACCCGTTGGTGCATCCTCCGGGCGACAATTGTTTAAGTTCGATTTGAGCGGTGCCGGTACCCCTTCAATTAATCTGATTACTACAACCATTAATTTTGGTAATGTAATGATTGACTCAACTGTAGCTCAGAACATTCTTATCAGAAATTATGGAAATGCAAATCTGATTATTGATTCAGCAATTGTTAGTAATTCAGTATTCTCCTTGGGAACTTCTTTCCCTTTGATTATTCAGCCTGGCGTAACAATATCTGTTCCCGTTTCTTTCACTCCCAATGCAAATCAAACTTATAATGATTCGGTAATGTTCTTTCATAATGATCCGAATTTCTTATATTCAAGAACATTGTTAACAGGAACAGGTGTCTATACAGCACCATATATTGTCTTTATTCCACCTGCATTAGTTTTTGGTAATAAAAGAGTTAATTCAACTTCATATCTATCTCTGAAGATTGAAAATCGTGGTTCAAATACCTTAACCATTGATTCTGTAAAGCTGAAAACCGGTGTTTATTATTCAGTTAATCTTTTTACTCCAATTAATATTTTACCACTTTCCTCATACAGTTTTAATGTTTGGTTTAATCCAACAACAACTCAACTATTCACCGATTCCGTTATTGTTTATTCAAATGCATCTAACGGAAATATTCTTTATGTAAGTTGTTCCGGTACAGGCACTATTGTCGATCCAAATCTTGGAAACATTTTCTGGCAGGGACAGATTCCTCCTAATCCGGGAACAAGTTATCAGGATTATACTCCGAGATCAATTAAGAAGATTCAGGACATTAATGGCGATGGAATACGCGACATTGTAGTAGCTACAGAAAATTACTGGACGCTTGCATTTAACGGAAACAGTAGTGGAACCGGTGATATACTCTGGATGTATTCAACCTACTTCGGAAGTATTAATACTGGTTCTGTCGATTATGAACAATGCCTGCAAATAGCTAGTGACCTTAATAACGATGGACACGAAGATGTCGTGATCGGTACAGCTGGTGGAAATGAGTTTGTTTATGCTTTGAATGGATTAACAGGAGAAGTCCTTTGGGAATTCGGCAATGCATCAACAACCGCAGACGGTGATATTATGGGAATTGATGTAAAGAGAGATTTTACAGGCGATGGAGTTCCGGATGTTCTTTGTACTGCAAGTGGTAACGAGTCAACTGGCGAAGGCAGGTTTTCAATTTATTTACTCAATGGTACTAATGGTCAGGAAATCTGGCGAATCAATCAGGCACCTGAGCAAAAATTAAAATATATGGTTACATCTACTGATGCCGGCGGTGCTGCAGGTTCAAGAGTTGGTACTCTGAATGAAGTTATAGGGTTTAATCAGGCAGGAAGTATCAGATGGTTGTTTCCGACTGTGGGAACGCCTTGGACAGTTAAAGAAATATCTGACATTGGTGGACTGCCTGGCTCTGATGTTGTTATTGGTACTACGACCGGAAGAATTTATGTCGTTGATGGCAATACCGGCCAGCAACTTTGGCAAACAAATATCGGGAATGTTTTCATTGAAGATCTAAGAGTTACACCGGATATGAATAATTCCGGTTATCCTGATATTCTGGTAAGTGGAATTAGCCCAAATATCTTTTTGCTGGAAGGACAGAATGGAAATGTAATCTGGCAAAATTATACAGACGGAAATATTCTCGGTAAAGATGTGTTGAGTGATTTGACCGGCGATGGTTATCCTGAATTTGGTTCCGCTTCACTAAATAACCTTGTGCATATTTATGATGGATTAAATGGACAGATTAAATTTCAGTATGCTTTTGGCGGGGGAGGAAATTCCACTGCTGCAGAACATGTAGTTGAGCTTGATGATATTGATGGAAATCTTAGTGTTGAATTTGTCGCTTGTTCGAGAGATGGAAGAGTAATCTGCTTTTCTGGTGGAACAGATATTATTCCTGTTGAGATGTTGACCTTTAGTGCTAATGTTAAAGGTAATGATGTCATTTTAATCTGGTCAACCGCCACAGAAACGAATAATCGTGGATTTGAAATTCAGCAAACTTTAGCTCAAGATGGATCTGATTATCTGTCGTGGGAAACTGTTGGATTTGTAAATGGCAGCGGAACAATTACAGAACCTAAATATTATGAATTTATAATAAGAAATCTGAATCCGGGTAAATATCTATACAGATTAAAGCAGGTTGATTACGATGGCAGTTATGTATATTCAAATGAGATAGAGGTATTAGTAGGATTACCGGATAAATTTGTTTTGGAACAGAATTACCCGAATCCATTCAATTCAACTACAAAAATTACCTTTTTTATTCCGACAGGAAAGAAAAATTATGTTACACTAAAGGTATTTGACATTTTAGGGAATGAAGTTGCAACTTTAATCAATGAGAATAAAGAACCTGGCAGATATGAGATTGAATTTAGTAGTGATAAATATGGTTTATCGAGCGGTATTTATTTGTATCAGTTAAAGTCGGGTGAATACACCGATGTTAGAAAATTTGTTCTGATGAAATAAAATCCAATTTGAAAGAATCACAATGTTTAAAGAAAAATTAATTCTGCTCCTTTTAATTTTTGCTTCTTTAATTACCGCTCAGACTAAAACAATAGAAGTTACTGATGTATCCGCAGATAATTCGATGAGTATAACTTATCAGTTTGATGAAAGTAAAAAGCTGGGAGAAGTTATTAAACTTTCTTCCGATGTTCCATTTGGGGCAACTCCTTACTGGAGCTCGACATTGGAAAGACAAATTGGTGGTATGGCTTGGGGCGATTTCGATGATGATGGAGATTTGGATTTAGCCACAGGATGCTACTTCAGTCAATCCTATCCACCAATCCCTGAGTATGAAGTTTTAATTTATCGTAATGATAACGGAGTTTTAACCAATACTCCGGTATGGATTTCTTCAGATATGCGCTCTACAACTGATGTTAAATTTGCAGATTTGAACAACGACGGAAAACCTGAATTGATTGCCGCTAATGGTGATCAGAGTTTTGTCCCGTCTGTAATTTATTTTAACGGTGCATCAGGTCTGAATAACATCCCTGGCTGGATTTCTCAGGATAACAACTGGACAGTTGGTGCTGCTCTTTGCGATATTGATGACGATGGTGACCTTGACCTTGCATTTGGAAATCAGGGTAACACAGTAATTCCTACTAAACCGATCTGTGTTTTTTATAATTCCGGCGGAACTTTCCCGACCGTTCCCAATTGGCTCTCGGCTGATGAAATGATTACCAACTCTGTTGCATTTGGTGATCTTGATAACGCTCAGATTAAATATTCATTCGCTGAATATGTTGGTGATGGCGTAAGACATACTTTCCCATTAAAACTTTATCCAATTTATTCAATTGATACCGTACTCGTTGATGACATTCCATACAATTCTTATTGTTATGATCCGATTAGTGGCTGGATATCATTGGCTGATGTTCCTCAATCAGGTTTTACAATTAAAATAAGTTATCGTTACATTGCCAAGGGCGATCTTGCAGCTTCAAAATGGGTTAACTATGAAAGTGGGGTTTACTATAATAATAATGGAGTTCTGAATCCTATTCCAAACTGGACCGTTGGTAACACTCAAAGTCAGAAAGGAATTGCCTGGGCAGATTTTGACAGAGATGGTTTCCTTGATTTGGCTATTTCAGGGAGCAGTGTGCAAACAGTCATCTACAAGAATAATAATGGCTTATTAACTGGTCCTGTCTGGACTTCAAACTCACTTAATCCTTCTGCACAGGAATTAATAACCGGTGATTTGGACAACGACGGATATCCTGAACTGGCAGTTGTAAATTTTGGTTCAAAAAGAATTGAAATTTTCAAGAACAGAAATGGAATTTTAGATAGTGATCCAACATGGGTTTATGTTGCTGGTTCATCAGCTACATCAATTTCATTTGGAGATTTAAACGGTGATGGTTTTTTAGATCTTGCTGTTGGTACAGCACGAACTCCTGTCGTTGTGTTCCTGAATCAATCCTCAATAATACCAGTTGAACTCGCTTCATATTCATACTGTGTGAACGGAAATAATGTCGAATTAAAATGGACAACTGCTACAGAAACTAATAATCAGGGATTTCAGGTAGAAAGAAGTCAAAAGTCAGATGTCAAAAGTCAAAATAGTTGGGAAACTATAGGATTTGTAAATGGTAAAGGTACTACCACTGAAAAATCGGATTACAGTTACATTGATAAAAATCTTCAACCAGGAAAATATTTTTATAGATTGAAACAGATTGATATGGATGGAAGTTTTTATTATTCCAATGAATTAGAAGTTTCCATAGAGTATCCTTTTGTCTTTAAATTAGAGCAGAATTATCCAAATCCTTTCAATCCAATAACTGTAATCAGTTGGCAATCACCCGTAGGTATCTGGCAAACTCTTAAACTTTATAATATACTAGGCAATGAAGTAGCCATATTAGTGGATGAATATAAAGAAGCAGGAAGTCATAAAGTTGATTTCGATGCAAGCAAACTTTCGAGTGGAGTGTATATATACAAATTAACCGCAGGCACATTCCATACTAGTAAAATGATGATTTTATTAAAGTAATTTTCAATTCATCTGTTAGTTTTTTATTCAGTCGCTTTCATCTACTCTTTTGAGTATGAAAAATTGATAAAAAACTCTCCCGGAAAGTTCAGTCAAATTGTGCTCTGGTTAAACATCTAATTAAAAATAATTAATCAAAAAATCAGGAGGCATTATTATGCTAAGAAAACGTGCTTTCGGTTTATCAATTGGGGTTGTAATGGGTCTATCAATTCTATTCTTAACCTGGTTTCTTCTCTGGAGGAATTCACCCGGAGAAATTATGTCTAAGTTCAGTTCAGTCTTTTACGGATATTCATATAGTTGGGTTGGTGGAATAGTTGGTTTTATTTGGGGGTTAATAATTGGCTTCATAATAGGTGTTTTGATTGCCTGGTTTTACGAATTCTTCTCAAAATTATTGTATAAGGAAAAATGACCGGATTTCCCCGTTCAATCTTTAGATTGAGCGGGGAATTAAACCGATAATCATTCAGGTTTACTGACAAATTATCATCCTTTAATATCGGAACATAATTACTTATATTTGCACCTGTTTTTAATAAAAATTATTCGGAAGACAGGATAAAATATGAGTTTATTCAAGGACGAATTAAATCCGGCACAATTAGCAGCAGTAGAATATATTGATGGTCCGCAAATTATTATTGCAGGTGCTGGTTCCGGGAAGACGAGAGTTCTTACCTACAAAATAGCTTACCTACTTAAGAAAAACTTTAAACCTGAAAGTATTCTTGCTCTTACTTTCACAAACAAAGCCGCAAATGAAATGAAGGAGAGAATTAAAGAGCTTGTTCCCAAAAAAGCTGATTCTCTCTGGATGGGCACATTCCATTCTATATTCGCAAAAATTTTAAGAATTGAATCAAAGCATGTTAATTACAAAAGCAATTTCTCGATTTATGATACAATTGATTCTCTTTCATTAGTTCAGAACATTATGGAAGAATTGAATATTGATCAGGATAAAATTCAGCCCGGAGCTATCAGACACAGAATTAGTTTTGTGAAAAATCATATGATAACCCCTGAAGAGTTCAGAAACAGTTTTATTAAATCGTTTTTCGATGAGAAGGTTGCAGAAGTTTTTGAAGAGTATGAGAAAAGACTTTATTCATTCAATGCGATGGATTTTGATGATTTACTGCTTAAACCCATCCATTTGTTTACCGAAAAACCTGCAATACTTAAAAAGTACCGTTCAATGTTTGAATATGTATTAGTGGATGAATTTCAGGACACTAATAAAGCGCAGTATGAGCTTCTGAAAATTCTCGTTCCTAAAAATGGTTTAATATCTGTAGTAGGTGATGATGCCCAGAGTATTTATAGCTGGCGTGGTGCTCAGGTCAGCAATATGCAGGAATTTCAGAGAGATTATTCGAAAGTTAAAATATTCAAACTCGAACAGAACTACCGATCGACAAAAATTATACTTAAAGCCGCTGACTCAGTAATAAAAAATAATCCGAATCAGTTGGAAAAAACTTTATGGACGGATAACGAAGATGGTGAACCAATAGTGCTTTTGAAATGTGCCGATGAAAAAGATGAAGCTGCACAAATAGCAAAGTACATTAAACAGGAAGCTTCCAAGAAAAAATTAACCTTTAAAGATTTTGCTATTCTGTATCGAACCAATGCTCAATCCCGCGCTATGGAAGATATTTTCCATCGTGAAAAAATTCCCTACATAATCATTGGCGGGGTTGAGTTTTATAAACGAAAAGAAGTTAAAGATGTAATTGCATATCTTCGTGTTATCGCAAATCCGAATGATCAGGAAAGCTTACTTCGGATTATGAATTTTCCACAAAGAGGGATTGGCAATACAACAATTGTCAGAATGCTTGCCTTTGCTAAAAAACATAATCTTACGTTGTTTCAGACGATGGCAAGAGTATTTGAAGTTATTGATATAAAGGAAAGAATTCAGAAAAATGTTAAGAACTTTAAAATACTTCTTGATAAATACATTGGACTTAAAGATAAGTTATCAATCGGTGAGCTTACAAGAGCTTTAATTGATGAACTTGGTATAATCAAAATGTTTAAAGAAGATAATACGCCAGAATCATTACAGAGAATGGAAAATGTAAATCAGTTGATTGCCTGGATTTCTGAATATTCGGAGCAGAATAAAGAAGTTATGCTTGAACAATTTCTTGAAGAAGTATCCCTTATGTCTGATGTTGATAATTATTCGCGTGATAAAAATGCAGTTGCTATGCTTACTTTTCACAGTGCTAAAGGACTTGAATGGCCAATTGTATTTGTTACTGGTTGCGAAGAAGACATTTTCCCGATTGCCCCCAAATTCAGTCAGGATACATCAGTTGAAGAGGAGAGAAGATTATTTTATGTAGCTTTAACAAGAGCACAGAAAAAGGCATATATTACACATGCCCGTTCAAGGTATCGTTTTGGAGAAGTAGCATATCAAAGCCGCTCAAGATTTATAGATGAACTTGATCCTTCAACATATAAGGAGGTAAACGGCGGCTTGGGTAGAAAAGGGAACCGCAAAACAAAAAAAGAACTTTACTATGAATACTTCCAGAATGTTGATTATGAAAATTTCAATCAGGATGGTTCTTCTCTTAAACCAGGGAGTAGGGTTATGCACGATAAATTCGGACTTGGGCGGGTGATTGATGTTGTTGGAAGCGGTGAAATGACTAAAGCCATAGTTCATTTTGAAGGAAATAATGTAAAGCAACTTATGCTTAAGTTTGCTAAGCTGAAGGTCCTTTAGTTATTTATTAAAAGAATTAAAATTGATTTTAAGGAGTTGAGTCTATGACAATTGCACCAAAAAAACTTGCAATACTTGTTGGCGGTGGACCGGCACCGGGAATAAACAGTGTTATTGGCGCTGCTACTATTCGTGCAGCTGTTGAAGGTATTGAAGTTTTAGGAATCAAAGATGGCTTCCAGTGGATTATGGAAGGCGATATTACCCGTGTAAAAGAATTAACAATTCATAATGTTAGTCGTATTCACTTCAGAGGTGGGTCTTACATCGGGATTTCGAGAGCTAATCCCACTAAAGATAAAAAGCATCTTGAAAATACTGTAACTTCACTGCTAAGACTTAATGTTGATAAACTGATTACAATTGGTGGTGATGATACTGCTTACAGTGCGTTAAAAGTTAACGAAATGGCTGCAGGCAGGATTAAAGTTGTACATGTACCAAAAACAATTGATAATGATCTCGATCTTCCGCATGGCATCCCGACCTTCGGATTTCAAACAGCCAGACATATTGGTGTTGATATTGTTAAAAATCTTATGGTTGATGCCCAAACAACCTCACGCTGGTATTTTGTAATTTCAATGGGTAGAAAAGCCGGACATCTTGCTCTGGGAATTGGTAAAGCAACTGGCGCTACTCTTACTCTGATACCTGAAGAATTTACGGGTAAAGAAATTAAATTAAATCATATTGTAGACATTCTTGTTGGTGCTATCATTAAAAGACTAAGTTATGGAAGACCTGATGGTGTTGCGATTATTGCTGAAGGATTAGTCGAGCATCTCAATCCTGCTGACCTTGAAGATTTAGTAACCGTTGAGCGTGATGCACATGACAATATTCGAATCGCAGAAATTAATTTCGGTGAAATTCTTAAAGCAAAGGTACAGGAAAGACTGAAACAATTTGGTCTAAAAGCAACCATCGTAGCAAAAAATATTGGTTATGAGTTGAGATGTGCTGATCCGATTCCTTTTGATATGGAATATACCAGGGATCTCGGTTTTGCAGCTTCACAATTTATTCTTAACGGTGGTAGTGGGGCAATGGTTTCAATTCAGAACGGAAGATTTGTTCCGTTATACTTCAATGATATACTTGATCCAAAAACAAAAAGGACAAAGGTTCGAATGGTAGATCCTTCCTCTGAATCTTTTTACATTGCCAGAAGATATATGTTAAGATTAAATCAGGCAGATTTTGATGATCCACACGAACTGGCAAAACTTGCTGCCACCGCCGGCATTTCAATCGAGGAATTTAAAAACCAGTTTTACTACCTTATTGAAAATGATTTACTATACAAATTTATTCGAGAAGGGAAAATTGAATTGGCATCTCAGGACAGTAACTGGGCGTATAACCCTCCGGTAGCTTCAAGAGATGCTGAAAATGAATTAAATGGTGAAGCAATGTTGCCTAATCTTTGATATCCGGATAGAAATTATCAAGCCCTGATGATTATTCTTCAATCAGGGTTTTTCTTATTTGGAATTTTCTCCTTTGAGAACTTTGTAGAAACAATAAGAAGTTAGAATCAGAATTACTCCCCAGGCCAAACTTAAAAATATCCAGCCTTCAGTTGTCATTCCCATTAAAAAATCTCCTTTCTGTTGTTCCACGCTTTTTTTACAAGCCAGAGAATTCCTCCAAGCAAAATTATCATCAATAACCTTGAACCCCAGATATAAGGAACATTTTCGGGTGCTACATTATTTAGTAATAATGTGGGCAAGGCATTCTGAACGAACCACCAAACCATAATACCTGCAAGAATAATCGGAGTGATATACTTCATTATGTAATAGAAAATTTTTGGGATTTTAATATCGCCACCATCATTCATTTCTTTCCATGCCTTATCAGCACCAAAAACCCACATAAATAAAATTGTTTCCATCAAAGCAAAAACAACCAGTCCAAATGTGCCTGCCCAATAATCCATTTCATCAAGAAAACCATACTTTAAGAAAAACACAACAAATTGAACAGAAACGAGGACAACTGCAGCAAGTGTTAAAACTGCTTTTCGTCTGTCCATTCCAAATTCATCTTCAAGAAAAGCTATAATGGGTTGACCCATCGCAACAGATGAAGTTATTCCGGCAAAGAATAAAAGCAAGAACCAAAGAAAACCAAAAACCTCTCCAAGAGGTAAATGTGTGCTACCGAAAATAGCAGGCATTGCGACAAAACCTAAATTGAATGCTCCTCCCTGAGCAATTTCTTTTGTCATGTCTAATCCGAAAAATGCTACTGCAACAGGAATAGCAATTGAAGCACCTAAAATTACCTCAGCAAATTCATTTGTTGATGCCGTGGTTAATGCAGAAAGTGCTATATCGTCTTTTGGTTTTAGATAACTGGCATAAGCATGTATGGTTCCCATTCCTACTGACAAAGTAAAGAAAATTTGTCCTGCTGCGGCTAACCAGATGATTGGATTTCCTAACTGATTAAAGTCCGGATTCCAGATAAATGCGAAGCCGTTCTCAACTGAATTTTCAGGCATTGATGGATCAGGTGTTCCTAATGTAATAACCCGAACAACCAGAATTATTGCAAACACAAACAGTAAGGGCATTGCTATCTTTGCAAGTTTTTCTATCCCTTGAGCAATACCACGATAAAGTATGTAGAAATTAATTGAAAAGGTGAATAGCATTAATAAATAAGCAGTCCAGATTGAAGAAAATGTATCAGAAACTGTTATGCCTTGATAGCTTGAAAGAAAATCAGGCATTGTTTGAACAGTTTGATTGGAGAAAAAACCTAAAATAGAAAATATACTAAAACCAAGAGTCCAGGATTCGATGTAGGTATAGTAAATAAGAATTGTGAGAGATATAAATAAACCAAAAGCACCTAAATATTTTGCAAGCTTATGTTTCCACAGAACATCGAACATTCCAGGGGCACTGCCGTGTCTGTATTTACCACCGTGCCTGCCGATGCCCCATTCAATCCACATCAAAGGAATGCCAAGTAATATAAAAAAAATGAAATAAGGAATCATAAATGCGCCGCCGCCGTTCTGAGCTGCCTGAACAGGAAATCGTAAAAAGTTTCCTAGACCAACAGCATTTCCGGCAACAGCAAGAATTAGCCCGATTCGTGTTCCCCATTGTTCTCTTTCACCAGAATTTGCCATTTAACCTCCGGTTTTTGAAGAATAAAAAATTTGTGTGCTGAATATCATTACTTTAATCTAATTTTTCAAATAGCATAAAATGATTTATTAAAAATTTTCTGAAAGATTATGCCCACAAAACTGTTTTTCTAATTCATCAATTATTTATTAAATTTATTTAGAATAAAAATTAAAAGGAGATAACTATGCCCAAAAACTTTGTTTCGAATAAGGATGAAACAGTTAGAATGTTTAAAAATGATTTTCTTGAAGCTTTGTCGCGTGTTCATCCTTCTGTTCCATTAATAATTTATCTGCCAGTCGTTTTATATGTTCTTTATTTATCTGCTATGGATTATTCGCTTTCTTTTCTAACTATTGCAGGACTTTTTGTGTCCGGAATGTTCATCTGGACGATTACTGAATACTGCTTACACAGATTTGTCTTCCATTTTAAGCCCAAAAGCCAATTAGGTGAAAAACTTCATTTTATATTTCACGGTGTTCATCACGATTATCCAAGCGATTCGAGAAGACTTGTGATGCCTCCTTCAGTTTCTATTCCTCTGGCAGTTTTGTTTTTATTTCTGTTCAAGTTTCTGATTGGTTCAATTTATGTTTTTCCTTTTTTTGCAGGATTTCTGGTTGGATATCTGTTTTACGATCTAACTCATTACGCAATACATCATTTTAATATGCATAGCAAATTCTGGCTCGAAATTAAAAATCATCATATGCGTCATCATTATCTTGATCCTAATAAAGGATTTGGAGTTAGTACTCCTCTTTGGGATATAATTATCGGAACTAACTTCAGATTAAAAAAAGAAGAACGAAAAGCTAATTGATTTATCTGCAGACTTAAAAATGAGCAACTCTAAAACTTTCTGCTTCATTTCTTTAAGTCTGCTTTTTTATTCCTGCACTCCGGAATTAAGCGATAATCTGTTTATCAGAATAACACAGGTCGGATTTTTACCTGAGGATTATAAATCAGCCGTAGTTATTTCAAAAATTCCGTTGGATGAAAAAATTTTTACCATAAAAAATTCGGATAACAATCAGACTATACTGATTGATTCGATAAAACTTATTCCGCTAAAACTCAACTCTTCTTTTTTATACTCAGCACTGATTGAATTTTCAGAATTAAAACAAACGGGTGAGTACATTATTGAATATCAAAATGTGAAGTCTTACGGATTCAAAATTGATACTACTCTTTTTAATTCAGTAAGAGATTCGTTAAGTCTTTTCTTTAAAGTACAAAGATGTGGTCCAACGAATCCGTTGTTACATAATGTTTGCCACCTTCAGGATGCAACAAAAGTCATAGGTTATTCAGATTCCTCTGCAGTTGATCTTACAGGCGGCTGGCACGATGCAGGTGATTACATTAAATTTTTATATACAACCGCATTCACGACATATCTGTTGCTTTTCAGTTATGAATTTGCACCTGAAAAATTTTCATTTGATTTAGATAATGATACTGTTCCTGATATTTTGCAGGAAGCGAGAATTGGACTGGATTTTTTGCTGCGATGTAATTTTGCTGATGATGCATTTATTTCTCAGGTGCAGAATGACCAGGATCATAATGTTGGCTGGCGATTACCCGAAAATGATACATTAACTTTTAATCGTCCTGCGTATGTTAAGATGACCCGAAGTCAGATTGGTATTTATAGTGCCGCTCTCTCTTTAGCTTCACGAATCTGGAAACAAAAATTTTATGATGATGAATTTTCCGGGACCTGTTCTGAAACAGCAATAAAAATTTTTCAGATGAGAAACAAGATATTAGATTATTCTGATGAGGAAAAATATTACAAACAGAATGAATATCATTCAAAACTTGCATTGGCAGCAGTAGAAATATTTAAATCGACTCACGATGAGCAGTATCTAAATTTTGCACTCGACTACGGTAAACATATTAAGCAGAATAATTGGTGGAGTTGGGGAAATCTGAATGCATTAGTTTTTTATAAACTTGCAGAATTTGATTCAAATTATATTTTCCGGCTGAAATCAATTTTAACTTTTTACTCAGATAATTCTCAGTCCAATCTTTTTGGGGAAGCTCATCCTTTAAATTGGGGAACTACACATTCTTTAGCCGGAACTGTGTTAAGTTCTATTTTGTATAAGAAACTCACTGGTTCCACGGAATTTGATAAACAAGCAAATATAAATCGCGATTATATTTTGGGAAGAAATCCCTGGGGAATTACTTTTATTCATAACATTGGGCAAAAATTTCCTAAAAGAATTCATCATCAGGTTGGATATTTTAATAATGGTTATATTCCCGGGGCAATGGTATCTGGACCTGTTGCAGATTCACTAATAATACAGAATAATCCGGAAATCGGAGACGATTACTTTAAGAAATTTTCCGGACCAGCTATATATGCAGATGAATATAATAATTATCTGACCAATGAACCAACAATCGCATCAAATGCAACGGCGCTATTTATTTTCGGATATTATTCCGGAGAGCGTTAAAACTTTGTAGCAATCTAATACAGCAATATTTGCCTTGTCTCTTATTAGTCCAAAACTTTTCAATTAACACTGATTTTAGAAAGCATTGTAACAGGTCGGCGGTATAATTTTTGGGGAAAAGTTAAAAATTCAATTTTACAATGAAAAAAGCTGTGCAACTATTTCCTTCAGGAATTTCCATTATTGATAGTGCCTGGGGAGGGCTTTATAAAGGTGGCACTTACCTGCTGGTTGGTGAGAAAAAAACAGGAAAAACTTTATTAGCAATCCAATTTGCAGTTGAATCTGCAAAACAAAAAGAAATATGTCTGTTTTTTACAAATGCCCGACCAAAAGATTTAATGATTCAAGCAGCATCAATTGATGTTGATCTTGAATATTATATGAACAAAAATTTAATTATTGTTGTTCGGGTTGCTCCTCCGCCTGAATCTACTGCGTATGGAAACAGAGATGAATATTTAAGCGAGTATTTAAGTGATATTATTACTGTTGTTAATCAATATAACCCATCGAGATTAGTATTTGATGAAATTACTCCATATATAGAATTTGAAGATACGGTTAAACTTCGCGATGTGTTTTCCAACACCTTTGAACAGATAGAAGACCTTGGTATCACAAGCTTGCTTTCAGTAAGAGAACCTGCATCAGCAGCTACTCAGATGATATTTAATATTCTTAATAACTATGCAACCGGTGTTATTCAACTTTATAAAAAGACTGACTCAAATGGATCTACTAAAAGCGGGATAATTGATATCCAACCGAACATCGGACATACCGAAGGAAGATTCAGAGCTCATTATTCAATAGAGCCTTATAGAGGGATTACAACCGATTTTAAAACTCCCAAAACAAAAGTATCAGAAAAAGTCTATGAGAAAATCGGTGATTATATTTCACTTTCTGAAATCAAAACTTCGATTGAAGAATTAACAATTCCTAATTTTTACTCTCTGGATGACTTTAAACTTATTCTCAATAATCAGATTGCAATGTACAAAACAACAGGACAGGTATTTACCCTTGTTTCATTCAGATTGTTGCCCAGAGAAAAACGGAATTCAACACTAACAATTAATCAACTCAAAAATGTTATCAGGATATCCGCAGAAAAGAAGGATAAAATTTGTCAGGTAGATGAACAGATTTGTGTTCTATTAGTCAAAGAAGAGCCAAAATCTATTTCAGATTTTATTAATAAGATAAAAATGAACCTCCCATCAGACGATTCTTCAGAAAGAGAATTACTTGCCTCAGATGTTTTCTTCTACTATCTGAAAGTCTCGGAACAGTTTGAAAATGCTGATCAGATGCTGTCAAAACTCCATTTCGAAGTTAAGGATCCGATAAATTCTCATTCATTATGAAATGAAAATATTATTATCGATAATCTTAATTCTTTTCACTCCAATTTTCTGTCTGGCTCAATCGGATTATAAAACATTAATTGAGAATTCAAAAGTTTTAATGGAATCCAACCGATATGGAGAGGCAATAGAATTATTAAACAGATTAGTTGCAGCAAATCCTCAATCTGCCGAAGGATTTAATCTGAGAGGAATTTGTCACGAGAAGCGGGGAAATTATGAACAGGCAGTTTATGATTACCGGACTGCTATCAGAATTGCCCCAGCTGATAAACAAATATCTGAAAATCTTAAACGGGCCGAGAGTGACTGGTATCGACTATTGTACAATCAGATCGAAGGTTACAAAAGAGAAATTGCAATCAATCCTGCTGTTTCTAAAAATTATCTTGAAATCGGGAAGTGCTATAAGAATTTAGGCGAATGGAACGAAGCGGAAATCTGGTATGATTTATATCTCGAAAAGGAAGAAGCACCTGCTGACGAGATTCTGCGGTACACAGAAATTCTGGCAAAGAACAATCACATATCTAAAGGAGAACCTGTCTTAAAAAAATCAGTCGAAAAATATCCGGATGATCATCGGCTTTGGTCTCGTTACGGATATTTTCTTTTTTGGTTAGGTAAAAGTAGAGCAGCTGAAAATGCATTTAATCAGGCACTCAACATTCGTCCTTATTTTAAGGAAGCATTAGATGGTCTGGATTTGGTTCGAGGTAAGAAAACCATTTACACTATAAATGATACTTCTAGTGTTTTAGGGAAAGGTAAGAAAATAAAAGAGTACCTGATAGATAATTATTTTTTAACTCTCAGGAAAAATCCTGAAAATGATAAAATCCGGTTTAAGCTTATTGATGAGTTGATAAAGTATAAGAGATTCGAAGAAGCTCTTCAGCAACTGGAAATACTTAAACCAAAATATTCTAACGAACAGATGTTTCAACAAATCTCTTCAAATGTAGAGAACAAAAGAAATGAGTATCTGGATGATCAAATTAAAGAACTGAAAACATTAATTAATAAAAATCCACTTGACAGAGTTTCCACAGTCCGATTGGCTGAATTGTTGACCTACAGAATGCAGCTTCCGGAAGCTATTTCGTTGCTCAATGGTTACTTGAAATTGAATGATGATAATGAAATCAGATTTTTACTGGCAAAGTATTATTTATGGGATTCAAAGCTCTGTGAAAGTAAAACTCAGCTTGAGGTTTTGTTGCAAAAAAAGTACTCAAATCCTGAAGTTGAATTAATGCTTGCCAGAATTTATCTGTGGCTTAACAGTGAAATTCAGAAATCAGAATATCTGTTCGAAAAATACTTGTCTCTTTTTCCGGAAAATAAAGACGCAATCTCAGGTTTGATTGAAACAAAATTAAAACTTGAAAAATACTCCGAAGCGGAAAAAATATTAGGAACACATGAACAACTTTTTACTTCTGCTGAAGTAGCGGATATTAAGAAAAGGATTGAAGAGTCAAATAGAAATAAAAAACTGTCAGAACAGTATAAAGTACTTGAAAAAGCAAGAGAATTCTCATTAAATAAAAACTATAAGCTTGCCATCAGAAGTTATCTTGAGTATCTGAATTTTGACCCGGAAAATCTGCAGGCGAAATTGGAACTTGCTGATGTTTATGCCGCTAATTCCGAGTTTGATAATTCGAATAATCTTTACCAACAAATTCTGTTTAATAACTATGATTATGAAATAGCTAAAAGATGGGTTAAAAATCTCATCTGGAGCAAGGATTATCTGAAAGCAAATCTTGAATTAAAACGCTTGTTGCTCAAAAATCCTTATGATGTAGAAACTAAATTAATGTTAGCCGATTGTTACTTATTTGTAAATGACAGAGAGAAAGCAAGAAAAATCTATTACGAGTTGCTTAGCCGGGCACCTGAATCATATATCCTGAATCAGCGATTAGTCTGGCTTGGAGATAAGATAATATTTCAGGGCTTCGATTTCTCATTGCAACTGATTCCCTCCGTAATCTATTTCAGGGATAATCAGGATTTTATTTACTCCGGGCAATCGTTTTTATTAAGAACCGCACTTACTAAAAATATTTCATTCGGAGGGGCGATCCACAGAGGTGGTCTTTCTTCACGGAGTGAGGAAAGAACTCTATACTTGGTCAAAGGTATGCTAAATCTCAGAATTACTGAGATGATGAAGTCTGAAGCATCCTTTGGCCAAATATTTTTTAACTCTGGTGAGAAGGAGTTTTTTGGTGAATTTAATTTTTCTATCGAAAATACGGATAAGTTTCTATTTAAAAGTTTTTTCAGAAGAACTGATGCAGCATTGGAATTATATTCACCTTACCTGGTAAATAAAAGATTATATACCAATTCGGCTGGGTTGGAATTATCATTTTATCCGGGACTTAACTTTATCGTTTCATCGAAATATTATTTTGTTTCGGCTGAAAATAAAAATTTTGGTAATCAGGTAAATTTTAGGATAGGAAATAAAATTTATGATAAAGTTTCTTTGGGTTATGAGTTATACTACTACAACTTTAAAGACCGTTCAGAGTTTTACTGGGCTCCCGAAGATTTTGTCTCTCATTCATTTTGGATTGGATGGAAAGTACTTAACAATTCGAATGCATATTTAAATCTCGGTGGTAAAGTAGGAATAATACCTGAAAATAATTATTTCCTGTCAGAAGCATTTAGTGATTTTAATTATAACTTCTTCCAAAATTTAGCATTCAAATTATATCTTGCCGGAGGTAATACTTATAGAAAAGAAACCGGCGGTTATAGTTCATTTTCGTTTTTATCTTCTTTGGTTTTTTCCTTCTGAAGTTGCTTGTTTAGATATGATACAGGGAGGAAATTCTTTCCTATTATGGTTCAGCACTATAAAAATAGAACCTTAAAAATTTGTTAAAATTCCCACTTTATGGCACTATTGTTGCCTTAAGTGTAATAATTTTTTCCAATCTAAACAAAGAGTGATATTACGGTTAAGAGGGCTTACTACATATTTAATCAGCCAAATGATGTTCAAAAGGAAGTAAATTTAGAGCGAAAATATTTAAGAAGAATTTTTATCAGCGGTTTGCTTTCATTAATACTTATTTGGGTAATAATCCTGACATTACCTTTAACAGTTCTTTCATTTAATGCGCTGATAGAATATTCTGTAATTGTTGCGCTTGTTATCTTCCTCTTCATTTTACTTGTGAGATATTTTGCTATTCTCATAATGGCTTACCTTTATGTGAACGAATATACTTTCTCGGAAGAAGAGAATGGTTTTAATCCATTTGTTTCAGTAATTGTTCCGGTGTTCAATGAAGAAAAAGTAGTCCGTGATTCAATAAACTCTTTATTAAATCTCAACTATCCTAATTATGAAATTATAATTGTAAATGATGGCTCAACTGATAACACAAAATCAATTTGTGAATCTTTTGTCGGTATAAGAAAAGGTAAAATATCAAATGTAAAAGTTAGTTTAATAAATAAAGAAAATGCTGGAAAGGCTACTGCACTAAATACCGGTATAGCATTTTCAAAAGCTGATTTCGTTCTTTGTATGGATGGAGATTCACAACTTCAACCGGAAACTTTAAAAGCTGCAGTAAGACATTTTGAGGATAAAAAAATAGGTGCCGTTGCCGGAAATGTTAAGGTACTCAATCGTAAAAAATTTCTTACCGACCTTCAGGCACTTGAATATATTGAAGGACTAAATATGGCGCGAAGCGCTCAGAGTTTTTTAAGATTAGTTAATATTATTCCCGGTCCGATAGGAATATTCAGGAGAAAGGCACTTGAAGAGGCAGGGTTTTACTCCAGTGATACTTTTGCAGAGGATGCAGATATTACTCTCAAGCTCTTATCCAAAGGTTGGAAAATTTATTATGAACCTTCAGCAGTTTCTTTTACTCAGGCACCGATGACATTGCAACAATTACTTAAACAAAGATATCGCTGGACAAGAGGAATACTTCAATCAATCAGAAAACATAAACGATTTTTATTTAATCCAACTTTAAATTTTGGATATACTTTTGTTTTATGGACTATGTTTTATGAAGCTTTGGTTTGGCCAGTAATGAATATTGCTGCTAATGCATTTTTTATTACAGCTGCTATTGCTTTTGGGTTTTCTAATTTACTTTTCTTTTGGTGGGCAGGTTTGGCTTTATTAGATATGATAACTGCTCTCTATTGTATTGCAGTTGAAAAAGAAGAATTCAGGTTGATTTGGTATGCCATCCTGTACAGAATGGTTTTTATACTCATAATAGATATCTGTAAAACTATGTCAACAATTGAAGAATTTTTAGGTATTCGTATGACCTGGGGAAAATTAGAAAGACAAACAAATTCAGCGATTGCACCTTTTCCCGGAAATTAATCAAGGTATAATATGGAATTAATCCCGATACTCTCAACTATTATTCTTATTGCCACAATCAGTACCTTTCTGCTGGCAATCGGGGCTTATATTCTTTATAAAATCAGAGAAAGGAAATACCAACATTCAATAACTTCGATGCCATCTTCATATCAGGCAGAAGTTTTGACACCAGCCGAAACACAGATTCCCGTGGTTCAACCTGTACCTCAGAAATCTTATTCTGAACCTTTAATATCAAAGTCACCTGAAGGATTCCGGAAGGTACAACAACCTGCACCAGCTGCATTCACTCCAACTCCAAAGGAATATGCTCCAACAACTGTTAAGTCAGAGAAGGTCTCGCAGAAAAAATTAACTGACGAATCTAAATTTATGAAGTACACTTCTGAGGGATATATTTCTCCACAAGAGGATAAAAGCTCAGGAGCTGTAAAGTGGAAATAACTAATCGTAAATATGGTTTTAGAATTAATTTTCTTTTTTTGCTGTTAAGCGGAATTATTATTCTGCTTTCTTCTATACTTATTTATTTATTTATACTTCGAGGTGTCTTCGGAAAATTTTCTCTACACGATTTATTACCAACTGAACAAACGATTCAAAAGATCTTTACCGGTGAAAAGAATGATATTGCTATACTCTATTCAGATTATACACAGAATGTTTTACCAAAAGGAAGTACCTGGCTTGTTGATAACATTTCAACCTGGAAAAGATTTCTGAAAAACCTCAACAAAAATTTTGAACTTATAGACGATGTTAAAATTGAAACCGAAGATCTCTCAGTTTATAAGCTTATTATTCTCCCGGGTATAAAAGCTTTAAGTGAAAAAGAGATTATCAAGTTGAAAAAATACCTTGAGTCTGGCGGAAGTATATTTGCCACAGGCGCAATCGCTTCATATTCAAGTGATGGTAAATGGAAAGGATGGCAATTTTTTAACGAAGTATTCGGAATAAATTTCACTAAAGAAATCGGAGTTAATGAAATTTATAAAGTACATACACTTCGTGGTGGCTTACCTTTAACTGCAAATATTCCAACTGGTTTTCCGCTTAGAGTAGCAACCTGGGACCGACCAATGGCAGTTGAGGTTCTTGATCCGAGAACTACTCAGGTTAGCTTCTGGTATAACTATAAATCAGAATATGGTTTAGTGAGAGAAGAAATAAAAAAAACCGCAGGAATAGTTTATGGATACTATGGGAAAGGCAGATTTATATGGATGGGTTTTGAAATTAATTCAGTTATTGGAAGTCAGGAAGATTATATCTATTTCGAAAAACTATTTAATAACTCTATCAACTGGTTAACATATTCACCGATTGGTCACATAAAAGATTGGCAAACCGGTTTTAATGCTGCTGCAATGATCTCAATAATTGTTACTGAAGATTATCAGAATATTGAAAATATTTTACCGGTTATAAGAAAAGAAAATATTCCGGTAACATTTTTTGTTAAATCAGACATTGCGGAAAAAAATCCAGCATTAATTAAAAATCTTTCCGAATATGGTGAAATTTCTGCTATAGTAGATATAGGTTATTTAACTTCCGTAAATGATAGATTGAATAAACTTGATTCATTAGAAATTCAATCGAAGAAAATTGCTGAAACAAAAAGGACTCTGGAAAAATTATCAGGCAGAAAAATTAAAGGAATGATTCCTCAGTTCGGTTTATTCGATCATAATACACTGATTGCTGCGGTTAATAATGATTTGAAATATATAGTAACAGATTCACTCACAGACAGATCAGTTCCTAAAACAGTAATACTTGGGAAGAACAGAATTCTGACAATTACCAAAACCGCAAGAGATGATTATGAAGTAATCAGAGATTTGGGTCTGAGCCAACCTGAATTTCAGTTTTATACTTATCAGGAAGATGTTGACAGAGTATTATTTGAAGGTGGATTGTATGTTCTTAAACTTCATACAGATTATCAGTTAAAAAATGATTTTGTGAAAGTGGTTTCCGATTTAATAAATGAATTAAAATCAAAAAATTTCTGGATAGCTTCGGCATCGGATATACAAAGTTGGTATGAGAAGAAAGATTATGTTGAGATTAAAACGGAGAAAAGAGGTAAAAATCGGGTCGCAATAAAAGTCTCTAATCCGGGAAATGAAATGATAAATAATCTGGTGATTGATATTGATTTGAATGAAAAGGTAAAGAACCTCACACTTGATTCAGAAATTATTGGCACCCGGCCAGCTTCAATTAAACACAATGAAGGATCGCAATTACTTAATTTGTACATCGATAAACTTGATGCAGGGGAATCAAGAATTTATTTCATCGACTATGATAGAGTTACAAGCTGAAATTTTAGTATGAAAAGTAGTGGATCAAAATTATTTTTCTTTGTTCTGATTTTTGCAACGATTTCAATGCCTCAGAACCGAACAGCAATTCTACTGCCTGCAGAACTTAAAGGTTTCAACGCTTCAGTCAATAAATCATTGATTGATGATCTTACCACTTTTGAAATTTTTCTTATACAAAATGCAATTCACTATTCTGTTATCTTTGCAGATGAATTCGATGATGAAGCTTCAGCCAAGTTTGATTTAATCATACTTCCAATTCCTACCCTAATCAGAAATGATTTATTTAACAATTTATCATCGGCTTTACTAAAAGGAACCGGAATAATTTCATTTGGTGATATCAGAGTGATAAATGGCGATTCGCAAAGAAATTTTTGTGAATTATTATATGAAATGGAGACAGTTAATAATTCAATAATTGAATCACAAACCAATATACAGCAATTTACTTGCAACACATTACATTTTGACAATTATGATAATTTTGAGTTGCAATTAAATCCTGCTATGGTAGTAGATTTATATAAAGTTAATTCAGATAAAATAATTTCCTTCGGGTGTTTTAATCAGAATAGCAATTTTACAACATCTTTTTTTGGTTATAAATCTTCCGGAAGATTTGCACATTTTGGTTTTTCATTCAATGGAATCTTCAGTGAAAGAGCACACATAAAGCAGTTTGAAAATTTATTAATTAAAGTAATCAATTGGGCCAAAAAGGATTCGGGAATCCGAGTCGTAAATTCTGCTTACCCCAAAAAGCATTTAATTGTTTTAGTTGATATCGCAAATAATCTAATTGCCTTTGAAGATATTATTAAAAAATTTAAAGAAAAAGATTTGCCTGTTGTATTGGTTTCAGATAAACCTGAAATATTCAAAGGGTTCTCTTTTACAACAGATTCAATGCTTTATTATGGGTTAAGAATAAATTGCCTGAATCATAATACAGATTCGCTGATTAAAATTATTAAATCGTCTGATATTCAAATTAATTTTTTGATTGCCGATAGTGAGTGTCTGAGTGAAGAAGATTTAAAGAAAATATCTTTTACTGGTCTGGAAAACATTCTTGTAAAGAATAGTAAAAATGAATATTACAATTCTGTGTTTGATTTAGTGCTATTAACTTATTCTGAGATGGAAGATATAGAATGTCGGAATTCCGGAATAATCGTGGCAGAATTTCCTGTAAAATTAGACTGTGATGGTTTGATGTCTGATGAAAGGGTTAAACAGATTGAAGAACTGACGGCTATTTCAGAACCATTTAATCGTTCTTCTTTAATAAATGAAATTCTGAATTCGCAACTTGAAATTTATACCGATGAAAGTACCAATAATTTAATCATTGAAGTACGCAATAAGAGCAGCTACGAGATCAGTGATGTGGTTGTGATAGTGGACAATAAAAAAATTGACCACAAATTTGTTTATGATATAAACATTAATGGCAGAACGGTCTTTGCAGTTAAAAACTCAGTAACAGGATATTATTCATTACCAATTGGGACTATTGAACCCAAAGCAAAAGCAGTAATAAAATTATTATTTGACGGTAATCTTTAATCATTATCATGAGACTCAAAATAGAACATATAATATACTTTGCTCTGCTGCTTGTACTTCTATTAATGAATCTCAATTTGTTATAAAACACAGGATTCTTTAATTGGGGTAATATTCAGGCAGTATTAGATAAAAAGGATGAATTACTTATTTTAGTCAGAGACAAACTGAAAAATTAAAGCGCACAAACACTTGGATAAGAAACAAATTAACATTTCTGAACTGCTCAAACCGTTGATTCAACCACTTCCTCTTCCAACTCTCATTTTATCTTTTGATTTAAACATATTAACCGGCAATCAGCTTTTCGTTCAAAGAATAAAACATAATTTAAAGAATAGTGTCAGTGAATTGCTTTCGACTGATACACTTGATGAAATTAAAAAGAAATTCCTTCTGCTGCGAGAAACTAATATAACCCAGTTAATTCCTTCAGTACAATTATTTTCACAAGATGAAATAATACTTAGCGATATTTCAATAAATCGTATTCAAATTGAGGACGAGGAATATTTCATACTTGTATTTTCTCCTCTTAATGAAAAAACAACAGATTTCTCTAACATTAAAATTTCTATAATTGATGATGTTGGTAACTATGTTAATGAAGAACTCCTGGAAATTTTCTCCCATACAAGCTCTATGCTTCCATTTACACTGGTTGCAAAAAACAGATTACAAAAAATTTTGGACGAAAGAGATGAGATTATCTGGTTAAAAGATGAGGAGGGAAGAATATTTATTACAAATAAAAAATACGATGAAGCAACTGGTATTCATTTCGAGGATTCAGCTATTAATAGTAATGAATTGATTTTGTATCCTTATCAATTAAATCTGTTAAATGCTGCCTGTGAGCATTTACGTTTAACAAGGAAATCAATAGTAATCGAGGGATTAAAATTTAATACAGAATATTTAGCAGGGAAGAATTTAATTCTCCTACCAATTACCGATAAGTATGGAAAATTCTACTATTCAGCAGCAATTCATTCAAACCAGGCAATTTTATCAATCCCTGGACATTCGGTTTTTGGCAGGATATTTTCAGATATCACAGTACCCATTTTAATATTATCGGGAAATGGAGTGATTCAGCATGCTAATAAAGAATTTATTAAATTGGTAAAAGAGAAATTAGAGAATTTAGTTAATCAGCATGTTCAACTAATATTTCCAAACTTATTAATTTCAAATATCTGTTCTTTTATAGAAAGTGAATTAGAAGAAGATCAAATCCCGATTGATGAAACATTTAATCCTGTTGATATCAGTTCGGCAAAGTATGTTCTAAAAATTGATAAACATTATAAGTCTCCGGGTTTGAAGGGAAACCTTGTATTATATTTTTATTCCATTGAAAAACCTGATGATCTTGAAAATTTAATCAAACTTAGAGGAAGAATGTTTGACATATTAATACAAAAAAATCCTGAGCCGATTTTTATATACGATAAAGAAAACCTTAAATTCCTTGAAGTAAATGAAGCAGCACTTCAGCTCTATGGTTATTCGAGAGATGAATTTTTGCAGCTTGATCTAACGGATTTGTATTCTCCGGAAGATATCCAGACATTGCTTGATTCATTTACTGAGTCAGAACTTGATAAAAAATTCAGTAAACCTTTCCGACATAAAAAAAAGGATGGCAGTACAATTCTTGTTGAAATAAGTCGTTCTGAATTTAAGTTTAATGACAAGGATGCTCATTTCACAATAGTTAGGGATGTTACTGACACGATAGAAAAAGAAAAGTTATATAAAGCACTTAAGACTGTTTTTGATTCAACATCTGATCCGGTTATATACACTGATGCATTCGGATTTATAAAATCAATCAATACAGCGGTTAAAGAAAAGCTTGGATATAATGAAAAAGATCTGATAGACACATCTTTTGTAAGTCTGGTAAAAGATGAAGAAAGAGGAATCGTCAATTCGACTATTTTTCAATCTTCAATAAAGGAGTCAATAAGATTAAGCATTTCAATCAAAACTTCAGACAGTAAGATTATTGAGACAGAAGTTATTGCCACTCCTCTTTTAGATATAAATAATGAAGTTGAATCGTTCACTACAGTTCTGAAAGTTCCTCAGACAAAAGAAACATCTGCTGAACCGAAAGAAATAATAAAAGAAGTAATTAAAGAAGTCATTGTTGAAAAACCAGGCAGAGCAGAAAAGAAATCAGAAATACCGGAATCAGCATTCCTGTCAGGTGTTTTTCATGAATTGTTAACTCCGCTGAATGTTATTTTCGGATTTTCTCAGGAAATTATTGATAGTCTTGAAAATCCTACACCTGAACAACAGGAAGCCGCTGAAATTATAAATCAGAATCGTGTTAAATTGCTTGACACAATGAACTCAGTGATAGAATATTCTGAAATAATTCAGAATCGTTCACCTATCAGAATTTCTCAGGCATCTATAACCGAGCTTATTGACAAACTTGATAAACAAATCCAGGATCTGATTGCTACTAATGATATTCAATTCGGTTACGGTAAAATTTCATCTTCGCTAACATTTGAAACTGATAAAGATAAATTTGAGAGAATGATAAGCGGATTGATTAAAATTATAGCAAGAATTAATCATGAAAAGAAAATTTATTTTTCTGCTTTCCCGATTGACAGAAATTCCTTTATGATTTCATTAAGTGATCAGTATGGTTCTGTTTCTAATTACCTTGCAAATACATTAGAAAAACTATTTTCTCTTGATAAAGATCCGAAAGATGTCGGAGCTCCCAAATTAACCACACATCTGACTAAATTTTTCATTCAGTTGCTTGGTGGACAATTTATAAAGCAACTTAATTATGCGGGAAGGACAGAATGCGGATTTGTTTTTCCGATAAAATTATCCGAACAGTCATCAGTTGAACCAACTGAACTCATTTCACCGGAATTAGTTACGGCAGAAGAAGAACAAGAAAATCAATTTGAAGAGAAACCCGAATCATCTGTTCAACAGGAAGCCACTCAAGCTCAAAAAGAAGACGCGGATTTTGAACCGGTTACACCAATTTCAGAAATTCTTACTTCAAAACTTCCGGAAGATAAAAAAGTTGATTTAGAAGAAGCTGAAAGTGCAGACGAATTAACTGAAATTTCAAAACAGCTTGATGAAGATCTTCAGGAATTAGCCGAATCGTCTAAAAGTGCTCAGCAAGTACTTACTCCTGAAAAGGAAATAATACCTCCAACTATTGATCTTTCAAAGCTAAATTGTCTTTATATTGAAGATCAGGTCGATTCTCAAATACTTTTCAAAGTTCAACTTAAAGGTTTAAAAGACATTAAATTTGCTCCAAGTTTTGAAGATGCGTTGCCTTTGCTCGATAAATTTACTTTTGACTTTATAGTGATTGATATTAATCTTCAGGGGGAATACAACGGTCTTGATGCATTAAAACTTATTCATAAAATGCCCGGCTATGAGAAAACTCCAATCATTGCAGTTACTGCTTATGTTCTTCCCGGTGATAAAGAGAAATTTATCGCTGCCGGATTTGATGATTTTATTGCGAAGCCAATATTCCGTGAAAAGATGATTGATTCCCTGCAGAAAATTTTCTTATCTAAATCATAATTAAATTATTCTTTTCAATAGAATCCTCTTTTTGTTTATCAAACGGAGGATTTTTTATTTCCAATTAATCTTCCCTTGACAATTAGTCCCTTATAATTTAGTTTTACCATACAAATGTATGGTATTTTTAGTAAGAGTAAGATTAAGATTAAGAGTAAGATTAAGATTAGGTGTAAGAGTGAGAGATGAACTCAATATAACTTTATTGAAACTTTGACCATCATCTTTCTCTTACTCTTAATCTTACTCTTACTCATACTCTTAATCTTAACCTTTCACAGAACCAATGAAAAAAGAACTAACAGAAATACAGAAACAGATTCTCGATTACCTGATTGATCAAAAAGTATCAAAAGGAATTCCTCCTACATTGGCGGAAATTGCAAGGCATTTCGGCTATAAAAATCGTGCGACTGTACAACAGCATCTTAAGGCAATAGAAAAGAAAGGGTTTATCAGAAAGAATCCGAAACTTTCCCGTGCGATTGAACTGACAGTTGAAGACAAATTTTTTATTCCAAGACCTGTTATTGGTGAAGTTGCTGCAGGAAATCCGCTTACAATTTATCCGGATGCAATTGATACTGTTGAACTTCCCACAATTGCACGAATGCCCAGGGATTCATTTCTTCTTCGTGTAAAAGGTGATAGTCTGAAAGATGCATACATTTTCAGTGGTGATATTGTAATTGTTAACCCAAATCTTGAACCGAAAAACGGGCAGATTGTTGTTGCTATTCTTGACGATGCAGCAGTAGTAAAAAGATTTTATAAAAAGAAAAATGAAATTGAATTAGTATCCGAAAATCCGGAGTATAAACCGATAGTGATAGATAAAAAATATCCTTCGTTTAAGATAGTTGGAATTGTAGTCGGAGTTTACAGGAGTATGGAGAAAAAGAAAGTGGGTTAGAAGCCTCCCCCTTACCCCCTCCAAAGGAGGGGGAAGTATGAAAGGTTGTTGTACTTTTAGCTGTACCAGATATTAACTTGAAGTGAAGATGAGTTTTGAAAAGTTAGCGTGTGTAAGTCTATTTCAGCTTGTTGATAGAATTTGTTAATTCTTCTTTGAGAAATTTGAATTTGTTTGCCAGGTAATATTTTCTATCGTTTTCATTAAGTATTGAACCTAAAGTTACTTTATAATCCTGTTCTTTGAAATTATTGATTATCCGAAGTGCGTGTTCAAGTTTACTTCTGTCAGAAAGAAGATTGATTCCTCTCATCAGAAGAAATTCTATATCAAATGCATCACGGATAACTTTCCGGGAAAGAAGTGCTTCGAATTTGTTCATCATCATTTGCTCAAGTGTTAATGCTTTTACCAGTACTTGTTTAATTGTAAATCTGGAAAAGGCGATTTTATACTCCCACTGAAAATTTGTTTGTTCTTTTCTGATTTCAATTTTCAGTGAACGATTAACAGAAGAGGATTTGAATTCGAACAAAATAGCGTTTCTTTTATTCATCGAATCGGTTAATCTGTAGTTTTCTGATAAAGCTTTGCGAATTGATTGATAAATCAGTTTACTATTTGATGAGATATCTAACCAGAAATTCAGATCGGTGGAATAGCGATTGAGATTATGACAAAGCCGCAGCATTGTTCCACCACCAAAGTAGAGAGAGTCAAGCACTTTAATGCTGTTAAGTAATTCAAGGACTTCAATTTCGAGTATCTCTAAATTTTGTAGTGTTTGCATAGCTTGTTCCAGAATTTTATTGCCAAAGAATTAGTCTTTATTAAGTAAGAATCAATTTGGTCTGACTTAAGTTTTCTGAAATTAACGGCTTCAAAATCAAAACTATATTTTCCTATTGCAGTCAGGTAAACTGTGTCAGCAAATGCTTTTTCAGGTTCAGCAATGAAGAAATTATCTTCTCTGGTAAATCCGGAATAAAAAGATTGTTTGACTTTAAAGAATCTGAATTCAATACTTTTAATTGTTAAGGTTTTGGTTCGCTTCAGAGAAACCGATTCGATTACACTTTGTGATTGCTGGGTTGTGATTCCATAATAACTTAATGCTGTTATCAGTGAAATGTATGAAGGAACTTCAATGAAATTTGCAATCTGAAAAATTTCTGATTCTTTAAGTTCTCTGAATTTTGATGCGGTGATATACAAATTTCTTTTTACCCGGATTAATAATCCCGACTTTGTATATCTGTTAGCAGTTACTTTCGCTGAATCTTTATTTATTGAAAGTTCATTTGCAATGTCATTGACTGTAAGGAATATTTTATTTGATTTATTTAATAAATTTTGTTTCATCGACTAAGTATAGATAATTAACACTTTTGTTAACTTAATATACTTAGCTTAAAAATGCAATTATCTCGTTATGTCAATTAAATATTACATAGGAACTGCCGGTTGGTCTTATAAAGACTGGGTACCAAACTTTTATCCTAAAAATCAATCTGCCGGTTTTGATTGGTTACAGTTTTATTCACATTACTTCAATTGTGTGGAAGTTAATTCTACTTACTATACTTATGTTAGTCCGAAAATTGTTGAAGGTTGGATTAAGAAAGTTCAGAACAATGATGATTTTGTTTTTCATATCAAACTTCATCAGGATTTTACACACAAAAGAAAATTTGATGAACAAAACATCAAAGCTGTTCGTTACAATCTTGATTTACTTAAAAAGTCAGAGCGACTTGGTGGCTTACTGGTTCAGTTTCCTTATTCATTCGCTTTTGATGGTGCTTCCGTACAGCATATTCAGATGATAAAAGATATATTTTCTGATGTAAGTTGTTTTGTAGAAGTCCGTCATTCAAGCTGGAGAAATAATCGTGCATTGGAGTTTTTTAAGCTAAATGATTTAACTCTTTGCACTATTGATCAGCCGCAAATCGGACAGGCAATTCCATTTGAACCAATAGTAACAAATGACAAAGCATATATTCGCTTTCACGGAAGGAATGTTGAAGCGTGGAAGAAATCATTATCCAATTTTGGTAAAGAACAGACTTACGAAGAACAAAGTTCAAGATACAGTTATCTTTATTCGCCGGGTGAATTAGTTGAGATTGCCCAGAAAATAAAATCAATTGAGAGCAAAGTAAAAGAGATAAATGTGATTATGAATAACCATCCTAAAGGTGATGCAGTTGCAAATGCATTTGAGTTGATTCATCTGCTTGTCCGAAAGGACTCCTACGGAGAAGAAAGAATAAAAATTGAAATGCCCGAGACGATTATCAAAGCGTATGAAAGGCTTAAAGAAATAATTACAAACTAATTAAAAAAAATCCCCTCCTCGCTGAGGAGGGGTGTCCCGATTTATCGGGACGGGGTGGTGCAATTATGAAACAGAGAAAAAACGAAAAAATCTATAACAAAAAAGAACTCAAACCAAGAAGAAAAGAACTGAGAAACAATCTCACCTATGCAGAAGTTTTCTTTTGGCAACAGGTTAAAAAAAGACAGCTTGATGGAAGAAAGTTCAGAAGACAGACAAGCATTGGACCTTACATTGTGGACTTTTATTGTCCTGAAGAAAAACTGGTCATTGAGTTGGATGGAGAAGTTCATTTTAAGGAAGAATCAATTAAGTATGACCAGGAAAGGACTAAGTATATTGAGTCACTTGGATTAAAAGTAATAAGATTTGAAAACAATGAGGTGATTAAAAATACTGAGTATGTTTTGAATAAGATAAAAACATACTTTAAGAGAAATAATTAACCACCCCGTCTTCTGCCTTCGGCAGAAGCCACCCCTCCTTTTCAAGGAGGGGATTTTTTTAGGATATGCGTACAATATTTCACTTAGACCTTGATGCTTTCTTTGTTTCGGTAGAGAGAATCCTCGATCCGAAATTAAATGGAAAGCCTGTAATTGTCGGCGGCGATCCCAAATACGGAAGGGGAGTCGTGGCTGCCTGCTCTTATGAAGCACGTGCTTTTGGATTGCATTCTGCAATGCCGATCAGAACTGCTTATAAACTCTGTCCGCACGGAATTTATCTTCACGGACACTTTGAAGAATATGAAAGATATTCCAATGCAGTTAAAAACATTCTTGAGCGATATGCACCTTTAATTGAACAAGCATCAATTGATGAATTTTATCTTGATATGACAGGCACACAGATAATTTATGGTTCAATGTTTGCATTCGCATCTAAGCTGCAGGAAGAAATCTGGGATGAACTAAAACTACCTTGTTCAATCGGAATTGGCAGTAATAAAACAGTTGCTAAAATCGGTTCCGACTGTATGAAGCCGAAAGGAATTACATATATAATTCCGGGAATGGAAAAAGAATTTCTCGCTCCTATGCCTGTTGAAACTATCCCCGGTGTCGGGAAAGTAATGAAACAACAACTTAATGCAAGAGGTATTTACAGGATTGCAGATATAACAAAACTTCCTTCTGATTATTTTTCGGTTGCTTTTGGAAAATATGGTGTGGATTTATGGAGAAAAGCTCACGGAGAAGGACCAGAATATCTGACTGTTCAACGAGAGAGAAAAAGTATTTCAAGAGAAACTACTTTTGGTAAAGATGTTACAAGTGATGAAGAATTAAAGCAAACATTATTTTATCTGACTGGAAAAGTTTGTCAGTCATTGCGTAAAAGAGGATGGGAAGCATCTACAATTGAAATCAAACTTCGTTATATTGATTTTCAGACTTTGATTCGTTCAAAAACAATCAAACCGACTGATGATGATAAAGTTGTATTTGACACAGCTTGGGATTTACTCAGAAAAGCAAAAACAAGAAGAGTAGCAGTGAGACTAATTGGTGTTGGTCTTACAAACTTTTCTCCTGCAAGTGAGCAGGAATATTTATTCGAAGATTATGAGGTTAAAAGAAAAAAAATGTTCAAAGCGATTAATAAAGTGCGAGATAAATTCGGGTATGAATCTTTATTAGTTGGAAGTGCTAAACTTGAAAAGGATATATTAAAACAAAAAAAATATTTCAAATCTTAGATTCCGAAATCACAAAGCCATCCATTGGACAAGCTTGCCTGCTGCAAGCAGGCCTGCCTGCCGCAGGCAGGTTCGGAATGACAATTTTTGGTCAGTCTCGAGATTCCAACGGTTGAGGCAAGCCTCAACCCTACAGATAATTTCATTAAGACGGATATTCATATTGGTTGAAATTGAATTTCAAAATATAAAAAATCAATCTTAATGATTGGAAAAAACCGTAGGGGAGGGGCTTGTCCCTCCCGAGACACATCAACTACGAATAAATTTTCAACAAGATTCTCAAATAAATTTCAAATGTAGGGGAAGGGCTTGCCCTTCCCTAAACTTCTATCTTAATCTTGCTTTTATTCAATTTAGTTTTTAATAATCCTTTAACTGAAATATCCTCATCTATTAATGGCCAATGAATACCATAACCGGAGGGTGATATTATAAACTTATTCAATTCATCAGGAGTAGCATTATAAAGTTTTGTTGAAATTGATTTCAAAGGAAATTGATATTCAACGCCATCAATATTTATAAAAAGAATCTTATTATGGAATTTAATATTCTTAATTGTATGATGTCTTTTCATTCTAACCTCTTTTGTGATATTTGTCCCATTCTCTTTCAATAAGTTCGAAATACTCAAATATAATCTTTTTCACTTCTCTTTTATCCTTAGAATTCATCTTATATGTAAATGCTTCTTTAACATCAAAGTCTTCTCTTAATAACCAATATTTCCCCTCTTTTTCACCTTTTTGAAAATGAATATGAATTGGTTCATTCATTTCATTAGAATAGAAAAAGAATCTCCATCCGTTTATGTATAATATTGTTGGCATAAATAAAGTTATCTAAAATCAAATATCATCCCGGAGGCCAGTTCATTTTTCTGCCACCAAGCAAATGCATATGTAGATGATAAACCTCCTGTCCTCCATTGTTGCCACAGTTGAAAACTAATCTGAATCCATCATCAGCGATGCCCAGATCAGATGCAATTTTATTAGCTGCATCGAACATTTCACCAATAAGTTGAGCGTGTTCTTTACCTTTGATATCAGTTACTTTGGGAATTTCGGTTTTGGGAATTATCAAAATGTGAACAGGCGCCTGAGGTCTTATATCTTTGAAAGCCAGTATATTATCTGATTCATAAACAATATCTGCCGGAATTTCTTTATTTATGATTTTTGAAAAGATGGTTGACATAATTATTCCTCCTTTTCAATTCCGTATTTTCTCATTTTAGTGTAAAGATGACTTCTCTGAATGTCAAGTATCTCTGCTGTCTTACTTATGTTCCAATCGTTTGCCTTAAGTTGCTTTAAGATAAAAGCCCGTTCTGCTTTTTCTTTAAATTCCTGGAATGAATTACTTGTTTCAATAAGATTATCAAGTGATGTTTGAGAATCTGCGAACATAAAGTCAATATCTTTTGCAGTAATTTCTTTTTTATCAACAATGATAATTATTCTTTCAACTATATTCCTTAGTTCACGAACATTACCTGTCCAGGGTTGTGCCTGAAGAATTTTAATTGCATCATCAGTAAATCTGACGAGTGGTTTCTTATGCTTGCTTGTTATCTCTTTACAGAAATGCTCAACCAGAATCGGAATATCTTCTGTTCTTTCTCTTAATGGAGGAACATGAATGGGAATTACATTCAATCTATGATAAAGATCTTCTCTGAAATTTCCTTTGTAAATTTCTTCAACTAAATTTTTATTTGTAGCTGCAATAATTCTTACATCAACTTCAATTTTTTTGCCTCCACCAACTCTTTCGATTCTTCCTTCTTCAATTGCACGAAGAACCTTTGCCTGTGCCTGCAAACTCATATCACCAATTTCATCGAGAAAAATAATTCCTTTATTAGCAAGTTCGAATTTTCCGATACGCTGAGAAACAGCACCTGTAAATGATCCCTTTTCATGACCGAATAATTCTGATTCGATCAATTCATTCGGAATTGCAGCACAATTAACTTCAATAAATGGTTTATCTTTTCTTTCGCTCTTTTTATGAATTGCTCTTGCTACTAATTCTTTACCAGTTCCGTTTTCACCTGTAATCAATACTCTTGTTTCGAGAGGAGCTACTTTATCAATCAGTTCAAGAATTTTCTGTATAGCTTTACTCCTGCCCAGAATCTCTCCTTCGCCAATAAATGTTTTTCGGATTTCTTCGTTCTCTTCTTTCAGTGTAGCTTGTTCGGTTGCATTTCTGACACTGATTAGTAATTTATCGCGGTCAATTGGTTTTTCAAGAAAATCAAATGCGCCGAGTCTGGTAGCTTTGATAGCGTTTTCCACACTTCCGTGAGCAGAAATAATTATAACTGAAGCAGAAGGTTTCAGTTCCTTAATTTTTTTAAGAACTTCAAACCCATTCATTTCAGGCATTTGAATATCAAGCAGAACAACTGAGAAATCCTGCCCGGAAAATTTTTTCAAACCCTCTGAAGCACTTGTTGTTGAGTCAACAGCATATCCTTCATATTCAAGGATCATGCTTATGCTGTCACAAATTTCTTTTTCGTCATCTATGATTAATACTGGTTTCATTTTACGATACTAAAAAATTTTAATGATCTTAATAAAATAACCTGTGATGGTAATATTGTGTTTTCATTTTTCAAAAGCTTACCGAATAGTCTTCCGTAATAATTCACATCAATATCTCTGTAATCAATTTCATTCTGGACTTTAAAACTTTCTTCAAAAGCTTCCACAAAATAACCAATAAGTTCAGCTAAATCAATGAATCCAGACTGATAAGACAGGAATGCGCTTCCAAAAAAATGAGCAAGTTTATCCATATCACCATAATCATTCTGCGGAGAGTCAATGAATAGATATCTGGGGAGATTATTATTTTTTTTATTAAAAATTTCCTCATCAGCAGAAATGAGAGGATAGTTTAATTTTACTTTTAGTAATGGAGTTTGAATTGGAATCTCACGATAGGGAACAGTTGCAAACATAAGCGAGAGTAATGTTTCGCTGTAATCAAAATTATTTACCTTTAATGCATATTTATAAATTGAATCAACAGCAATCAGATCACCATAATCTTTCTTTAACTGAGCAAAATTTTCAGAAGCAATATACCCCGAAATGGAATTTACTGCTTTTGAAAGTCTGCTTTGCTGAGCATTCGGATGAAGGCTTATAATCAGTAACAGTGCTAGGATTTTTAGATAAATACTAATGTTCACCTGATTAAATAAATATTATTATTTTCACGATATAAAGCGACGAAAAATTAACTAATATCATGAACAGGAAATCAAATTCATTCTTTATGGTTAAGAATTTTTGTAAAAAGATTTTTTTCCTGATGACGATTTATTCGTTAAGCATTTTTTCTCAAGTCAGGGAAATTGATTCTGTCAATTCAATAAATTATGAAGTTATCGTTTCAAACCTGCAGAAATATGAGATAGTATTTAAGAATAATCTGAATAATGCACAAAATAATAATTACGAACAGGGAATTGCAAAATCTTTTAGCAAGCTGGCACTTATTTTTTATCTCAAAGGTGAATATGATAAATCAACAGAATATCATCTGAATGCTATTGCGTTATTCCAAAAACTGAATATGTCTGATGAGTTGGCTGAAGAATATGCTGAGCTTGGGTATCAGATGAAGCTACTCAACTTAAAGAAATCTAATGAGTATATGCAACAAGCAATTTCTATTGCCGAAAGAAATAAGTTGCAACCTTTCAGAATCAGTAAAATATATGATAATTATGGTGTCATAAAAGAAATGCAGGAACAATATGATAGCGCACAGTATTTTTATCTTAAAGCTTTCAACATAAAAAAAACATTAGATGATTCAATCGGTATTCCTTACAGTTTAAATAAACTTGCAGTATTGAAGGCAAAACAAAACAACTTCAGTGAAGCTTACAGGTATCTTAACATATCAGACGAATATCGTTCTAAAGAACCTGAAGATTTTGGAAGAATTGAAAACCTTTCATTGCATGCAGACTTTCTGGCAATGCAGAACTTTACCAACCAGGCAATTGAAAAATATCAGGAAGTTTATAATTCTGCTAAAAGTATAAATTATACTTATCTGATGCTCTATAGTCTTGAAAAGTTATCAGAGCTTTTCCGGAAGAAGGAAGACTTTAAGAATGCATTAGCCAGTTTTCAGCTTTATGAGTCTTTAAAGGATAGTTTATATAGCATTGATATAAAAACAAGAATTGCCCAACTTGAAAATGCATATGAAACGGAGCAGAAGAATAAGCAGCTTGCTGAGAGTCAATACCTTCTGCGGTTGACGGAGCAGCAATTATTTTTTGCAATAGTAACTGTTCTTCTTTTGACTCTTATCTTTATCGGAATTTACAAGTATCTGACTTTGAGGAAAAAGAGAGACATTGCAGAACTTGAATATAATGTGAGGATAAAATCAGCTTTACTTGAAAAACAAATCACTGATGAAAAACTGAAAATCTCAAGAGAACTTCATGACAATATTGGTTCACAGCTTACTTTTATTATAAGCTCTTTGGATAATATTATTTTTAAAAGTCCAAACTCAAATGATATCAGAATTTTAAATTCGTTAAAAGAATTTACTCGCAATGCTTTGAATGATCTCAGAAGCACCATCTGGGCAATGAAACAGCAGGAAGGCGATAGTGAACATCTCGTTTTAAAAGTTACAGAGTTTATATCGAAATTGAATGAGACTCTGACGGAAATAAAATTTGTTTTGAAAAATAATCTATCAAAAAAATTTAAATTGACTTCAGTTCAAATACTTAATTTATTCAGAATCATTCAGGAAGCAGTTCAGAATTCAATAAAACATTCAAATGCAAAGGAAGTATCGGTTTCTTTTGAGGATAATTCGGATGGATTTGGAATTATAATCAAAGATAATGGTACAGGTTTCGATCCTCAAAATTTAAAAGGAGGGTATGGCTTATCGAATATGCAGAAAAGATCTCAGGAAGCCGGAGGAATTTTCGAAATTAAAACTAACAATAATGGAACAGAAATAATCTGCAGATTAAATTTAAGTGAATGAAATACTACATCTGCCTTATTGATTTACCTATGGTCAATAAATTAGTTTTACAATCCAACAAAAAATGACGGTAAAATGAAGATAGCTATAGCAGAAGACAACGATTTTCTTGCTAAGTCGATAACCGATAAACTTGCTCTTTTTCCGGAAAAATTTGAAGTATGTTTTAGAGCAAAGAACGGAAAGGAGATTGTTGATTATGTACTGAAGAATAGTAAACCTGATGTAATTCTTATGGACATTGAGATGCCATTAGTTGATGGAATTAAAGCAACTGAATTAATTTCATCACCATTCCCTGAAATTAGAATTATTATTCTTACAGTATTTGATGATGATGATAAAATTTTTAATGCTATAAAAGCAGGTGCCAGCGGATATCTTTTGAAGGACGAGCCGATTGAAAGAATTATTGAAGGTATTGATATAGTTTTATCGGGTGGTGCACCTATGTCTGCGGCAATAGCAGCCAAAACATTGCAGTTACTTCGGAATAAAAATAATTCGGCTGATTCTCTTGACAATACAGATTTTAATCTAACGAAGCGGGAAATAGAAATTTTGGAATATCTGAAACAGGGTTATGATTATAATAAAACCGCCAAAATACTTTTTATTTCTCCCTTTACCGTAAGAAAACATATAGAAAATATCTACAGAAAATTGCAGGTCAATAATAAAATTCAGGCAGTACAAAAAGCACTTCAGAATAAAATCATAAAATAACCTCTCAGAAAAATACTGCATTTGCCTTATTTCGCTCGTCTTATTAACCAAATAACTTTAGATAGTCCGATTATTTAACAGTAGTATCAGAAATTCTCTTAGCATTAATGAAGGAGTCATCTATGAAGAAACAAATTCTACTTTTTTTAACTGTATTTACTTATTCCTTATTAGCACAGTGGACAGCAGTTAACAACGGATTGGGAAGTTTGAAAATTCGTGGTCTTGCTGCTGTTGGCAGTTCGTTGGTTGCAGTTACAGTTGATCAGGGATTATTTGTTTCAACCAACTTTGGCGAAAGCTGGCAACCTCATCCACAAAATAATTCTCTGCCAAATTTTGATATACTCTTTGCTCAAGGAGATCCATTTTTTTATATAGGCGTAACAATTCTTGGTCAGGGATACTTTGCAAGTGTTGATGAAACAAATATTCTCATTCTGCCAATTCAGGGGATTCCAGATAATAATTTAAGTGCCTGGATTGCAGAGCAAGGTTCAGGTATATCGGATTCTGAAATTATCGGTACAGCAGGGGGTGGATTGTTTTGGGCTACTGACCTTAGCAGTACATCCTGGACAGAAATTACCGGCTTACCAGATCCGAATTCGAAATATATAACCGGATTAGGAATTTTTCAGGATCCTGTAACAGATGATGAATATTTGTTAGCTGGAACAAGAAACGGTGTTTACATTTCATCTTCACCAAATAGTATTGCAAGTGTTTCACCTAATAATCAGGGTTTAACCGGTGATGCTCTGTATGTTAATAAATTTCTTGGTCAAATAGCATTAACAAAAAACGGAGTATATTTATTTCCTGATGAAACCGGGTTATCAAATGGCTGGGAGGCAATGATTCCGTCCGGTGATTTTAGGGATTTTGCTATTGATATGATAACTCAGGGATTTTACTTCTTTGGAAATCAGGTTGGTAAAGTTGTCTTTGGAGATAATATTTATGATGTAGATCTGACAGGAATTACCGGTGGGATAATTACTACAACATTTGTCTATTATCCAAATCAAACTCCACCGGGATATATATTCGTCGGGACTGAAAATGGAGGCGTTTTCAGACAACAACTATCTGCTACGGATGTTGATGATAATTCAAATATTGTTTCTGAATTTAAATTAAATCAGAACTACCCTAATCCCTTCAATCCGGGCACACGCAT
>FWWM01002368.1_pt1 | contig 51374 bp, 38 predicted proteins | sample 2228351 | NCBI WGS metagenome assembly FWWM01 (sample SAMEA103939774, study PRJEB20133) | metagenome | reverse complement strand
CATAAGCGTCCGCCCGTAGCATAAGCGTCCCGCCCGTACCATAAGCGTCCTCGCTTGTGCAGATGCGCCGGAAACCTTCGACCTGCCCAAGCGACCGGGGACCCATTTGGCCGTTCCGAGCAAGCGGGGACACTTGCTCTACGAATCTGCAAAAACTAAATGCCAGATTCTTGACAACATGTACGCCGAGCATTAGCTTTACCGTCATCGGGGCCTTTCCAGTCAAGGGAAGGCCAGGGAAGTTTGAGCAGGGTGGGCCGGTATGGCAGAACGGCACGCACACATCCTGGCAAAGGCCGCATCTTCCCCTGAATTGGGGGGGGGGTAGCTATTACCCTAGGCCGCAGCTCGCAGCCAATTGGCCCGGCTTTGCCGTACGTGCCGCCTGCGGCACGCTGCTCGTCGCCGCGGCAATGCTCAAGAGCCGCCCGAGTGCGCTGAACTCTGCAAACGGGCCGGTCCCCTTCGGGTGGCCCATGATGCTGTTCATACTGGCCGAGTCTGCCCTTGGTCTGGCCCTCCTCTTGGGCCTTTGGCCTCGCATCGCACGGCATGCTGCCGCCATGTTCTTCGCCTGCGGGTCCATCGTCTCGGCCTCCAAGGGCCTGCGCGGCGCGGCGACCTGCGGCTGCTTTGGCGAGCTGCGGGTCAGCCCCTGGGCAACCATGATACTCGACGCGGCCGCGGCACTTGCTCTTGTTGTGCTGTGCCGGCGTACGGGCCCAGGCCGGCCCGGCACGCTGAGGCTGGCCGCCTTTGCGGGCCTGATGGCCCTCGTCGCACTGCCGCTGGCGCTCACCGCATCGCAGGGCCCGCTCTACCTTGAGAGTGGGGAGGTGGTGCTCGCTCCAGGCCAACTCGTCGTATTGGAGCCCGAGCGCTGGGTGGGGCGGCGTTTCCCGCTGCTTGAGCACATCGACGTGGGCAGCAAGCTTGCCCAGGGGGAGTGGACGGTGGTCTTGTACCACGATCAGTGCCCCAAGTGCCGCAAGCGCATCGCGTTAGAGCGCCGCACGGCCGGCAGAGAGGGCAAACTCGCTCTCGTCGAGATGCCGCCCTACAGCGCCGCCCCACCCCCTGCTGGTGCCTTGCATGGGCGTCTGAGCAACGCGTTCGAGCGATTTGCCGTCGCACCGCTGGTGGTGCGGCTGCGGGAGGGTACTGTGTGGTTTGCCGCCGACGGATCGGACGGCTGAGTTTCAAAAGTTTGGCCTCGCGGCCGGCGGACTTGGACGGGCCGCCGCGCGAGGCAAGCAGCACAAGGAGCTGATCGATGTTCGCGCGTTTGGCAATTGGCATGTGTGCGGCGTTTGGCGTGGCCGGTGCGATCGTGGAGGCAACGCTGGCCGAAGGCGGCTCGCTCGTGTTCCTCACCGAGCAGGAAGAGGCAGCGGTTGTGGCGGGAATCCCCTGGTCGTCTACGGATTGCACTTCCGTCGGGACGTGCCCCACGAATACGGCCGGCCCGCCCCAATTTGGCACGCCATGCACAAACCCGGGCGGCTTCTGTAGCAGCCCCTATTGCAGAGACAGCTCCCCGGACTACGCGTGCACGCCTGTCACAACCTACAATCCTTTGGACTGGGCGTGCGTCGTCACGGGGTCGTTCCCCTGCTACTCAGACATATTGCGGTGCTCTGCGAGCCGCTTTTGTACCGAACGGGATACCGGGCTAGGACCAAATCCCACGTTGTGTGGAAGCCATACCACCTGCATGTATTAGTATCGCTTGCCGTGCGTACGGCGGTGTGTATGCGCACTTAGTACTCCTGTGAGTCACGAGTGCGGGAGAACATTTCTGGGGAGGAAAACATGCTTTGTGCAGCTTTGCTCTGTGCCGTAACCGTTCACGGCCCGGGAATTGATCTTTCCAGGAATTGAAGAATTTGCGACAACTGGTGCATGTCGCTGGAGATGATCACGGAAGATCTGATTGCCCGTCAGCCGCCTGAGGCGCAGGCAGCGATTCGGCTGTTGCTGAAGCAGGTTGCGGAACTCCAGGCGGAAGTCGCGGCCCTGAAGGCGGAGTTGGCCAGGTGGGAGAAGACGCCGCGGAATTCGTCGCTGCCTCCGAGCAGCGAACATCCGCACGCCAAGCCTGCGCCGCCGCAGAAACGCCCCGGCAGGAAGCCGGGCGGGCAGCCCGAGCATCCCAGACACGAGCGGGCGTTGATTGCCACCGATGACTGCCAGCACGTGGTCCCCTGCGTGCCCAACCACTGCCGCAGATGCGGCCACAAACTGACGGGCACCGATCCCGAACCGCTGCGGCACCAGGTCTGGGAACTCCCCGAAATCAAGCCCATTGTCACCGAGTATCAATTGCATCGGCTGACCTGTCCGTGTTGCTCGACCAGCACCTGCGGCGTGCTTCCGGCGGGCGTGCCTCAGAGCCAGGCGGGACCGCGGCTGGTGGCGTTTGTGGCCCTGCTGATGGGGTGTTTCAAGCAAAGCAAACGACGGGTGGCCCTGTTCCTGGAACAAATCCTGAATCAACCCTGCTCGCCGGGCTGGGTGGTCAAACTGCAAAATCAGGCGACCGCCGCCCTCACGCCACGCTACCAAGAATTGGCGGCCCAGTTGGCGACCGAAGCGGTGTTGGGCATCGACGAATCTCCGACGAAGCAGGCCCGGCAGAAATCGTGGCTGTGGACGTTCGTCGCCGGCACCTATACGGTCTTTGCGCTGCGGACCACCCGAGCCGCGACGGTCCTCAAGGAACTGCTCACCGACGCGTATAAGGGCGTGGTCAACTGCGACCGGGCGAAGATGTACTGGAACATCGGGCGGCTCCAATGGTGCTGGGCCCATCTGAAACGGGACTTTCAGGCGTTGATCGACCATCCGGATCCCCAGGTGAAACGTCTCGGCCGCGACCTGATGCGTCCCACGAAGGAGCTGTTTCGGCACTGGTCGCGCTGCCGCGACGGCACAATCAGCCGTCGGGAATTCAAGCGTGTGATGCAACCGATCCGCCGGGAGATCGACAGTTTGCTGCTGCGCGGCGTGTTCAGTGGCAACGCGCGTCTGGTCGGCATGTGCCGCGAACTCTATGACCATCGCCAGTGGTTGTGGACGTTCGTGGATGTGGAGGGGGTCGAACCCACGAACAATGCGAGCGAGCGTGCCTTGCGTCCCGCGGTGATCTGGCGCAAGCTATCCTTCGGCACTCAAAGCGCTTCCGGAAGCCGCTTCGTGGAAACGATCCTGACTGTCGTGGAAACCTGCCACAGACAATCTCGCAACAGCTTCGCATACCTCACCACCGCCCTGCAGGCCCACTTCGCCGGCCAACCCGCGCCCTCGCTCCTACCCGACGTGTGAACGGTTACGCGGCAGCTCTATGCAGCAGCGCGCGCGGTGCTCGGCATCGACGAAGACCAGGCTGAGGCCTTGTATACCGAGTTCTTCGTGCAAGACGCACTCGTGCGGTTTCCCAAGTGGTTCCAGATGTGTCGCAACTCCTACGAATTCTTGTGCTTGCAGCCGAAGCTCCACAACGCCTTTGCCACGGGGTTGCATAGGCCGGCGGAACGCAAGACCATTCAGGATAAGTTTCGGACGACGGCCAAGACGAATCGCTTGCTTACCGAGTACCGTTCGCGCAATCGGTTGTGCGGGCTCTATATCAAGCTGGCCTGCCGCATTGCATTGCATTACGGGGACGAAATCTCCGTGCAGGAACTCCAGTGCGCCAAGCGCGGGGCGGAGTGCTGCCGCATTGAAGTCACCTGGGAGAAGCTGCGGCATGCATAGCATTGCGACGGTAAAGGACGGACTGGCGGATTTGCGGCGGCAGATCAACGAGCTGGCAGACCAGCTCTGCGGGGCCGTGCACGGGACGTTCGACCTGCTTGCCGCGGTGGAGGCGCCTCACGAGGACATGCAGAAACTGACCATGATGGTGAATTTCGTGCTCGACGCGGCCCGCCGCGCCTTGCATGAGTTGGAAGGGCGCGAGGCCTGCCTCCGCGCCGTGCTCGACACGGCAGCCGAAGGCATCCTGACTGCGGACAGCGAAGGCATCATCCAAACCTGCAATCGGGCGGCGTCCGCCATGTTCGGGTACGAGCCTGGTGAGCTGCTGGGGCAAGCCATCGAGCTGCTCGTGCCCCAACACGCAATCCAGCGCCACCGCCTCCATATGCGCCGGCTGCTGGCGGGTTCGGCTGACAATAAAATTGCCGCGCGGGAAGTGACGGCCCGGCACCGCAGCGGGCGCTTGTTCCCTATCAGCCTGGCCGTAAGCCAGTTCGAGACCGGTGAAGGGCGGTTGTTCACGGCCATCATGCGCGACCTGACCGAGGAGAAGCGCATGCAGTGCGAGCTTGCTCAGGCCCAGCGCCTGGAATCAGTAGGCCAGCTCGCTGCCGGTATTGCCCACGAGATCAACACCCCCACGCAGTTCATTGGTGACAATCTGCACTTTCTGCACGAGGGATTTCAGAAGATCGACGCGATGTTGGCGGCCTGCGAGCGGTTCGTATCGTCTGTAAAGGATGGGAAAGCCGAGGGTCGGGCGATCGAGGATCTCGTGGCCGCGTGGCAGAGGTCGGACGCAGCTTTTTTGCGGCAGGAGTTTCCGGAGGCGATTCAGCAATCGCTGGAGGGGAACGAGCGCGTGGCGAATATCGTGCGGGCGATGAAGGAATTCTCGCACCCCGGCCTCGATACGCCGGTGTTCGCCAACCTGAACGATGCGGTACGGACCACGCTTACCGTGTCGCGCAACGAGTGGAAGTATGTGGCGGAAGTGGAACTGGTTCTCGATGCCGAGTTGCCGGAAATCGAGTGCCTGCCTGGGCCGCTCAGCCAGGTGATCTTGAATCTGGTGATCAATGCCGCGCACGCCATAGAAAAGGTCCTTCCCAGGGATGGCAAGCGCAAAGGGACCATACGCGTCAGCACGTGCCGGCATGCAGAGGGGGTTGAGCTGCGAGTATCGGACAATGGCTGCGGGATCCCGGCGGAGATCCGGCAACGGGTGTTCGATCCGTTCTTCACCACCAAAGAGGTGGGCAAGGGTACGGGACAGGGGCTGGCCATTGCGCGGAGCGTGGTGGTGGACAAGCATGGCGGCTCAATAACGTTCGAGTCAGAGGTCGGCAAAGGCACAACTTTCATCGTGCGCTTGCCGCTCAAACAAGGGCAAGGTGAGCAAGAGCGTACTGATGGGTAAGCGCATTTTGTTTGTGGACGACCAGGCGAATGTACTAGCGGCTCTGCGAAGGCTGTTGCATCCCTACCGCGACGAGTGGGAGATGGTTTTTGTGGAGAGCGGGGAGGAGGCGCTTGCGCGGCTGGAGGCCGAGCCATTCGACGTGCTGGTGACGGACATGCGCATGATCGGTATGAGCGGATCGGACCTGCTGCAAGCCGTGCGGCAGCGCTATCCCGAGGTGGTGCGGATTGTGCTCTCGGGGCACGCCGATCTGATGCAGATTGAGCGCGCGCTGGGCTCGGCACACCAATACCTTTCCAAGCCGTGTGATGCAGAGACGCTGCGTGCCACTCTGGCACGGGCCTGCGCCGTGCAGTCGCGCCTGGCGGACCCGAACTTGCGCCGCTTGGTGGGGCAGATGGCGGCGCTGCCCAGCCGTCCGGACCTGTTCGGCGAGCTGGTGCGGGAACTTGAGTCGGAAGAGGCATCGATCCAGCGAATCGGAGAACTGATTTCGCGGGACGTGGGCATGACGGCGAAGTTGTTGCAGATTGTCAATTCTTCTTTTTTCGGGCTGCCCCGCCGGGTGGAGTCTCCGGTGCAGGCTGCTTGTTTTCTGGGTTTGAACGTGCTGCGGCCAGTGGTGCTAACTTCGGGCATTTTTTCGCGGTTGAACACGCCCATGCCGGCAGGCTATTCGATCGAAATGCTTACCGAGCATTCCTTGGCGGTCAGCCGGCTGGCGGAACGCATCGCCAAGTCTGTTTCGCCCGACCGGCAGCTTGCCGCCGAGGCGCTTTTGGCCGGACTGGTGCACGACGTCGGACAGCTTGTACTCGCCTCGGGCGCGCGTCAAGGTTTTCAAGCAGCCCTCCGCCTAGCTGAGCAGCAGCATATACCGCTGCACGTGGCAGAGCGGCAGACGTTGGGCACCGATCACGCAGCGGTGGGCGCATACCTGCTGGCGTTGTGGGGGCTGCCGGCTGGCGTGGTCGAGGCGGCTGCCTACCATCATGACCCGGCCGCAGCAGGCGAGCCGGCGCTGCGAACGCTGGCTGTGGTGTACCTTGCCAACGTGCTTGTCAAGGAACGCATGGGGCCGGAGTGGATGCGGCAGCGGGAGGCAGTGGGTTGGGCGTGGCTCGCGAGGGTGGGTGTAACGCATGAGCAAGTGGAACGTTGGGGCGAAATGGCAGACCAACTGGCCTTGCAGGAGACCCAAGTGTGACTGAGAAGGTGCTGTGCGTAGACGACGAACCTCTGGTGTTGCGAGGCTACGAGCGGCACCTGAGGCGGCGCTTCTCGCTGGAGACGGCCGTCGACCCTCGCGAGGCCCTGCGCATGGTGCGCGAGCAGGGACCCTATGCGGTGGTGGTTTCTGACATGCGCATGCCAGGTATCGACGGCATCCGGCTGCTGGCCGAGGTGCGTGCCGCATCTCCAGACACCGTGCGGATCATGCTGACCGGCAACGCCGACCAGCAGACGGCGGTTGACGCCGTGAACGAGGGCTGCATCTTCCGCTTTCTCACCAAGCCCTGCATGCCCGACATATTGGCTGGGGCCATCGAGGCCGGCTTGCAACAGTACAGCCTGGTGCGGGCTGAAAAGGAGCTGCTCTCCAAGACTCTGACCGGCAGCGTGCAGCTTCTTACCGAAATCCTGGGTCTGGTGAAGCCGCCCGCGTTCGGTCGGCTCGATAACTTGCGTCGCCTCGTTCGCGGCATGTGTGCACACTTGCAGTTCCCCAACCCCTGGGAAGTCGAATTGGCGGCCATGCTCTCGCAAATCGGCTGCGTGGCCGTGCCCGACGCTATTCTGACCAAGGCGGCGGCAGGCGAACCGCTCTCTCCGCAAGAATTAAAGCTGTTCCGCGAACATGCGCGCATCGGCGGAAATCTCATTGCCAAGATCCCCCGCCTAGAAGGCGTGTCGAGGCTGGTCGCCTGCCAGTTTGTCGGTCTCGAAGGCGGACCGCCCGACGACGAAAACGTGCCCTACGGCGCACGCGTGCTTGCCGCGGCAATCGAGTTCGACCGCCTGGTGGCCGGCGGCGAGCAACCGCAGGATGCCCTGGCACTGCTCTCCGCGAACACGGCGCACGATCCCCAAATCCTCACGGCGCTCGCACGCCTGCTCGAGATCGATTACGCCGTGAGGTCTGTGCATGTCCATGAGTTGGAACTGGGAATGATCCTGGACGAAAACGTCTGCTCGACCAGCGGAGAGTTGCTGCTGGCCCGCGGCAGCGAGATTGTGCCCTGGATGCGCGATCGCCTTCTCGCCTATGCCGCGTCTGCCCACGGTGTGCGCCAGCCATTTCGCGTCCGCTGCCCGCAGGCAGGCAAGGCCGCACAGACGGCAGCCTTTGCCCCATCTACCTGATACGGAAGCCCAGCCATGCCGGAATTCGCGCGTTCGAGTGCAGCCACACTACCGCCCGCCGACCCGCTGCTTGCCATCCCCGCACAAGACGGTAGCGACTCCCAGCACGCGGCACGGCCGGAACCCGCCACTGTGCTGCTGGTGGACGACGATCCCCACCTGCTGAAAGCGCTCCGCCGGGCGCTGCGCGATCAGCCCTACCGGCTGGCCACCGCCACGAACGGCAACGAGGCACTGCTGTTCCTCAAGACGCACGTCGTCGACGTCGTCGTCTCAGACGAACGCATGCCCGGCATGCCGGGCACGGAACTGCTGCACTGGGTAGCGCGCGAGTACCCCGAGGTGGTCCGTATACTGCTCACGGGCCATCTCGACTTACCCTCCGCCGTGCGTGCTCTGAATCAGTGCCGCGCCTTCCGCCTGCTCACCAAGCCATGCAAGGAGTTCGAGCTAGCGATGACCATCCGCGAAGGTCTGGAACACCGCCGCCTGGTCCTGGAAAACCGACGGCTGTTCGAGGTCAACCGCGCGCAGGTGGTCAGGCTCGAACTCGCCAATCGAGAGCTGGAGGCCTTCGCCCAAACGCTGGCACACGACCTCTGCCAGCCGCTCCAGGCCGTACGGCTCTGGTGCGATCTCATCCGCAGCCAACATGGACTGCCCGCAGCAGAAATCGACAGGCTCGTCGATCAGGCACTGGCCAGCGTCGACCGCATGGCCGCACTCATCACCGACCTTCGCGCGTACGCCGGCCTGACGCTCGCGCCCGGCCCGCCCCTGCCCGTCGAACTGGACGAAATCGTTGGCGCCGTAATAGAAGATCTGACACCTCTCTTACGCGATGCCAACGCCGCAGTTGCACGCCACTCCCTCCCCTGCGTCAACGGCCATGCCGCTCGCTTGCGCCAGCTTTTCCAAAACCTGCTGGAAAATGCCGTCAAGTACCGTTCGCAGGAGGCCCTGCGCATCGTGATCCGAGCCGAACGCATCGAACATGCCTGGCGGATATCTGTCTCAGACAACGGCCTGGGAATCCCCGTGGCGGACCAGCCCCGGGTGTTCGAGGCATTCCACCGGGCGCACGCAGAACTACGCATCACCGGTACAGGTCTGGGCCTGGCCACCTGCCGTAAGATCATGGAACAGCACGGCGGCACGATCTCGGTTGAGTCGACGCCCGGACGCGGCTCGACGTTCTACCTGCTCTTCCCCCAAACTCAGCGCTCCGCACCGGAGGGAAGTTCTTCGACAACCTCCTGCTCGGCAGCTTCCTTGGGCAGCGGGTGAGCGGCGTCCGACATGTCCCACGCTGTCAGCCAGCGCTCGCCGCACCGCACCAACCCGAAATCCTGCTCGAGACGCGCCTCCATATCCGGCAAGTGGCCCGCGCCGTAAAAGATCGCCAGCTTGCGCTTGCCGCTATCCAGTTCGCGCTTCAGTACCTCCAGCGCCTTCTTGTTGCGCTCGCTGATGATGGTGGAGCCGTCCTCCCCCTCGAATGCCAGCATGACGCCTTCGAGATCCTCGAACTGCTCGGCCAGCAGGCGCTTGAGTTTAAGAGCACGGTTGCGATCGAACAGGGCCATCAGCAGGTCAAGGTCGGACGTACGGCTAGGATTCTTGCTCTGTTGGGCGATGCTCTGGCCCAGCATGCGCAGCACGATGCTCCACACGCTCTCGCCGCGCTTTGCCATGGTGCGGGCAAACTCCTCCGGAGACATGTCTGCGTGTACCAGGTTCGCTTGCTGGTAGTCGATGTGCTCGAGCTGAAAGTCGAGTTCCAACATCTCCTTCATGCCGACCTGGAGTCGGCTGACAACGCTACGGTCGCGGCGGGTGTCTCCACGCTCGATCCGCGTACCCTCTGGGGCCACCAGTTCGTAGAGTACCGCGTCATACTGCCGAAACGCCCTGTTCAGCGCCTCGTAATACTCGGCTTCGCCAATGTGCACGGCACCGATCAAATGCACCTCGACTCGGCCCTCCTTCTGCGCATTGGCTTGTGCATCTCCCGCATCGGGGCGGCCATATGCCACGATCGCGGTTTGCAGGGCGACTACGGTGCCGTCTTCACTGCGCAGCAGCCGAATGAACTTCCCACCTGCCGCATCTTGTGCATCTTTGCCTGGCCGGTCAGACGCATCGCTCACGTCTTTGGCGGGCGGCGGGGGAGGCGGCTCGTCGGCACGCAACGGCACGAGACGCCATAGCCACGCGGCCGCAATGAACCACGCTAGCACTCGTACAAAAACCGCCATGGCAACTCCCTCAGGTGTCCTCCGCTCTTCACCGCGTCTGGCTGAAGTATACGCGGGCGTGGCTGCCGATACAATTGTGCGCCTGCGCCGCGCTGGCCCGCGCAGGCCGCGCGTTCGCCGCCAGCGGCAGAGATGAGGCCCGTCACGTGCGAACTGTCTTGTTGCTGATCTGCTCGAATGCCTTCATGACCCTCGCCTGGTACGGCCACCTGGGGGGACGCTTCCGGGCTGCACCGCTCGTTTCGGTGATCCTGGTAAGCTGGCTCATCGCCCTGCCAGAGTACGCACTGCAAGTTCCAGCGAACCGCCTGGGCATCAAGCAGTTCTCGCCCGCCCAGTTGAAGATCATGCAGGAAGTGATTTCTATCAGCGTGTTTGTGCTCTTCAACCTGGCGTACTTCGGGCATTGGCCGCGTTGGAACGAGTGGCTGGCATTCGCTCTAATCTTGGCGGCCGTGCTGGCGATGGTCTACCCGAGGCTTGCCACCGCACCTGCCAAGACACTCGGCCGCCCCACTGCAAGCGCGTCGCCGTAGCACAAGCGCGCCGCTGGGGCCGCAATCAACGGCATGCCAGCGCGCCTACGCTATGTCTGCCAGAAAGACCGGATACGGTAACGCATCGCCTGCGCACGCATGGCCGGCAACTACCTGCCCCGGCAACCACCTGCCCCGGCAACCAGGGTGTCTGCTGCCACTTGCCACAAGTTGCCCTATCGGCCAGCATGTATGCATCTGAACAGCCCATCCACTGCTCCTTCCGCCATGTCCGATCCCCGACTTACGCGCCTGGCCGAGATCCTCCTTGACCATAGCTGCCAGATTCAGGCGGGAGACCGCCTGCTCGTCGAAGCGATCGACTTGCCCGATCCTGCACTGGTCTGCCGGCTGGTGGAGATGGCCGCGGCTCGCGGCGCCCACCCGCTGGTGACCTGGAAGTGCAACCGCGTGCTGCGCTCGCTCTACCGCTCAGCCAGCGAAGTCGCTCTGGCATTGGCAGGCGAGGTGGAGCGGTACCGTATGGAACGTGTCCACGCCTACATCGGCATTCGCGGGGCTGCGAATGCCAGCGAGTTCGCCGATGTCCCTGCGGACGGCATGGAGCGTTACCAGCGGCTGTGGTGGCATCCGGTGCATACGCAGGTGCGCGTGCCGCGTACGCGGTGGGTGGTGCTTCGCTATCCGACGGACTCCATGGCCCAGGCGGCCGATATGAGCCGCGAGGCGTTTGAAGACTTCTACTTCCGCGTCTGCACGGCTGACTATGCCCAGATGGCGCGGAACCTGGCCCCGCTGGCGGCGCGGATGCAGGCCGCAGACGAGGTGCGGATCGTAGGCCCTGGCACGGATCTGACATTCTCGATCCGGGGCATGCCAGTGCGCCCGTGCTACGGCCAGCGGAACATTCCAGACGGCGAGGTGTTTACGGCACCGCTGCGCGAGAGTGTCGAGGGCGTCATCCGCTACAACGCGCCCAGCCGCTACCAGGGGACGGTGTTTCAGAACGTGGAGTTCGAGTTCCGCCGCGGCCGCATCGTGCGCGCAACGTGCAGCGGAGACACCAAACGGCTAGAAGGCATTCTCGATACGGACGAAGGCGCGCGCTACATCGGCGAGTGGTCGCTGGGCTGCAACAACCACGTGCGCAGGCCGATGCTCGACACGCTGTTCGACGAAAAGATCGGCGGCTCGCTGCACCTTACGCCCGGCAATGCCTACCAGGAGTGCGACAACGGCAACCGCAGCCGCATCCACTGGGATCTCGTGCTGCTGCAAACGGCCGAGTACGGCGGTGGAGAAGTCTGGTTCGATGGGGAGCTGATCCGCCGCGACGGCCTGTTTGTCCCCCCAGACTTGCAGCCATTGAACGAAGGGTTGCAGCCTGCCGGCCAGGCGTAACGGGCCCTCGTACCGCTGGCAGTGCGCTTGGCCGGCACACGAGCACTGCTCGAATGCGGCCGAGGGAGCCTTGCCGGCATGGAACAATCTCGTTCATCGGCCGCATTCAAGCAGTGGCACACCCGCGCCCACCCAGTGTGCCAGTCTTGCCTACGAGCGCGCAAGCTCGGCGACCGCCGTATCGAGTCGCCGCAGCGCCTCGTCCACGTCTGCCAGCGTCATCGCCGCACAGAAACCATGGTGGCAGGGGCCTCCGCCGTAGTCGTGAAAGTACACACCGTGCCGAATGGCGCTTGCCACAAAACGCAACATGAGCGCGCGGTTGTGCGCCAGCAGATCCTGGGAGGTGATCGGCAGCTGGGGCAGGTCAAAATAAACGCCAAAGCGCGCACCCAACCCTTGCACACTGCCGGGGACGCCGTGTTTGGCGAACAGGTCATTCAACCCAGAGACGAGCCTTGCGCCCACCCGATGCACATGGTCGTAAAAACCGCGTTCCAGATAGCACTGTACGGCTGCCAGAGCCGCTGCAATTGCCACAGGATGGCCGTTGTAGGTGCCGCTGTGTTGGCAATCTCCCTCGGGCATCAGCCGCTGCATGATCTCGCGGCGGCCGCCGAACACGCTCAAGGGATAGCCGCCGCCCACCGCCTTGCCGAGCGTGCACAGGTCGGGCACCAGCCCCAGATACTCCTGGGCACCGCCGGGGCACATGCGAAAGGCGCTCAGCACTTCGTCGAAAATCAATAGCGCCCCGCACGCTCGCGGCAGCTCCGCCAGGGCACGCACCATCTCGGGCGTAGGCTGGATGCAACCGGCGTTGTACCAGATAGGCTCGCAGATCACGGCGGCCAGGTCCCGGCCAAAGCGGCCGCAGGCTGCTTCTAGCGCCTCCGGCACGTTGAACGGGATGACAACAAGCTGCTCCTCCAGTCCCGGAGGCATGCCCGAGGATGCAGCGACTGGCGGCAAAAAAGGATCCTCGTGCTGTACCTCGGACCGCTCTGATGCGGCGGCACCGCCCAATGAGTACATCACCTGGTCGTGGTAGCCGTGAAAATGGCCTGCAAACTTGAGAATCTTGCTGCGGCCCGTGTAGGCCCGCGCCAGCCGCAGGCAGTGCATGGTCGCCTCGGTGCCTGAGCCCGTAAACCGAACCAACTCGCAACAGGGGACGGTGCGGCACAAGAGTTCGGCCAGGGCCGCGTGCAGCTCGTTCTCGTACGAGCAGGCGACGCCGCGCGCCAGCGCCTCGAGCACCGCCGCACGGATGCGCGGATCTCCGTGGCCCAGCAGCGCTGCCCCATGGCTGGCACACAGGTCGATGTACTCTCGTCCGTCCAGGTCCCAGAGGCGGCAGCCTTGCGCACGATCGAAGTACATGGGGTGCCCGAGCGCCTGGTTCTTGCGGGTCGATGAGGTCACGCCGCCCGCCAGGCTGCGCTGTGCCCGCTCGTAGTGCTGTTGCACGCGGTTCATACGCGAGTTCCTCGTACACGAATAGCAAGCCCGGATGCCGCGGCATGCCGCCGCTCGGCTATCCCATGCTTGCCTGGCCAAGTAGTTTGCGCAGCGCGGTGATTGCCACCTCGCCAAACTGCCGCGGCGGAACGCGCCAGAGTTGGGGATTCATAAGCTCTACCGAGACATACCCGGCGTAACCAATGCGCACCAAGTGGTCCAAGATAGGCTGAAGTCGGAAATCTCCTTCGCCCGGAAGGATGCGGTCGCTGTCAGCGGCCAGCTCGCGCGGCGTGCCGGCCAGGTCGCTAAGCTGCACGTGAAACAGGTTCTCTCGGTCCAAAAAAAACAGGTCTTCGAGCTTGCTCGGACCAACGTAGTAGTGGAACACATCCAGACACAGCCCAAGGTGGGGCGATGCGACCTCGGCCACCAGGCTGGCAGCAGTGGCCAGGTTGTTGCCCAACGCCGAGCCCGCCTGCGGCTCCAACGCCAGGCGCACTCCATAGCGTGCGGCCTCCCGAGCGGCCTCTCGCAGCGAGCTGCGCACGCGTTCCAGCACATCCCGATCGACAGGATGCGGCACGTCGCAGGCCACGACCAGCGTGCCAATCTCCAACTCCTGGCAGAGCTGAAGTCTCCGTTCAAAGTGTGCCCATGTCTCGCGTCTCGCCTCATGCTGGCTGGAAAGCAAGCCGCCCTGGAAGCTGGCAACCGGCAGAGCAACGTCGTGCCTTGCGGCCAGCCGCTGCGCCTCAGCCAAAGAATGGCTATCCAAGAACGCCTCCAGCTTGCCCAGCCACACCTCAACGGCGCGGCAGGCGCCTGCTGCATAATCTTCCAGGTCTCGCTCAAAAGGCGAATCAAGAGAGCAGACCTGGCTGACGGCCGGTTTCATCTGGCAGCGTCGAGGGGAAGCTTATAATAAACCGCCCCAAGTGACGAATGGTAACATGCCGGCCCGCGCAGGCAAGCGGCCTGCTGCTGCGGCCCATTAAGCCCGGGCGCACCAGAGCTAAATTGGGCCCTTTGCACGCGTGCCAATTGCGTACCTGCTCTTTGGGCCTCAGAATACAGTAGTTTCCACGCCAGGTCGTGCCCGGCGTGGCATCCACACGTACTGGGCCATCGAACGGCGGAGTATCCCATGTGGTCGCGCAAGCGGATCGATATCGGCTGGTTCGACTTGGCTGCCGGTGCGCTGGCCTGCCTGTATGCCCACAGAGAGCGCAGCCAGTCTCGACTCGAACGTACCTGGTCGCCGCAAGGCGATAGCATGGCCTGCCTCTCGGTACGCAGCGGCCTGGACTTGCTGCTGGAGGCCCTCCAGCTCGAGCCCGGCAGCGAGGTTCTCGTCTCTGCCGTCACCATTCCCGACATGCCCCGCATTCTGGAGGCGCATGGCCTGGTACCTGTACCGATCGACTTGCAGGCCGAGACCATGGCCCCCAGCGCCGAGCAGGTGCGGGCTGCGATAACGCCCCAAACCCGGGCCGTGCTGGTGGCACACCTGTTCGGCGGGAGAAGCGACCTGGAACCGCTGCTAAAGGTCGCCCAGGCACACGGTCTGGCGGTGTGGGAAGATTGTGCCCAGGCATTCGACGGTCAATATCGGGGCCACGCCGGGGCCGACGTTTCTTTCTTCAGTTTTGGCCCGATCAAGACCGCCACGGCACTGGGCGGAGCGCTGGTTCGCGTACAAGATGCCGAGCTGTTGGCGGCCATGCGGCAGATCCAAACCACCTGGCCTGTGCAGAGCCGTTGGGCCTTTTTTTGCCGGGTACTGAAATACGCCTGCCTCAAGGCACTCTCGCAGCGAGCGGCCTTTGCTGTGTTTGTGCGGATGCTGCGGCTGGCGCGCGTGGACCACGACCGCGCACTCAACCGGGCCGTACGCGGCTTTGCCGGGCCGGACTTTTTTGCTCGCATCAGACGGCAGCCGAGCGCGCCGTTGTTGGCCCTTTTGGCGCGGCGTGTGCGGCGGTTCAAGCAAGATGTGCTCGCGCGGCGGGCTCGTCTGGGCCGTATGTTGCTACAAGAGCTTTCGCCGGCCGTCGCATGCCCCGGCAGCGAACAGCGCGAACACTCGTTCTGGGTATTCCCGGTGTTATGCAACGACCCCCGACGGCTGATCGACCGCCTCTGGAAGGCGGGGTTCGACGCCACGCAGGGAGAGAGCATGCAGGTCGTGCCGCTGCCCCCGGGCCACGCGGCCCCGGAACCGGAGGTAGCGCACCGTTTGCTCGAAGATGTGGTCTACTTGCCCTGCTATGCGGAGATGATGGAGAAAGCGGTGCGGCGCATGGCTTCGGTGGTACTGGCAGAGGTCGGCCAGGCGCCGCAGGCCACCGGAGAGGCCCCCGGCAGCGTGGGACGCTTGCGGCGCGGGTTGGCCGCCATACGTCTGCGCCGCGCCAGGGCGCGCGAAAGGGCGAACGTGAGGCTGGGTTAGTAGTAGTGCGCTACGCTGTAGGCAGCCATTCGAGGCTGATCTGCTGTTTTCTCACGCCGCGGCGCGAAGCTGGTTTGCGCGTGCGTTCCGCCCGCGGACTACCGCGGCTTGACCAGCGCGGCGCGCGGCGCCAAACTTAGGCACTTCCAGCTCGGCCCTACGGCCGCGTTTGTTCCCACCTTCGTACCTACCCCACCAGGGCTTGTGCCATGAAGTCAAGCGTGCTTGGTCTGTGTCTGTTTCTCGTCACAGCCTGTCTGTTCTGGACCCGCATTGTGGCTGCCGAGAACTGGCCGCAGTGGCGTGGACCGCGCGCAGATGGTACCAGCATCGAGACTGGCTTGCCGACCCGATGGGGCCCCGAGGATGTGCTCTGGCAAACCCCTCTGCCGGGCCAGGCAGGTTCGACCCCGATTGTGTGGGGAGATCGGATCTTCTTGACGAGCGCGAAGGAGACCGATCTGGTACTTCTCTGCCTGGCCACAGACGGCCGGGTACTCTGGGAGCGGCGGCTCGGGGGCGGAAACGAGCCTGTCCGCGGCGATGAGGGGAATTACGCGTCTCCCAGCCCCTCCACGGACGGACGCCTGGTGTGGGCCACCACGTCGAACGGCCACTTGCGCTGCTACGACTTCGAGGGGAATGAAGAGTGGGCCGTGGAGCTGCAAGAGCGCTACGGACCGTTCCGCATCCAATTCGGGCTCTCCTCTACACCACTCTTAGACGGCGAGCGGCTCTACCTGCAAATCATGCATCAGGATGCGGCCTTGGTCGTGGCGCTCGATAAGTACACAGGCCGTGAGGTCTGGCGGCGCGACCGCCCCAGCGACGCGGTGGAAGAGTGTCTCGACTCCTACGCCTCTCCCTTTTTGTACCGCGACGAGCGGCAAGAGTACCTGCTCACTCATGGAGCCGACTACATCGTCGCACATCGCCTCGATAATGGCGAAGAGATCTGGCGCTGCGGCGGCTTCAATCCCAAAGAGAACTACAACCCCACCTTGCGGCTGGTGGCCAGCCCCGTAGCCGTGCCGGGATTGATCGTCGTGCCATCGGCCAAGAACCGAGCTGTGCTGGGGCTGCGTACCGACAACCTCGGAGATGTGACCGGCGATCCCGGGGCGCATTGGTGGACGCTCGAAGAGAATACGCCCGACGTGCCCTCCCCACTCGTGCACGACGGGCTGGTCTATCTCTGCCGCGAAAACGGCGTGCTGCTCGTGCTCGATGCCAGGACCGGCCAGCGCGTGTACCTCGAGCGCTGCTACCCAGACCGTTATCGGGCCTCGCCCGTTTATGCAGACGGAAAGGTCTATGTGACGAGCTGGGGCGGCCGCGTGACCGTCGTTCGCGCCGGCCCCAAGTTCGAGCGACTCGCTGTCAACGACCTTGGCGACCCGATTGCTGCATCTCCAGCAATTTCGAATGGTCGCATTTACTTTCGCACCTACAAATCGCTGCTGTGTGTTGGCAATAGGAATGGGTCTTAGACTCGCCCCCGGGCTTGGCATGGCGCGCGTAGGGCACTCGCCGTAGCCGCAGCATCTTGCCGCAGGATATAGATGCGCTCCAAAGGCCGCCACAGATCCTGCGCGCTTGGGGCGCTCACTCAACGCTACAGCCGCAAGCCCCAATATACAATCTTCTCGCCGCCCCGGCTGGCACCCGCCGGAGGGGACCGCATGTCATTCGGCCTGCACGCGCGAGCCAGACTGGACGAGAGGCCGGAGCATGCACTGCTCCTGCCCTCCCCTGCCAGCTTGGCCAGGGGGGGAAGTAGGAGACCTCCCGAGCTGCGCCATGCCAGCGATCTCGCGCGGCACCTGGCGGCGGCTGCTTAGTCCCGTTTCGGCAGGCAACGCGATCGGTCATTCGCCCGGTATGCGGCGTTCCCAACCAAAGGGTTGCGTCCATGCCTGTTGCCGCTGTCCCTCATAAGACGGGTCCGGGTGCGGCTGCGAAGAAGTGACCACGGCCCGCACATAAAGTTCGTCACCGCGCAACCGATACTGTGCGTGCAGCCCCTCGACCTCCGCCAGCACCCGGCCTACATCTGCTGAGTAGCGGCGCGTGGCGCGCACCGGCTGCCCCGCATCGTCGGTTACGACCCGGCTCGCAGGATCAAAGTCGGCAGTTGTGCCGATGAACCGAGTTACGTACTGTTGGCCGCCCTCCGGATCGATCTCAATATCCAGCACGCCTAACTCCGGGTCGTATTCTACGGCTCGGAGCGTGACACCTGTACTGGCATAAAAGTCCCCCCGCCGCATGGCGCGGATGAGCGATTCGGGCGTGAGGTGCGTGGCGCGGACCATCACCCAGCCGCGGCCAGAACGGTTGTCTCCAGACCCTTCGTGGTAGTCGTGAGAATCGTCCGTCGCCAGACCGAACAGCGGCGGAGCGGAGAACTGGACCATGCGCAGCGTATTGGCAACGTCCCAGAGGTACTCGACGCTGGCATGTTGCCCGTCGCCAAGCTGGGCCACGCTCTTATGCCCGTTGTAGACCTCGAAAAAACGTTCCGAGAGTACCGCGGCAAGGTCTTCAGCGGTGATGGCGAACCCGAAGTTGGGATGGTTCAAGTGTACCAGGATCTCGCGGCCGCGGCGGCGCGCCTGATCTTCTACGGCGCGTGCGTTGGCCTCGATGGTCTCGCGCACTGTGGCTCCGTTGAGGGGGCTGACGACCTCTTCGATGTTGGTGGCGTTGAGGTGCACGGGCAATCCTTCGGACGAGGCGGAGATCTCTTCCGAGGGGATCATCAGGAATCGCCCGCGCTCTTCGACCAGTGCCCGGTACTCGCTGAGCGGCTTGAGCCGCACTTCTTGGGCACCCTCGGCATTGGTTCGCACTTCGACCCAGTTGGAACCGAACCGAGCCAGGTACTTTTTCAACGCAGCAGGGCCGGCTCGCTTCTCCACCTCGGCGACGGCCATCCACCGAGACCCCTCGGCCAAGACGTTGTGGTCGCTGAGGGCCAGAAAGTGGTAACCGTGCGTACGATACCACTCTGCAATCATCTCGGGAAAATCGTCCCCATCGCTCCAGAGAGAGTGGGTATGGAGGTTTCCCTTCCACCACCGCGCCGGGGGATCGGCCGGGATCTCGTCAGCCGTTGCACACGGCCGCCAGGCGAGCAGTGAGCCAATTGCCAGGGCTACCGCCAAGACTGCATTCGAGGTGCTGGCCAGCCATTTGCTCGACATAGCTCACCATATCACAGAGGCCTACCCTGGCGATCATAATTGGACCGCTGGGATAGTTTCGCTTGTAGTTGATGGCAGTGCGCAAGGCAAGGGGCGGTAGGGGCAAGGCTGAGCGCCATTCGCGCACGCTACTTGTTCGCTGCTCGCCGTGCCGATAGGCTCGCAGATATGCTGCTCGATGCCGGAATACCACCCCTCGCGGACACGGAGCCTACGTTTCCACTGGTCGAAGAGCTGGTGCCCGCCCCCGAACCGGAGGAGGCACTGTTGCGCCTCGCCCATCGGCGCCATGTGCTGTTCTTCGACAGCGCCCAGCGGCACGAGCGGCTGGGGCGTTACTCGTTCTTGGCGTGCGAGCCCGCTGCCTTCGTGGTGCGGAGATGCGGCGAGGCTGATGCGTTTGCTGCTGCGGCAGCGCTGCTTGGGCCAAGTCGAGCGCAGACAGTGCCGGATTTGCCGCCGTTCCAGGGCGGCGTGGTTGGGTTGTTCGCTTATGATTTGAATCGCCAGCTCGAACGGATTCCGGCACCGCGCTGGGACGAATTCCGCGTGCCGGCACTGGCGCTGGGTTTGTATGACGTGGTAGTTGCCTGGGACCATGCCCAGCAGCGGGCCTGGATCGTCTCCCAAGGTCTGCCTGCCAGGCCGGGGGGGCAGCGTACGCGGGCGGCGGCCCGGCTGCGTGCTTTTCGAGAGTGGCTGGCCGCTGCTCCGCTCCGGCCGGACGAACTGCCGGCCGCCCTCGGCCCCCGGCTGGCTGGCTCGCGACTCGCGCCGCAATTTCCAGCCGGCGAGCTGGCACGCCTGACCAGCAACTTCTCGCGCGAGCTGTACCTGCGTGCGGTGGAGCGTGCCATCGAGTACATTTGCGCGGGCGACGTATTCCAGGTAAACCTGGCCCAGCGGCTGCTGCACCCTGCGGGGGCAGCTCCCCTGGCGCTTTACCTCCGGCTGCGGCGCTGCAACCCGGCCACGTTTGCCGCCTACTTCGACATGGGGCGGTTCCAACTCGCCAGCGCCAGCCCAGAGCGGTTCTTGCAGGTTCGCGGCCGCCGCGTGGAGGCCAGGCCCATCAAGGGCACGCGCCCACGCACCGCCTGGCCGGAGGCCGACCTGTTTGCAGGAGACGAACTCCGGGCAAGCGAAAAGGACCGCGCCGAGAACGTGATGATCGTCGACCTGCTGCGCAACGATCTTTCTCGCGTGTGTCAACCGCAGAGCGTACAAGTGACCGAGCTATGCACGCTTGAGCCCTACCAGTATGTGCAGCACTTGGTGAGCGCGGTAACAGGCACGTTGCGGCCTGACGTGCAGGCGGCCGATGCGCTGCGGGCAGCCTTTCCGGGGGGCTCGGTCACGGGAGCGCCTAAGGTACGCGCCATGCAGATTATTGCCGAGCTGGAGCAGGTTGCGCGCGGTCCCTACTGCGGGACGCTCGCGTACCTGGGCTTTGACGGCAGCATGGACGCGAGCATCTTGATTCGCACGATCACGGTGGGCCGGGGCTGGTGGCAAGCGCCCGTGGGCGGGGGAATTGTGGCGGCCTCCGATCCCGCGGTAGAGTACGAAGAGACCTGGCACAAGGCGGCCGGGCTGCTGCGAGCCATGACGTGACACCAGCCGCTGGGAGCGATGCTGCCGTGTTCGGAGTTCGCGCACGCCATTCACGGAGGGCTTCGGCCGCTGCCCCGTATACGCACAAGCAGCAGCCGTGATCCTGCTCATCGACAATTACGATAGCTTCGTGTTCAACCTGGCCAGGTACCTGGTGTTGCTGGGCCATGAGACGTTGGTGGTGCGCAACGATGCACTTCAACCGGCCGAGCTGCGAACGCTGCGGCCTGCTGCGCTGGTGCTTTCTCCAGGGCCATGCGGCCCGGAGGAGGCCGGCTGCTGCATGGAACTTGTGCGGATGTATTACCAGCAGATTCCCATGTTGGGCGTGTGCCTGGGACATCAAACGATAGCCGCCGCGCTGGGCGGGCGCGTGGTGCGAGCCCCGGCTCCCATGCACGGCAGGGCATCGGAGGTGTACCATTGCGGCCAAGGGATCTTTGCCGGGCTTGCGAGTCCGCTGCTGGCGGGCAGGTACCATTCGCTGGCGGTAGAAGAGGCATCGCTGCCGGCGTGCCTCGAGTGCACAGCGCGCACGGCAGACGGCGTGGTGATGGCCTTGGCACACCGAACATTACCGGTGGTGGGCGTGCAGTTTCATCCCGAATCGATACTTACACCCCTAGGTCCTTGGCTGCTGGCTGCGTTCTTGCGGCTGGCCGGCTTGCACGCTGACGATCCGGCAGCCTTTCGCGAATTGGCCGAAACAGAACACAAGCCGCTGCTGCCGAGCGAACCGCTCACCTTCTAGCGCGCATGATCATCGAAGGATTGGTAACGACGGAGAACGAAGACGGCTCGCCTCACTTGGCGCCCATGGGCCCCTTGGTCGAAGCCGATTGGACACGGCTCGTGCTGCGGCCGTATGTCACCTCAACCACTTATGCCAACCTCTGCCGCCGGGGGCGCGGGATCTTTCACGTGACCGACGACGTGCTGCTGCTGGCCCGCGCCGCCATCGGCAGCTTGGAGACGCTTCCTCCCCTGAAGCGGCCTGCACACGCACATGGCTGGGTGCTGGCCGATGCCTGCCGCTGGTACGCGTTTGAAGTGTACGCTACCGACAACACGCCGCCCCGGGCAAGCATGGCCGCCAACGTGGTCGAATGGGCTCGGCAACGCGACTTCGTCGGCTTTCACCGCGCCCGCCATGCCGTGGTCGAAGCTGCTATCCTGGCAACGCGCGTTCACATTCTGCCCAGGCAGGAGCTGCTGCAAGAATTGGCGCGGCTGCGACCTTTGGTGGTCAAGACCGGCGGAGAAGATGAACATCGAGCATTCAGTCTGCTGGAAGAATACGTGCGTGCAACGTGTGCCCCCGACCACATGGAGAAGGACCGAGCAAGCGTGCACCGGTGACTCGGCCTGCGCGTGCATGTGGGGAGGAACGTTCGCCGCTGCTGGACGCAGCGAGCGACAAAGCGGCCTGCGCGTGCACGTGGGGAGGAACGGTTTCTCCGTCGGACGCCCCCCGGTGGGACGGCCTTCCCGGGCGGTATCCAAGTGGGGCTAAGAAGCCCAACCCACGAGTGCTCACCCCAGGGGATGCCCATCGCGCTGGGTATTCTCACCCTGGCATGCCTTTCCCAGGCTTCCAAGTCGGGCTAGGCAGCTCACGCCATCATGAACCGCAACCCATCATCATGCGCACTACTGTGACGCGCAACCCAAATGTTCGTCGCCTGGCATGGCCTTCTCAGAACTTCCCGCGTGCTCAAGAATGTGCGAATAAACGCACCTTTATGATCCCAAGATTCATAGCAACCAGACATGAGCGAGCGAACGGTCGTTGTCGAAGCAGCCAGCCGCCTGCACTTTGGCCTGCTGGCTCCCTGTGGCTGGTCCGCGCGCCGGTTTGGCGGGGTAGGAGCGATGGTGCAGCAGCCGGCGCTGCGGGTGCTGATTCGACCCGCCCGGGAGGAAGCCGCGGCATTCTCCGCACGGGGGCCGCTGGCAGCCGCGGCAGAGCAGACCCTCGAACGTGCACGCGCCGCCGGCTGGCTCGCCGAGGCAGAGCCGCCCGCCGTTGAGGTACTGAGCGCGCCGCGAGCGCACACAGGATTGGGGACGGGTACGCAGCTTGCCTTGTCGATTGCGGCCGGCTTACGGGCATATGCGAATCTACCGGCCCTATCGCCGCAAGAGCTGGCAAAGCAGTCGGGGCGCGGCGTGCGTTCTGCGGTCGGTGTGCATGGTTTCTTCACTGGCGGCCTTGTGGTCGAAGCAGGCAAGCGCGATACCGGCGTGCTGGCGCCCCTAGTCGCCCGCATGGCACTGCCCGATGCGTGGCGATTCGTGCTGATGACGCCCGACGGCGAACAAGGGCTGTGGGGTGCAGAAGAGCGGGCGGCCTTCCAGCAGCTTTCCGAGGCACCGGCGGGAGTGGTCGAGCGGTTGTGCCGGATGGTTCTGCTGGGGATCTTGCCTGCCGCAGCAGAGGAAGATTTCGCAGCGTTCAGCGAGCGGCTGTACGAGTTCGGGCGAGAGGCGGGCAGCTTGTTCGCCTCGGTGCAAGGGGGGGAGTTCGCCACGCCGGGCGTAGCTGCTCGCGTGGAGCGGGTGCGCAGGCATGGCGTACGCGGCGTTGGTCAGAGTTCGTGGGGACCGACCGTGTTCGCGCTTGCCGAGTCCGACGAGCATGCGAACTGGCTGGTGGCGCGGCTGGCAGAAGAAGGTGCGACTGCGGGCTGCCAGGTGGTGGTTGCACGGCCGGCAAACGAGGGTGCCCGGATCTTGGTCTCATACAGCAGCGGCGGGTAGCGATTCGAACGAGGGGCGGGGGCATCGGCTGCGGGCCTGCGGGCTGAAGCGATTCGTAGGGAGGTTGAACCGCCGTGCCAAGATGCTGCACTGCAGAGCGAACGAATATTGGGCGTATCGCGTCCAAGTGTTTGGCATGGCGTGATGAATGGGCCTTAAATGCCATGCGGGGCCTATTCGAATGCTGTTTTGCTGTGGGAACCCTCTTGGTGCTTGACGCGATTGGTGGTAGGCTATGTGTGGCGGTCATATCATCCAAAATCGTGCTGTGCCTGCCGCCAGCACTTGCACTCTCGTGCCGGTGCCTGCTACGGGCCGTAACGCCGGCGCGAGCGACGTCAATCCATGGCAGAGAGTACCTGCCATTGGCGCCAATATCTTAGGAGGGTTGGGGAGGGCACCGCCCCTGTTCGCGGCAGGCCGTGTGCGTCGTCACGGATGCGAGACTCCAACCGCACAGGATGCGGTTGTGCCGCGGGGAAGTGTGTGATGTCGATCACGGTTAAATGCCCGAACGGCCACGAGCTTAAGGTCAAGGACAAGTACGCCGGGCAGCGCGGCTATTGTCCACACTGCCGCGCCGAGGTGCACGTCCCAGCAAAGCTCACCGAAGACGAGGTGCTGGACCTTCTTGGACCGCCCCCACCGGCGGAGCCGGTGGGAGATTTGCCCGTGCACCAGGACCCCAGGCACATGCGGCCGGCAACCGATCCTAGTTCCATGTCCGGCTCGAGCCTGCTGGGATCGACCGTGTTGAATCGCGGCATGAAGACCTGCCCGAAGTGCAAGAAGGAGGTACGGCTGGCGTACGACATCTGCCCGTATTGCCGCACGTACTTTACAGACTTGTCTGAGATCAGCCGCCGTTTGGCCTCGCACTGCCCCAAGTGCGGTGGCGAGGTCCATCATGGCGATCACTGGTGTCCGACCTGCGGTGCAGACCTGAGGCAGCAGCCGCTGCCGCCCGGCAGCAAGCGATAGCTCGCTTCGCGGGGGCGCAGCGATGGCGCACCGCTGCTCTAGGAAGTGATCTGGCGATCGTCCGCATCGGGCCCAGCAGCACGCGCCTTTTCGTCGTTGCGGGGGACGGCTGTTTGCGCCGTCCGGCAGGGTTAGAATGGAACAAGCGTGTGTTGTGGTCCCTGGCACTGGGTCATGTTTGGCTGCTTGGGCCCATGGATTTGGCGGCAGCATCTTGCGCACAGGTGCCTTAGCCCTAGGAACTGCCGGTGTCTCAGTCATCAAGCTCAACTTCGCCCGCGGAGGCCCCACGCCAGGCACTTGGGACGGCAAGCGAGCCCTTTCGGCCTGCCACCAGCCTGGCAGTGCGGCTCACACTGCTGGTCACCGCAGGTGTGGTGTTCACAGCCGGCTTGTTCACCTGGTTGGGCTACGAGTACACGCGCCGTGTCATCAGTGCCGAGATCCACCAGCGGCTGAATGCCGTGGGGGCTGGCTGGCAGACCATTCTGCTGAACTTCGTACAGCAGCTTGAGCCGCAGGCAGATCTGATCACGAGCCGTACACGGCTCCGCTGGCTCTTGGACCAGCGGCGGGGCGGGACGTGGTCTGAGGAGGCTCAAGACGAGCTGGCGCGCATTGTCAGCGACGTGCGTACGGCCGGCCAGGGACGCTACACCGAGGTGTGGGTGGCCGATGCAAGGGGCAAGGTGGTGGCAGCGACCGACCCTGAGCGGATCGGCCGGAGTTACGCCCGCACTATGGCATTTCGAGAAGGCTCGCAGCGCGTATGGCTCGATGTGCCACGGCCGAATTCTCACGGATACCAGGCATTGGTGGCGGCGCCGGCGGCCGATGCAGAGGGCAAGCTGCTAGGCGTGGTCATGTTCCAGGTGGACGTGAGCACCTGGGCGCGTGCGCTGGCAGAGCGGCGCGTGCAGGGTTCGCTGGGAGAGGTCGCGCTGGCCGTCAAGCGGCGCGGCCGCATCCGGTACTTGTTCCGCTCCAGCACCCAGGAAGTGCCGCCCGCGGACGACGCGGCGATGTCGCTGGCACTGTCGGGGAAAACCGGATTCATCCAAACGAAGGATCCATCAGGGCGCCCGGTGCTGGCGGTCTACCGCCCGCTTGGCTACCAGGACTGGGGGTTGGTCGTGCAAGTTGGGTTGGAAGAGGCATATGCTCCCCTGGTTCGGCTGCGCCGTGTGCTGGTGGCGGTGGAAGCGGCGGTGCTGGTTATGGGCCTGCTCATTTCGTACGTGCTGGCGCGGCGGTTCACGCGGCCGATTCGCGTGCTGGCGGAGGCGGCCGCGCGCGTGGCCGGGGGCGATCTGCGCGTGCACGTGGACGACCGCCGCAGTGATGAACTGGGTGCACTGGCGGCGGCTTTCAACCGCATGACGAGCGAATTGGCGGCATCGTACGAGTTGCTTGAACAGCGCGTGGCGGCGCGGACGCGCGAGCTGGCCCGGTCTCACGAAGAACTGCGGGCACAGGCCCGCGTGTTGGAAACCACGCTCGCCGAGCGTGAACGCGCCCAGCGCGCCCTGCTGGATGCGGAGGCACGCTACCATTCTCTCGTCGAAAGCCTCCCCCTGGCAGCGTGGAGCAAGGACCTGGAGGGCAGGTTCACATTCGGCAACAGGCTCCTCTCCGAATTCCTCGGCAAGCCGCTCGAACAGATCATCGGCTGTACGGATCTCGACTTCTTCCCGCGTGAGCTGGCAGAGAAATACCGGCGAGACGATGCCGCGGTGGTGTCGCAGCGTTGCACGTTTCGAGACATCGAGCGTTTTCGCAAGTCGGACGGCGAAGAACTCTTCATCCAGGTGTTCAAGGCCCCAGTGTTTGACGCCTCGGGCCAGGTGATCGGCACCCAAGGAATGGCCTGGGACATCACCGCGCTGATGCGTGCCGAAGCTGCCCTCCGCCAGGCCAAGGAGGATGCCGAGGCCGCCAACCGGGCCAAGAACACGTTCCTGGCCAACATCAGCCACGAAATCCGCACTCCCATGAACGGCGTGCTGGGGATGACCGAGCTGCTGCTGGAGAGCAATCCCTCGCCCGAACAACGCGAGTACCTGGCGATCGTGAAAGAGTCTGCCGAGGCCCTGCTCGATGTGATCAACGATATTCTCGACTTTTCTAAGATCGAGGCGGGCCGCTTCGAGCTGGTTCCTGCGCCGTTCGGCCTGCGCGATCTGGTGTTCGATGCGCTGCGTTCCCTTTCGCCGCGTGCACACCGCCAGGGGTTGGATTTGGCCTGCCGCATAGCGCCCGACGTGCCCGACGCGCTGGTGGGAGACGCGGGCCGTTTGCGGCAGGTGCTGCTGAATCTGGCCGGCAACGCGGTCAAGTTCACAGATCGGGGCGAGGTTGTCGTCGAGGTGCGGCCCATCGGCACGGCGCCGGGCGAGGTCGAATTGCAATTCGAAGTTCGAGACACGGGCATCGGCATCCCGCTGGAGAAGCAACAGGCGATCTTCGTCGCGTTCGAGCAGGCCGACTCATCGACGACCCGCCGCTTTGGCGGCACGGGGTTGGGGCTAGCCATCAGCTCGAAGCTGGTCGAGATGATGAGCGGGCGCATCTGGGTCGTAAGCACGCCGGGCAAGGGGAGCACGTTCAGCTTTACCGCCCGCTTCACCTTGCAGCCGGATGCCGAGCCGCCCCCCTACTTGCGTCCCGAGCCGCAGGATGCAGCGCTGCTAGCAGGACTGCCCGTGTTAGTCGTCGAGCGGCAGGCGGCCACGCGGCGTATTCTGATCGAAATGCTGCGCGGCTGGGGACTGGAGCCGCATGCCGTAGAGACACTGCCCCAGGCCTTGGCGGCCTGCGAGCGCGCCGCCGTCGATAGGCCCTTTGCGCTGGCGCTTTACGGGGCACTGGGCCAGCCAGAGGGCTTTGCAACCCTGCGGCGGCTGCGCCGCCACTCCGGTTGCCACGGGGTGATCGTGCTCTTGGAGGCCTTCGGCCAGCCGGCAGAGATTGCCCGCTGCCGCGAGCTGGGCGTCTTTGCTTATCTATTGAAGCCCGTAAAGGAGGAAGATCTGTACGCCGCTGTGCTCGCCCTGGCGGGAGGCAGGGCTTTGGCAGGCCCAGCCGTCGCCTTGGGACAGGGCCTTCCTTCCGGCCGCTCGTTGCGCGTGCTGCTGGCAGAAGACAGCGAGGTCAACCGCCAGGTGGCGCTGGGGCTGCTCGAGAAACGCGGCCACACGGTCGTATGCGCGTGCAACGGGCGCGAGGCGGTTGAGTTGGCGCGGGGGCAGGCGTTCGACGTGATCCTGATGGACGTGCAGATGCCGGAACTGGATGGCTTCGAGGCCGTGCAGGCGATCCGCCGTGACGAGCAGGCCCTCGGTCGCCGCGTGCCGGTGATCGCCATGACGGCACATGTGATGAAGGGAGACCGACAGCGCTGCCTGGACGCGGGCATGGATGGGTACGTTTCCAAGCCAGTGAATCCTCGGGAGCTGTTCGCGGTGGTGGAGTCGCTGGCTGGCGCGGCGCCGCGCGCCGTGTCAACGCTGGTTGAAGCCTCTGGTTCGGCAGTTCTGCCAGATGTTGCCGGCGCGAGTCCTACTGCGAGCAGCTTGGAGCCCGCTGCTGCCCGTGCACCGCATGGCGTCCCCGGCACTAGAGCGGGCCTCGCCGGCACAGGCCCAGACAGCGGGAAAATGGTGCAGGTTCCACTGGCGGTAGCCGAGGCGCCGGGGACAGCCGAGGGCAGTCCTCCTGGCGAGACGTCTTCTGAGGCTGAGCATGACCAGGGTGGGGCTGCGGTGATGGGAGATGCGGCAGGTGTAAAGCCGCCAGCAGCCGCACCGGTGCCGTGCGAGCGGCCGGTCCCATGCGAGCAGCCAATCGACTGGGAGCTGGCATTGCGGCGTGTGGCTGGCGACCGCGATCTGCTGCGTCAAGTGCTGGAGGCGTTCCGAGAAGAGGTACCGCGCCGGCTGGATGAGCTGAGGGCCGCCTTGGTTGCGGGCGACGCGAAGCTGGTCCATCACACGGCACACACGCTCAAGGGAGCGGCTGCCAGCATTGCGGCGGCCCGTGCCGTGGCCGCGGCATGGCGGCTTGAATCGCTTGCGTCTCAGGGTACGCTAACCGGAAGCGAGACAATTGCGGCCCAAGTGGAGGCCGAGCTGGTCCGGGTGTTGGAGGCTGTGGCGGAGCTGCCACCCGCGGCGGCTGCCGTGTCGGCCATGCCCTCGTGATCGCAATCCTAAACGATGACCAACGTACTGGTGGTGGACGATGCGGTGGTGGACCAGCGGCTGGTCGCCGGCCTTCTGGCGCGGCAGCCTGGGCTGAACGTCAGCTTTGCCTGCGATGGGGTGGAGGCGCTGCGTTCGATGGCCGAGCAGCGGCCCGACGTGGTGGTGACCGATCTGCGCATGCCGCGAATGGATGGGCTGGAGCTGGTGCGCACGGTGCGTCGGCGCTATCCCGGCCTGCCGGTCGTGCTGATGACGGCCCAGGGGAGCGAGCAAATCGCCGTTGATGCTTTGCGAGCAGGGGCTGCCAGCTATGTTCCCAAGTCGCGGCTGGCGGAGGACCTGCTTGCGACCATCGAGCAGGTGGTGACGCTGGCGCGGGCAGCCGAACACCACGAGCGGCTCTGGCAGCGCGTGACGCGGTTGCGGTGGGAGCTGGCACTCGACAACGACCCGACGCTGGTGGCGGCGCTAGTGACGCATCTGCGAGATACGACCATGCTGCTGGGAATGTCGGACGAGGTGAATCAGTTGCGGCTGAGCGTGGCTCTTGAAGAGGCGCTGCTCAACGCCCTGTATCACGGCAATTTGGAAGTGAGTTCCGAGCTGCGCGAGAGCGACGTGCAGTCATATTACCGCCTTGCCGATCAGCGGCGCCGCCAGCCTCCCTATTGCGAGCGGCGGATCTATGTGGAGGCCGAGTTCACTCAGTCTGAAGTGACCTACGTGGTGCGCGACGAGGGACCCGGCTTTGATCCGCAGACCCTGCCCGACCCGACCGATCCGGCGAACCTGGAGCGAATCAGCGGCCGCGGCCTGCTGCTGATCCGCACCTTCATGGACGAGGTTCGCCATAATCCCACCGGCAACGAGATCTGCATGATCAAGCGTTTTCCCGCTGCGGCTGCAGAGTGAGAGGTCGGCCCATGACCCGCGTCGAAACCCACGAAGGCCTGACCGTAGTGATTGTGGACCAGGTCTACGACGAGCTGGACCAGGCGTCGCTCGAGCGCTTTCGCGACCTGCTGCTGCGCGTGGCCCAAGAGGCCCAGCCTGCTGAGGTCCTAGTCGACCTCTCGCAGCTCAGTTTCTTCGGCTCCACCTTCCTCGCCGTGCTGATCGAAGCCTGGAAGCGCTTGCAGAAGCGCGGCGGCCGCTTGGCACTGTGCGGCGCGAGCACCGTGGTGCAAGAAATCTTGCAAGCTGCGCGCCTGCACACCGTGTGGAAGGTGTACCCCACACAGGCCGAGGCCCTGGCAGAGGTCCCCAAACTGCCCCACTATTACCTCAACGTCTGGCTGACGGTACAGCAGCCTGACGATGTAGCCGAAATCCGTGCCTTGCTGGCCGAGTGCGCGCGCCTCTCGCGGACCGAACCCGGCTGCCTGCGATTCGAGGTCTACCAGTCGCAGGCCGATCCCAGCCGCTTCCTCCTGGTGGAACACTGGCAGAGCAAACAGGCATGGGAAACACATCGCACGGCCGATGCTTTCACACGCATCTACCAGCCCAAGGTCCTGCCGAAGGTGCAGCGCGAGCCGCACCCCAGCGAACTGCTGCTATAGCTGCACAGTTGCCGCGCGGTAGCTGCTCGTGACTCGTCGTGCTGCCGCCCGTTGCCGCGCGGCGGGTTTCGGGTCAAAATCGAGCAAGACAATGACGAGCAGGCAGCCTGGGGAGCCACTCCCTCCTACCCACCCGCCTTGCCACGAACCCCGGAGAGTGAACCGTTGACGCGCGAGTCGAACAGGCACATGGTCGAGCTGTTAGGTGCCGCACAGGCTGGCAGCAAGGAAGCGAGGGCCAAGCTGGTGGCCAGGTTCGCCAGCGAGCTGCGCGAGCTGGCTTCCGCACCCGCCAAGCGCCAACGCGGAACCCAGGGCCAGCCGCCCACGGAACTCGTCAACGATGCCGTGCAGCGGGTGATGGAGGCCGAACAGGTCCAAACATCTCCCCACCGTCACCTTCTCTACGCATCGGCCGCCCAGGCCATGAGGCTGCTGTTGGTCGAGCACGCCAGCACCCGCAAGTCTGAGCGGCGAGGGGAGGCGAAGCAACGCCACCTGCTCGATGCCATCCTGGCCCACTTTGCATCTCAGCACATCGACATGTTGGCCCTGGACGTGGCCCTGAACGAGCTGGAGGTGCTGCACCCCCGGGCCACGCAGGTGGTGATGTTACGCTACTTCGCCGGCTCGACGCTCGACGAGACAGCCGAACGATTGGGCATTCCGCGCAACACTGCCGAGCGAGACGATGCCTTCGCCGCGAACTGGCTCCATCGGCGGCTCTCGGCACCCGAGGAGTGACGGCCCGGCGTTGACGGCAGTCAGCACCTGGGGCAGTCAGCACCTGGGGCAGTCAGCACCTGGGGCAGTCAGCACCTGGGGCAGTCAGCACCTGGGGCATATGAGGCGTCTGCGACCAGCTTCGCCACGCTTCGCTCCTCGCGCACCGGCGCATTTGGTCCATCCGCCGGCAGAGACGGCCGCACTCGCTGGGCTTCCCACGCCCATTCCATCTGCCGGCTCAACATTTGCGCCCCTACTGCCTCCCGCGCGAAGAACCCCTTGATCCCCTAAAAACGCAGAGCGGTTGCACATGGCAGTACAGACTCGCCCCCGGACATCTTGGTTTGTCTTTCGCCCAAGATAAGCTAGGTTTGAGTTGTCGAGGCGAAGGCTCCCGTTCGGGGGCGGCCTCGGCCTGCTGGCCGACCCGACACGTCTCTTGTCTAAATGGTTCGGGCAGCCTGCTTCACCTGGACCCTGAACTCGATTGCCCGCCGTCTACGCTGGCTTGCAAGCTGCTATCTCTCCGCGCGCTAGCCTAGGAGTGTGCAGCCGCCTCCAGCGATGCCGGTGGATCGGTCGCCCTGCGCGCTGAGCGCGCTACGAGGAGCCGCACCGGAGCATGCAAGGCTACGTCACGGAACCAGCCCTCGAATATAAGGTGGCCGACACCCCATCGGAACGAGAGGCGGCCTTTCGGCTGGTGTACGAGGCGTACCTCCGCAGCGGCCTGGCCGACCCCAACTCCTTCGGCCTGCGCGTCACCCCCTATCATCTGCTGCCCACGACCACCGTCTTTGTGGCCAAGTCTCGCGGCGATGTGGTGTGCACCGTAACACTGGTCGAAGACGGCAAACTAGGGCTCCCCTTGGAAGCAGTGTATCGGCGCGAAGTCGCACAACTTCGCCGCACGGGCACAAAGCTGGCCGAGGTTTGTTCGCTGGCCGATCGGCGTTCTGACCTGGCTCGAGCGCTGCCCACGTTTGTTGAACTCACCCGGCTGGTGGCACATTTCGGTCTGCACCACGGCACCGTTAGACACCTGCTTGTTGCCGTACACCCGCGGCACGCGCGCTTCTATCAGCGCTTCATGGCGTTCGAGCCCTTTGGCCCGTTGCGAGATTACCCCTGTGTGCGTAACCGGCCGGCCGTGGCCTTGATGCTAGACCTGCTGCGTCCCGAGCACCGGCGCCACCCCAACTACTGCCGCTTTTTCGGGCAGCCGATCGATCCGCAGCGGCTTGCGCGATCGACTATGACGTTCCATGAACGCAGGCTGCTGCGCCCCGTGGCGGCATTGCTTGACCCGACAAGCCGGATGAGCCTAGTGCCTACAGCCGAGCCAGGCGCCGCGTGCGGCGCGGTTTGAAGGTCCGACCACTCTCAGCCCAGCGCACAGAGACCGCTGGGCTCGAGCCGTGGATCGCCTGGCGACGCATCCACCGGCAGTTCGCAGGGAGACCATTCCCTTGCTGAAGTCCGGAGGCCCACACCCAGAAAGTCTGCACCAGCCCTTCTAGCGGCGAAGTTGCACAGGCCACTGTATCCGGCGGTCGGCCGCAGCGTGGGGAACAGAACGGGGGTCTCTGGATCGATGACATGCGCACAAATGCCGTAAGTTATGTACTCACAGCAATTTACGACACAAAGGCTCACTCGCCCGGCCTTATCCGCGCCCAAAGTAAGGCGGATGCTAGCAATCGCGCCGGCTACTTGACTCCCGCACGGATTCAGGATAGCTTATCATCTCGGTTTTCAATAGTGCGAATGCACTCTATTTGTATTGGTGATTCAGCGGATGGCCGTTCAACTCAAGGCCCTCAAGGTATTTTGCGACGTGGTCCGGCAGCGCAGTTTCTCGCGTGCTGCGGACGAGAACGACATCTCGCAGTCCGGCGCTAGCCAGCTTGTGCAGCAACTTGAAGAGGGGCTTGGGGTAAAGCTCATCGACCGTTCGAAGCGGCCCTTTGTGCTCACGCCGGAGGGGCAGGTGTACTACGAGGGCTGCCGCAGCGTGGTGGAGCGGTATTTTGCGGTAGAGGAGATGGTCCGCACGCTGCATCAGGAGGTGGCGGGCAGGGTGCGGGTGGCGTCGATTTACTCGGTGGGCCTGCACCACATGAGCCGGTACATCCAGTACTTCCTCAGCCAGCATCCCAAGGCCAACGTGCGGTTGGAGTATTTGCATCCGCACCGGGTGTACCAGGCGATCGAAGACGACCTGGCCGACCTGGGATTGGTCAGTTATCCCAAGGCCTCGCGAACGATCAGTGCCATCGCGTGGCGCACCGAGCGCATGGTGCTGGCGTGCGCGCCGCAGCATCCGCTGGCTGCGCGTCGGCGGGTAAGCCTGAGCGAGCTGGATGGCGTCAAAATGGTCGGTTTCGATAGTGAACTTACCATTCGCCGCGAGATCGACCGCGTGCTGCACCACCACCGCGTGGCCGTCGAGGTGGTGATGGAGTTCGATAACATCGAGACGATTAAGCGTGCCATCGAGATCGACGTAGGAGTAGGGCTGTTGCCGGAACCTACGGTTGTTCGAGAGGTGGCTGCAGGCACACTGGCCGCGGTGGCGCTCGATACGGATGAGCTGGTGCGCCCGCTGGGCATCATTCACCGCCGGGGCAAGGAGCTGAGCCCGACGGCCCGGCGGTTCATCGAGCTGTTGCAGCGAGAGCGAGAGGTGCCAGAGACGCTTGCAGTAGCGCCGCCCGAGGGAGGCCTGCGCGGCGAGCAGACCACTGCTTCGGGAACATCGGTTACGCCAGCCCCTCCTGGCGCGGCCGCAAGCCCTGCCGCGCCGCCTCACGCGGCAGCGAGTTGTGGCTCTCCACACGTTCTAAAGACTGGGTTCGGGCTCGCGGCGGATGGTTCCAACCAAACCCACGTGCCGCTGGATTCAGCAGGCGGCGCAGTTGGTCTCGGCCCGCCGGACCGCGGGCGTAAGCGGCATGCACGCCCGGCCCCGGCCAACGGCAACGGTTATACAAGCTGAGCGCGAAAGCACGCCCTACCACAGCACGGCGCAATCTTTATGCAGATGCCTCTACGAAAAGACGGACTGTACGACCCAGCGTTCGAGCACGATGCGTGCGGCGTGGGATTTATCGTCAACATGCGCGGTGAGCCCAGCCACGAGATCGTGCAGCGCGGATTAGACATTCTCAAGAACCTGGAGCACCGTGGGGCATGCGGATGCGACCCGCAGACGGGCGACGGAGCCGGCATCTTAGCTCAGATTCCGCACCGGTTCTTCGCCGAGACTTGCCACGAACTGGGAATCCGTCTGCCCGAGCCGGGCAGCTATGGCGTGGGGACCGTGTTCCTCCCGCGCATCGACGACGAGCGGGCCTGGTGCGAAGCCGCCCTCGAACGGTTCACAGTCGAAGAAGGGCAGCAGTTCCTTGGGTGGCGAGACGTACCGGTCCGCAATGAATTGCTTGGCCGCGTGGCGCGTGCGGTCGAGCCGGTGATCCGGCAGGTGTTCATTGCCCGCGGATCCCACACGCCTCCAGACATGTTCGACTGGAAGCTATACGTCATCCGCAAGCGGCTCGAAAACGCCGTGGCTGCCAGCGAGCTGGCACAGAAGAGCTACTGCTACGTACCGAGCCTGTCGCCCCGCGTCGTCGTGTACAAGGGGTTGATGCTCCCCGGACACGTCGAGCGTTTCTACGTCGACCTGGCCGACGAACGCTTCGCGTCGGCCCTGGCCCTGGTGCACCAGCGCTACAGCACGAATACGTTCCCGACCTGGGATTTGGCACATCCGTTCCGTTTCCTGGCGCACAACGGAGAGATCAACACGCTCCGCGGCAACGTGAACTGGATGTACGCCCGGCAGAACATGATGGACCATCCGCGTTTCGGCCCGGATCTGCACAAGGTGTTTCCGGTGCTGACGGCCGGCGCCAGCGACAGCGCCATCTTCGATAACGCTCTGGAGTTGTTGTACTTGACGGGCCGCAGCCTGCCACAGGCGATGTCGATGCTCATACCGGAGCCGTGGGCCGGGCACGAGAGCATGTCGGACGAGAAGAAGGCGTATTACGAGTACCAAGCGTGTCTGATGGAGCCCTGGGACGGTCCGGCGAGCATGGCGTTTACGGACGGCCGCTGCATTGGTGCGGTTCTCGACCGCAATGGCTTGCGTCCCAGCCGCTACTGGGTGACGACAGATGGACTGGTGATCATGGCGAGCGAGGCGGGCGTGCTCGATGTACCGCCTGCCGAGGTGCTTTCCAAGGGCCGGTTGCGGCCCGGCCGCATGTTCCTTGTCGATTTGGCCGAGGGGCGCATCATCGCAGACGAGGAGATCAAGAGCAGCCTTGCGCGCCGCCGCCCTTACCGAGAATGGCTTAACCGCTTTCAGAAGCGGCTTGTAGACCTGCCGGATCCGCCAACGTGGCTCATCCCTGCCGAGATTCCTGCCGCTTCTGCCAATGGCAGTGGCGACACGAATGGCGCGGCTGCTGGCGTGCGCGGCACAGGGGCTTCTACGGCCGGCCCCCGCGGGGCCGATGGCAGGCGCGGGGCTGATGATAACCTGAGCGCTGAGGGCAACGGCTCTGCTGCGGACGGAGACGTCTTACGACGCACGGCGCGAGTGCATTCAGGCACAGACGAGCACAGTGCGCTGGGGCACGCTGCCGGCAACGGCAACGGTCAGTCGTGCGATTTGCTCACCTTGCAGCGTGCTTTCGGTTACACGCTGGAAGACCTGCGCATCATCATCGGTCCCATGGCGATCGAGGGGCAGGAGCCTGTGGGTTCCATGGGGAACGATACGCCCCTGGCCGTGCTCTCAGACCGCCCCCAGCCGCTCTACAACTACTTCAAGCAGCTTTTCGCCCAAGTCACAAACCCGCCGCTGGACGCCATTCGCGAAGAGATCATTACCTCGATGATCACGACCATCGGCGCCGAAGGGAACCTGCTGGAAGAGACCCCCGAACAGTGCCGCTTGTTGCGGCTCGAGCATCCGATCCTCACCAACCGAGACCTGGCGCGGATTCGCGCGCTCGATGAACCCGGCTACAAGAGCCGCACGCTCTCTCTGCTTTTCCCGCGTGCGGCCGGTGCCGAGGGCATGCGCCGCCGCCTGGACGAACTGCGTGCCGAGGCCAGCCGGGCCGTTGCCGAGGGCGTGACAATCCTCATCCTCAGCGATCGCGGCGTCGATCGCGACTGGGTGCCAATCCCAGCACTCTTGGCCACGAGCGGCGTGCATCACCACCTGATTCGGGAAAAGACCCGCACGCGATGCGGCATCGTCGTCGAAACCGGAGATGCACGCGAGGTGCAGCACTTCGCGTTATTGACCGGCTACGGCGCAGGCGCCGTGAATCCCTACCTCGCCTTCGCCACGATTTGCGACATGCAGAGGCAGGGGCTGCTTCCGGCCAACGTACCGGCCTATAAGCTGGAGCAGAACTACATCAAGGCGGTCAACAAGGGCGTGCTCAAGGTGATGTCCAAGATGGGCATCTCCACGCAGCAGAGCTACCGCGGCGCGCAGATCTTCGAGGCCATCGGGCTAAATACCCAACTCGTCGAAGAGTTCTTCACTTGGACGCCCAGCCGCATCGAGGGGGTGGGGCTGGAGACGTTGGCCGAGGAGGCGCTGCGCTGGCACGAGCATGCCTTCCCCACCACGCCTGTGGTGCACCGCCTGGAATTAGATGTGGGTGGCCAGTACCAGTGGCGCCGCAAGGGCGAGGCACACCTGTTCAGCCCAGAGGTGGTGGCACGTTTGCAGCAAGCCACACGCCTGAACAGTCGCGAGGAGTTCCGCCGCTATTGCGAGTTGATCGACAACCAGCAGCGGCAGCTTCTCACGCTTCGCGGCCTGCTGGAGTTCAAAGAGGCTTCTCAACCGGTGCCGCTGGAAGAGGTAGAGCCTGCCAGCGAGATCGTCAAGCGGTTCGCCACCGGCGCCATGTCTTATGGCTCTATTTCCAAGGAGGCGCATGAGACACTCGCCATCGCCATGAACCGCATTGGGGGCAAGAGCAATACGGGCGAGGGGGGCGAGGATCCGGTGCGGTACGTGCCTGACCCCAATGGAGACAGCCGCTCCAGCGCCATCAAGCAGGTGGCGAGCGGCCGCTTCGGCGTGACCAGCGAGTACCTGGTGAACGCCCAGGAGTTGCAGATCAAGATGGCGCAGGGCGCCAAGCCGGGAGAGGGAGGGCAATTGCCCGGCCATAAGGTCGATAAGGAGATTGCCCGCATCAGGCACAGCACGCCGGGTGTCGGCCTGATCAGCCCGCCGCCCCATCACGATATCTATTCCATCGAAGACCTGGCCCAGCTCATCCACGATTTGAAGAATGCCAACCGCTTTGCGCGGATCAGCGTCAAGCTAGTGGCGGAGGTGGGCGTAGGAACCGTAGCGGCCGGGGTTTCCAAAGGCAAGTCGGACGTGGTGCTCATCAGCGGCCACGATGGCGGTACGGGCGCCAGTCCGCAGACCTCCATCAAGCATGCCGGCATCCCCTGGGAGCTTGGCCTGGCGGAGACGCACCAGGTGCTCGTCAAGAACGATCTGCGCGGCCGCATCATCGTACAGACGGACGGTCAGATACGCACGCCCCGAGACATTGCCATCGCCACGCTGCTGGGGGCGGAAGAGTGGGGCATTGCCACCGCTGCCCTGGTGACCATGGGCTGCATCATGATGCGCAAGTGCCATCTGAACACCTGTCCTGTCGGGATTGCCACGCAGGATCCGGTGCTGCGCCAGAAGTTCGCCGGCAAGCCGGAGTACGTGGTGAATTTCTTCTTCATGCTGGCCGAGGGATTGCGGGAGATCATGGCCCGGCTGGGCTTCCGCACGGTGAACGAAATGGTGGGCCGTGTGGACATGCTCGATACGCGGCGGGCCATCAGCCACTGGAAGGCGCGGGGATTGGATTTTTCCGCCATTCTCCACAAGCCGCACGTACCGCCGCACGTGAAGACGTATTGTGCCGAGCCGCAGGATCATGGGCTGGAACGGTCGCTCGACCTCACCCGGCTGCTCGACCTTTGCCGGCCGGCGCTGGAGCACGCGCAGCCGGTGCGGCTGGAGTTGCCGATTCGCAATATCCATCGCACGGTGGGCACGATTCTCTCCAGCGAGATCACGCGGCGTTACGGGGCGCGGGGATTGCCAGAAGACACCATTCAGATCCACTTCCGCGGCTCCGCCGGACAGAGCCTGATGGCCTTTGGCGTCCGGGGCGTGACCGTGCGGGTGGAAGGAGACGTGAACGATTACTGCGCCAAGGGCCTCTCAGGTGGAAAGGTGATCGTGTTCCCCGATCGCGAGGCGCGGTTCGTGCCCGAAGAGAACATCATCGCCGGCAACGTGGTGCTGTATGGCGCCACGAGCGGCGAGGTCTACCTGCGCGGCGTGGCCGGGGAGCGGTTCTGCGTGCGCAACAGCGGTGCCCGCGCCGTGGTCGAAGGCGTGGGAGACCATGGCTGCGAATATATGACCGGCGGCGTGGCCGTGATTCTCGGCGAGACAGGCCGCAATTTCGCCGCCGGCATGAGCGGCGGAATCGCCTATGTGCTCGATGAACACGGCCGCTTCCCCCCTCTGGTGAACATGGAGATGGTGGAATTGGAAGATCTCAGTCAGCCCGCTGACCAGAACACGCTGCGCGAACTCGTCGAGCGCCATGTGCGATATACCGGCAGCACGCGCGGCCAGTACGTGCTCGATAACTGGGAGCGGCTGTTGCCCAAGTTCGTCAAGGTAATGCCGATCGACTACAAGCGCGCACTGGCCGAGCTGGCGCGCGAACGCCAGGCTGCGGCAGAACTGGCCGAGGTGGCGCATGGGTGACGTCCGCGGCTTCATGCAATACAAGCGGCAGCACCACGATAACGAGCCGCCGGCTGAACGCATCCGCCACTATCGCGAGTTCATCAAGCCGCTCCCCGTAGTGGAGATCCAGCGGCAGGGCGCCCGCTGCATGGATTGCGGCGTGCCCTTCTGCCATACCGGGTGCCCGCTGGGCAATATCATTCCTGATTGGAACGACCTCGTTTACCGCGACCGCTGGAAAGAAGCTCTCGACCGCCTGCTCGCTACCAACAATTTTCCCGAATTCACGGGCCGGGTCTGTCCCGCTCCCTGCGAGACGGCCTGTGTGCTGGGCATCAACGAAGATCCCGTAGCCATCAAAGAGATCGAGATGGCTATTGCCGACCGCGGCTTCGATGAACTCTGGATCCAACCCGAGCCGCCGGCCGTGCGAACAGGCAAGCGCGTGGCCGTCGTGGGCAGCGGACCTGCGGGATTGGCCGCTGCTCAACAGCTCAATCGCGCGGGCCACGAGGTGACCGTATTCGAGCGAGCCGATCGTCCCGGCGGCCTGCTGATGTACGGCATTCCTGATTTCAAGCTGGAGAAAGCCCGCGTCTGGCGCCGCATCCGGCAGCTCGAAGAAGAGGGGGTGCGTTTCCGGGTGAACGCCAACGTGGGCTTCAACATCCCCACGCAGGAGTTGCGGGAGCAATTCGACGCCATCTTGCTGGCGGGCGGCGCGACGCAACCTCGCGACCTGCCAATTCCTGGCCGGGGCTTGGCGGGCATCCATTATGCAATGGAGTACCTGCCTCAGCAGAACAAACGCAACCAGGGAGACATTCTGCCGCCCGAAGTTTCGATTGTGGCCACGGGCAAGGACGTGATCATCATCGGCGGCGGCGACACGGGCAGCGACTGCACGGGGACGGCCAATCGGCAGGGGGCCCGCAGCGTGACCCAGTTTGAACTCTTGCCCAAGCCGCCGGACCTAGGCAACTTTCCTCGCCGGGACCAGCGCCCTGAGCATACGCCCTGGCCCTATTGGACAAACATGCTGCGCACGAGCAGCTCGCACGAAGAGGGCTGCGATCGGTACTGGAGCATTCTTACCAAGCAGTTCCAGGGAGACGAAAACGGCCGGGTGGCAAGCTTGGTTACTGTGGACATCGAGTGGTACCGCAATGAGCAGGGCCAGCATGCGTATCGGGAGGTTCCTGGGACGGAGCGGGTTTGGCCCTGCCAGCTTGTACTGCTGGCCATGGGCTTTGTGGGGCCGGAGAAGCCTGGACCGATCTCCGACTTGGGGTTGAAGCTCGATGCGCGAGGCAACATCCAGTGCAACGACGAGTACATGACCAGCGTCGAGGGCGTATTTGCGGCCGGCGACATGCGTCGCGGGCAATCGCTGGTGGTATGGGCCATCCACGAAGGTCGGGAGGCAGCCCGCGCGATCGACAAGTATTTGATGGGTGTCAGCCATCTGCCAAGCGTCAATTCCGGAGACTTTGCCTGGCGCTAGACTACCGGAAGGAGCGCCGGCACGCGCACCCAGGGCGTGGCTGGACTTACGGGACGACCCCATTGGGGTCGATAACACGGGTGCAAACACGTTGGTGCCGTTGCTCGTGGAGCCTGTAAGGCCCATTGCATTCGTCCAAGCCCAACGGTCTGGGTTCAAAGGGTGAAACCCGAGGATCGAGGGGTGCTAATGAACGGCCCCCCCCTGGGTCGTGGAATTCGCGGGGCATCGCATCCCCGGGGCGTAGCCCTTTGTACCTAGGGCGGGCCCCTGGTACTAACGGAACGAGCCGTACAGGCTGCGAAACCTCGCCTCTTCAGGTTCGGCCTGAAAGCCCGTTGCTACAGCCCAGGCTGACGGCCTGGTTCAAAGTTCAAAGGTTTCAAGAGAACTTCCACGACCGAACGATCATGGCGTTCGCCGGCCTGAGACCCGTCTCCCGCGCACGACACCGCGCTGGAGGTGGCGCGAGCGAACCCTTGGTCTGATGGCAACAACACGCGTGACGTGCGAGCGGCTCGTGCCGGTCGCGCTCGCGACTGTTCTGTGCGCGGGCAGCTATCGACCCCGCCGCGTCCGCCATCACCGACCCAGCGTAGGTGGGGCACTGACTGATGGGCTACAGACGCCCACCCCAGTCCGCCCCCGCCATCATCGACCCAGGGGCGGTGACTGACACGCTACCGCCGGCCCCGCAAGCCCTGCCCACCCCCAGCGACTCCGCCTCCACTTGTACGTCGAGGCAAGCACGCTATCCCCGGCCAATGTAGAGTTGGTCCCGCGGCATGACAATGGCTTCGAGAAACTGCACGTGGGGCGGCTGCACGGCCATGAGCACGGCCACCTCGGCCAGTTCGTCAGGGCCGATCATCGGCTCCTGATCTTCAGGCGAGTCTGTGGCTCGCCGCTCAACCTGCACATTGCCCGGATGCAGGCAGCAGCAAGTCACGCCGTACTCGCGCCCCTCGAGCGCGGTGACCTGCGTGAGGCCCCAGAGCCCGTGTTTGGAGGCCGAGTAGGGTGCCGAATGAGGCCGCACGCGCTGGGCGGAGATAGAGCCGATGTTGATGATCCGCCCGCGCCGCGCCGGTTTCATAAGGCGCAACGCCGCCCGCGTGCAAAGGAACGGCCCTCGCAAGTTGACCGCCAACACCCGATCCCAGGCCTCGGTCGATAGTTGGTCCAGCGGCCCGCCATCGAATGCTCCAGCGTTGTTGACGAGTACGTCGAGCCGGCCGAAGTTGCGTGCTAACTGTGCGAACAGGGCCTCCACTTGCGCCTCATCGGAGATGTCGGCGGGAATGGCGAGTGCCGCCGCTGCGCCCTGCTCGCGGCAGAGTCGCGCGGTTTCGCTTAGGGCATCGGCGGAGCGGGCCGCCAGGGCCAGGCACGCCTTCTCGCGAGCCAGGCCAAGTGCAATGGCGCGGCCAATACCACGGCTGGCGCCTGTGACCAGCGCGACTTGCCCCTGCATTCGAGGACTGCTGGCGGGCATGCTCTTCTCGCACGTAAACTGGGTCGTATGGACAAGGCATTTATACGAGAGGCGGACGCACCCAACCAGGGCCGCTGCCCGCGCTGTCAGTCGCTTGGCCAGGCCGTGCCATCTGCCACCTTACAGGCGCACCTTGGTGCAGACTTGGGCCGGGGCATGAGCGAGGCCGGCTACTTTTGCCCATTCGCCCACTGCGACGTAGCATACTTCGACTTGTATGGCCGCGTGGTGCTCGCTGAGTCGCTCGGCCGGCCCATTTATCCCAAGGATCCGGGGGCGCCCCTGTGCCCCTGTTTCGGTCTGACGCTCGACGACATCGAGGCCGACGTGCGCGAGGGGTCACCGCGGCGGGTACGTCAACTCTTGGCAGACAGCCGGTCTCCGCGTGCGCGTTGCGGCGAACTTTCGCCTACGGGGCAGTGCTGCGTGGGCGAGGTGCAGCGCGCCTATCTACGGGCGCTAGAAGCCTACCAGAGGCCATAAGCTGGGCGGCGAGCCTGGTAGAACGCGGCTCCGCTGTAAGCGCCCAGCCACTGGTAGGGCTCGTATCCGTTGCCGATCCAGGCAGGAGAGTATTGGCCGTAGAGGGGCACGCTGTTGGCAATTGGCCGGCTGTTGGAATAGCCGAACCAGCGCAGGGCCGTAAGCCGCCGTAGGCGCTGTGCGGCCTTGAACTCAGCCTTGCGGCGCACGGCTTGGCGTGGGTCGTCGTGGCGGCGCCACTCTTGCTCGTAGAACCACATCTCTGCGGTGGGCGTTACCTCGCCCAGCGACTCCTCTGCGTTCCCAGTTGTCGTTGGCTGTTGCGCGGCAAGTGGAGCTGCCAGGGCTATAGAGAGCAGAGCGGCAAGGGGCAGCGCGTATCGCATGGAATGGCTCCTTCGGGTCTGTGTGTCTAGTACCGAATCGGCCGAATCTGCCGGAAGAAATAAGTATGCACCCACAAATTGCCGCTGGCGTTGCATGTTTGTCGTTGTGATGCAGCATGCAAAGCGAGCGCAGCAGTTGCGACTGGCTTCATCCCGTTTTTCCATCGAATTGCCCTGCTCGGTGAAGCTTAGCCAGGCGGTACAGATTACCTCCTGACGCATCAAGCGGCGCAAGCTGGCTGGCACACGTAATGCCGACAAGCTATACGGATAAGAGCGGTCGTTTCTTACGGACCTGGAGTTTGCAATGGCGCGACGACACACGGTGCTGCTGGCTGCCTGCGTTTGCCTTGAGCTAATGGCTAGGCCGGCCGTTGCCCAGAGCGATCTAACCTCGCTGGAAGCGGCAGCCGGTGCGTTAGAGGCTGCCTTGCCCGACAGCGCACAGCAGCTCGCCGGGGTTGATGCGGCCCTGGTCGACCGCTTGGCGGCACAGCTCGAAGAGGCGGCGGCCCAGGTTGCAGCACGGCTTGCCGAGCTGCCAAAGGCAGCGGTACTTTCTCAGATGCGCCGCTTGCTGGTGGCAGGAGACCACGTAGCCGGATTGGCGGAGCGGCTTTTGGAGTGGCGAACGGCGGTCGCCGCCTTCCCCGACCCAGACACGCAGCAGCAGGCGGCACGAGGATTTCTCCGCTGCGCGGCACGCATGATCGACCTTCAGGGCCGGCTGCGATACTTGCAGTACGATGCGTTCCACACTGCCCTAGCGCGCCTGGCACGCGACCCGCGCGCCCGCCACAGCCTGGTCGAGCTGGCGCGCGAGTACCGTTCGAGCATCGGCGCCGTGGTGCTGGTCGAATGGCTGTTTGAGCCTCCGCAGCCGCAGCGGGCCCCTCCTTTGAGCGATGCCACGCGCCTGGCAGTCTTGCACCTGGCGGCAGAGACGGCGCATGCTCCCCTGTTGGCCGAGCTGGCAGAGTTCTTGTTCGAGCCTACGCTCTCGCCCGAGCTGGTGATTGCCGCGGCCGAGGCAGTTAGGGCGATGGGCTTGCCGCAGAAGCCGCGCCCGGATCCGATCGAAGACCTGCCCGAGCCGCCACTTCTGGCCTCCGACCTGCGCGAGCGGCTGCTGCAACTGCCGCAATCGCAGCTCTCGGCCCAACTGGCCGAGCGGCGGGCGCACCTGCTTGACTGGCTCGAAGGAGAGGCCGCCGGCGCCAGCGGCGAGGCCTACCATGTTGGGCCCATCGAGGTACGTCCTGGTGACTGGCTGCTGATGCGAAACCCATCGCCGTACAACCTGTTCACGCAGCTTTCTCCCGGGCTGTTCACCCACGTCGGCGTGATCACCACGGAGACGGGCCCTGACGGTGTGCGACGCTTCGTAGTCGTCGACTTGCCGGAGCGCGGCAGGCGCATTCCCGCCACCAATGTCGAGACCTACGTGCTGCGCACGCTGCATTACGTGATCCTTCGCCATCCCGATCCCGCGGCAGCCGCGGCCATAGCCCAGGCAGCGCGAGAACTGATTGGTAACGAGTCGGAGTTCGACCTCAACTTTCGTACCGATCGGGTGCTTGCGCTCGGAAAGGGTTCGCTTCAGGGGCGCAAGGTGCACACCTATTGTGCGGGGCTGCTGCTGTTGTGCGCGCAGCAGACGGGCCGCGAACGCAGCGAATTCTTTCCCCTGCCTGAAGGGCCGGCAGGCGGCCGCACCGTCGAGAACTTGCAGCGGATCGGCATCACGTTTGGAGACGACTTCATTTCGCCTACGGGAGCATTCTTCTCGCCGGCGTTGACGTTGGCGGGGCGCTGCGAACCCCTCTACGATCCGCGGCGGGAGATCGAAGAGGCGATCTTCGACCACTTCGCAGAGTCTCTTCAAGTGCGGGAGCTGGTACCGACCCCGAACTTACTGCAACTCATACGACTCAAGCTGGCAGAGGCCGCCCGCGGCAACCCCCTACTGGCCGAAGCCCTTGCGCGGGCCGCCAATGTAAACGCCTCGATGGATCTCGTGGCGGCGGCCCGTGCCGCCGCTGTTGTCGAGACGTTGGACGAGATCGCTTTTGGCGCTAGCCGCGAGTTCCTGGCCGCTCGAAAGTGGCTCACCATGGGACCGCCCGAGCGGCTGGAACTCGCCGACGACGAACTTGAGCAGGCACGCACCTACCGCAAGCGACATGCAGCTCTGCTGCGCGCCTGGGAGCAAGGCCAACTCTCGCCGCGCGCATTGCGTCTGGCCCTGGTCAAATACTACATCGATGCCGGCAGGCGCATGCTGGACGAGCGGTTTTTCGGGGCAGATGCCTCAAGTGGCGGCAAGTAAGCGCCGCAGCATCAGCCGAGCCTGCTTGCGGGCGTGCCGGCGCAACGGCGCCGCATGCTAGACCAATTCTCCGATCACCTGGGCGCCGGGCGGCAAGAGGTACTGAGGCCGGCCCGCCGGATCGAGCAACTGGACGTCTGGGCTGATGCCCAGCACGTGGAAGATGGTGGCCATCAGGTCGCGCGGATTGATGGGTGCGGTCTTGGGAAGTTCGGCCTTGCTTGTCGATTCGCCGACCACCTGGCCCATCTTCAGTCCTCCCCCTGCCAGCGCCAGCGTGCACAACGGGCCCCAATGGTCGCGGCCGGCAGAGCCGTTGATCCGAGGCGTGCGGCCAAACTCTCCCGTGATCACAAGCAGGATCTTCTCATCCAGCCCGCGCTGGGCAAGGTCTTCCAGAAACGTGCTTACCGCGTGGTCGAGCGGCGGGCAGGCCTGCTCGAGCTGAGGCTTGATCTGCTCGTGCATGTCCCAGCTCTGGTAGCTGTTCGCGTAGTGCATGGTCACGAAGCCCACGCCCGCCTCGCACAGCCGCCGCGCCAATAAGAGCTGGTCGCCCAGCGACGTCCCAGCGCGGTTGTATTCTTCCCGGAGCCGCGGATCCTCCTTCTCCAGGTCGAATGCCTCCTTGGCCCGGCCCAAGATCAGGTCAAATGCCTGCACCTCGAACTGGTCCAGACCTTCCATCAGCCCGCTGCGGTCGATCTCGCGGTTCAGCCGATCGAGCTGGCCGAGCAGGCCGCGGCGATTGTCCAGCCGCGGAAGGTCGATGGCCAGGTTCATATTGTTGCGTGCCTCGCCACCCGTATCGAAGGGCGCATAGGCGGCACCCAGCCAATGCGGCCCATCGGCATACAGGCCCGTGAGCCGTACATAGGTGGGGATGCCCGTACGTGCGTTGCTGCTGCCCCGCACCCTCGCCACAATCGATCCGATCGAGGGCCTGATGGGCGGCTCGCCCGCGTCGGCCGGCGGATGATCGACGCCCGTCATCACGTAATGCGTGCCGCCAGTGTGCCCCGAGTTGTTATGGGCGAAGGAGCGTACGAACGCCATCCGGTGTGCCTGCTGGGCCATCTTGGGCAGCAGCCCCCCAATCTGCACACCCGGCAGCGAGGTTTGCACGGCCCCTACGGTGCTGCGAAACTCAACCGGCGCATCCGGCTTGGGGTCGAAGGTCTCGATGTGCGTGGCCCCCCCGCCCAGCCATAGCCAGACCACAGAGGTATCTTTGGTCGTGGCCCCCTCCGACGCTGCACGGCTGCGAGCCGCGAGCAGCTTAGAAAGGGTGAGCCCAGACAGGCCCAAGGTGCCGATCTTCAGGAACTCCCGCCGCCCCGTGCCCTCACAATCTCCGGCTAGGCGTTTTCCCCACAGGTTCAGCATGGCGCTCCTCCTCCTGCATGGCACGCCGCGGCTGCCGACTAACCGAAGCCGCCTACCGCGGGTGCAGACTACGCATAAACCAATGTAGATATGTTGATCTGAGAATGCAAGCGCAAAACAAGCGATTTATGACCGCGTTAGGTGGCGAACAAGGGGCTTAGCCGGGCGGCTGTGCAAGCTCGGCTCGCGTCAGTACCACCTCCGCCATGTGCGTACGCCACGAGCCGACGGGTATTAGGCCGCCGGGACCTGTCGGCCTGGTAATGGTTCCGGTTCGCCCGCGCGGGCGAGTTGCGCATCGACCGCATCCATAGCCGGAGGCAGATCGCCTTTGGCGTAGCGGCGGCGGGGCTGCTGAAGGCCATGGGCGGGAGGCATATAGTTAATACGCGAGCGCCCGAATGTACGTCAGCCTTTCTAGTTCGATCCAAACTTCCCACAACCTGCAATGTTTGCCCAATTTGAGTCGGGTCGGCAAAGGCTGATGTACGAGCGGAGCGTTGTAGCGTTAAGGGAAGGCCGGAACGCCTGTTCTTACCAGTACTGAGGTTCGTGGTCCGCTAGCGCGTTTTATGATGGCACCACACAACGGCGCACCGACGCCGCTCGTCCGCCTGGATAACGTCGGCAAGACGTACCACATGGGAGACCTCGACGTGGAGGTGGTGCGCCACGTCTCGCTCGAGGTCTATGTTGGCGAGTTTCTCGTCATGGTCGGCCCAAGCGGGTCGGGCAAGAGTACGCTGCTGAACATCTTGGGCGGGCTCGATCGGCCCACGGTGGGCCGGGTGTGGTTCAGAGATCTGGAACTGACCGCATGCACTCCGGCCCAGCTTGCACGGTTTCGGCGCGATAGGGTGGGCTTTGTCTTCCAGTTCTACAATCTGGTGCCGAACCTTACTGCCCGCGAAAACGTGCTGGTTTCGACAGAGATCAGCCGCGATCCGATGGACGTAGATCAGGCACTGGAGCTGGTCGGTCTGAGCGAACGTGCGGATCATTTTCCGGCGCAGCTTTCGGGCGGCGAGCAGCAGCGCGTGGCCATTGCGCGGGCGGTGGCCAAGAATCCGGAGATGCTGTTGTGCGACGAGCCGACAGGTGCGCTCGATTTCGAAACGGGCAAACGCATCTTGCGTCTGCTAATGGATCTGCGGCGGCAGCTCGGCACGACCGTGCTGTTGATTACGCACAATGGTGCGATCGCGCAGATGGCGGACCGAGTGGTACGTTTACGTTCGGGTGAGGTGGTGGAAGTGCACGCCAACCCGGCGCCGGTGGCGCCCGAGGAGATCGAGTGGTGAGCGTGCTGGACCGCAAGCTGCGGCGAGAGCTGCGCGGGGCTGGGTTGCTTCTGGCGGCGATTGCGAGCATTCTGGCCATCGGCGTGGGCATGTACGTGGCTCTGGGCACGGCGCATCGGAACCTGTCGCATGCGCGGCTGCGGTATTATGCCCAGTGCCGCATGGCGGACTTCTGGATCGACGTGAAGAAGGTGCCGCTGGCAGAGCTAGATCGGCTTGCGCGGCTGCCGGGCGTGGTCGAGGTGCAGCCCCGGCTGCAATCTCTGGTAACGATCGACCTTGAGCATTTCGACCAGCCGGTCAACGGGTTGGTGCTCTCTTTGCCTGACCAGCCAGCGCCCGTGATCAACAACATCGTGCTCAAGCGGGGAAGTTACTTTACCCTGGCGCGGGAGAACGAGACGATTGTGAACGAGGCATTCGCTCGCCGTCGCGGTCTGCATCCTGGGCAGACACTGCACGTGATCCTGAACAACCGGCGGCAAGAGCTGTTCATCGTCGGCACGGCCGTGAGCAGCGAGTTTACGTACCTGGTCGGGGCGGGCTCCATCGTGCCGGATCCGGAGCATTTTGGCGTCTGCTATGTCAAGCGGAGCTTTGCCGAGGAGGTGCTCGATTTCCAAGGTTCGGCGAACCAGGTGCTGGGCCGATTGGCACCCGCGGTGAGAGACAGCTCCCAGGAGGTATTGCGGAGGGCCGAGTTGCTGCTGGCCGATTTTGGCGTCTTCTCGGCGACGCCGCTGGCCGACCAATCTTCGAACCGATTCTTGGCGAACGAGATCGAAGGGTTGGAAGCATTTGGGGTGATCAATCCGGCCATCTTTCTGGCGGTGGCCGTCATGGTGCTGAACGTGCTCATCTCTCGGCTGGTCGAGCAGCAGCGGGTGGTGGTGGGGACGCTCAAGGCGCTGGGCTACACAGATGGCGAACTATTTTGGCACTTTGCCAAGTTCGGGCTGGCCGTGGGCGCGGCAGGGGGGCTGGCCGGCTGCCTGCTGGGCCATTTGCTGGCCGAAGCCATGACGGCCCTGTACCGGATGTTCTTCGAGTTTCCCACGTTGCACAACGAGTTCTATTTCCGGGCACACTTGATCGGTCTCTTGTTGGGCCTGGCATGCGGGGTGGCGGGAAGCACCTACGGAGCACGGCACGCGGTGCGCCTGCGGCCGGCAGAAGCCATGCGGCCACGCGCCCCGCAGCGCGGCGGCGCGATCGCCCTGGAGAAAGTCCGTTGGCTCTGGCGGCGATTCAGCTTCGGGTGGCGGATGACAATCCGCAACGTGGTGCGGCAGCGGCTGCGCACGGCTGCCGGCGTCTTTGCCGCCGCCATGGGCTCCTGCCTAGCCATGAACGCCCTGCTCTTGGCACGTGCTTCGGAATACATGGTCCACTTCCAGCTTGAACGCGTACAACGCAGTGACCTGGATCTGACCTTCGAAGACGCAAGGGGCCTCGATGCCCTAGATGAGGCGCGGCGGCTGCCCGGCGTAGACCGCGCCGAGCCCATCTTCGACCTGGCCTGTACTCTGCGGCATGGCCACCGCAGCCACAAAGGAGGCATCCAGGGATTGGCCGAAGGGGCGATGTTGACCATGCCGCGCGATGCCTCCGGCCAACACGTGCGCATCCCCGCCTGGGGGCTAGCTTTCACGCGACGGCTGGCACAGAAGCTCGACGTTCGCCTAGGAGATTGGGTGACGATCGAGCCGGCGCAAGGGCTGCGCCGCCCCGTGCGGGCCCCCGTGGTAGAAATCGCAGACAGCTACATCGGCATGGTGGCCTACGCCAACTTGAGCTACCTGAACCAGCTCGTGGGCGAGGAGCTGTCGATCACCGGTGTGCAGCTTGCGGTGTCGCCCGATCCGGCCATGCGGCGGGCGTTGTACCGAGAAGTGAAGCAGCTTCCCGCCTTGCAGGCGGTAACGGCGCGGGCGGATATGATCCGCATTGTGCGGGAGACGTTGGTGAAGAACCAGCGAGTGTTTATCGGTCTGTTGGTGTTGTTTTCGGGAGTGATCTTTTTTGGCAGCGTGCTGAACAGCTCGCTCGTTTCTTTGGCCGAGCGCGAGCGTGAGGTAGCCACGCTGCTGGTGCTGGGATACTCGCCCTGGCAGGTGGGCGGGTTGTTTCTGCGCGAAAGCATGCTGACGACCCTGAGCGGTACGCTGCTGGGCTTGCCGTTGGGGTATTTGCTGAGCGTCGCCATCACCATTGCCTACGACACGGAGATGTTCCGCATTCCGGTCGTGGATCCCACGTGGATCGGCCTGGTGACGCTCGTGCTGGGAATCGGCTTTGGTATGTTGGCGCACGCATGCGTACAGCGGTCGATTCTCAAGTTGGATTGGCTAGAGGCGTTGAAGACGAAGGAATAGGGTCATGCGCACGTGGATGGTGGTCGCAGTGCTGGTATGCGTTGCCGCTGCGGCGAGCTGGCTGTGGGTGCTGTCGGAGCGTGCTCCCGTGGAGGTGGCGCGCGTCGAGCGCGGGGAGATCCGGGCGTTCATCGACGAGCAGGGCCAGACGCGGCTGCCGCAAACGCACTTGATTACGATGCCGTTTGACGGCCGCATCGAGGCGATCGAGCTGGTGGAGGGACAGCCGGTGAGCCGCGGGCAGGTCGTGGCCCGGCTGGTGCCCCTCGACCTGGATCTGAACTACGAAGAGGCATATGCGGCCGTGGAGCGGTTGACGGCGTCGATCGCGGAGAACGACGATGTCTCTGTGGAGACCACCACGCTGCGGCAGGCGTTGAGCTTCGTCGAGTCGATGAACCGTACGGTCGAGGCCGCTGCGGAGCGGGTGCGTGCCGGCAAGGCGAAGCTCGATTACGCCGAACGGGCGCTGGGCCGCATTTTGCAGCTTCGCCAATCGAACGCCGCTACAGAGGAGGCAGAAGACCTGGCACGTTTGCAATACGTAGAAAGCAGCGTGGCCTACCAGCAAGACGTACTGGTCAAGGCTGCCTTGGAGAGCATTCAGGCGGCAACGGCGCTGCTGCCCAATCTCGTCCAGCAGTACATCGAGCGCAAAGGGCTGACGCGCGCTGTGTTGGAGAAGCAGCGCGCCGAGGCGAACGTCCGATTGCGGGAGGCGGAGAACAACCAGAAGCGCGGCGTGCTCCTCAGCCCCATCAACGGCGTCGTGCTGGCACGGCACGAGAGCAACGAGCGTCGCGTGGCCGGCGGCACTGTATTATTGGAAATCGGCGATTTGAACGAGCTGGAAGTCGAGGCCGACATCCTCAGCCAAGACGTGGTGCGCGTCGCAGAAGGCGACCCAGTCGAGCTGTATGGCCCCGCCGTGGGGGCTCGCGGAGCCCGCGGCCAGGTGGCACGCATCTTTCCCGCTGGGTTCACCAAGGTGAGTTCGCTGGGCGTGGAACAGCAGCGAGTGAAAGTTATTGTTGCCTTCGCGCCCGGCGAGCTTGAACGCCTGCGCCTCGAGCAGAACCTCGGGGTCGGCTACCGCGTGCGGCTGCGGATCATCACGGACCAGAAGTCCAACACGCTCGTCGTGCCGCGCGCCGCGCTGTTTCGCAGTGCCGCCGGCAACTGGCAGGTTTTTGCCGTGCGCGATGGGCGAGCGCGTCTCATCCCCATCGAGGTCGGGTTGCTCAACGACGAACATGCCGAAGTGCTCGCCGGCCTGAGCGAGGGCGAACTTGTCGTACTCGCCCCCGAGTCGACCCTCAGCGACGGCGACCGGGTGAAGGTGCTGAACCCGCCCACGGACGCAGTGGCGACTGCCGCTCCGTAGCCGCGTTTCGCCAGAACGCCTTGACTGTAGCCCCGCTGGCCGCAACGCGGCAGCAGACAAATGGATGCTCCAACACCACACCGGCCCGCACTGTGGAGCTGCCGGGCGTGTTTGGCGTGCTTGAGCAAGCGGGGACGCTTGCTCTACGTAGCATAAGCGTCCTCGCTTGTGCAGAACTGCCGGGCGTGTTTGGCGTGCCCGAGCAAGCGAGGACGCTTGCTCTACGGAGCATAAGCGTCCTCGCTT
>FWWM01002361.1_pt1 | contig 51485 bp, 51 predicted proteins | sample 2228351 | NCBI WGS metagenome assembly FWWM01 (sample SAMEA103939774, study PRJEB20133) | metagenome | reverse complement strand
GACCCGCCCGGGCCACCGCAGCCCCGCCCACGCGCGGCGGCGCCGTCGCCGGCCAGGCGGCTCGCGCAGCCATCCTTAAGGCCGACGATCCGCCCGAACAACAGCTGGCCATCCTGCGCGACGAGACCGACCAGGCCCTGGCGCGCCAGACCCTGCATCAGCTGGCCTCGCTGCCCGACGACTCCGGCCAGCGCTGGATGTTCGAGCTGCCGATGATGACGCCGCAGGGCGCGGCGGTGGCCCAGTTCGCCATAGAGCGCGACGACCCAGGGCCGGGCGGCGGGCCCGACGCGGCCCCTGCGTGGCGCGCCCGCTTCGCGCTTGACATTCCGCCGCTGGGGCCGGTGCTGGTCCACGTCCGGCTGCAGGGCGAGCGCAGCACTGCGGTGCTGTGGGTCGACCGTGCGGAGAGCCTGGCGCACCTGCGCGAACAGGCGCCGCGGCTCGCGCAGGCGCTGTCGGGCGACGTGGTCATCCATCCGGGCGCCCCGCCCAGTGCGCCGACACCGGCGCCCGGCGCCCTGGTGGACCGCAGCTCATGACCGACGAGACCTCGCGCCCGCTGGCCGTGGCCCTGCGCTACGACGCCCCCGACGCGCCCCGGGTGGTTGCCGTGGGCCGCGGCGAACTCGGCCAGCGGATCATCGACACTGCCCGCGAGCACGGCGTGCCTGTGGAAGCCAACCCGGCCCTGGCCGAGGCGCTGTCGACCATCGAGCTCGACACCGCGATCCCCGAGGCCCTCTACGAGGCCGTCGCGGTGGTGATCGCCTTCATCCTGCAGGCCGCCCGCGAGCCGCGCGGCGCGGCGCCGATGCACCGCTAGTCGAAGGTCGACGCCATCGAACCCGGGCGCAACTGGCGATACATCTCGGCCCAAGGCGCTATGAACATCACGAGGAAGCCAACGTAGGCGACGCTGATGACTGCGGAGGACACGAGCCTCGCCGCCGCAGACATCTGCGAGATCTGGCCCAGGATCGCCAGGCCCGCGTTCGGCTGGGTGGTCGAACCGGCCGCGAGGCCACCTAAGATGACGCCGAACAGCACGACGAACACGACGAGGGCCGCGATCCCCAGCGCGAGGCTGACGAGGAAGAACGCAAGGGCGTGGCCTTTGGTGAAGCGCCACGACGCCAGAACCCGAAGGCGGTTCTCGGCAAAGCTCATCACCGTCGCCATCGACAGCCGCAGCGACGCCCACACGAGCGCCCATAGCAACACCGGAACCAAGACGATCATCACGATGCCCACGGCCAGGGCGCCACCCTCTCCCGCCGCCTCCCCGACCAAACCGATGCCCAGCCCGATGACCATTGCGCACACGATGTAACCCACGAACCACAGCAAGGTCGCCAGCACGGCCGACAGGGCGACCCACAGTTCGCGCATGCCCAGCCGCAGGTAGAAGAACCGCCGCTCCTCGGGATACAGCACGGCCCGGACGACCGCGGTGTAGACCGCCAGGAAGAGCACGAGGCTGAACAGGAGCGACAGCCAATAGGCCGGGCCGAAGGCGCCCGCCGGAATGGTCGCGGCGCCGTTTCCGGCCGCGAGCGCATCATAGTAAGCGGACGTGTCGTCCCAGTTCACGAACATCGACACCGCGCTGACCGCGAGATACGCAGCGCACCACGCCGCAAAGGCCAGGGGCTCGCGCCCGATGAGGCGGAATCCCGCGCCGAGCGCTTCGCCCACTGAGATCTTCTGGTTCATGCATCCCCCCGGAACTGCCGGGACGATGGCAAGGGTTTGGCTTCAGGACAACTCCCGGTCAGCCAAACGCTGTGACTCGCGTCTTTCGATCTGCCAGAGGCCTACAGCCGGTCCTCAGGCAGGGGCTGGCGGGGGTCGAGCCGGGGGGTGGTCATGCGGGCCAGCTTGGGCTTCAGCCAGTTCTCGAAGTCGTCCACGAACCGATAGACCACAGGCACCAGCACCAGCGACAGCACCGTCGAGGTGATCAAGCCGCCGATCACGGCGACCGCCATCGGCTGGCGGAACTCGGCGCCCTTCTCCAGCGCGAAGGCCGTGGGCAGCATGCCGGCGGCCATGGCGAAGGTGGTCATGACGATCGGGCGTGCCCGTTCGCGGCAGGCCTCGATGATAGCGTCGTGCTGGCTCATGCCTTCGCGCTCGCGCTCGATGGCGTACTCGACCAGCAGGATCGAGTTCTTCGCCGCCAGACCCAGCAGCATCAGGAACCCGATCAGCGACGGGATCGACAGCGAGAGGTTGAAGGCCAGCAGGCCGGCGAAAGCGCCGCCCACCGCCGTCGGCAGGGCCGACAGGATGATGATCGGCTTGAAGAAGCTGCGGAACAGCAGGACCAGCACGCCATAGATCATCGAGACGCCGGTGAAGATCGCCATCCCGAAGCCGCCGAACAGCTCGGCCATGGCTTCAGCCGTGCCGATCGAGGCCGGCCGCACGCCCTCGGGCAGCTTCTTCATGATCGGCAGGTTGTTCACCGCCTTCTGCGCCTGGCCCAGCTGATAGCCGCCGTTGAGTTCGGCCTGGATGGTGATCCGGCGTTCCCGATTCAGTCGGTCGATCCGCGCCGGGCCGGCCTTGAAGTCGATGTCGGCGACGCTCTCCAGCGTGGTGACGCCGCCGGACGCCGTCGGCACGCGCAGCGCCTTCAGCCGCTCCAGGTCGGTCCGGGCGTCTTCGGGCAGGCGGACGCGGATGGGGATGCGCCGTTCGCCCTCGTTGAACTTGGCGACGTTGGCGTCGATGTCGCCGACGGTCGCGATGCGCACGATGTTGGCGATGGCGTCCGACGACACGCCCAGGCGAGCCGCCTCGTCCGGCTTGGGTCGGATCACGATCTCGGGGCCCACAGGCGGCGTCGACTGCTTGGGGTCGGCCACCTCGGGCAGCGAACGCATCTGGCGCTCCAGCTCCAGGGCCGCGGCCTCCAGGTTGTCGGGGTTGGTGCCGGTCAGGATCTGTTGGAAGCCGGCCCCGCCCTCGAAGTCGAGGAAGCCCAGGCGCACATCGGGAATTTTGCGCAGTTCCTCACGCAGCCGGTCGCGGATCTCGGCGCCGGGGACGCTGCGGTCCTCCCGTAGAAGGATCGTCGCGGTGCCCTTGCGCAGGTCGCCGCCGCCGCTGGCGCCCGAGCCCGGGCCGAAGCTGGACACGGTCGAGCCGATCTGGATGAAGACGGCGGTGACCTCGGGCTGGTCCTTGAACAGGTTGTTGATCCGCTGGGCGGTCGCTTCCATGTCCGCGACGGTCGCACCGGGCGGGCCCTGGATGTCGACGTACATGTAGTCAGGGTCGCCCGCGGGCTGGAACCCAGCCGGCAACAGCGGCACCAGGGCCAGCGACCCGATGAAGAACACGCCGCCGATGATCGCCGAGATGATCCGGTGGGCCAGCGCCCACTCCAGGGCGTTGCGGTAGAAGCCCTCGAACGGCTTGCGCGGATGCGGATCGGGCGTCGCCTTCAGGAAGTAGGCGGCCATCAGCGGGGTGACGAGGCGCGCCACCACCAGTGAGAACAGCACCGCCACCGAAACGGTCAGGCCGAACTCGCGGAAGAACTGGCCGGGGATGCCCGGCATGAACGACACCGGCGTGAACACCACGACGATCGAGAAGGTGGTCGCCACAACGGCCAGACCGATGGCGTCGGCGCCTTCCAGCGCGGCCTGGAACGGTCGCTGACCGCGCGCCACCCGTTTCTCGATGTTCTCGATCTCGACGATGGCGTCGTCGACCAGGATGCCGATGACCAGGGTGAGCGCCAGCAGCGTCACCATGTTCAGCGAGAAGTCGGCCAGCTTCATGACCAGGAAGGTCGGGATCAGCGAGATGGGCATGGCCAGCGCGGTGATCGCCGTCGCCCGCCAGTCGCGCAGGAAGAACAGCACCACCAGGGCCGCCAGCAGCATGCCCTCGCCCAGCACGTTCTTGGTGGCCTGGAAGCTGGCGCGCGTCTCAGTGACCGACGAGAAGATCGTGGAGAACTTGACCGCCGGATAGGCCTTCTCCAGCTCTGCCACCTTCTTGAGGACCGCGTCCTCGGTGTCGACGTCACTGGCCTCCTTGGTCTTGGCGACCTGGAAGCCCACGACAGGGCGGCCGTTGAGGCGCGCGAAGCCGCGCACGTCCGAGGCGCCATCGCCGATCTCGGCCACGTCGGCCAGCCGCACGAACTGGCCGCCGCCGGTGGGGATCGTCATGTCGCGCAGCTTGGCCACCGTATCGACCGTCCCCAGCACGCGGACCGTCTGCTCGCGACCGCCGATGGAGACCCGGCCGCCGGGCGCATCGACCTGGAAGCCGCGCAGCGCGTTGTTCACCTGACTGGCCGTCAGGCCGCGGGCGGCCATGCGGTCCGGGTCGATGATGATGTTGATTTCGCGCGCCACGCCGCCCACGCGGGAGACCTGCGAGACGCCCTTGGCCGCCTGCAGCGTGCGGGCCACCGTGTCGTCGACGAACCAGGACAGCTCGTCGTCGCTCATGGTCGGCGCCTCGACGGCCATCGTCATGATGGGCGCCGCGTCGTCGATCTCGAGCTGGTTGACCTGGGGCTCGTCGATGTCGCGCGGCAGCTGCGCGCGGGTCTGCGCCACCTTCGACCGGATCTCGTCGGTCTTCTTCTGGAGGTTCGTCCCGATCTCGAACTGCACCGAGGTGGTCGAGACGCCCTGGGTCACCACCGACTGGATGTTGCGCACCCCGGTGACGCTGGCCACCGCGTCCTCGACGGGACGAGTGATCTGGGTCTCCATTTCCCCCGGCGCGGCGCCGGCCTGGGTGACCGTCACCGCGATCACCGGGAACTGGATGTTCGGGTACATCTTCACCGCGAGCGCCTGGTAGGCGATCAGGCCGGCCATGATCAGGCCGATGAAGAGCACCGCGACGGGGATCGGGTTGCGGATCGCCCAGGCGGAGATCGCGAAATGGCGAGGCTGTTCGCTCATTTGGCGACCGCGGTCTTGGCGGCGGGTTGCGCCGGGGCGTCAGAGGGGCGGACCAGGTCGCCGTCCAGGAACAGGGCTCCGGCGTTGGCGATGATCCGGGTGCCCGCGGGCGGGCCCTTGAGGATCTGGACCACGCCGCCGCCGCGGGCGCCGGTCTGCACGGGCACGCGCTTCACCTTGTTGTCCGGGCCCACGACCATCACCTTGGCGCCGTCGGCGTCGTAGCGAATGGCCGCTTCGGGCGCGCCGAGCACATTGGCCGACGCGTCGTTGAACACCGCGCGACCGAAGCCGCCGGCGCGGATGTCGCTGCGGACCGGGAGCGTGATGCGCACCTCGCCCAGCTTGGTCTGCGGGTCGATCTGCGGGCTGATCAGACGCACCCGGCCGTTGGCCACCGCGCCCGAGGGCAGAGTGACGGTGGCCTGCTGGCCCACGCGGATGCGCGACAGGTCGTCCTCGGCCACGTCGGCCGAGAGCTCGATCTGGCCGTCACGGGCGATGCGGAACCAGGGCGTGGCGCTGGGCGTCGAGATATCGCCGGGGCGCGCGTTCTTTTCGAGGATGACGCCCGAGACCGGCGCCGAGACCGACAGCTTCTGTCGCTGGGTGGTCAGCGCGCGCAGGTTGGCGCGGGCGACCTCGGCCTGGAAGCGGCGCGAAGCGATCTGTTCCTGGCTGATGACCCCCTGGTTGTCGAGGTCCTTGACCCGCTGGGCCTGGTCCTCGGCCTGAGCGGCCTGGGCGCGGGCCTGGGCGACCTGGGCGTCCAGCAGGGCCGGATCGATCACCGCCAGCGTCTGGCCGGCGCGCACATAGTCCCCCACGTCGGCGAGCACGCGCGTGACGCGGTAGCCCGAGACCTCCGGGGCGACGGCGGCCTCTTCGCGGGGCACCAGGTCGCCCGACGCGGCCAGCGATCCGACGATGGCGCGCGGGCCGATGGTGACGACCGTGACGGCGCGGGCGCGCTGGGCCTCGGTCTGCTTCTCGGGGGGCTTCTTGCAGCCGGCCACGGCGAGCATGGCCGAGAGGATGGCGACAACGCCAACGGAGGAGGGGGCGAGCTTCATGGCGCGTCTCATTTTGCGGCGTAGGCCTGGGCGGGCCAGCCGCCGCCGATGGCCTTCATGGCCTGGACGGAGCGGCGGAGCGCCTGGACCTGGGCCGAGGTGAGCTGGGCGCGCACGCTGCGCCAAGCCTGCTCGGCCGAGAGGGTGGAGGAAAGATCGGTGAGCCCGCGGCCGTAGCCGGTGCGGGCGGCTTCATAGGCGCGCCGGGCGCGGGCCTCGCCTTCGGTGAGCAGCGCCACGCGGCGGCGGTCGGCGTCCAGGCTGACCAGCGCGCTTTCCGTTTCCTGGAAGGCGGTCTGGACAGTCTTCTCGTAGGCAGTGACGGCCTGCTCGGTGCGGGCGTTCTGGACCTTCAGGTCCGACAGCAGCCGCGGGATCGACAGCACCGGCTGCATCACCGAGCCGGCGATCGACCAGTTCTGGGTCTCGGAAGAGAAGCCCGGCTGCTCGATGCGCGACCATCCGATGCCGGGCGAGAACGTGAAGGATGGGAAGAAGGCCAGGCCCGCCAGCTTCTGCTGGGCCGCGGCCGAGCGCAGGGCGGCCTGGGCCTGACGCACGTCGGGCCGGCGCTGCAGCAGCTCGCTGGGCAGCACCTGGGGCACGGCCGGGGCCTGGCCGACTTCGGGCGTGGCGTTGATGTTGGCCGTCGGCTCGACGATACGGCCGGCGAGGATCAGGATCGCGCGCTTCTGCACCTGCAGTTGGGCTTCCAGCGCCGCGACCTGGGCTCTGGCCTGCGAGAGGTCGCCCGCGATGCGGTCGGGCTCGGTCCCCGCGGCGAGGCCCCGCTCGGCGCGCTTGGAGGCGATCTCGTAGAGGTCCTGCTGGATCCGCGTCGTCTCGCGGGCGTCGGCCAGCTGGATGGCCAGGCCCTTGGCCTCGAACCAGCTGTCGGCCGTCTCGGCCGCGAGCTGGGCCCGCGCCACCTCATAGGCGTAGCGGACGCGGTCGACCTCGGCGTTGGCGGCGCGGTAGGCCACGAACCCGCGCCCCCAAGGATCGACTTCCCAGTTCACGGTGAAGGCGGACTGGTATTGCTTGGACACGCCGGCCGTCGAAAAGCCCGGGATGTTCGCCGCCGTGCCGCCGATCTGGTCGGTATCCGTGCGGCGCCCCTGCAGGGTTGCGTCTCCCTGGGGCAGGTACTGCAGGATGGACCCGGTGCGTTGGGCCTTGACCTCGTCGAGGCGCGAGCGGGCGGTGCGGATGTCGGGGTTGCGGGCCAGCGCCTGCTCGATCAGGGCGGTCAGCTCTGCATCGTTGTAGGCGGTCCACCAGGTATCCAACGCCAGCGCGCCTGGAGGCGGCGCGGCGGCCGATGCTCCGGCCGGCGCTTCGAAGGCGGCGGGCAGGCGCAGATCAGGGTCCCGCGGGCTGGCGCAACCGGCGAGCGCGAGGGTGGCCATGACGGCAAGGTAGCCAGGGCGACGAAGCATGGGGTTCAGGGTTCTGCAGATCGGCGTTGTTGAACAGGACTCGCACGCCCGGCGCAATTGAAGCGTGGGCCCATATTCCGGATGTCGCCTCCGCCGGCGACTCTTGCGGCCACCGTGCGACGGCCCGTCTCGCTCAAACTCTGTATGATGTAAAGTGTTTTCTCTGTAATGTACGGACCAGCATGACGAAGGATACGACGGTCGGGGTGGACCCCAAGCGCAGCATCGACCTGCTGTGGGGCGACGCCGAGCCCGGCCGCCGCGGACCCAAGCCTCGCCACTCGGTGGACAAGGTGGTCGAAGCTGCGATCGCGGTCGCCGACGCCGAAGGACTGACCGCCATCTCCGTACGCCGGATCGCCCTGGAGCTCGGCGTGTCGGCGATGTCGATCTACACCTACGTCCCCTCGAAGGCCGAGTTGGTCGAACTCATGTTCGACCGTGTTCTCGGCGAGATGGCTGCGCCGCCTTCGGCGGACGTGGGCTGGCGCGAGGCGCTCACGGACGTGGCCCGCGAACGCTGGCGGATGAGCGAACGCCACCCGTGGATGCTGGACCTGGCCATGCACCGCCCGCCCCTGGGGCCCAATCTGGTGCGCCGCCACGAGTCGGCGCTGGGCGCGCTCGACAGCACGGGCCTGGACGACCTGACCAAGGACCTGGTCATCGACGTGCTGCACAACTTCCTGCTGGGAGCCCTGAAACAGGCGCGCGACGCCCGCGAGGCCGAGCAGTTGAGCGGGCTGACCGACGAGCAATGGTTCGCCGTGGCCGAGCCCGCCATCACGGCGCGGTTGGATCCGGCGCGCTTCCCTCACCTGCTTCGCCTCAGCGAGGCCTGGCGGGCGGCGGACAAAAGCGTGGTCGCCGATCCGCTGTGGCGCTTCGGCTTCGGTCTGAACGTGGTGCTGGACGGCATCGAGGCGTTGATCGCGGCGCGTCGGGCCGCAGCCTAGCCGAAGGGCCGCGAACCTCTTACGGTCGCGGGAACATCCCCCATTCCCGAGTACATGCATGCATAAGCTTTTCCTGAGCGCGGCGGTCATGGTCCTGGCCGCCAGCTCGGTCTCGGCCGCGCCCTCGGTCATCGATGCGCAACGGGTGTTGCGCGACACGCAAGTGCTTTCCTCCGACGCCTATGAGGGCCGCGCGCCCGCCAGCGAGGGCGAGAAGAAGACCGTCTCCTATCTGGTCGAGCAGATGAAGGCCGCGGGCCTGCAGCCCGCCGGCGATCCGCTCCCGGGCGGCGGCCGCGCGTGGACCCAGGACGTGCCGCTGGCCCGCTTCGCCACCAAGGGCCCGATCGCCGTCAGCGCCAATGTCGGCGGGACGGTGGAGACCTGGACCCAGGGCGAGCAGATCGCCATCCGCGCCGCCCAGACGGGGATCGATCGGTTGACCATCAAGGACGCCCCCGTCGTGTTCGTGGGCTATGGCGTCAAGGCGCCCGAGCGCAACTGGGACGACTTCAAGGGCATGGACCTGAAGGGCAAGGTCGCCCTGGTCCTGGTCAACGACCCTGACTTCGAAACGGGGTCTGGCGACTTCGGCGGCAAGGCCATGACCTACTATGGCCGCTGGACCTACAAGTACGAGGAGGCCGCGCGCCAGGGCGCTGTGGGCTTCCTGGTCATCCATGAGACGGCGCCCGCCGCCTACGGCTGGGCGACGGTCAAGAACTCCAACACCAACGAGATCTTCGACGTCATCCGCAAGACCCCCTCAGAGGCGCACGCCCCGCTGGAGGGCTGGGTGCAGCGCGACGTGGCCGCGGGCCTGCTGAGGGCCGCCGGCTTCGATTTCGACGCCCTGAAGAAGCAGGCCCAGACGCGCGCGTTCAAGCCGGTGGAGCTGAAGGGCGTCACCTTCTCGGCCGACTACGCGGTCGACGTGCAGAAGGTGGTCTCGAAGAACGTCGTGGGCGCGGTGATCGGGAGCAGGCGCCCGAACGAGCGCGTCTTCTACACCGCCCACTGGGATCACCTGGGCGTGGGCCAGCCCGACGCCAAGGGCGACACGATCTACAACGGCGCGCTCGACAACGCCTCGGGCACGGCGATGCTGCTGGAACTTGGCCGCGCCTTCGCCAAGGGCCCAAAGCCGCAGCGGACGATCGTGTTCCTGTCGGTGACCGCCGAGGAGAAGGGCCTGCTGGGCTCGGAATACTACGCCCGCAACCCGCTCTATCCGCTGGGCACGACGGTGGGCGTTCTCAACATGGACGGCGTGGGCCCGACCGGCCTGGCGCGCGACTTCACGACGTCGGGCAACGCGCCACTGACCCTGCAGGACGAGTTGATCGCGGTGGGCAAGACCCACGACCGATACTTCACGCCCGACCCGCGGCCGGAGGCCGGCAGCTTCTTCCGTTCGGACCACTTCCCGTTCGCGAAGGCGGGCGTGCCGGCCATCAGCTTCGGCGGCGGCCAGGATCTGGTGACCGGAGGCAAGGCGGCCGGCCTCGCCAATCGCACCGCCTACACCGCCGACAAGTACCACCAGCCGGCCGACGAATTCGACCCGGCCTGGGACCCCAAGGGCTTCGAAGCCGACGGCGCGCTGTTGTTCGACCTGGGCCAGAAACTGGCGAACAGCCGCATCTGGCCCGATTGGAAAGAAGGCGCCGAGTTCAAGGCCGAGCGCGACAAGACGAAGTCGCAGCGGAAGTAGGAACTCCCCTCCCCCGAGGGCAGTGAGAAGGGGGGAGGACGAAACGGAACATGTTGAGAACCTGCACGACAACCGCTACCTAAACGACGGCAACTTCGGAGACGGCACATGGCCGGCGCAGGCAGGATCCGGTGCGGGATCGGCGGATGGACGTTCGAGCCTTGGCGGGGGGTATTCTATCCCGCCAAGTGGCCGCAGGCGCGCGAGCTGGAGTACGCCAGCCGCCACCTGACCTCGATCGAGATCAACGGGACCTACTACTCGTCGTTCAAGCCCGACAGCTGGGCCAAGTGGCGCGCCTCGACGCCCGAGGGCTTCAAGTTCTCGGTCAAGGCCTCGCGCTTCTGCACGAACCGCAAGGTGCTGGCTGACGGCAAGGCCAGCATGGACATCTTCCTGGGCCAGGGTCTGACCGAGCTGGGCGACCGGCTGGGGCCGATCCTGTGGCAGTTCATGCCGACCAAGAAGTTCGACTACGACGACTTCGCGGGCTTCATCGACCTGTTGCCGGAGAAGGTGGGCGACCTGCCGGCGCGGCATGTGCTCGAGGTGCGCAACGGCACCTTCAACGACCCCAAGTTCATCGGCCTGTGCCGCGATCGGGGCGTGGCGATCTGCAACTCTGACAATGAGAACTACCCCTTCATTCCCGACATCACCGCCGACTTCGTCTACCTGCGCCTGCTCTCGGCCAATGACGAGATCCCGACGGGCTACGAGGCCAAGGATCTCGACCTGTGGGCCGGTCGATTCCAGAGCTATGCGCGAGGCGAAGTGCCGGGAGATTTCACGCCGGTGGACCGCACCGGTCCTCCAGAGGGGCCTCGCGACGTCTATGCCTATGTGATCCACGAGGGGAAGGTGCGCGCCCCGGCCGCCGCGATGGAGTTCATCCGGCGGGTCGATCCCGACTTCGAGATCCCCTCCGACTGAGCCGCCTAGTGCGCCGCCGTCAGGTCGTCGCCGACCGCGGGCCGCGGCAGGTCGGGCGCCTCGCCGGGCTCGGGATCGAAGGGGGCGACGATCTCGCAGCGCACGCCGGCCGCCAGAAAACGGATGGCGACGTTGCCGCCCAGTTCGTGCGCGAGCCCACGTTCCAGCAGCCGCGCGCCAAAGCCGCGGGTGGCCGGCGGGGTCACCCGTGGGCCGTCCCTCTCGCGCCACTCCAGCCGCAGCATCGGAGGATCGGACGTCTCGTCCAGCCGCCACGCGATCTCAACGCGCCCCACGTCGACCGACAGCGCGCCGTACTTCACCGCGTTGGTGGCCAGTTCGTGCACGCCCATGGCCAACGCCAGCGCCATCTTGGGTGAGATCCGCAGGTCCGGACCCGAAAGCGTCACGCGGCCCGGCCCGTGCGGCGTCATGGTGCGGGTGAGGATCGTCGTGAGCGAGGCGCCGGCCCAGCGCTCGCGGGTCAGGATGTCGTGGGTCCAGGCCAGCGCCATCAGGCGGTTCTCGAAGTCGGCCAGCGGTCCGGCCCCGCCCGCGCGGCCCAGGCTCTGACGAGCCACCGACTGGACGGTGGCCAGCATGTTCTTCACCCGATGATTCAGCTCGTGGATCAGAAGCTGCTGGCGTTCCTCGGCGCGCCGACGCTCGCCCACCTCGCGCCGCAGCTTGGCCTCGGCCAGCTTGGACGGGGTGACATCGAGCGTGACGCCCACCACGCGGCCTGGCGCGCCGTCGGCGCGGCGGTCGACAACCGCACAGCTGGAGCGGAGCCAGCGATGGCGACCGTCGGCGGCGGCGACGCGGAACTCGAAGGACGCCTCGTCGCGGTCGACCAGCCCCCGCAGGGTGGCCATCACCCGTCCGATGTCCTCGTCGACGACGAAGGCGCGCCAGTCCGCAACGGCCTCGTCGGCTCCTTCCACGGCGGACAGCCCGATCAAGGCGCGGGCGGCCGACACATCCAGCCAACGCATCGCCCCGCCCGTCCGCCATTCCCAGGTGGCCGCGCGCGCGGCCTGATGTGCGAGCCGCAGGGTTTCGTTGGCGGCGCGGAGGCGGCGCTCGTTACGACGCAGAGAACGCTCGCTGCGTTCGCGCTGAGTCACGTCGCGCAGGATGAAGATCATGCCGCTGGCGATCGGAAGGCCGACGATCTCGACCCACTCGTCGCTGCCGCCGGGCCGCTCGGCCACGAACTCGACCGCGGCATTGTCACGCAGCGCGCTGCGCAGGCGCAGCTCCAGGGTCTGGTCCTGCAGGCCGGCGAGCACCTCGCCCAGCGGCCGGCCGACGGCCTCGCCTGAATTCGCGCCCAGGAACCGCGCGGCGGCGGCGTCGCAGAAGCTGAGCACGGCGGACCGGTCACAGGAGAAGAGGCCGTCGAGGCTGGCGCCCCGCAGCAGAGCCTCGCCGATTTCCGTCGCGAGGCTGCCCGGATCGCCGGGCGAACGAATTTCGGCCGCCATCAGCTCCTCGATGCGGCCCCCGACCCAGAGTCAGGATGACGCAACGCGCGTCGCGGCGCTGGACGGCGCAGTGTCGCAGGGCCCCCGCCATTGACGCCCCCTGCGTCATGGGGCCGCATGCTGGGTAAAACGGAGGAAGACTGCCGCCATGACCGAATTCACCCTCGACGACCTGATGTTCAAGCCGGGCCTGATGAAGGGCCAGCGCATCCTGATCACCGGCGGCGGCACCGGGCTGGGCAAGGTGATGGCCGAAGGCTGCTCGATGCTGGGCGCCGACGTCATCATCTGGGGCCGGCGCGGCAATGTGATCGAAGAGACGGCCAAGGAGCTCTCGGACCATGCCGCCAAGGTGGGCGGCGGGACGGTCACCGGCATGGCCTGCGACATCCGGGTTCCGGAGGCGATCCACGACGCCATGGATCAGGTCTGGGCGGGCGGCGCGCTGACCGGCCTCGTCAACAACGCCGCCGGCAACTTCATCAGCCGCACCGAAGACCTGTCCCCCCGTGGCTTTGACGCCATCGCCAACATCGTCTTCCGCGGTTCGTTCTTCGTGACCCTGGACGCAGGGAAGCGCTGGCTGGCCGAGGGCAAACACGGCTCGGTGGTCTCGATCCTGACCACCTGGGTCTGGCATGGCGGGCCGTTCACGGTGCCCAGCGCCATGTCGAAGGCCGGCCTGAACGTGATGACCCAGTCGCTCGCCGTCGAATGGGGCGGTCGTGGCATCCGCTTCAACGCCATCGCGCCGGGGCCCTTCCCGACCGAGGGCGCCTGGGCGCGCCTGAACCCCGGTGGCGGCGTCGGCGCCGATGGCGAGAAGCCCGACCCGACCATCCCGCTGGACCGCAATGGTGAGATGCGCGAGCTGGCGAACCTGGCGGTCTATCTGCTGGATCCGGGGTCGGCCTATGTGAACGGCCAGACCATCGCCATCGACGGCGGCGGCCACCTGAAGGGCGGCGGCGGCTTCGGGCGCCTGTCGGAGTGGGGCGACGCCGAGTGGGCGGCCGCGCGCGACGCCATCAAGGGCGCCAACGAGAAGGACCGGGCGCAACGCACGGTCTAGCGGCGCGACCGCAAACGAAAAGGCGCCCCAGGGAGGTGGGGCGCCTTGATGTTCTTTGTTGATTTCAGCCGGGTCTTGCGCCCGGCCGCCACCGCCAGGGCTGGTGCCTACGCACCACCGGGGAAGCGCATCGGGATCTTCACGTCGCCCGACTTGTCGCCCATCGGCATGGCCGCGGCCACGCACAGGGCGGCCTTGTCGAAGCCCTTGCCCGGCGCGCTGTCCGACAGAACGGTGCAGCCGTCCAGCTTGCCGCCGTTCGCAGTGCACTGAAGCATCACGGTCGCGGCGTCCTTGGTGTTCGCATTCTTAACAAGGCATTTAGCCATGTTCTCTTGGAACGACGCGGCGCTGACGCCCGACGCCAAAGCCAAACTCAGAACAACACCACCGAAAAGAGAGACAGCTTTCTGCATCCCCACCTCCTGTTGAAGAAACGATGGTGAGAGGAATACCCGGCGGCGGTGAATCATCTCTAAATTTCTCACCAAAGTGGGAAAAGTGAGAATCCGTTAGGGACCTTCGTTCATTGTGAACAGGCTCGCGGAGCCTCTCCCGAGTGAGAAAAAGAACTTCGGGGGATCCCTCGCATGAAACGCTTTCGACTGGATGACCTGCCGTTGCTGGTGAAGGTCGGCTTCGCGCCCGCGCTCGCGCTGGTGATGATGGCCGTGCTCGCGGCCGGAACGGTGGTGCTGCAGCAAAGCCAGACGCGGGAGCTAGAACGCGTCGTTCAGACCGACATGCCAAACAGCCTGCGGATGCAGAAGATCTCGGAACGGATCACGGCCGTTCACGGAGATCTCTATTTCCTGCTCACCCACCAGGCGGCATCCATCGAAGCCGAGAAGATCCCGGAGCAGAGCAAGGCTCTGATGGCCGAAGTCGACAAGATCGCCAAGGACGTAGGCGTGGCTCGCGCAGCGGCGCCAGCCTCGCAGCGCCCCGCCTACGACAAGCTGATCAAGGACCTGAAGGAAACCCGCGAGGCCCTCGACATCATCGTGGCCATGATGAGCGCTGACTTCGCGTCGGCCGCCGGCTTCGCCGCGCCGTTCGAAGACCAGTATGCCAAGATGACCGGCAACCTGCAGGCCATCGTGGCGCAGGCCCAGGCCGAGACCGACAAGAAGGCGCAGGCCGCCAGCGACGCCGCGAAGGCCGCGCAGATGGCCACGATCGGAGCCGCCCTGGCGACCTTGCTGGTCGTGGGCGCGATCGCCGCGTTCCTCGTCCTCAACATGAAGAAGGCGGTGCAACGCATCGCCGGCGCCACCGAGCGCCTGTCGCGCGGCGATAACGACGTCGATGTCGAGAAGCTCGAACGCAAGGACGAGCTGGGCGCGATCGTGAAGTCTCTGGCCGTCTTCCGCGAGAACCAGCTTCACCTCGAGCAGATGCGCGCCGAGCAGGAACAACAGCGTGCAGCCGCCGAGGCCGCGCGCCGCGAGAACGCCGCCCTCGCCGAAGCTTCGGCCGAGGAACAGGGGCGCGTGGTCAACTCGCTGGCCACCGGCCTGGAACGCCTCGCCATGGGCGACCTTACGGTGCGCCTCCGGGAGTCGTTCCCGGGCGGCTACGAGAAGCTGCGCAACGACTTCAACGACGCGGCCGACAAGCTGGAAGTCGCGCTGGCCGCGATCGCCAACTCGACCTACGCCATCCGCTCGGGCGGCGGCGAGATCGCCTCGGCCACCGACGACCTGTCGCGCCGGACCGAGCAGCAGGCGGCAACCCTGGAGCAGACCGCCGCCGCGCTGGACGAGATCACCGTCACGGTCCAACGCTCGGCGCAGGGCGCCAACCAGAGCCGCGAAGCCGTGGCTTCGGCCAAGGCCGAGGCTGAGCGTTCGGGCGACGTGGTGAGCCGCGCCGTCGCCTCGATGACCGAAATCGAGCGCTCTGCCCGCGAGATCAGCCAGATCATCGGCGTCGTGGACGAGATCGCCTTCCAGACCAACCTGCTGGCGCTGAACGCCGGCGTCGAAGCGGCGCGCGCCGGCGACGCGGGCAAGGGCTTCGCGGTCGTGGCCTCGGAAGTCCGGGCCCTGGCGCAGCGGTCGGCGGAATCCGCCAAGCAGATCAAGGGCCTCATCTCGACGTCCACCTCGCAGGTGGCGGAGGGCGTGAGCCTGGTCGGCGAGACCGGCGAGGCCCTGCACCGGATCATCAGCCACGTGGACGAAATCTCGAAGCTGGTCAGCGAAATCGCCCAGTCGGCCAAGGAGGAAGCCACAGGCATCGCGGAGGTGAACACCGCCGTGAACCAGATGGACCAGGTCACTCAGCAGAACGCGGCCATGGTGGAAGAGACCACCGCGGCCTCGCGCATGCTGGCCGGCCAGACCGAAGAGCTGTTCGGCCTCGTGCAGCGCTTCCAGGTCAACGCCTCGACCCATCAGGCCGAACGCCCGGTCGCCCGCGAGGCGGCTCCGGCCCCCGCGCCGCGCGCCAGCGGGGGAAGCGCGGGCAGCTTCCGGACCCAGGGCAACGCGGCGGTCGCCGAGGACAACTGGACCGAGTTCTGACGGTCAAGAGGACCCGGACGCGGGCGTGGGACCATACACGCTCGATTTCGGAGGGCCGGCGTACGGGACCATACGTGCGCCGGCCCTTTCGCATCCGGAGGCCGCGCGGCGACGCGCGGCCTTTCCGTTTGCGGAAACCATCCTTGGCCTTCTAGAATGACACCCGTCACGTTTTGAGTTGCGTCGGGAAGAGAATGTCTCAGGTCGCCTATCTTCCTGCGGGCAAGCGGGAGCAGACGAAGGTCCAGAACCGCCAGGCCATCCTGGACGCGGCGCGAGAGGTGTTCGGCGAGCTGGGCTACGAAGCCGCGACCGTGCGCGACATCATCCGCCGCACCGGCCTCGCGGCCGGGACGTTCTACAACTACTACCGTTCCAAGGAGGAGGTGTTCGCGGCTCTTGCCGACGACGGCGCCCGCCGGTTCGCCCCGATCCTGAAGGCCCTGCGCAGCAAGGGTGGCCCGCTGGATGGTTTCGTCCGCGAGGCCATCGTGGCCTACTTCGAGTTCATGGCCGACGAGCACGTGAGCTGGATGGCGCGTCGGCCGGCCGGCGAAATGCAGCCGCATATCCAGGGCGAGACGCCCGAGATGGCCGCTGTCTTCAACGAGGTGAAGGACGCGCTGGAGCACGCCATCAACGAGGGCCGCGGGCCCTTGGGCGACACCGAATACATGACCGCCGCCTGCATCGGCGTGGCCCGCGAGGTCTGCGACAAGATGCTGATGCGCCGCCCGATCGACGTGGGCGCGGCCGCCGACTTCACGGTCGAGATGATCCTGGGCGGCCTGCGCGGCCTGCCCGGCGCGAAGTGCTGACGCCGCCTTCCGTCCCCTTGCGGAACGCCATCTACGGTATCGGCTCCGCCCTCACGGAGTAGCCGCATGCGCGCCCTGGTCGTCGAGAAACTCCTGCCGGACTACGGCGGCTGCGTGGTCAAGGACATCCCCACCCCCGAGCCCGGCCCCGGCCAGGTGCGCATCAGGGTGCGCGCGGCCGCGGTGAACTTCCCCGACCTCATGCAGACGCGCGGCGAGCACCAGCACAAGCCCGAGATCCCATTTGTGGGCGGCATGGAGCTGGCGGGCGACGTGGACGCCTTGGGCGAAGGCGTGACAGGCTTTGCGATCGGCGACGCGGTCTGCTCCGGCGGCCGCGGCGGCTTCGCCGAGTACGCCATCCTGCCGGCGGCGACCCTCCGGAAGAAGCCTGCGAAGCTGAGCTACGGCGAGGCCGCGGGCTATCCGGTGGCCTACCTGACCGCCTACGTGGCGCTGAACCGCGTCGCCAATGTCCAGCCGGGAGAGTGGGTGCTGGTGCATGGCGCGGCCGGCGGCGTCGGCCTGGCCGCGGTCGACTACGCCAAACTCCTGGGCGCGAAAGTGATCGCCGCCTCGGCGTCGGACGACAAGCTGGCGACCATCGAGAAGGAATACGACGTCGACGCCACCGTGAACGTCACTCGCGGCTTCCGCGAGCGGGTGAAGGAGCTCACCGGCGGCCGCGGAGCTGACGTGATCTACGACCCCGTGGGCGGCGACGTGTTCGACGAGAGCATCCGCTGCATCGCCTTCGGCGGCCGCATCCTCTCCATCGGCTTCACCAGCGGCCGGCTGCCGACGCTTCCGGTCAACATCGCGCTGATCAAGGGCTTCTCGGTCCACGGCGTGCGCGCCGGCGAGTACGGCCGCCAGTTCCCGGACAAGGGCCGCGAAAACAACGAGGCGATCTGGAAGCTGGCCGAGGAGGGCAAGGTCCGCCCACGCGTCGACCACGAGTACCCGCTGACCGAATGGCGCGAGGCTTTCGAGACGCTGGCCCAGCGCAAGGTGGTGGGCAAGACGATCATCCGGCCGGATCTCTAGGGAACCGGAAAGCCCGTCAGATCCCAGGTCGCCTTGCGGCCGCCAGGCAGCACGATGATCGCATCATGGGCGTGGATGTAGTCGCGCAGCTCGGCTTGCCGCGCTGGCTCGAGTTGGTTGGCGAAGGCGCGCGCCCAGGGCTTCAGGGGTCGCAGGTCGATCATCACAGGGGTTGCCGGCGGGCCATCGGGGAACAGCGGGGCCAGGAACGGCGCGTCCTCCAGCCAGGCGAAACCCTCGCCCACCGGGATCACGTCGACGCCGTAAGCCTCCATCCCACCCGCGATGGCGAACTCGTGGGCGAAATTGCCGATGGTGTAGGCCCCGCCCGGGCTGCGGCCGCGGTACATGTGCCAGCTGCCGAACTTGAACATCACCTTGGGCAGAACGCCGGCCTTCGCCGCGCGGCGATAGTTCTCCAGGAACGTCCGCTTGAAGAGCGCCTCGCGCTCGGTGTTGTTGTAAAGGCCCACCCGCTCGCCGGCGTTGGCGCGGCGGTTGTACGAATAGATCTCGGCGCTGGTGATCAGGCCGGTGAACAGCCGGTCGGCGCGCGAACCGGGCTCGGGATCATAGGCCGCCTCCAGCGCCTGCAGCCGCGCAAGCGTGGTCGGATCGTCGTGCAGGAAGGCGCCCTGGTTGGCGCGGGTCTCCTTGCTCTTGGCCTCCTGGTATAGCTCGTGGGCCGTGGAGCGGGTCTGGGGGGGCGCCAGGCCAACCAGCTCCTCCAGATAGCGGGTCGCCCCCTGGGCCTGCTCCAGGCCCCACAGCACAGGATCGCCGGGTCGCGAGCCCTTGCTCACCTCGGCCAGCAGCCGCAGGTCGTCATCCGAGGCGAAGCCGATGTGCGACGGATAGCGCCTGGCCAGCGCCGCGATCTTGCCGAGGTCGCCCTTCATGCCGTTGACCGCGTCGATGGCCAGCGGGTCCTGCTCGACCGCCAGATAGCGGAAGCCCCGTTCGCGCTGCAGCCGGTTGAACAGGGCGCCGGCGAACCGCGGGGTGTCGCGGTCGTGATGGTTCTCGCCCATCAGCAGAAACTGGGCCCGCTCGGTCTGAGCCAGGAGGAAGTCCGCGCCCGGCCCCTTGATCCCTTCCGCCGTGAGCTCGAACGCCCGGGTATTGGCCGCCAGCAGCGCGCGGGTGTCAGTGGGCGTCTGGGCCAGGGCCGGCGCGGCCAGCCCCAGCACCGCGGCCAGGATCAGAAGGAATCGCATCGCCATCTCCGGCTTTTTCCGCGCGTGACTATGGAAGCCGCGGCTGCGACGGCAAGCGGGCTTGGGCCGCGGGCCGACTTGCGTCAGGATCGGACCATGACGATCGAGAATGAAGATCAGCTCGACAAGCTGAAGGCCGCCGGACGCCTCGTGGCGCGTACCCTGAAGGCGATGGGCGAGGCGCTGGAGCCCGGCATGACCACCCGCGAGCTGGACCAGCTGGGCCGAGCGATGCTGGAGGCCGGCGGCGCCCGCTCGGCGCCCGAGCTCACCTACGACTTCCCCGGCGCCACCTGCATCTCGGTGGGGCCCGACGTGGCGCACGGCATCCCGGGAGACCGGGTGATCCAGGCCGGCGACCTGATCAACATCGACGTCTCGGCCGAGCTGGACGGCTTCTTCGGCGACACGGGGGCCTCGTTCGCCGTGCCGCCGGTGACCAAGCGGGTCGAGCGCCTGTGCCGCGACGGTCGGCGCGCGTTGTGGACCGGCATCCGCGCCGTGCGCCCAGGCGCCGACCTCAACGCCCCCGGCCGCGAGATCGAGGCCTTTGCGCGCCGCAACGGCTACAGCCTGGTCCGGAACCTCGCCAGCCACGGGGTCGGCGCCTCGCTGCACGAGGAGCCCACCGAGATCGCCACCTGGGTCGACCGTTCTGACCGCCGCAAGATCACCGAAGGCCTGGTCTTCACCCTGGAGCCGTTCCTGTCGCTGGGCGCGGACTGGGTCGATGAGGTGGGCGACGGCTGGACCCTTCGGCCTCCCGGCGGCGAACCCACGGTCCAGTACGAGCACACGCTGGTGGCTACCCGTCGCGGACCGCTGGTGATGACTCTGGCGGAGTAGCCGGCCCGAGGTGGTTGACAGCCCCCCGCCCTTCCACTATCCACCGCCGCTCGATTTTCGACCCGGAGCTTTCCTCGTGAAGCGCACTTTCCAACCGTCTCGCCTGGTGCGTGCGCGCCGTCACGGCTTCCGCCTGCGCATGTCCACGAAGAATGGTCAGAAGATCCTGGCGCGCCGTCGCGCCAAGGGCCGCAAGCGCCTGAGCGCCTAAGCTCAAGCGTTGCACTAAGGTGTCCGGGTGACGGACGCCAAACCGACCATTTCCAGATTGACCAAGCGCAGCGAGTTCCTCGCCTGCGCCAAAGCCCCCTCGCATGCGAAGGGGGCTGTCGTCGTTCAGGCGCGCCCGCGCGGCGACGATGACCCCCGGGTGCGGGTCGGGTTTACCGCCACCAAGCGCATCGGAGGCGCCGTCGAGCGCAACCGGGCCAAGCGTCGGATGCGTGAGGCGGCGCGCCTCATGCTGCCCCTCCACGGGGCTCCCGGCGTCGACTATGTGATCATCGCCAGGGGCGGCGCCATCAGCCGGCCGTGGGACCGTCTCCTTGACGATGTGAAAACCGCGCTGATAAGGCTCGCCCCCGACCGTGCGGCTCACCACCTGTAGCCCGGCCTCGCCCTTCTCTCCGACGGAAACCTGCGTTCCATGCGCGACGACAACACCCGCAACACGATCATCTTCTTCGTGGCGGCGGCGCTCCTGCTTCTGGTCTACCAGATCTTCGTCATCGAGCCGCAGACCAAGCGGGCCATGGAGGAGCGCGCGCGCCAGGCGCCCGCCGCCGCCGTCTCGACCGCCGCGCCCAATGCGCCGCAGATGTCACAGGTGGTCACTCGTGAGGCCGCCGTGGCCGCCACGGCCCGTGTGCCGATCGACACGCCGGCCTTGAAAGGCTCGCTGTCGCTGCGCGGCGCGCGCCTCGACGATCTCTATCTGGTCCAGTACCGCCAGACGCTCGACAAGAACTCGCCGCCGGTCGAGCTGCTGCGGCCCGACGGCACGCAGTACGCCATGTTCGCCGAGCTGGGCTGGGTGGGCGCCAATGTCGTCGGCATGCCTGGGCCGAACACGCTCTGGACGCTGGCCAGCGGCTCGAAGCTCGCGCCCGGCCAGCCCGTAACCCTGACCTACGCCAATGGCCAGGGCCTGACCTTCACGCGGGTGATTTCGGTCGACGACAAGTACATGTTCACGGTCGCCGACACCGTGGCCAACACGTCGGGCATGCCGGTCACGCTGCGCCCCTATGGATCGGTCCAGCGCCAGGGCGTGCCGCCCAGCCTGGGCAAGAACGGGGTGATCCACGAGGGCGGCGCCGGCTGGCTGGAAGGCAAGCGCCGGCCGCTCAAGTACGCCAAGTGGCAGAAAGACGGCTCGAGCCCGACCTACACATCCACGGGCGGCTGGGTCGGCATCACCGACCACTACTGGCTGACGGCGCTGATCCCCGATCAGAAGAGCCAGATCGACGGCCAGTTCCGCCTGACCAAGGCCCCCACCGCCAACATTCTCGACGCCAAGTTCGACGGCCAGGTGCGCACCATCGCCGCAGGTCGCCAGATCACTGAGACCACCCGAGTCTTCGCCGGCGCCAAACAGCGCCCGGTGCTGGAGGCCTACCAGGACAACCTGGGCATCGCCCACCTGGACGAGGCGCTGGACTGGGGCATGTTCTGGTTCCTGACCCGCCCGATCTTCGGGCTGCTGTCGTGGCTGTACGGCTACGTCGGCAACTTCGGCCTGGCCATCCTGGCGCTAACCGTCATCGTGCGTCTCGTCTTCTTCCCGCTCGCCAACAAGCAGTACGAGTCGATGACGAAGATGAAGAAGGTGCAGCCGGCGATGGAGGAGCTGCGCGCCAAGTACAAGGACGACCCGCAGAAACAGCAGCAGGAGCTGCTGGCGCTGTATCAGCGCGAGAAGGTCAACCCGCTGGCCGGCTGTCTGCCGATCTTCCTGCAGATTCCCGTGTTCTTCGCGCTCTTCAAGGTGCTGCAGCTCGAGATCGACATGCGGCACGCGCCGTTCGTCGGCTACATCAAGGACCTGTCGGCGCCCGACCCGACGACGGTGTTCAACCTGTTCGGCCTTATCCCCTGGGATCCGGGCACGCTGCCGCTGATGGGCAGCCTGTTCGCCTACGGTTCGCCCCCCGGCTTCCTGCACATCGGCGTGCTGCCGATCCTGTACGGTTTCACCACCTGGCTCACGACCTCGATGAGCCCGCCGGCGCCCGATCCGGTGCAGCAGCGGATCTTCCAGTTCATGCCGCTGCTCTTCACCTTCATCATGGCTCAGTTCGCCATCGGCCTGCTGGTCTACTACACGTGGTCGAACTGCCTAACGGTGCTGCAGCAGTACGTGATCATGCGCCGGTTCAAGGTGGACAACCCGATCGACCAGATCATCCGCAAGGTGACGGGTAAGCCCAAGCCCGAGGGCGTGGGGTGACCGACGCCCTCGGGCCCGAGCCGACGTTCGACGACGAGGCGCTGGAGGCGGCGCGGGTGTTCTTCGCGCACCCGGTGACCTTCATGATGGGCGCGGTGGCCATGACCGGCCTGCCGCCCGCCGACCTGCCCGAAGTGGCGTTCGCCGGCCGCTCCAACGTGGGTAAGAGCTCGCTCATCAACGCCGTCACCGGCCGCACCCACCTGGCGCGCGCCTCGACCGCGCCCGGCCGTACCCGCGAGATCAACTTCTTCGTGGCCGACGAGACTCTGCGGCTGGTCGACCTGCCCGGTTACGGTTTCGCCAAGGTGGGCCGCGGCGAGAAGAACAAGTTCCAGAACCTGGGTCGCGCCTATCTGCGCGGGCGCGCGAACCTGAAGCGCGCCTACCTGCTGATCGATAGCCGCCACGGACTGAAGGACGTCGACCTGGAGGCCATGGAGGCGTTCGACCTCGCCGCCGTAAGCTATCAGATCGTGCTGACCAAGACCGACAAGCTGCGCAGTCAGCGCGACGTCAACCAGGTGGTGGCCGAGACCCTTCGAAAGATCGCCAAGCGCCCGGCAGCCTTCCCGCGGGTCGCCGCCACGTCCTCCGAGAAGGGCACGGGCATCCCCGAACTCCGCGCCGAGATCCTGGCGGCGTGCGAGGTTTGATCCCGCCTTCCCACTGGGTGGGAAAGGACGTTTCCGTCCCCAACGTCACCGCGTTAACTGACGGCTGAACACCGGGATCCGCCTCATGATCGACATGTCCGCCCGCCCCGTCTTCGACGAGGACCTGAACCTCTTCCGCGACCAGGTGCGGAAGTTCTACGAGCGTGAACTGACCCCCAACCTCGACCGCTGGGAGAGCGAGGGGATCATCGGTCGCGAGTTCTGGCTGGCCTGCGGCGAAGCGGGGCTGCTGTGCCCCGGCGTGCCGGCCGAGTACGGCGGCCTGGGTCTCGACTTCCGCTACAACGCGGTGATCTCGGAGGAGCTGTTCTACGCAGGCTCCACGGCCGGCATCACGCTGCAGAGCGACATTGTCGCCGACTACATCGTCAACTACGGCTCGGAAGAGCAGAAGCGCGAGTGGCTGCCCAAGATGGTCTCGGGCGAGGCCATCACCGCCATCGCCATGACCGAGCCCGGCACCGGGTCCGACCTGCAGGCCGTGCGCACGACCGCGATCCGCGACGGGAACCACTATGTCGTCAACGGCTCGAAGATCTACATCACCAACGGCCAGCACGCCGACCTGATCATCGTCGTAGCGAAGACCGACCCGACCCAGGGCGGCAAGGGCATCTCGCTGATCCTGGTGGAAGCCAGCCGCGAGGGATTCAAGCGCGGGCGCAACCTCGACAAGATCGGCCAGCACGCCGCTGACACCTCGGAACTGTTCTTCGAGGACGTGCGCGTGCCGGTGACCAACTGCCTGGGCCAGGAGGGCAAGGGCTTCGCCCAGCTGATGACCCAGCTGCCGCAGGAGCGCCTGGGCATCGCGGCGCAGGCGCAGGCCGCCGCCCAGCGGGCGTTCGACGAGGGGGTGAAGTTCACCAAGGAGCGCAAGGCGTTCGGCCAGACGGTCTTCGATTTCCAGAACACCCGCTTCACCCTGGCGGGCCTCAAGGCCAAGCTGCAGGCGGGGTGGGCGCACCTGGACTGGGCGATCGCGCGCCACCTGGAAGGCAAGCTGACCGCCGCCGAAGCCTCGGCCGCCAAGCTGTTCCACACTGAGTTGCAATGGGAGGTCTGCGACGCCGCCCTGCAGCTGCACGGCGGCGCGGGCTATATGAACGAGTATCCCATCGCGCGCCTGTGGCGGGACGCCCGCGTCCAGCGGATATACGGCGGGACGTCCGAGATCATGAAGGAAGTCGTGGCCCGCACGATCTGACGGCCCGACGCAACAAGCGCGGCCGTTCGGGCGTTGTCCCCCCATGGTCAGGCCATGGGGATGTCCCGCATGAACACGTCCTTCGCCCCCGGGCGCGACATCGGCGCTCGCGACACGGGCCACCGCTCGAACCGGCTGCTGGCGGCGCTCGCGCCCCGAGACCTGGAGGTGCTCAAACCCCACCTAGAGCCCGTGGCGCTGAAGCGGGGCCAAGTGCTGTTCGAGCCCGGGGACGACGTGGTCACCACCTATTTCCCCTGCCACCGGACGATGGCCTCGCTGCTGATCGTCACCCGCGACGGCCGCGAGGTTGAGGCCGCCACCATCGGCCGCGAAGGCGCCGTCGGCGGGATCGTCAGCGAGGGCCACAAGCCTGCCTACGGGCGCGCCGTGGTGCAGCTTCCCGGCGACGCCTACGCCATCTCCACCAGCCACCTGGAGGCGGCCAAGACCGGCTCGCCGCGGTTCGGCGACCTGTTCTCCCGCTATGCCGACAGCCTGCTCGCCCAGATGATGCAGGGGGTGGCCTGCAACGCCCTGCACCGCGTGGATGAGCGGTGCGCCCGCTGGCTGCTGGCCGTCCACGACCGCGCCGGCCACGGCGTCATACACCTGACCCACGAGTCGCTGGCCGAGATGCTGGGCGTTCAACGTTCGACGGTCACCACGGTCACCGGCGAGCTCCAGGCCCGCGGCCTCATCCGTACACATCGCGGGCGCGTTGAAGTGGTGGACCGCCGCGGCCTCGAGCGGGTCGCCTGCGAGTGCTACGCCGCGGTGGAGCAGCACTTCGCGACGCTGCTGCCCGAGGTGGCCGAGTAGGCGTCCTGGCTAGCGCCGGGCCACCTCGCCGCCCTTCATCACGAACACCGGCTTCTCCAGCACCGTGACGTCGGCCAGAGGATCGCCCTGGACGCCGACGAGGTCGCCCCAGAAGCCCTTGGCCACCTGGCCCACGTCGTTCTGCCAGCCCAGGGCCTCGGCCGAATTCACTGTGGCCGACTGGATCGCCTGGAGCGGCGTCGCGCCGAAGCGGACCATCACCTCGAACTGCTTGGCGTTCAGGCCGTGCGGATACACGCCCGCGTCGCTGGAGAAGATCATCCGCGCGCCGGCCTTCAGCGCCTTGCGGTAGTTCTCGCGCTGGATCCCGCCGATCTCGCGGTCCTTGCGCAGGTTGTCCTCCAGCTCGCCGTTCTTCTTGCCCTCGGCCTGGGTGTAGTCGGTGTTGTAGATGTCGAAGCCCAGCCAGGTCCCCTTCTGGACGGCCAGCTTGATGCCTTCGTCGTCGATCAGGCTGACGTGCTCGATCGTGTCGATACCCGCGCGGATCGCGTCCTTGATGCCGGGCGCGCCGTGAGCGTGGGCGGCCACCTTCATTCCGGCCATGTGCGCCTCGTCGGCGATGGCCTTCATCTCCTCCAGGGTCAGCTGCTGGGCCCCGGGCTCGTCGCCGCGGGAGAAGACGCCGCCGGTCGCGCAGATCTTGATCGACCGGGCGCCGTACTTGCGCTGGGTCCGCACCATCTTGCGGCCCTCGTCGGGACTGTCGACCAGCGCCGGGCTCTTCTGCTCCATCGACGGCGGGAAGTAGGTCTCATCGCAGTGGCCGCCGGTGGCGCCCAGAGCGTAGCCCGACGCCATGATCCGGGGTCCCGCGATCCACCCCTCGTCGATCGCCTCGCGCAGGCCCACGTCGGCGTAGAAGGCCGTGCCGACGTTGCGCACCGTGGTGAAGCCCGCCTCCAGCGTGGTCTTGGCGTTGGCCACGCCGACCGCCGTCCAGAAGCTGTCGGTGAACTCGTAGGGTCGGTAGCCGCCGTACTTTCCGGCGCTGGTCAGATGGACGTGCATGTCGATCAGGCCGGGCAGCAGGGTCACGCCCGGCAGGTCCACACGCTGAGCGCCCGGAGGGACCGCATCGCCCGCCTTGCCCACCGAGGCGACGCGGCCATCGGTGATCAGGATCAGGGGCTTTTCGACATACTTGCCGGTCTTGACGTCCAGGAGCCGCTCAGCGCTCACGGCCACCGTCCCGGCCTGGGCGGCCCCCGCGACCAGCATCGCGGCCAGCGCCGCCCCCACCCCCAAACAACGCATCGCCAACTCCCTGGATTGCCGCGCCTGGACTAACACGCCCATGCGCCCGTGACAGCGGGGGCCCCGTCCGCTATCGGACGCCCGGGTTTCTCTGGCGGGACGGTGACGTGAGCGAAGACACGGAAGAGCAAGGTTGGGCGACGGCGAAGACGCTGGCCGAGTCCCTGCCGTTCATCCAGATCTACGACCGCGAGATCGTGGTCATCAAGTACGGCGGCCACGCCATGGGCGAGGAGTCGGTGGCCAAGCTGTTCGCCGCCGACGTGGTGCTGCTGAAGATGCTGGGCGTCCATCCCGTGGTGGTGCACGGCGGCGGCCCGCAGATCTCGGCCTGGCTCGAGAAGGCGGGCGTGAAGTCCACTTTCGTAGACGGCCTGCGCGTCACCGACCAGGCGACCATGGAAGTGGCCGAGATGGTGCTGTCGGGCGCCATCAACAAGGAAATCGCCAGCTGGATCACCCAGGCGGGCTCCGAGGCCGACGTGCGCGGCGTGGGCCTGTCGGGCAAGGACGCCAAGCTGATCACGGTCGAGAAGGTCACGCGCACCACGCGGGCCGCCGACAGCGTCGAGGAGAAGATCGTCGACCTGGGCTTCGTGGGCGAACCCAAGCACATCGACACCACCCTGATCGAGGCCCTGATCAAGGCCGAGCACGACTACATCCCGGTGGTCGCCCCCATCGGCGTGGACGACAACGGCCAGACCTTCAACATCAACGCCGACACCGTGGCCGGCGCCCTGGCCGGCGCGCTGGGCGCCAAGCGGATGCTCCTGCTCACCGACGTGCCGGGCGTGCTCGACGCCAACAAGCAGCGCGTGGCCCAGATGACCATCGCCGAGGCGCGCGGCGCCATCGCCGACCGGGTCGCCACCGGCGGCATGATCCCCAAGCTGGAGACCGCCATCGCCGCCGTGGAATCCGGTGTCGAGGCCGTGGTCATCCTGGACGGCCGCCGCCCCCACGCCATGCTGGTCGAGCTCTTCACCGAGCACGGGTCGGGGACGATGGTGAAGCCGTGAGCGCAGCGAACTGGCTGACCTCCCCCGCGAAGCGGCGGGAGGGGGACCGACCGCCGAAGCCGCGCAGCGGCTGTAGAGCGGTTGGTGGAGGGGGCGGGCTCCCTCCACTGAGCCAGCGTGCGCAGATCGAACTGCGGAGCCTGAGGCCCGCCCCCTCCACCATCGGCTCTTCGCTCCGCTCGGCCGACGGTCCCCCTCCCGCCGTTTCACGGGGGAGGTAAGGATGACGGCCGACCTGAGCCACGTCGACACCTGGCTGTTCGACCTGGACAACACGCTCTACCCGGCGGAATCCGGCTTCATGGCCGAGATCGTCGACCGGATGACCGACTTCGTAGAGCGGGTCACCGGGCTGCCGCGCGCAGAGGCCTTCAGGCTGCAGAAGGCCTACCTGGCCGAGCACGGGCTGACCCTCAAGGGCATGATGCTGAACCACGGCGTCGATCCCAAGGAATTCCACGCCATCTTCCACGACATGTCGCTGGACGCTCTGGCCCACGACGCCGACCTGCTCAGCGCTCTGGAGCGGCTGCCGGGCCGCCGGCTGATCTTCACCAACGCCGACGACATCCATGCCGAGCGCGTGCTGAAGCACCTGGGCCTGGGCCACCTGTTCGACGATGTCTTCCACATCGGGACCGCCGACTACGAACCCAAGCCCAGCCTCAAGGCCTTCGAGCGAATGGGCGAACTGCACGGCATCGAGCCCGCGACCACCTGCTTCTTCGAGGACTCCGAGCGCAACCTCGCGCCCGCCCATGACCTGGGGATGACCACCGTGCTGGTCGGGCCCTGGGCCCCCCAGTCCACCGCCGCCTTCGTCCACCACCGCACCGCCAAGCTCGCGCCGTTCCTCATGGACGCGCAGCTCAAGCCCGCCGCCTGAGGAAACCGATGTCCGAAGACCTGAAGTCCGTGATCGAGGCCGCCTGGGAGGCGCGCGACGGCATCAACACGTCCACCACCGGCCAGGTGCGCGACGCCGTGCACGAGACCATCGAGCTGCTCGACGCCGGCAAGGTGCGGGTGGCCCAGCGCGACGCCGATGGAACCTGGACCACGAACCAGTGGGCCAAGCAGGCGATCCTGCTGTTCTTCCGCCTGACCGCGAACCGCCTGATCGACGCCGACGCGCCGCATCCCTACTGGGACAAGGTCCCGCTCAAGTTCACCGGGTGGGACGCCCAGCGCTTCGAGGCCGCGGGCTTCCGCGCCGTGCCGGGCTGCATCGTGCGCAAGGGCGCGTTCGTCGCCCGCAACGTCGTGATGACGCCGTCGTTCGTGAACATCGGGGCCTATGTCGACGAAGGCACGATGGTCGACACCTGGGCCACGGTCGGCTCGTGCGCCCAGATCGGGAAGAACTGCCACATCTCGGGCGGCGCCGGCATCGGCGGCGTGCTGGAGCCGCTGCAGGCCAACCCGACCATCATCGAGGACAACTGCTTCATCGGCGCCCGCGCCGAGGTGGCCGAGGGCGTGATCGTGCGCGAGGGCTCGGTGCTGTCGATGGGCACCTTCATCACCTCCACCACGCCCATCATCGACCGCCGCACGGGCGAGGTCCGCACCGGCGAGGTGCCGCCCTACTCCGTGGTGGTCTCCGGCAGCCGCCCCAACCCCCACGACCCGACCCTGCCGTCCACCTACTGCGCGGTGATCATGAAGCAGGTGGACGAACGCACGCGGTCGAAGACGAGCATCAACGAGCTGTTGCGGGAGTAGGCGGTCAGGCTGGTCCTGGGCGAAGTGAGGGCAAAGTTGGACGAATTCGATTTATTCGAATAATATGAGGAATGCCCAACGTTCGCGTTTCTTCGGCCGAGTTTCTGAAAAGCTACGGCCGGATCAGCGAGACAGCCCTTCGCGAGCCGGTCTCGATCACCAGCCACGGGCGTGAGCGGCTGGTGCTGATCTCGGCCCAGGAATACCAGCGGCTCAAGCGGAACGATCGAGAAGCCCTATATCCGTGGGAGCTGAGCGCCGAGGATCTTCGCGCTCTTGAAGTCGCCGAGCCGCCGGCGGAGGCTGCCGCTTTCGATCATGAACTGAAGCCCGAGTAGGTGGCCGCTCTACCTGAGCCGCAGCCTGGCCTGGTCATCCGCTACGCCTTTCTCTGGCGCCACGAGGCCGCGCGAGGCCAAGAGGAGGCTCGAAAGGACAGACCCTGCGTGGTGGTGCTGTCCGTACAGGACGCGGGGAACGACAAGATCGTCACCGTCGCGCCGATCACCCACACTCGGCCGGAACGCGCAGACTTGGCGATCCCTTTGCCTTCAGCCGTCAAGCGGCGCCTGGGCTTGGACAGTGAACCGTCCTGGATCATCGCCGCCGACCTGAATCGTTTCGTGTGGCCCGGCGTCGATCTGCGCCCCACCGGAATTGATCAGCGAACCTACGCCTACGGCCTGCTGCCCGCCGCACTGTACCACCAACTGCGGCTGCGCGTTCTGGCGCTGGCCCGCGCAGGCCAGGCGGCGCTGACGCGTCGCACGGAGTAGAGGTCACCTCTCCGGATACGGCGTCCCATCACGGTGGCGATAGACGTCATCCGGCGTGAAGATCATATCGATGTCGGGGTAGTCGCCGCCGTCCACGCCCGGCATCCGGGACCCGACCTCCAGCAGAACGGCCTCGGCGTTCGAACGGTTCTGGATGTGATGGCCGTTGGGGACGCCCGCCTTGAACCCGGCGCAGTCGCCGGCGCGCAGCACCGTCTCGCCCTCGTCTTCGACCAGTACGACCTCGCCCGAGACGACAAACACGAATTCGTCCTCGTGAGTGTGCCAGTGGCGCTGGCTGGTCCACACCCCCGGCGCGAGGCGCATCAGGTTGACGCCGAACTGTGTCAGGCCCGCCACGTCGCCCAGTTGCCAGCGCTTGCGCTCGCGGCATGGCTCGTCGAACGGCGGCGGGTAGGCGCTGCCGAAGCGCGTCGGCGCCTTGTCGATATCGATCTTGGGCATGATCCCCTCGCCTCTCTCGTGAATGCCAGATATGGCGGAGACATGCCCTCCGAAAGCCCCACTCTGGACGCCGTCGAGCTCACGCGTGATCTGATCCGCCGGCCCTCCGTGACCCCCGCCGACGCCGGCGCGATGGCGATCGTCGAGGAGACCTTGCGCGGCCTGGGCTTCGCCTGTCGCCGGATGAAATTCGGCGAGATCGAGAACCTCTACGCGCGCTATGGAACCGCACGCCCCAACCTCTGCTTCGCCGGCCACACCGACGTGGTGCCGGTGGGCGACGCGGCCGCCTGGTCGAAGGACGCCTTCGCCGCCGAGATCCAGGACGGCATCCTGATCGGACGCGGCTCGGTCGACATGAAGAGCGCCATCGCCGCCTTCGCCGCAGCGACCTCCGACGCCATCTCGGCAGGGACGGTGACGGGCTCGATCTCGTTCCTGATCACCGGCGACGAGGAAGGCGTGGCGACCGACGGCACCGTCAAGGTGGTTGAAGCTCTGGCCGCCGAGGGCGAGGTCATCGACCATTGCATCGTGGGCGAACCCACCTCGGCCGAGACCTTCGGCGACATGGTCAAGGTGGGCCGGCGCGGCTCGATCAACGCCGAGATTGTCGTGGAAGGCGTCCAGGGCCACGTGGCCTATCCGCACCGGGCGGCCAACCCGGCTCGGCCACTGATCAAGATGCTGACCGCGCTGCAGGAGCGGAAGCTGGACGAGGGCTATCCCGAGTTCCAGCCGTCGAACCTGGAAGTGACGATGATCGAGATGCCGAACACGGCGACGAACGTCATCCCGGGGGTGGCGCGGGCCCGGCTGAACATCCGCTTTAACCCCAACCACACGGGCAAGCAGCTGGCCGACTGGTTCGACCTGGAGGCTTGGCGCGCCTCGGTCGACTTCGGCGGCAAGATCACCGTCACCTCGTCCATCAGCGGCGAGGCCTTCCTCACCGAGCGCGGCGACTTCACCCAGCTGGTGGCTGGCGCCGTCGCCGACGTGACCGGGGCTGCGCCGGAGCTTTCCACCAGTGGCGGCACCAGCGACGCCCGCTTCATCCGCGCTCTGTGCCCGGTGATCGAAGTGGGCCTGGTCGGCAAGACCATGCACCAGGTGGACGAGCGCGCGCCGGTGGACGAGATCCGCCGCCTGCAGCAGGTCTATTCGCGGATCATCGCCCGCTACTTCGCCTGAGATCTCAGGCCGCGCCGAAGCAGTCCACGACCTCGCCGATCCAGTCCCGGAGGCGATCCTTGGACTCAAGCGGGGTGTCGCCGTTGCGCACGACGATGAGGTCGCGGTCGGGGCAGACGATGATGAACTGTCCGGCGTAGCCGTTGGCCGAGAACGAGCCGGGCCCGCCAATCCCCAGCCACCAGTGCGCGCCATAGGGGCCGTCGGTCACGCCTTCCTGCTGGAAGGTGGGCGTGCGCGCATAGTCGACCCAGCCCTCAGGCAGAAGACGCCGGCCGTCCCAGGCCCCGTCGCGCAGGTAGAGCAGCCCGAAGCGGGCGAAGTCACGCGGCGTGCAGAAGCAGTAGGATGAGCCGATGAACGTGCCGGCGGCGTCGAACTTGGGCGTGGCGCTGTCCATGCCCAGCGGCTCGAACAGGCGCGAGCGCATATAGGCCGCGAAGTCGCCGCCCTGGGCCTGGGCGGCCAGCCGGGCGACGATGTTGCTGGTCCCGCTGGCGTAGCTCCAGAACGACCCCGGCGGGTGGGCCAACGGCCGGCTGGCCGCATAGGCCGCCGTGTCCGCCTTGCCCGAACCGTAGAGCATCTCCAGCACGTCTGAGACCGAACCGGGGACATAGTCCTCGACGAAGGCAAGCCCGCTCGACATCCGCAGCAGTTGGTCCAGCGTGATCGCGGCGCGCGGATCGTCAGCGCCTTTCCACTCGGGAACGTCAGCCGGCGCGTGGATATCGAGGCGACCGTCCAGCACCAGCATGCCCACCAGGGCCTGGGTCATGCTCTTGGCCATCGACCAAGACGGCTGGGTGGTCTCGGGCGTCGCCCCGAAGCCGTAGCGTTCGTAGGTCAGCCGGCCGCCCTGGATCGCCAGCAGCGCATAGGTCTTGCCCAGCGGCCCAGCGGGCGGGGCGTCGAACGCCCGGGCCAGCAGGGCCTCCAGCCGCGCGGCGTCGCGCACCAGGGCCTCGCCCGTCGGCCACGCGCGTGTCGGCCAGGGTGTTCCCGGGGACTGGAGCGGAAGCGGCGGGAGGCCCGTCTGCATCAACGGTTGCCGCCGATCAGGTCGCCGAGACCGCCCAGGACCGACCCCTCGCCCTGGTTGCCGCCCGTTCCGCCCGCCGCCGCCAGCATCCGGCCGGCCAGACGCGAGAACGGCAGCGACTGGATCCAGACCTTCCCGGGCCCGGTCAGCCGAGCGTAGAACAGGCCCTCGCCGCCGAAGAACATGCTCTTCACGCCGCGCACCATCTCCAGGTCGAAATCGACACTGGGCGTGTAGGCGGCGAGGCAGCCGGTATCGACGTGCAGCACTTCGCCCGGCGCCAGCTCGCGCTCGACCAGTGTGCCGCCCATCTGGACGAACACCCAGCCGTCGCCGTCCAGCTTCTGCATGATGAAGCCTTCGCCGCCGAACAGACCCGTCATGATCCGGCGTTGGAAGGCGACGCCGATCTGCACGCCGCGCGCGGCGGCCAGGAAGCTGTCCTTCTGGCAGATGAGCGTGCCGCCCACGCTGTCCAGCTTGATCGGCAGGATCGCGCCCGGCGTCGGCGAGGCGAAGGCCACCTTGGCCTTGCCGCGGCCCTGGTGGGTGAAGACCGTCGTGAACAGGCTCTCGCCGGTGATGAGCCGCTTGCCGGCGCCCAGCAGCGCGCCCATGAAGCCGCCGCCCTGGCCGCCGGACCCGTCGCCGAACATCGTGGTCATCTCGACCGAGGCGTCCTTCCAGACGAACGACCCGGCCTCTGCCACCGCGCTCTCGCCCGGATCCAGCTCGATCTCGACGAACTGCAGTTCCTGGCCCTTGATCTCGAAGTCGATGTCGTCAGACACGGCGGCGTTTCGGCTGTGGTGGCTCCAGGGGCCTTGGGACATGGGGGGTAAGTCTCCGGTTGAATCGGAGATGTTCTAGCGCGCCGTCGGCCGCGAGGGCATGACATCTTCTTCACGGACGCCGACGGATGCGCCTGACGGTTGATTGACGCCGCTCAACCTGCATGCGCCCCATTCCGCGGGGGCTTCACATGACGAAGAACGCGACGTTCCGGCCCTTCCACGCCTGGGATCGATCCTTCTTCCTGGGCTTCGTGGCGGTCTGCTGGCTAGGGGTGTTCATGGGTTTCGCGCCCGCGGTCGCCGGTCGCCTGCAGGGCCAGGCCGACTATCCCGCACCAATCGTGCTGCACCTTCACGCCGCCGCCTTCGTGGGATGGTTGGTGCTGCTGACGAGCCAGGCAGCTCTGGTGCGCATCGGCCGGGTCGCCACCCACCAGGCGATGGGCTGGATCGGCGTCGTGCTCGTTCCCGTGATGGCGGTCACGGCCCTCGTCTCCGAAGTCTACAGCCAGCGCTTCTATGCGGACCGTGATCCCGAGAACCTCAAGTTCTTCATCATCCCGATCTACTACGTCGCGGCCTTCACCGTTCTGGCGACCGTGGCCCTGTTCAGCCGCCGTGATCCGCCGGCCCACAAGCGGCTCATCCTGCTGGCGACCGCTGTGATCGTCGGCGCCGCATACACGCGCTGGTGGGGAGAAGGTCTGGCCGCCGTGGCCGGCGCCGGATTCTGGGGCAAGATCGTGGAGACCTACACCGGCGCGAACCTCATCATTCTCGCGGCCCTCACCTACGACGCGCTGACGCGACGGAGGTTGCACGGCGTCTACCAGATGGCTGTCCCCGCCATCTTCGCCGCCGAGCTCGCAGTCTCGTTCATCTACCATACGCCCGGCTGGCCGATCCTGGCGCGGCGGCTCATCGGCCTCTGATCACCCGTAGCTGACGCCCGTCAGATACAGCCCCTCGGCCGGGGCGACGGGGCCGCAGGCCTTGCGGTCCCGTGCGGCCAGGGCGGCCTCCACATCGGCCTTCGTCCAGCGGCCCACGCCCACCTCGGCGAGAGTGCCGGTCATCGAGCGGACCTGCCGGTGCAGGAACGAGCGCGAGGCGAACTCCAGCAGCACCTCGTCGCCCTCGCGGCGGACATTGGCGACGTCCAGGGTCTTCATCGGCGACTTGGCTTGGCAGGCGAGGTCGCGGAAGGTCGTGAAGTCGTGGTGGCCCACCAACACCTGGGCCGCCTCATGCATGGCCTGGGCGTCCAGCGGCTTCTTCACGTGCCAGACTCGCCCCTGGTCCAGCGCGGGCGGGCTCATGCGGTTGAGGATGCGGTAGAGATACCGTCGCCCGGTCGCCGAAAAGCGGCTGTGCCAGTCGCCCACCGCCACCTCCGCCGACAGCACAGACACGGGGTCTGGCATCAGGTGGAAGTTGAGCGCGTTGCGCACGGTCTCGGCCGGCCAGTCCTTGGTCAGGTCGACATGCACCACCTGACCTGTGGCGTGGACGCCGGTGTCGGTGCGCCCTGCGGCGCCCACCCGCAGGTCCTCGCCGCAGAACTTCTTCACCGCCCGCTCGAGCGAGCCCTGCACGCTGGGCAGGTCGGCCTGGGCCTGGAAGCCGTGGAACGGCCGGCCGTCATACTCGATCAGAAGGCGGTAGCGGGGCATCAGCCGAGCTTGGTCCCGGCGGGCGCCGGCGTGCCCCGCAGGAAGACGTCGGCGTCCTGCGGGCCCTTGCCCTCGCGCTGCACCTTCAGCAGCCGCACCGCGCCCTCGCCCGTCCCCACCAGCAGGCGGTCGTCCAGGGTGACGCCGGGCGTCCCGGTCGCGTCCTCGTAGGTCGAGAGCAACGCCTTGACCCGCACGGGGCCCTTGTCGGTCGGCAGCTCGAACCAGGCGCCCGGGAACGGCGACATGCCGCGGATCTTGCGGTCCAGAACCCGGCCCTCCTTGGCCCAGTCCAGGCGCGCGAACTTGGGGCTGATCTTCTTGGCGTAGGTGACGCCCTCCGCGGCCTGCGGGACGGCGACGGCGCGGCCCTCGGCGATATCGGCCAGGGTCTCGACGATCAGCTTGGCGCCGGCCGCGGCCAACCGATCGTGCAGGGTCGCAGCGGTGTCGAGGGGGCCAATGCGGACCGTCGCGGTCGACAGCACCGGGCCTTCGTCCAGGCCTTCGGTCATCCGCATGACCTGGACCCCGGTCACCGTGTCGCCGGCCATGATCGCCCGCTGGATCGGCGCTGCGCCCCGCCAGCGCGGCAGCAGCGAGCCGTGGAGGTTGTACGAACCCAGCTTCGGAGCCTCGAGCACGGCGCCCGGCAGGATCTGGCCGAACGCCACGACAACCGCGGCGTCGAGGTGCAGGGCGGCGAAGGCGGCGATCTCGGCGGGGTCGCGCATCGAGACCGGCGTGCGCACCGGGATGCCGTGCGCCTCCGCGAACGCATGAACCGGCGAGGGCTTCAGCTCGTGGCCCCTGCCGCGGGGCGCGGGCGGCTGGGAGTAGACGCACGCCACCTCGTGCCCGGCCTCGACGATGGCGGCGAGGGCCGAGACGGCGAAATCGGGCGTACCGAGGAAGGCCAGGCGCATGGGCTGCGTCTTAGCGGTCGGGGCGCGGGAAGGGAACTTCGCGGCAAGCGGGACCGTTGGATGCCCGACACATGGGAGCTCTCAGATGATCCGTACGCTGATGATCGCCGCGGCCGCCGCCTTCACCCTGTCGGCCTGCAGCGAGGCCGAACGCCGCGACACCGGCAACGACGTGGAAGCCGCCGCCGACAAGATCGCCGCCGAGGCCAAGGACGCCGCCAGCAGCCCGGAACTCAAGGAAGTGGGCGCCGAGATCAAGGACGCCGCGGGCGACGCCGGCCAGGTGCTCAAGGAAACCGCCAAGGGCGCCGTCGAAGGCGCAAAGGAAGGCGCGGCGAAGGTCGAGGCCGAGAGCAAGGACGCGGCGAAGTAGACTCCCCTCCCCTCCGACAGGCGGCGCAGCCGCCAGGGTGGGAAAGTGTGGGCCGGAGTGCTGACGTCCGTGTGGATCGTCGCTTCCCCACCCGTCTCGCTGTGCTCGCCACCCTCCCCGGAGGGGAGGGAACGGCGGGAGCTACGCCGCCCGAACCAGCTTCTTGACCTTCTTGACCGCCTGTTCGCGCTTCAGCCGCGAGAGGTAGTCGATGAAGAGGACGCCCTCGAGGTGGTCCATCTCGTGCTGGATGCAGACCGCGTAGAGGCCTTCGGCGTCCTCCTCGACCTGTTCGCCCTGGTAGTTCAGGTAGCGCAGCTTGACCCGCGCCGGGCGTTCCACCTCGTCGTAAATCTCGGGCACCGAGAGGCAGCCTTCCTCGTAGGGAGCTGTCTCCTCCGACTTCCAGACGATCTCGGGGTTCACGAAGTACTGCGGCGCCTTCTCCTCGCCCTCGCGGGAGAGGTCCATGACGATCACCCGCTTGGGCACGCCGATCTGCACGGCGGCCAGGCCGATGCCCGGGGCGTCGTACATGGTCTCCAGCATGTCATCCATGAGCGCGCGCAGCTCGTCGTCGACCTTGTCGACGGGCTGCGACACCTGCTTCAGCACGGGGTGCGGGACGGTCAGGATCTCTCGGATGGCCATGGCGGGCAGGTAAGGGGCCTATTGTTGAGCGTCAAGGTAGGACAAGCCCACGGCGACTCTGTGTCCGCCTACTCGCCCGCGTGCAACCGCACCGGCGGCACGGGTTCGTCCGCCGAAAGCTTGGCGAGCGGCCGGACGGCGGCCTCGAGCGCCTCCAGGCTGGGCACGTCGCGGCCTTCGTGGTCAACCTTCAGGTCCTCGAAGCGGCGGGCCTGGGTCAGCACCTGGGTCTCCAGCGAACCCACGAACTGGTTGTACTTGCTGACCGCGGTCTCCAGCGCCTTGCCCACCGAGCCGGCGTGCGCGCCCATCACGGCGATGCGCTTGTAGAGCTCGCGGCCCAGGTCGGCGATCTTGCGGGCGTTGGCCGCCTGCTCTTCGACGCGCCAGCCGTAGGCCACGGCCTTGCACAGCGCGAACAGCGTCGACGGCGTCACGATCACCACGCGGCGGTCCATCGCCTCGGTCATCAGGTCGGGCGCGCGGTCCAGGGCCGCGGCCAGCGCCGAGTCCAGCGGGACGAACATGGCGACGAAGTCGGGCGAGTTGTCGAACTGGTCCCAATAGGCCTTGGCCGAAAGCCCCTGGGTGTGGCTGCGCACGCTCTGCACGTGGCGCAGGCCAATCAGGTCGCGGGCCGCCTCGTCGGGGGCGTCCTGCAACTCGAGGAAGGCGTTCAGCGAGCACTTGGCGTCGATCACGAACACCCCGCCGCCCGGCATCTTCACCACCACGTCCGGCCGCCGGCGGCCCTCCTCGGTGTCGGTGGACGCCTGTTCCTCGAAGTCGAAGCGGCCCGACAGGCCCGCCGCCTCGAGCACGTTGCGGAGCGTCTGCTCGCCCCAGCGCCCCTGCACGCCGGCGCCGCGCCGCAGCGCCGCCGACAGCTTGCGCGCCTCGTCCTGGGTGGCGGCCGAGGCGGCCAGCATCTGGGCGATCTGTTCCTTCAGGCCGCCCTGCTCCTCGGCCCGCTGCTTTTCGACGGCGGTGACCTGCTCCTGGAACTTCTGCAGGCTCTCGGCGACCGGCTTCAGCTGGGCCTCCAGCAGCGCCTGGGCCAGCTGCTCGCGGTTGCGAACCGCCTCCTCGTTCCGGCGCAGGAGCTCCTCGGCCACATTCGTCGCCGACTGGGTCAGTTGGGCCCGCACCAGTTCGCCCTGCTCGGCCATCAGCCTCATCTTGAGCTCGGCGTGGGCGGCGCGAGTGCGCTCGCGCAGCGCCCAGGCGAGGGCGCCGGCAGCGATCAGCACGCAGATGATCGACAGGAAGAGAAGTCCGTTCATGGTGCGTTCCTACCGCACCGTGTGAGTCGGCGGAAGGTTGATCCGCCACGTGCCTTTCGGCCGCCCTGACGCCGCCCTCTCCCGTCCCCCTGGCCACGCGCCAGGTTCGATGCGACGGTGCGCGCCGGTATTCGAGGGGGGAAGCGTACCGATGACCAACGGGGCCGTTGCGCCGACAACCAAGGCCGCTTTCGGGCCGCTGATCGTCCCACTGCTCGCGCTGGCGGTGTTCATCAACTACGTCGACCGCGGCAACCTCGCGACCGCCGCGCCGCTGATCAAGGGCGAGCTCGGCCTCGACGCCACCCAGATCGGCCTGCTGATCTCGGCCTTCTTCTGGGCCTATACGCCGGGACTCGTTCTGGCCGGCTGGCTGGCCGACCGCTTCAACGCCTACCTGACCCTGGCGGCGGGTCTGGCGCTCTGGTCGATCGCCACGCTGATGACGGGTTTCGCCAGCGGGTTTGCGGCGCTGCTCCTGCTGCGGCTGGTGCTAGGCGTGGGCGAGGCTGCGGCCTTCCCCTGCAGCTCGGCGCTCTTGGCCCGCCATGTGGACGCCTCGCGACTGGGCGCCGCCAACGGCCTGATCATCGTCGGCCTGTCGCTGGGTCCGGCGGTCGGCATCTTCTTCGGCGGCCACCTCATGGAGCAGCTGGGCTGGCGCGGGGTCTTCATCCTGTTCGGCGCGGTGTCGCTCCTGTGGCTGCTCCCCTGGATGATCGCCACCCGCCATCTGTCGGGCGCGGCCGCCCAGCCGACCACCCACGACGGCCCCTCGTTCGCCGCGATCCTGAAGCGACCCGAGCTTTGGGGCGCCAGCCTCGGGCACTTCTCGGTGAACTTCGGCTTCTACTTTATCGTCTCGTGGATGCCGCTCTACCTGGTCCAGGCCCAGGGCTACACGGTGGGGCAGATGGCCAACATCGGCGGCGCGCTCTACCTGGCCTACGCGGCCGCCTCGTTCGGCAGCGGCTGGATCTCGGACCGCTGGATCGCCTCGGGCGCGACGCCCAACCGGGTGCGCAAGACGTTCTTCGTGGGCACCCACGCGGTGGCCGCCACCGGCCTCCTGGTCGGCGCGCTGGCCCCGCCGCAGATCGCGGTGGCCAGCCTGTTCGTCGTCGCCATCGGCCTGGGCGCGGTGGGCCCGCACATCTTCGCCACCGGCCAGACGCTGGCCGGGCCCAAGGCCGCGGGCAAATGGGTGGGCATCCAGAACGGTTGGGCCAACTTCGCCGGCATCCTGGGGCCGATCTTCACCGGCGTCATCGTCGACCGCACCGGGGCCTGGGAAGGCGCCTTTCTGCTGGCCGCGGGCTTCACGGTGATCGGCGTGGTGGCGTGGTCGGTGATGATCCGGAAGATCGAGCCGATCGTGTGGGACGCTAGGCCGGGCGCCTAGCCCGCATCGCCTGGGCGATGGTTCCGTCGTCCAGCCAGTCCAGTTCGCCGCCCACCGGCACGCCCCGCGCCAGCATGGTGATGCTCACGTCGCACCCCGCGAGCCGGTCGGCGAGGTAGTGGGCCGTGGTCTGGCCATCGACGGTGGCGGGCAGCGCCAGGATCACTTCCTTCACGCCCTGCTGGCTGGCGCGGTCGACCAGCGGCGCAACGCGCAGCGCCTCCGGCCCCACGCCATCCAGCGCCGAGAGCAGCCCGCCCAACACGTGGTAGCGGCCCCGGAACGCCGAGGCCCGCTCCATGGCCCAGAGCGCGCCCACCTCCTCGACCACGCAGATCAGCGTGCCGTCGCGGGCCGGTTCGGCGCAGATGGCGCACGGGTCCTGGGTGTCCAGACTGCCGCAGAGGCTGCAGGTCTTCACCCGCGCCGCGGCCTCGGCCATGGCGTCCGTCAGCGGCAGCAGCAGCTGGTCGCGCCGCTTCAGCAGCGCCAGCGCCGCGCGCCTGGCCGAACGCGGCCCCAGGCCCGGCAGCTTCGCCAGGAGGCCGATCAGCCGTTCGATCTCGGGGCCGGCGGAGGCGGCCATTAGGCGGACGTCTTCGCTTTGGGCGAGGCGAGCCGCATCAGAACTTGGGCATGCCGGGGATGTTCAGCCCTGCCAGCGGCCCCGCCGCCTCACGCATCACGTCGGCCTGCTTCTCATCCAGCTTGCGCTTGGCGTCGGCGTGGGCGGCGACCATCAGGTCGGCCACCACTTCGCCCTCGCCGGGCGCCATCAAGCTCTCGTCCAGCTCGACGCGCGCCAGCTCGCCCGTGCCTTTCAGCGTCAGCTTGACCATGCCGCCGCCTGAGGTGCCCTGCACTTCCAGCGCGGCGATCTTCTCCTGCGCCTCGGCCATGCGCTGCTGCATGGCCTGGGCCTGCTTCATGATCGAACCTAGGTCTTTCACGGGGCGATACTCACTTCAAAAGGTGCGTGCAGGGATGTTGGCCATGTCGGCCGCCATCACCGGGAAGCTTCGACGTCCTGACGATGTAGTGCGCCGGGCCTCCAATTTCAGATCCGCCGAGGTCAGTCCTCATCCTCGGCCTCCTCGGGCGGAGCGGCCTCGGCGGGCTGCGGCTGCGACAGCTGGCGGACGCCGACGATTTCCGTTCCAGGGAACGCCTGCATCACGCTCTGCACGAACGGGTGTTGCTCGACCTCGGCGCGGACCTCACGCTCCTCGCGCTTCTGCTTTTCCCACAGGCTTTCGGCGCCGCCGCCGCCCTGGGTCGAGAGCAGCCAGCGCTCGCCGGTCCACTCCTTCAGCCGGGTGACCAGCCGTTGCGCCAGGTCGGGCGGCGAACCCGGGCCCGGCTCGTACTCGATGGCTCCGGGCCGGAAGCTGATTGGGCGGATGAACCGCTCCACGTCCAGCTTCAGCCGGATGTCGCGGCGCCGGTCGATCAGGGCCAGCATGTCCTCGAAGGTCTTCAGGTTGGCCGCCGGCTCGGTCGACGGCATCGGCGCCGTCATCTGCCGCGCCACCGCGTTGGTCGCCAGCCCGCCCTGCCGCGACGCGGGGCCCCCGCCACCGCCGCCCGAGGGGCCGCCCGCCGGGCCGCCGCCGCTGACGGGCTCGCCCGACTGCAGCCGCTTCAAGGCCTCTTCCGGCCCAGGCAGGTCGGCCGCATAGGCCAGCCGGATCAGCGCCATGTCGACCGCCGCCGCCGCGTCGGGCGCGCGACGCACTTCCTCATAGGCCTTCAACGTCAGTTGCCAGACCCGCGACAGCATGCCGGCAGACACGGCCGCGCCGACCGCCGCCAGCCGCAGCGCCTGCTCCTTCGGCATCACCAGGGCGTTGGGTCCGATGGCCTTGGCGACCGAAGCGCCATGGGTGTGATCAAGCAGGTCCATCACCACCTGATCGGGGTTCGCGCCGTAGCCGTAGAGCTGGCGGAAGGTCTCGATGGCGGCGCCGGCCTCGCCGCGCATCACCTGCTCGAACAGGGTGATCGTCTGCGCCCGGTCGGCCAGGCCCAGCATGTCGCGGATCGACGCCGCCGAGACCGTCTGGCCCGGATCGGCCTGGACGATGGCCTGGTCCAGCATCGACTGGCCGTCGCGGACCGAACCCTCCGCGGCGCGGGCGATCAGCATCAGGCCCTCGGCCTCGACGCGGGCGCCCTCGTTCTCGCAGATCATCTCCAGGTTCTTGACCAGCACCTCGGGCTCGACCCGGCGCAGGTCGAACCGCTGCGTGCGCGACAGGATGGTCACCGGCACCTTGCGGATCTCGGTGGTGGCGAAGATGAACTTGGCGTGCGGCGGCGGCTCTTCCAGCGTCTTCAGGAGCGCGTTGAACGCTCCCGTCGACAGCATGTGGACCTCGTCGATGATGTAGACCTTGTAGCGGGCCTCCACCGGGGCGTAGCGCACGCCCTCCAGCAGCTCGCGGATGTCGCCCACGCCGGTGCGGCTGGCGGCGTCGAGCTCCAGCACGTCCATGTGCCGGCCCTCGATGATCGAGCGGCAGTGGCGGCCCTCTTCGCGCAGCTCCAGCGAGGGCTCGCGGATCGTGTCGGTCTCGTAGTTCAGGGCCCGGGCCAGCAGGCGCGCGGTCGTGGTCTTCCCCACCCCGCGGACGCCGGTCAGCATGAAGGCGTGCGCGATCCGCCCGGTCGCGAAGGCGTTGCGCAGGGTGCGGACCATGGCCTCCTGGCCGTAGAGGTCCTCGAACGCCCGCGGCCGGTACTTCCGCGCAATGACGGTGTAGGCCGCGCCTTCGTCCTCGACGGGCGTCCGGGCGGGAGGCGCGACCGGCGCGCCGCCGAACATGTCCTGGGCGTTCGGATCCGGTTCGTGCGGAAGTTCAGAATCGTCGCGGTCGAAGTCGTCGCCCATGCCGCCATCTAACGGGACGGCAGGCGGCGGGCAAAGCGATAGCGCCAGAAAATGTGGGGAAGGTTGGGTGGAGACCGAACGACAACCCGAAGCGTGATTCGTTGTGGCTGCTGCCTTCCGGCCCTGACCAGGTTGGCGAGGCGCTCGTCCGCCGCCGATCTCCGAGGCGGCATATGGCGGATCGGAGGCCTGGGGGCAAGAGGCGGCCGCTTTCGCCGCAGGGGGGTGTCGCTAGTGCCCACCTTCGACCCAGGGCACGCCCGCCGCGCGGAAAGCCTCGGCCAGCGCCGCCTCGAGGTCCAGCGCCTCCCAGCGGCGCATCGGGTTCAGGTGGGCCACCAGGTCGGGCAACAGCTGCTGGCCGAACCGCCGCGCCGCCCCGCTGGCCTTGTAGCCGGCCTTGTGCTGGTCGAACCGCAGGTCGGGGTCGCGCGAGGTCTGGCCGACGTAGAGGCCCCAGGGATCGGACCGCCGCGGATCACGCAGCAGCACGACATAGACCGAATGCCCCGCGCCGCGGGTCTTGCGCGTCGTCGCCGTCAGCGACCGGGCCGCCCGCATCGCCTCGGTCATCCAGGACGGGCCCTCGTGGAACATGGCCAAGCCTAGGCGGCGGCCGGGCCGGCCTTCAAGCCGGTCACACGTTGGGACGCCCCGCAAAGCGGGCGCCGCCCTTGTTCGCCCGGCGTCAATCGGCGATCCGCGCATTCCTCCGCCTGCGGGGGCGCACGACGAGCACGTCGCGGGTCTCGGGGCTTCCGAACTGAGGGTCTTCAGGCCTGCGCCAGCTCGGCGCGATAGGCGTCGCGCCAGGCCTTGAACGTCTCGAACGGGAACTTGATGGGCACGCCTTCGAGGGCCGCTTCCAGCATCTCGAGGTGCGCCTCCCACCCGGCGCAGGCGCGGCCGGCGTCTTCGCCCTCAGGCACGCGCAACGTCAGGGTGAGCACGGTCCCGTCGCCATCGGGCGCCAACTGCCAGCGCACGGGACGCGTGGGCTCGCCCGGGCCGCTCCACGAGTATTCGAGAAGCCGCCCGGGCGCGTAGGCCGTGACCGTGCTGTCCACGATCGTCCCGCTGTCGGCGAAATCCAGCCGCACCGCGCCGCCCAGCCGAGGCTCGATCGCGCCCGGGGCGAGCCACAGCGGGAGCCGCGCGGCGTCGGTCAGCATCGACCAGACCGACACCGTGAGGTGGTCGAAACGACGGCGCATCAGGGCCTGCACCTGCCCATCCACGCGCGAGAAGGCCGCCTTCACGTGCTCTTCGTCCGACATCCAACGCTCCATCGACCCACCGCGCCAGCGTGGTGCTCGCGATGCTGACGGGCGTTGATCTGCATCAACGTCGGCCGATCGTCAGTAGCCCGCGGTTCGTCCCGTCGGCTGTCCGTCGACGATCTGGTCCAGGTATTCGCTGAGGCCATATCCCACCAGGTCGCCGCAGCGGTACTCGGTCATCCCCTCGGTGATGCGCGTCTGCAGGGTCTGGCCGTCGGGCGTCGTGCGCCGATTGCGCAGCGGAATCAGCGACACCACCTGGCCCGTAACCTCATAGGCCTTGCCGCCCTCGGTCTTCACCTTGGCCCTGAGCGCGGTCTGATAGCCGTGCTCGTCCCAGTCGCTGTCGATCACGCATTCCGAGATCAGGTCGTAGATTCCGTCGCGGAACACCATCCCGCCCTGTCGCGCGCCGCCCTTGCCGTCGCCGATGACGGACAGCATCATCCCGAAGTCGCGGCCGAAGTTCATCGGACACCAGCGGTACCAGTCGATGGCCTGCCAGTGACGAGGGCCCCACGACTTGTCGCGCAGGCCGTGGCCGTCGATCTCGAACCGCTCCTCGCCCACGGTGATCACGCCGCGCGCCGCGCAGTGCTGCTCGTAATGGGCCTTGGCGAAGGACTTCTCGGGGTCGATCTCGATCGGCGAGCCGTCCTCCTTCACGGTCTCCCCGCCGTACATCGGCGAGACGCCCTCGTAGTCCAGGTCCACCGTGCAGGGCAGGGTCGGGTTGTCGCGGAACGCCTGCTTGGGATCGGCCATCTCGAATGGCCGTTCCAGCAGGAGCGCCTTGCCCGAATAGGTGACCTTCAGCCTCTTGAAGGGCTCGACCACGTCGACCTTGAGGCCGCCGGCGTCCATCGCCGTGTTGCCGCTGATGGCGGGACGTCCGAACATGAACGCCACCCGTCCGTCCGGCAGATAGATGCAGACGCTGATCTCGGCGTAGTTCTCGTTCGGCCGGTTACCGATGCGGAACCAGCCGCCCGTCTTCTTCCCGGGGTCGAAGACGTTGAAGTACATGCTTTCATTGTAATTTCCGGCGTCGCCGGGGTCGTGCGGATACTCGTCCTGCGGCTCCAGGCGGGTCTTGAACCCGGTGGGTGGCTTGGCCATGGGCGGCTCCTTTCGCGTCGCGGTCTGCGAACGCTACCCACCCTGACGTGGAGGCCGCCAAGCGCCTTGAGATGGCGCAAGGCGGCCCTCCAAAGCTACTTCGCCTTCGCCGCGTCCTGTTCGGCCAGGAACTTGTCGATGTCGGCGGCCGAATGGCGTTCCGGCAGCGCACGGTTGATCACCCGCCCCCGCTTCACCGCCTCGCGCCGGCCGATCAGGTCGGTCCAGCGCTGGACGTTCTTGTAGCTCTGGGTGTCCAGGAACTCGCCGGCCTCATAGGCCCCGCCCTTGGCCAACAGGCCGTACCAGGGCCAGACCATCATGTCGGCGATGGTGTACTCGGACCCGCCCAGGTACTCGGCCTCGGCCAGGCGGCGGTCCAGCACGTCGAGCTGGCGCTTGGCCTCCATGGCGAAGCGGTCGATGGCGTACTCGATCTTGAACGGCGCGTAGGCGTAGAAGTGGCCGAAGCCGCCGCCCAGGTAGGGCGCCGAGCCCATCAGCCACATCACCCACGACATCACCTCGGCCCGCGCCGCCGGCTCGGTGGGCAGGAATGCGCCGAACTTCTCGGCCAGGTGCAGCAGGATCGCGCCCGACTCGAACACGCGGAACGGCTTGTCGGGGTTCGAACGGTCCAGCAGCGCCGGGATCTTGGAGTTCGGGTTGATCTCCACGAAGCCCGAGCCGAACTGGTCGCCCTGGCCGATGTTGATCATCCAGGCGTCGTACTCCGCGCCCTTGTGTCCGAGCGCGAGCAGCTCCTCGAACATCACCGTCACCTTCACGCCGTTAGGCGTGCCCAGCGAATAGAGCTGGAACGGGTGTTCGCCCACCGGCAGCACCTTGTCGTGCGTCGGCCCGGCGATCGGGCGATTGATGTTGGCGAAGCGGCCGCCGCTGCCCTTGTTCCACTGCCAAACCTTGGGAGGCGTGTAGTCCGCCGGGTGGTTGGGCGGCGGTTTCGCGGCGTCGTCGGCCATGGTCAGGCTCCGTTTCCTCTGGTCGTCTTCAACTTGGGGGTCGTGCGGCCGTTTGGCGAGACCCTAGCCCGCGAACCGTCGGTTCAGCTTGCGCATCCCGCCGATCCAGCGGCCGTAGTCGTTGGTCTTGTTGCGCATGTAGGTCAGCACCTCGGGGTGCGGCAGGATCAGGAACTCTTCCTTTTCCAGCGACTGGACCACCACGTCGGCCAGGAACTCAGGCTCCATCATGCCGTCGATCGAGGCCACCCCGTCCGGGTTGCCCGCAGTCATCGCCGTCTTCACCGCCTGGGGGCACAGAACGCTGACCTTGATGCCCTGGTCGCCGTGGGTGATCGCGAGCCATTCGGCCAGGCCCACAGCCGCGTGCTTGGTCACGGCGTAGGGCGCCGAGCCGATCTGGCTGAGCAGGCCCGCCGCCGAGGCGGTGTTCATCAGGTAGCCGCCGCCGCGCGCCGCCATCAGCGGCACCAGATGGCGCGCCGCCCAGACATGGGCCATGACGTTGATGTCCCAGATCCGCTGCCAGTCCGCATCGGGCGTCTCGGCCCCGCCGCCGACGCCGATGCCGGCGTTGGAGCAGAACAGGTCGATGGGGCCGACCTCGGCCTCCACCGTGTCGATCAGCGCGCGGATGTCGCCTTCCTTCGAGACGTCGGTCCTGAACGCGCGGCCGCCCACCATCTCGGCGGTCGCCCTGGCGCCCGGCTCGTCGCGGTCTGCGCAGATGATGGCCTTGGCGCCTTCCTTGGCGAAGCGGACGCACAGGGCGCGCCCGATCCCGCTGGCCGCGCCGGTCACCACCACGATCCGGTCCTTCAGTTCCATCCCCGTCCTCCAAACAAGCGTTTGAAGCACCTTAGCCGCCCGCCGCCGCACGGACACCCCCAAAGCATGCACGCGCCGCTGGCGAACCGCGGCGTCGACGTCCTGCGGCGCAACCTGATCTGGCTGGCCGTGGGCGGCGGCGGCCCCTGGACGCGCAGCGGGGCCGCCAGACAGCGGGTCGCGGCCGAACAGCACGTGTCCAACCGCTGAACCACGTGACGAGACGGCTCAGGCGCCATTAGAAAGGCGGCCATGCCGCTTCAGTCCTTCCAGAACACCTTCGCCGGCAACCCGCTCGATCGGGCGTCCGATCGCCGCACAGACGCCGAATGGCTCGCCGGACAGCTGGCCTCGTCCGAATCCCTGGGCGTCGCCCTGTGGAACGGCAAGCCGCTGGTCGAGAAGACCAAGGACGGGGGCATGCAGATCGCCTACCTGCCCGCCAGGATGGCCGACGAACTCGCCGGGGGCCGCGAGCGGCTGCTGTTCCTGGGGCTGTGGCAGGAGACAGCGGTCTTCGCCGTCGACCTCGAGGGCACGGCCGATCCCGCGCAGGGCCCGGTCCAGGGTCTGGGCGAATTCAAGGAACTCCGCACCATCGCCGCGCAGCTGCCTGCGACCGACGCTGCGATCCTGGCCACCGCCAAGTCGATGTTCGAATGGCGCCGCCGCCACCAGTACTGCGCCGCCTGCGGCCAGCCATCCGAGACGATGGACGGGGGCTGGAAGCGCCAGTGTCCGTCCTGCCAGGTCGAGCACTTCCCGCGCACCGACCCGGTGGTGATCATGCTGGCCGTCCATGGCGAGCGCTGCATGGTCGGCCGCCAGGAGATCTGGCCCAAGGGAATGTTCTCGGCGCTGGCGGGCTTCCTGGAGCCTGGGGAGTCCATCGAGGAGGCGTGCGCCCGCGAGCTGGCCGAGGAAGCCGGGCTCAAGACCGTGCGCGTCCGCTATCACTCGACCCAGCCGTGGCCCTACCCGTCGTCGCTGATGATCGGCCTGATCGCCGAGGTGGAGGACGAGGACGCCACGCCCGACCAGACCGAACTCTCGGAGGTGCGCTGGTTCAGCCGCGAGGAGGCCCGCGCCCTGGTGCGCGGCGAGATCCCCGACACCTTCTGCCCTCAGCCGATGGCCATCGCCCACCAGCTGATCAAGGCCTGGGCGTTCGAGGAATAAAGGGCGCGCCGTCGCGGGTGCACACGACGGCGCTGCCCCGCCCCTTCACCGCCGATGGGTGGCGGACTCCGAGCGATGAAGGGACTTTGTCGACCCGGCTAGATCAGCGCGATCGCGCGACGCCGGCGCAGCAAGGCGCCGGTTCCAGCAAAGCCCAGGATCATCATCGCCCAGGTGGCCGGCTCGGGCACGACCGTGTCGGGGACGTCGAAGGTGATGTTGTCGATCACTTCGATGAGCCCGACGTTCACCGCCCCGCCGCCTGTGAAGACGCTCCCCGCGGCGTTGGTGAAGGCGAGGGTGAAGTTGTCAAACGACCCGAAGTTGAAGCCGATCGTCTGATCCATCACGTCGTTGCGGTTCATGATGACGAAGGTCTGACCCACCATCGCCGCGCCCAGGAAGACGGTCAGCACCGCGCGGTCGCCCGGATTGGTGAAGAACGGGTCGTCGTTGCCGAAGTCCATCGACAGGAACGAGTGCGGGCCGTCCGAGAAGACGCCCTTGATGAAGTTCCCGTTGCTGTCGTTACGCGCCAGAAGGCCTTGGCCGTCGCTCTGTACGCCGTAGTTCCCCAGTTCAAGGCCAGCGCCCAGGTCGGTGAAGAACTGAAGGCCCGAATAGTCGGCGGACGCGAAGCCCTCGCCCAGCACGCCGGGCGCATCAGATTCGAAGTCCAGGGTGACCAGCGCAGCCTGAGCCGGATTGGCCATCACGAAGGCTGCGGCCGCTGCGGCCGCTGCAGATAGTCTGAGTTTCATTGTGGCAGCTCCAGAAGGGTTTTCGTTCGTGCTCAGGGGTAGGCGTGCACCCATCGCCCTGACGGACTCCCCGTGGGGTGCGATCTCCAACGCTCACTCACGCTCGCGCGCCGTCCGCACGCGGGCGCTCCCCCGCGCACAGGGCGCGACGGAAGGGGTGATCTCTGTTCTGAGACGCCGAACGACCCCTACGCCTCACCCCCAGGTCGTTCAGGGGATCAACCAGCAGTGGCGCTCGAAAGTTTCCGGGGTCGGCAATGAAGCCCCTGCGACCAGCTGCCGCAGGCAGCGAGGGCGAGGGCTACCGGCTGCGGAACGGATCCGCCGGATAGACGCCCAGAATCTCGAAGCGCTCGGAGAAGAAGCCCAGTTCGTCGAAGGCGCGAGCCAGATTCAGGTCCTCGGGGCGGCCGTCGACCTCGGCGTAGAAGAACGTGGCCGTGAAGGCGCCGTTCTCCATGTAGCTCTCGAGCTTGGTCATGTTGACGCCATTGGTCGCGAACCCGCCCAGGGCCTTGTAGAGCGCGGCCGGCAGGTTCTTCACCCGGAATATGAAGCTTGTCACGCAAGGCTGGGTGAACGGCGGCGCAGGCGGAGTCTTGTCGGCCGTCATCACGAGGAAGCGGGTGGTGTTGTGGTGCTCGTCCTCGATGTCGCGCGCCAGGATGTTCAGGCCGTAGACCTGGGCGGCCAGCGCCGGGGACACCGCGCCGCGAGTGGGGTCGGGGTTCTCAGCCAGGTGCTTGGCGGCCCCGGCGGTGTCGCCCGCGGCCTCGGTCTTCAGCCCCATCGACCGCAGCGTGCGGCGGCACTGACCCAGCGCGATCGGCATCGAAACCGCCGTCTTTACCTGGTCGAGCGTCACGCCGGGGTTGGCCATCAGGTGGAAGTGAATCGGCTTGAACCGCTCGCCGATGATCTTCAGGCCGGACGACGGCAGCAGGTGGTGCACATCGGCCACCCGGCCCGCGATCGAGTTCTCCACCGGGATCATGCCCAGTTGGCAGTCGCCGGACCGCACGGCCTCGAACGCCTCCTCGAAGGTGGCGTGGCCCACAGGCTCCATGTCGGGAAACGCCGCCATGCAGGCCTCATGGCTGTTGGCGCCCAGCTCGCCCTGGAAGGCGATGCGTCCCGTACTCATGAAAGTGTCCTTGCGTGGGCGCGCGCCCGTTCGAGATCAGAAGGGTTGTCGACGGAGATAGGGGCGTCGTCGGCGACGGCGGCCCAGATCGAGAGGCCCAGTTCCATGGCCCGAAGCTGCTCCAGCTTCTCGCGAGTCTCCAGCGGCGACGGCGGCGCGGCGTTGAACGCGGCGAGGGCTGCACGCCGGTAGCCGTAGATGCCCACATGCCGCCAGACCGGCTGCTCGCCGTAGAGGGTGGAGCGCGTGAAGTAGAGGGCGCGGCCATTCGCCGCCAGCACCGCCTTCACGACGTCGGGGTTCGACCGGTCCGCGGGCGAGGATTCCGGCGCCACGACCGTCGCGATGTCGCACTCGGCCCGTTCGGCCAGCAGGCCTGCGCAGGCGGTCAGCACCGACGGCGCGACAAAAGGCATGTCACCCTGCAGATTGATGATCGCATCGTGGACGCCCGCAGGGTCCAGCACCGCCAGCGCCGCAAGAATCCGGTCCGAACCCGAGGGGAGTTGGGGGTCGGTCAGCACGGCTCGGCCCCCAGCCGCTTCGACGGCCGCGACGATCTCAGGATCGCCTGCAGCCACCGCCACGGGGCCCACGGCGGCCGCCTCAGCCTGGCGCAGAACGCGGACGATCATCGGTACGCCGGCGATGTCCGCCAGGGGCTTCCCCGGCAGGCGAGTCGCGGCCATGCGCGCGGGGATGAGGACGATCGGGTTCATGCGGCGGTCTGGAGGTTGCGCGAGCGCCGGTAGCGTGTAAGAGAGCCGCACGCAATAAGGGGCGGGATTCCCGCGCGTCCGCGGGCATTGATCCGTGGCCGATGAGAGGCGTGACTAGGGGACTATGAGCGACCTGACGTTCAACAAGATCGCCGGCGCCGTCCTGGCGACGGGCCTGGCCATCGTCGGCCTGGGACAACTGTCGGCCGGCGTATTCGCGCCTGAGAAGGTGACCAAGCCCGGCTACGCCGTGGAAGTGGCTCTGGAGGGTGGCGACGCCGCCGCCGGGCCTGAGCTGCCGCCCGACTGGGGGACGGTCCTGCCGGCCGCCGATGTCGCCGCGGGCGAGGCCACCTTCGCCAAGTGCAAGTCGTGCCACAACATCGAGAACGGCGGCGCCAACGGCACCGGCCCGAACCTGTGGGCCGTCGTGGGCCACAAGCCGGGCGCCCATCCGGGCTTCTCGTACTCGTCCGGCATGGCCACGTTCGCCGCGGCCAACCCGCAGTGGACCTACGACCAGCTCAACGAATTCATCAAGGCGCCGCAGAAGCACATCGCGGGCACCAAGATGACCTTCGTCGGCATCAAGAAGACCGACGAGCGCATCAACCTGATCGCCTACCTGGCGACGAAGGGCGGCACGCTGGCCACGCCGGCGCCCGATCCGTCGCGTCAGCCCGGCGCCGCTGCGGCCCCGGCCGCCGAAGGCGCTGCGGCTCCGGCCGCTGCGGCAGGCGAGCCCAC
>FWWM01002353.1_pt1 | contig 51575 bp, 57 predicted proteins | sample 2228351 | NCBI WGS metagenome assembly FWWM01 (sample SAMEA103939774, study PRJEB20133) | metagenome | reverse complement strand
TTTGAATTAATGGGAGGAAAAAATGAAAATAAAGCAAGTTTCAGTTTTTTTGGAAAACAAGAGAGGGAGACTTTATGAAGCACTTAGGTCTCTTGCAGAGGCAAATATAAACATCAGGGCACTTTCAATTGCGGACACCTCTGAATTTGGAATTTTAAGATTAATTGTTACAGATCCAGACAAGGCAAAGGAAGTCTTGGAAAAAAACGAGTTTACAGTTAAACTTACCAATGTAATTGCTATAGCAGTTAAGGATAAACCGGGCGGACTTGCAGAGTGTCTTAAATATCTCTACGATGCAAACATAAACATTGAATACATTTATGCCTTTGTAGAAAAATCAGGTGAAAAGGCAGTAGTGGTATTGAGAACTGAAAATCTTGATAAAACAATATCTGTTCTTCAACAAAAGAGTGTACAAATACTTAGCTGGGACGATGTTTTAGCTCTTTGATTTTTTTGCAACCAGTACGCAGGCTCTCTTAGCTATTACAACATTGACTCCTGGGTTATCAAGTCCCTTTTTTATTGCATCATATGTAGTCTTTTTGTCGTATGGATCAACGACTTCAACTGAATCTGCTCCACATGCTTTGCAAAGCTCTGCAAGATCAATAGATTTAGTCCTTTCACCCTTTGCAGTAATTCCAAGCTCAGGAGTTGGCTGATGACCTGTCATTGCAACAACGGAGTTGTCAAGAATGCACACAAGAATATTAGCTCTGTTGTAAACTGCATTGATAAGAGCAGGAATACCTGTATGAATAAAAGTTGAATCACCCACAACAGCAGCAACACGGCTCACACCTTGCAGTGCTATTCCAGAAGCTTTGCTAATGCTTGCACCCATGCAAAGACAAGTGTCTATTGCCTTAAGGGGTGGGTTTGCACCTAAAGTATAGCAACCTATATCACCTGTTACAAAATTTGGCTTTGCATCGTTTAATGCTTTGTAAAACTCCCTATGTGGACATCCAGGACAAAGCACAGGTGGACGGGGAAGAAGCAGATTAGAGGGAGGCTCTTGAATTATATTTGAAGTCTTAGCAGCAGAAAACAATTTCTTTACTGAATCTACACCAAGTTCGCCTTCCATTGGCAGTTCTCCTGATAGCTTACCTTTCACATTTTGATGAAGCTTCCTTATAATAGACTCAACAAATGGATAACCTTCCTCAAGCACGATAACCTCTTCAAGACTGCTTACGAATTCTTTTATTAATGCCTCATCAACAGGATAAGCTGAAATTTTAAGAATTGGAAAATTTTTAGCAACTTCCATTGCGTAAAGATAAGTAATTCCGCATGCTACAATACCTTTGCTGGAACTGCCGGGAAATATTTTATTTAGTTCATGTTTTTTTATGATATAGTGTATTTTTTGCTGTTTTTCATTTAGTTTTCTATGGAGATTCATGACATGCTTTGGAATTGCAATCATCTGCTCAGGATTTTTCTCTATTTTTAAAGGATTTTCCTGTCTCCTCGTTCCTATACTAACAGGACTGTAGCAGTGAAGAAGCCTTGTTATACTCCTTACCATAACAGGAAGTCCTAACTCTTCTGAGACATCAAATGCCAATATGGTCAAATCCTTTGCTTCCTGAGCATCAGATGGCTCAAAGCAAGGAATTTTTGCAAACATTGCATAAAATCTACTGTCCTGCTCATTTTGGGAAGAATATGCTCCCGGGTCATCTCCCACAGCTATAACAAGTCCACCCCTTATACCCAGATATGCAGAAGTCATAAGTGGGTCTGACGCAACATTCAATCCAACATGCTTCATTGAACAAAGAGCTCTTCGTCCAACAAGGGAAACACCATAGGCTACTTCATAGGCTACTTTTTCATTTACGGACCATTCTGCCTCTATTGGTGAGTTTTGAGCGATATATTCAAGAATTTGAGTTGCAGGAGTTCCAGGATAGGATGAGGCGTAAGAAATTCCTGCCTCTATTGCTCCTTGAGCTATTGCAGATGTCCCAAGCATTAATCTTTTCTCCATATTCTTCTCCTTTGAAGGTTATAAATGCTGAATATTTTTTAATATACCACATTTGCTTTAAAAATTAGGTAGATGCAAATAAAGAGTTGGATAGCAGGTATTGAGATGACGGAATTGTAGCTTCGCAAAATTAAATGTTTTTATGAATATTTGGAGATTAAGTTTTTATCAGTCAATGGCTCTTTTATCGTGTGGGCATGGCTGTCTTAAATCAAATTTTAACACAGATTACTCTGCTTTATTTAGGGTCTTGCTGCGATAGAACTATATATCATTTTTTTAGACTGTTTGTTGAATTTTAGGATAAGAAAGTAGAAGGTAATTCAAAATACGCCAAAATTCAAGACCTGACCCTGTTGTGTTGTATTGAGCTAAAAAATTTTTTAGAGTCGCCGATATAAATAATTAAGACAGCAGGGTGGAAGGGAGGTGAAGAAAAGTATCTGCCCGATAAGCTGTCAGCCCACAGGAGGTGGGAATAAAAAATAACATGGAGGTTTAAACCATGGCACTTAGAATTAATTTTAATGCAGAGTCAGCAGTAACCCACACAGCCCTTCTAAGAAACGAAAGGGCAATGAACAAGTCTCTCTTGAGGATTTCAACAGGTCAGAGAATTCTCTCCGCAGCAGATGATGCAGCAGGACTATTTATTGCAGACCAGCTTAACTTAGTAGGAGCAGCACTTGATCAGGGTAACAGAAACATCCAGACAGGAATAAGTGCACTTCAAATAGCTGAGAACAACGCTGCCCAGATTTTTGAAAAACTGCAAACAATTTACACAAAAGCCCAGTCTGCAGCAAATGACATTAATGATCCGAATGCCAGAGCAGCTCTTCAGAGAGATATTAACAATCTCGTAGATTCCATACAGAAGATTGGAACTGATACAGAGTATAATGGAATAAAATTGCTGGACGGAACATTTGCAGGTAAAGTAATTCACTACGGTGCAAGAGCTGACCAGACAATTACAGTTGGAATATCTGACTTAAGAGCCCAAAGCATCGGAGCCCATGTTGTTCAGCCAAGTCAGAGTCAATATACATCTTCCGCTACTGCTCAATATAGCTCTTTAATCGCAGGCAATTGGCAGTTTGATCCTACATCAGATACGGTACAAATTAGCGGAAAAAGTTTGTTGAACACAGGCAAGTTGTCTTATACAGGTGCAGTAGATGCAAAGGCAATAGCAGATACTATAAATGGAAATGCAGAGCTTCAGCAGGCAGGGATCTCTGCAAGGGCTGTCAATAAAAGCACAGCTTCAGCTGAATGGTCAAATATCAGCTCAACTGGTTCAACCACAATTAACTTCTTTGTAGGCGGCGATACAACTGCAGATATCACTATAACCATTGGTGCGAATCAGACATTAACCCTTGAACAGGTAATATCTCAGATCAATACACAGGCATCAGCTAATAAACTAAACATAACAGCCTCACAGGAAGGAAATAAACTTGTTTTGACAACATCAGGTGAAACAATTGGAATAGAAGTTGTAAATAATTCTGGAGGAGCTATTAATCTTGGACAATTCTTAGGCGTAGGCAGTGTAAATGTCGCAGATAGTGCTACAGGCTCAGCGGTTCAAGTAGGAAGACTGATTATTACAGGAACTGACAGCTATTCCTATAATTTTACAGGTATATCTTCAACAACAGAAGGTCTTGGAGTAGCAGCGTCAGGTAATGCAAAATTCTATAATTTAATTTCTATTAATGTTACGGATAATGCAGGAGCTGAACTTGCCATTGAAATTGCCACCAAAGCCCTTCAGAAAGTCGATACTGTTAGAACCCAAATTGGTTCAGTTATGAACAATCTACAGGCAATATGGGATGGACAGAAAACAGCCTACGACAACACAAAAGAAGCTGAGAATGTCATCCGCAACACTGACTTTGCAGCTGAGATGAGCACATTTACAACAATGCAGATAAGGATGCAGGCAGGTATGGCAATGCTTGCACAGGCAAATGCTTTGCCTCAGCTCGTGCTTCAGCTTTTGAGATAATGATTTTTAAATACCCCCTCCATCCGGAGGGGGTTATTTTTTAAAAGGAGTTGGCAATGAGAACGGATAGTATTAGTGCGACTGAACAGATTTTAATAAATCCTTTCAGACAATCGCAGAGGGCTGTGGAGACCTCAGAAATGTCAACTTCCTTGAGTAAAATCTCAGATAATGAGTTTTTGAGAAAAAAACAGGAAACGGGTTCTGATAGACAAAGAACTGATACATTGAAAATTTCTCAAGAAGAACTAAAAAAGCTCGTTGAAGAGCTAAGGCATAAATTCAGCATGCTTGAAAAATACTTAAAAATTGACATTGACAGAGAGCTTGAAATTCCTATTTCAAAAATCATAGATATGAGAACAGAAGAGGTGATAAGGCAAATACCACCTGAGTATATAGTTGAACTTTTGAGAAGATTGAATGAACTAAAGGGAGTTTTTGTATCAAAGGAGGCATAAAATGGCAGACCTTTATATAAGTGGTCTTACAGGGAAGATAGATACAGGCACTATGATTGACAGTATCATGCAAGTAAAGTCTCAGCCTCTTCAGGTTTTTGCACAGAAAAAAGCAGTGCTTCAGACAAAATCTGCGAGTCTTTCAAATCTTTTAGGTGCATTGAGAGACTTTCAGGAAACTCTTAATTTTATTGACACAAGTAAGTTTGCCCAGAAAAAAGCAACAGTATCAGATGCAAACATTTTGTCTGCCAATGCCTCAAATTCTGCACCCAATATTTCAATGAATATCAGTGTGCTCAAGCTTGCACAGACTGAGATAAGGGCTTCATCTCAAGGTGTTTCATCTTTGAATACCGCTTTTTCTTCATCGGGAACTTTGACTATTAATTACAGAACAAGTGATACAGCAAGCGAAAGTTTCCAGATAGATTACTCAGCAGGAGATACTTTGAATGACTTGGTCAATAAAATAAACTCATCCCAGACAAAAGTTAAGGCATCTGTTTATTACACGGGTAATGACTACAGATTAATGCTTGCTGAAGCATATCCTGCAGACTCAAGCCTTGAGACAACTGATACAGATTTTGTAATTAATGCATCAGGGCTTCCATCAGAGCTTGGTGATTTAAGTGATACAATTCAGAATGCGCAAAATGCAGAGATAAAAATTGGCAATTCAACAACTACCATAAAAAGCACTACAAATACATTTACTCAGCTGGTTTCAGGACTTGATGTAACGGTTAAAACAACTGGAACAGCGCAGATTACAATTTCCGATGATTATTCCAACATTGACAGTACCTTAGACAAAATAGCAAGTTCATACAACTCTGTAGTATCCCTTGTAAACACTCTTACTGGCAAAGGCGCTCAGTTTCAGGGAGATAGCTCTGTAAATCAGATTAAAAACTCTTTGTTGGGAGCAATACAGCCACTTTTCAATGCCGGACTTATTAACTATTCTGACAAAGATGGCACAATATCAATTAACAAAGATAGGCTGAATGCTTTGAAGTCATCAGACATCAGCAATGTTCAGAGTTTGGTTGAGCAAACTGTTTCAAATCTTAAAAATACAGTGGATGGACGGATAACCTCATTAAGCACTCTTGTCTCCACAACAGACAGTCAGATACAAAAGCTTGATGAGCAGATTTCGTATATGCAACAGAGGCTTCAGAAAGAAGAGGAGAGGCTTCGCAAAGAATTTGCCCAGCTTGAAAGCTTTATAACTAAGATGGATGAGATAAGCACAAGGCTTCAATCGTTTATCGTAACATTATCAGAAATGTCAAAGGGAGGACAGTAATGAGAGCAAATGATGCGTACCTGCAAAGCAAGGTTTTTGGTGCAGATGGCTTAGAACTTGTAATAATGCTATATGAGAAAGCAATAGTATCTCTTCAGATCGCAAAGGAGGCAATTGAGGCTGGAGTGAACAATCCAGACAATCTTAAGAGAAAAGTTGAGGGTCTTACAAAGGCAACTGATGTAATTTATTATCTTAATGATATTCTTGACAGACAAAGGGGTGGAGAGATTGCAAAAAATCTTAGCACTATTTATTCAATTCTGTCAGATGAACTTGTAAGGGCAAATCTTTTCAATGACTTAGATATTATCTCCAAAAGCATCACAATACTGCAAAATCTCAAAACCGCATGGCAGGATTTAAGAAAGCAGATGCAGACCGAAAATTCAGAGGGTAGAAAGACCTTTGCAGCCTCCATCTGATATAAGAAAACTTCTCATTCAGATAGAGCTTGCTCTTGAGGAAGGCAGATACGAGGAGGCAAGTACAATGCTTGGAAGTATTGATGTGGAAACCTTGAAGGCACTTTCGCAGGATGAAATCGTGGCTGTAGGCAGAGTGCTAAATCATTTAATGGAAACCGCAGAGAAAAAGAGGGACGAGCTGATAGGTAAAATGAAAGAAATTCAGGCTGGTAAAAAATATACTGAATAGCTCTATGCTCTGTCACAGGAGCGTCTTGAAATCAGCTCCCATGTCTCATCATCAATTTCGTCTTTGTATTGGGATATTTTGAATTCTGCTCCGCAATCCTTGCAGAGAAGCAATACTCTGCTTCAGTAGAAAAATATGAAAATCTGGCTTCCACAGTATCTGCATTTTGCGTTTTTAATTAGCCTTTTTTTCAACTTCTACCTCCCTCATCCATTCTTCTTGCAAGCTCTATCCAAGGATAATGCTGAAGGATTTTTACGAGGCTGTTTAGCTTACCTGAATTTATAAATTCAATTTTCTCCTGCTCATCAAACACTCCATAGAATACAGCGGTCTCATAAAGGGCTTTTCCAAGATAGTTATTTTCCGGTTTAAGGACATCATTAGGTCTTGTGTAAAACGGGTCTTCACTGGGTTCGCAAGATTTGCCAAATACATTAAACTGCCTGCAAGCAAGAGGTCTCATTGAATAAATTGAGCATGCATTGTTGATTAAAAAAGGGCAAGGCTCACCTTTTCTATGTTTGATTAATGAGCTTTTTATCTTCGTACGAAGAGGCTCTTTAACTTTTTCAATAACATACCAGTAAATTCCAACTATTTCTATGGGATAAACAGGGATGTCTCTGTGGGTCAGACAACAGTTACTACAGCCTTTTTTGCAGGCAAGGTTTTTCCCTTGTTTTTCAGCCGTTTTTATATCCTTTGCAACGCCCTCATCCATAATTGCATAGGCATTTAAAAGTAATGGTAACCAATGATGGATTTTTTCATCCTCAGGAAAGGAAAGTCTGAATTTATTCCTTTTCAATCCTTATCCTTTTTGCACCTTTTAGTTTTTTAAGAGAATTAGGATCATCAATTAGCCTTCCAATAATGTTAACCTCACTTGCAGCAACAGGGTCTTCTCCTTTGCTTATGGGTGTTTTTCCAAAGAATATGGCAAGAGCCTCGCCTGGAGGCCAATAGCCTATGTCTCCAACTTTGACATGAGTTTTTGCGGTTGAATCAAGAGGCATTTTTATACCAATGGAGAAGTAAAACTCATCTCCCCACTCGTTGATTTCGCTTTCAATGGGAAGGGAATTGTAAATCTTTTCAGCACATTCAGTATTGTAAAGCTCTGCTTTTATCTCTTTACCATCAATAATGATTCTGATTCTACGCATTTTTTATTTTTTCCTTCTGCTTGTAAATCAGAATTGGCGATGCCTTTTTTTCAACAACTTCATCGTTTATAATGCACTCTGTAATTCTCTTCTCCGATGGAATGATGTACATGACATCAAGCATTATGTCTTCAAGTATGCTTCTTAAAGCCCTTGCACCTGTTTTTCTTTCTATAGCTTTTCTTGCAATTGCCCTTAGGGCATCATCTGTAAATGTGAGCTTCACTCCATCTATGCTAAATAGCTTTTGATATTGTTTGACAAGTGCATTTTTAGGTTTGGTAAGTATCTCAACAAGGGCGTCCTCATTTAGCTCATCAAGGGATGCTACTACTGGAAATCTTCCGACAAACTCAGGAATCATGCCAAATTTTATTAAATCCTCAGGCTCAACATGGGCAAGAATGTTTTGCTCTTGCATTTTTGATGTCTCGGACATAAATCCGATGGTTCTCTTTCCAATCCTTCTTTTTATGATATCCTCAAGGCCAACAAATGCTCCACCGCATATAAAAAGTATGTTTGTGGTGTCAAGCTGGATGTATTCTTGATGGGGATGCTTTCTTCCACCTTGAGGTGGTATGTTGGCAAGCGTTCCTTCAACGATTTTTAAGAGTGCTTGCTGGACACCTTCTCCAGATACATCCCTTGTAATGGATGGACTATCAGATTTCCTGCTTATTTTGTCTATCTCATCAATATAAATAATTCCTATCTTTGCTCGCTCTAAGTCAAAATTGGCATTCTGAATAAGCTTAAGCAATATGTTTTCAACATCCTCTCCAACATATCCTGCCTCTGTAAGTGTTGTTGCATCGGCAATAGCAAAGGGAACATCAAGAAATCTTGCAAGCGTCTGAGCTAAAAGAGTTTTTCCTGTGCCTGTCGGACCTATCAGCATTATGTTGCTCTTTTGTATTTCATCTGATGGTGTTCCTTTGAATATTCTTTTATAGTGATTATAAACTGCAACAGAAAGAATCTTTTTTGCCCTTTCTTGTCCAATTACATAATCGTCAAGAAATTTTTTTATCTCCTGGGGTGTTGGTAATTTGGAAGGCTTGCTTTGAATTTCTGCGAGCTTTTCCTCTTCAAGTATTTCGTTGCAAAGAGCGATACATTCATTGCAGATGTAAACACCATTTCCTGCAATGAGTTTTTTTACTTCTTTTTGTGATTTACCGCAGAAGGAACATTTGTAAATCTCATCATTTTTCTTTGCCATGTTTTTCCTGTTCCTCTCCTTTTAAGGATGTTATTACTTCATCAACAATTCCATACTCCTTTGCCTCAGTGGCAGACATGAAAAAGTCTCTTTCTGTGTCTTTTTGTATTTTTTCAATAGGCTGTCCTGTATGTTTTGAAAGTATTGAATTTAGAAGGTCTTTCATTTTGAGGATTTCCCTTGCATGAATTTCAACATCTGTTGCCTGTCCATAAAATCCACCGATTGGTTGATGTATCATTACACGGGAATGGGGAAGAGCAAATCTTTTTCCCTTAGTTCCTGCGGCAAGCAGTATGGATGCCATTGAAGATGCCTGTCCAATGCAGTAGGTGGCAATGTCTGGTTTTACGTATTGCATTGTATCATAAATTGCAAGACCACTTGATACCAATCCACCTGGAGAATTGATATAGATGTGGATGTCTTTTTCAGGGTCTTCTGTTTGCAAAAAAAGTAACTGGGCAATCACAACATTTGCTATCTGGTCATTAATCTCAGTGCCGATGAATATTATCCTGTCCTTAAGAAGTCTTGAGTATATATCATAGGCTCTCTCTGTTCGTCCTGTTTGTTCTATAACAATCGGGATAATGCTCACTGTGTTGCCTCCTCTTTTTTGACTAATTTTGCTTTCTGTTTTAATAAATCAAGCACCTTTTGCTCAAAAACACTGTTCCTGATGGGTTCAAGGGACCCATATCTTGACATATAATACTGAACTACTGCATTAGGTGCAATTGCATATTTTTTTGCCATTAACATAATTTCCTGCTTCATATCTTCTTCTGTGACTGTTATTCCTTCCTTTTCTCCAATAATTTCAAGCAGGATATACAACTTTATATTTCTCTTTGCCATTTCTGAGATTTCATTCATTTTTTGAGTTATATCAACTCCCAGTGCTTCATATTCTTGAGCAAGTCTTTGTATTTCGGCTTCTATGAGACCTTCTGGTAATTCAAAGTCGTGGGTTTCAAGAAGTTTTTTGAGGATATCGGATTTTTGCTTTGTATCAATTTGGTCTTTTTTGGCGTTTTCAAGGCTTTCTTTGACATAATTCTTAAGTTGCTCCATATTTTCAAAGCCGAGTTCATTTGGAAGTTCTTCATAGGGGATTTCTACTCTTCTCTTTATCTCTTTGACGGTAATCTGGAAAGTAACTTTTTGACCAGCAAAATCGGCAATTGATTGCTCTGGAAAATCAATAGTTACTGAAAAGCTATCTCCCTTCTTTTTACCCTCAATTGCCTTTGAGAACTCCTCAGGAAAAGGACCTGCACCGAGCTTGAAAACATAATCCTTTGCTTCTTTTCCATTGTCAGCAGTGTAATCTATTATTACAAGGTCTTCTGGTTTGGCAGGCTCTTCAGTTGGCTCATATGTTCCCCTTTCCTTTGAAAGCCTCTTGAGAACATCTTCAATTTCCTCATCCTTGACTTCAGCGGAGATGTCTTCTATTTCAATGTTTTCATAATTGAGGTCTGAGATTTCTGGTCTTGTTTCAACGATAAGTTCAAAATAAAGTGGCTCATTTCTGCGAATATCAATAGCATCTTCAGCCATTGGAGGAAGAACTGGCTTAAGATTTGCCTCTTTTATGGCATCGCTGTATGCTTGGGATACAAGTTTTTCCAAAACATCTGATTCTGCGTCTTTTCCAAATTTCTTTTCAATTATTGAAAGCGGAGCTTTGCCCGGTCTAAAACCCGGAATTTTTGCCTTTTTTTGGATTTCTTTTAGGGCTTTTTGGATTTCCCCTTCTACAACATCTGCAGGAATTTCAATTTTTAATCTTTTTTTGGTGGCTGAAATTTCCTCAATTCCCTTTAACACATTTCCTCCTTGTAAATAATAATTGGTTTAATTTTTAGTTTAAAAGCCATAAAGCTTTTTTGTCAATGAAATGCGGAACAAGAAAAAGGTTTCTTGAAAAGGTGTTGGCATATGGTATCATATATTATGATAAAAATTTTTTAGGGAGGGACGATGAAGGTAATCCTTAAAGATGATGTTCAGGGCTTAGGTAAAGCAGGTCAAATTGTTAATGTAAAAGACGGTTACGCAAGAAATTATTTATTACCAAGAGGACTTGCTTTAATAGCTGATGAAAAGAATGTTAAGTTGCTTGAAATTCAGAAAAAGAAATTTGAAGAAGAAGCAAAAAAGAGGCGCCAAGATGCAGAGTCTGTTGCTCAGCGTCTTAGTGAGCTTCAGCTTACCATTAAGGCAAAGGCTGGAGAAGACCAAAAGTTATTTGGTTCTATCACAGCAAAGGATATCGCAGAGGCTTTACAGAAAGAAGGATTTTCAGTTGATAAAAAGCAAGTTGTTATTTTAGAACCAATAAAGAGAGTTGGAGACTACGAGATTGAGATTAAGCTTCAGAAAGGTATTTCAGCAAAGCTTAAAGTTAATGTAGTCGCTGAATAGTTTGAGAAGTCAGATGCGAGGTTAATTTGGAAGATGTGATATGGCTTATGTAAGAGAAGTAAATTATTCTGTGGATAAGCTTCCTCCTCAAAGTATTGAGGCTGAACAGGCTGTTTTGGGAGCGATAATTATTGATGGAGAATCGCTGACAAAGGTTGTTGATATTCTTACTCCTGAGGATTTTTACAGAGATGCCCATAAGAAGATTTATCAGTCAATGCTTGACCTTTTTGACAGAAATGAGCCTGTTGACCTAATAACTATCACCGAATATTTAAGGGGGAAGGGAGAACTTGATGAGGTTGGTGGTTTAAGTTATCTCAGTAATCTTGCCACAGTAGTTCCAACATCCGCAAATATCAAATATTATGCAAAACTCATAAGAGAAAAGGCACTTCTTAGGGCTGTTGTTCGGGCTTGCAGAGAAATTGAGTCAAAGATATATGAAGAGCCTGATGATGCAGAAGAAATCATTGATTATGCGGAGAAGCGGATTTTTGAGATTTCGGACAAGAGAATAAATACAACCTTTTCTCCTATGAAGGATGTAATGAAGCACACTTTTTCATTACTGGAAAGTCTATACGATAAGAAATCCGTTATCACTGGTGTGCCATCTGGTTTTAAAGACCTTGATGAGCTTACAAGTGGTTTTCAACCAGGGGATCTTATTATCATTGGTGGAAGACCCGGAATGGGAAAAACTGCATTTTCTCTAAATATTGCTCAGCATGTTGGAGCAGAGCTTGGAGAGCCAGTTGCATTTTTCAGCCTTGAAATGACAAAGGAACAGCTTGCAATGAGACTTCTAAGCAGTATGTCAATGATTAACTTCAGCGCCTTAAGAAGAGGATTTGTAAGCAAAAAAGAATGGGAACGTTTGACTGAAACTGCTGTTAAGCTAAGTGAAGCGCCCATTTATATAGATGACTCCTCTGGAATGACTGTGCTTGAAATAAGGGCAAAGGCAAGAAGACTTAAGATGGAACATGGCAGACTTGCTCTTGTCATCATTGACTATCTTCAGCTTATGCGTGGAAGAGCAAGTTATGATGTAAGGGAGCAAGAAATAGCAGAAATATCTCGTTCTCTTAAGGCTATGGCAAAGGAACTAAAAGTGCCTGTTATTGCTCTTAGTCAGCTTAACAGGGATGTGGAGAAAAGTTCAAACAAAAGACCGTCTTTGGCTAATCTCAGAGAATCAGGAGCAATTGAGCAGGATGCGGATGTAATCATCTTTCTTTACAGGGATGAAGTCTACAACAAGAAAAATCCGGCAAACAAAGGTAAGGCAGAGGTGATTGTAGCAAAACAGCGTAATGGTCCAACAGATGTTGTAAAACTTACATATCTAAGCGAATACACAAGATTCCTTGATTTTACTGACCAATATGTTGGCACAGAAATAGAGGAGGAATAGATGATCAGAAAACCTGCTGTTGCAGGATATTTTTATCCCTCTAATCAAAGAGAACTTCTTGAAGAGCTCAAAGAATACATACCAGAAAAACAAAAGATAGATGCCATTGGAGCAATATGTCCCCATGCAGGTTATGTTTATTCAGGACATGTTGCAGGAGCTGTTTATGCAAGATTAAAACCAAAGGAGATATTTATCTTATTTGGACCAAATCATACGGGTTATGGGCGGGAAGTCTCCCTAATGACAGAGGGTGAATGGGAAATTCCCTTTGGAAGCCTTTCTGTTCACACAAAACTTGCTGAGAAAATCATTGAAAAAACATCGCTTGCTGCCGATGATATAAAAGCTCATCTTTATGAGCATTCTCTTGAAGTACAGCTTCCATTTATTTACAATCTTAATCCTGATGCCAAGATTGTGCCAATAACTTTGAAGCTGCTTTCCCTTGAAAATTGTATTGAACTTGCCCGCGCTGTTGCTGAATCTTTGAAGGAGCTTGAGCTTTTAGACAAGGTTATAATTATCTCAAGCACTGATATGAGTCATTTTCTGCCAGATGACCTTACGAGACGAAAGGATGCATTAGCAATTGATAGAATAAAAAATTTTGACCCAGAAGGACTTTACAGAACTGTTCTTGAACATAATATTTCAATGTGTGGAGTTATTCCCACCGTCACGATGCTTTATGCTACAAAGTTTCTTGGTGCAACTAAGGTTGAAATTATAAAATATGCAACCTCTGCTGAAGTAAGCAGAGACTATGACAGGGTTGTGGGATATTTAGGTGCTGTTGTCTACTAAAATTCCTTTAACTGCTATAATTCTCGCAGGTGGCAAATCATCAAGGATGAAGACTCAAAAATGCCTTATCTCTGTGGGAAATCAAAGAATAGTTGATAAACTTGCAAAGGGTTTAAAGGAAATATTTGAGGAGATTTTCATTGTTACTAATTTCCCTGAGCTTTATTTTTCAAGCGGAGTATTTCTTTTAGGTGATATTTATCCTTTCAAAGGACCTATGGCAGGACTTCATAGTGCAATGAAAAACTCAAAGCATGATATATTTGCCTTTGCATGTGATATGCCTTTTGTAAAGAGGGAGATCATTTATACTATTGCATATAGGCATATTTCTGATAGAAACTTAGCTACAGTAGCAAAATACGAAAACAAAATCTATCCACTACCGGGCATATACTCAAAAAACCTATTATTAGAACTTGAAAGACTCTTGTTGGAAGACAAACTCAGTATGACAAAATTGCTTGAAGATATTGGTGCTCAGTTTGTTGATGTTGCAAATTTGGATAAAGAAGGATTATCTTTTATAAATATTAATACTCAAGAGGATTTAGAAATCTTACAAAGGAGGGAGATAAAATGTTTGGATTAGGTACACAGGAGTTAATGATTATTCTCATTATCGTTGTTATTCTCTTTGGAGCTTCACGACTTCCACAAATTGGTAAAGGAATTGGTGAGGCTATAAAAAACTTCAAAAAAGCTACATCTGATAAAGATGAGATTGATGTAACTCCAAAGAAGGATGAAAAAGAAGAGAAAAAATAAGTGTGAGAGAACTAATAGCTGAGATTGATCTAAACGGGCTTGTAAATAATTTTTTAAGCATAAAAGCTTTTGTTCAAAAAAGAAAGCCTGCCTGTAAAATAATTGCCATTGTTAAAGCAGATGCTTACGGACACGGTACAGTAGAGGTTGCACGCGCCCTTGAGTCTTTTGATTTGTATGCCTTTGGCGTTGCATTTTTTGAAGAGGCAGTTGCATTAAGGGAGGCTGGTATTAATTCTAAGATCCTCGTTCTGTTTGATAGAGAAGTAGATGGAATTTTCAAGTACTGTCTTGTTCCTGTAATTTTTGATATAAAACAGGCTGAGATTTTATCAAAGGAGGCAGTTCGTAGAGGAGTGATACTCCCAGTTCATGTCAAAGTTGAAACAGGTATGGGAAGACTGGGAATTTATGATAATCCTTGTAAGGTAATTGAAGAGATAGCTGAGATGAAAAACATTAAAATAGAAGGAATTATGAGCCATCTCTCAAAGGCTGAAGACAAAGAATGGACACAGGAGCAGTTGAAAAAATTTGAGGCATTAAAAAAATCTTTATATCAAGTTGGAATCAATTCTATCTTTCATATTTCTAACTCACAAGGAATTGCCTATGAGAATGCACTGTTTGATGCGGTAAGACCTGGATTGATGCTTTATGGATATGGCTTTTTAGATAACTTAGTTCCCTGCATGAGTGTGAAAACAAGACTTCTTGATATTAGAAGACTTCCAAAGGGCACACCCATAAGCTATGGTGGCACTTTTGTAACAAAAAGAGATAGTATGATCGGAGTTGTCCCTGTAGGTTATGCTGACGGGTATTTTAGAAATCTGAGCAATAAGGCAGAAGTATTGGTTAGAGGAAAAAGAGCTCCAGTGGTTGGAATAGTTTGCATGGATTTGACGATGATTGATTTAACTGATGTTGCAGAGGCTAAAATTGATGATGAGGTCATACTCATCGGACGGTCAGGAAAAGAGCAGATTACAGCTTCTGATTTAGCCCAATGGGCAAATACAATACCTTACGAAGTCCTGACCTCATTGGGCAATAGAGCAAAGAGAATATATAAGAAGGGGTAAACCCATGCAAAAGAATTTTACTGTTTTAATAAGAAAAAGTAAATTAGAGTATGTAGCAGTATGCCTTGAATTGAATGTCTCAGCAAGAGGAACAGACCTTGCTGATGTTGAAAAAAATCTTAAAAATGCTATTGAGGCGTATCTTGAAGATTTAAAAGAAAATCCTGAGACCGTCGTTTCTTCAATATCTATTGATGAGCTGATAGAATTTTTAAGGGATACAGAACCTGATTGGTCACCGAAGGACACATTTATAAAGCCTCTTGAAGTTCACGAGGTTCCCTATTATGGTTAAAATTCCTTCTATGTCCAGTAAGGAATTATGTAAGATTCTTGAAAAAGGAGGAACTAAGTTGGCAAGACAAGGAAGTACAGACCATGCCATATATTTCAGAATTGTCAACGGGAAAAGATATTCTGCTACAGTTCAGATGGGTAAGAAAACTTTGGATCCTGTATATTGCAAAAGGGTTGTGCGGCAATTAAAATTTACAGATGAGGAAATAGAAAACATTCTTAGATAAGAAGGAGGAGACATGATAGCAGAAAGAGCAAAAAAAGTTAAACCTTCACCCACTTTAGCTGTTGACTCAAAGGCAAAGGAGCTTAAGGCAAAGGGTGTAGATGTTGTAAATTTCGGAGTTGGAGAGCCTGATTTTGACACCCCTGAGCACATCAAAGAGGCAGCAATTAAGGCTATTAGAGATGGATTTACAAAATACACACCTGTTGGTGGAATTGATGAGCTTAAGGAGGCAATTATCTCAAAGCTTGAGAAGGACAATGGATTGAAATACAGCAAAGAAAACATTATTGTCTCATGCGGCGCTAAACATTCACTGTATAACATCGCACAGGCATTGTTTCAAGAAGGAGACGAGGTTATAATACCATCTCCATACTGGGTTTCCTATCCGGATCAGGTTCTTTTAAACGATGCTACACCAGTTATTGTGGAGACTTATGAGGAAGATGACTTTATGCTTCGTCCAGAGGTGCTTGAAAGTAAAATTACATCAAAAACAAAGGCAATAATTCTTAACTCTCCGTCCAATCCAACAGGTTTTATTTACAACAAAGAAGCTCTTGAGAAGATTGCAGAGATTGCCCTCAAGTACAACATCTTCATTATCTCCGATGAGATATATGAAAAGCTTATTTATGACAATGAAAAGCACATTAGCATTGCTTCTTTGAGCAACGAGATAAAGGAAAGGACAATAGTTGTTAACGGACTTAGCAAATCACATGCAATGACTGGATGGAGAATTGGTTACACCGCAGGACCTGCTGAAATCATAAAAGCCATGACAAAAATTCAGAGCCAGTCAACATCCAATCCAACATCAGTAGCCCAAAAAGCTGCGGTGGCAGCTTTAACAGGTCCACAGGACTGTGTTGAACAAATGAGACAAGAATTTGAAAAAAGGAGAAACTATCTTGTGGAGGAGCTTAACAAAATTCAGGGTGTTTCATGCAAGATGCCAAAGGGTGCATTTTATGCTTTCCCCAATATAAGCAAGATACTGAAAGAGAAGGGAGAGAAGGCTGGAATAAAGTCTTCTGTTGATTTAAGTATTTATCTTCTTGAAAAAGCCCATGTAGCATTGGTGCCTGGCTCAGCCTTTGGAGCAGAGGGTTACATAAGAATTTCCTATGCAACTGGTATTGACAGAATTAAAGAGGGAGTAGAGAGAATAAAAAGAGCTTTGGATACTTTATGATTAAAGAGTTTAAATGCGGATATGTAGCTTTAATTGGTAAACCAAATGTAGGCAAATCAACGCTGCTTAATACAATATTGGGAGACAAGATATCTATTGTAACTGAAAAGCCCCAGACAACAAGAAATAAAATCATCGGAATAAAGAATTTGTCTGAGGCTCAAATAATATTTGTTGACACACCCGGAATACACAAGCCTCTTCACAAGCTTGGAGAGTTTATGATTAAACAGTCCTTTGAAGCCATGGAGATGGTTGATTTAATAATTTTTCTTGTTGAACCAGAAAATCCTGAGGAGGCTGATTTTTCTATTATAAAAAAGCTTAAAAAAATAAATAAACCTGTGATTCTCGCCATAAACAAAATTGATAAAGTACCAAAACAAAGCCTTCTGCCTTTGATAGATACTTACAAAGACCTATATGCGTTTAAAGAGATTATTCCTATTTCTGCATTAAAAGCTGACGGAGTAGATAAACTCCTTGACATAATTATTCATTATTTGCCCGCATCTGTCAAGCTTTATCCCGATGATATGATAACGGATCAGGCAGAAAGGTTTATGGTGGCTGAGCTAATCAGAGAGAAGATAATGAAGTACACAGAGGAGGAAGTTCCCTATTCAGTGGCTGTAGATATTGATTCTTGGGAAGAAAGTGAAAAGCTCATAAAAATAAAAGCAAATATTTATGTTGAAAGGGAAGGACAAAAACTTATTATAATAGGAAAAAAGGGTGAAAGGCTTAAGACAATAGCAACTGAAGCGAGGCTTGATATTGAGAGATTTCTTGGAACAAAGGTTTTTCTTGAGGTTTGGGTTAAGGTGAGAAAGAAGTGGAGGCAGAAAGATATATTTTTAAGAGCATTGGGGTATTAAAATGTTAATTGAGATGAAAGTAGAAGGATTACTCTTTGATCCAAGAAGTGGGATGTATATCTTGCTTCTTCAGCAGATTGATGGAGATGAAACATTGCCAATTTGGATTGGTAAACCAGAGGCTGACTCAATTGCCTTAGCATTGGGTGGCGTAATCACTCCAAGACCATTGACCCATGATTTGATAAAAAACATACTTGAGGCATTGCGAGTTCAGATTACAAAAATAGTGATAACTGACTTGATAGAAAACACTTATTATGCTCTTATTTATGCCTATGACGGTAAAAAAGAAGTCACAATTGATTCCCGTCCTTCGGATGCAGTTGCGATAGCATTAAGAGTTCAAGCACCAATTTTTGTTGAGGAAGATATATTTGAGACAAGAAAGACTGATGAACTTGAAGAATGGCTGAAAAATCTTAAACCTGAAGATTTTGGCAACATTATGTAATTAATGCATTACTCTACTGAAGCCATTGTTCTTAAAAGTAATCCTTACGGAGAGGCAGATTTAATAGTTACATATTTCACTAAAAATTATGGAGTATTGAACTTATTTGCCAAAAGCCCACGAAAGATAAAAAGCAGATTTGGAAGCTCCCTTGAGCCTCTTACATACTCAAGAATTTCTTTTATCGGTAGAGAAGAGAGACTTCAAAGAATTATTCAGTCAGATATAATACATTCCTTCCATAAAATCAGAGAAAATTATAGATTGTTTCTTAAGGTAGCTGAGGGATTAAAACTTATCAATAGAATAATGCCTAAGAGAGAGCCAAATTCTGAACTATTCTCAATCCTGCTCAACACTCTTTTCAGTATAGAAAAAACTCAAAAAACTGAAAATTACATCCTTTTTCTTAAAACAAAGAGCTTGCATGTTCTTGGTTATTTGCCTGATTTTAAAAACTGTGGACTATGTAAGAGTCAGTTAAATAGCGAAAGTTATTATTTCAGAGGTTTTATTGTTTGTGAGAAATGTATCAGAAACATAAAAACAGTTAATGAGCAAATTGATTCAAATGTGATAATTACCATAGGAGTTAAAAAATTAATGAATGAAATGACAAAATGGAGGTTTGATTTTTTAGAGAGGGTAAAAATATCTGAGAAGCTGATGATAGAGGTGGAAAAGTTTTTAAGTAATCATATTCACACTGTTTTAGAAAGGGATGAAGGCTTAAAGAGCACTGATTTTATGTCTTTGTCTGATAAAACCATGTTAAAATAAAAAATCCATAAAATCAGGAGGGCGCAATGACACAGCAAAAACCAATGTGCGTTATATGTGCGTGGAGAGCAACATGTCAAAAGCAGTTTTCTCTTAAGGCAGGTCAAAAGTGTCCTGAATTTGTCAAAGATGTTACAGTAAAGACAGAAGAAGAGGAGGAAGAGATAGAGAAGAATAAGGAAAGAAAATAAACGGTTTTCTAAAAAATCAGATGGATTTTATAAAAGAATTTGTTTTAACATTTATACCTCTTTTTGTTGCCATTGACGCAATTGGAATTCTTCCTATTTATATTTCCCTCGTTGAGGGAATTCTGGAACAGGAGAAGAAAAACATTGCCAGACAATCCGTAATAACAGCTTTTGTCGTCTCAATATCTTTTCTTTTTTTAGGAAATTTTATATTCTCCTTGCTGAACATCAGATTTGAAGACTTTATGATTGCAGGTGGAATTTTACTTCTCATTCTTTCAATATCTGATATTTTAAGAGTAAAGGAAAAAGAGCTTACATTGAGTGAGACTTTGGGAATTGTGCCAATAGGCACACCTCTTCTTGCGGGACCTGCCACCCTTACTACTTTAATTATTTTGGCAGGAACATACGGTTACTGGATAGTCATACTATCTCTTTTTGTTAATCTCTTTATTGCATGGGTAATGCTGGAGAAAGCTCAGCTTGTTGTAAAAGTGATGGGAGTTCATGGGATAAAGGCATTCGCAAAGGTAATGGCGCTTCTTTTGAGTGCAATTGCTATTAGTTTGATAAAAAAGGGATTTATCAAAATACTGGAGACTTTGAATTAATGAAGCCTACTAATGTCATATATCTTTTAAGGCATGGAGAAACTGACGGACCAAAAAAAGTCTACAAGGGTCACATTGATGTGCCTTTGAGTAAAGAAGGTGAAAAACAGGTTGAAAGGGTTGCCAGATTTTTAAAGGAGTTTGTAAAGAGATATGACTTAAGTTGTCAGGTTTGCTATTCCTCTCCTTTAAAAAGGGCTGTAAAGACTGCTGAGATTATTGCAAAGGCTATTCCAATGCAAATAAAACCATCGGAAATCCTGAAAGAAAGAAGCTTTGGAGAATGGGAGGGGTTAAGCATAAATGACATAATGTCTCTTTATCCTGAAGAATTTGAAAGATGGAGAACAAATCCAGTTAAATTCTCGCCTCCTAATGGAGAAAGCACACTTCAGGTAAGTGAAAGGGCTGCTAAAGCGCTTAAAGAAATTCTTTCATCTCACAGTGGTGAGCAAATTTTCATAACTGCCCACGGTGGTATAAACAGGGTAATACTCTGCAATATATTAAACATTCCCCTTGAAAACATCTTTCGCATAGAGCAAGAGTTTGCATGCGTTAACATCATAGAATTTTACGGAACACAACCTCTTGTAAAATTGATTAATGGCGTTTTCTGGTAAGATGAACATTTTTGAAAGGTTTTATTTGTTTTTTTATGAGCTGAAGAAAAAAGAAGCACTAAAAAATCAAAAAAAGCTTCCTTTCCCAGTCATAAGCATTGGCAATCTAACTTTGGGTGGAACAGGCAAAACACCTTTTACTATTGCGCTTTCAAAGGAACTTCTATCAAGAAATTACACACCTGTGATACTTACAAGAGGTTATAAAGGCAGACTTTCAGGACCTCTTTTAGTAAAAAAAGATATGTCAGCTGATGATGTTGGAGATGAACCCTTAATGATGGCTTGGGATGGACTAACAGTAATAAAGTGTGCAGACAGATATCGTGGTGGTATATATGCCATTGAAAAATTGGCTCTTCAGGAACAAAGTAGAGTTGTTTTCATTCTTGATGACGGATTTCAGCACTGGAGTCTATACAGGGACATGAGTATTATTTTGATTGATGGATACAAGGGTTTTGGTAATAAGAGACTATTTCCTTGTGGTTTTCTCAGGTCACCCATTGAGGAAGTTAAAGAGGCTGATATGATATTTATAACAAAAAAAGAAAATGAAGGTATTAAGACAGAACTTAGTGAATTGAGTGTGAAAAATACGGCTTTTGTTCCTCTTAAAATAAAAGGTATATTTGACATAAACGGCAGAGAATTGAAACCTTCAGGGCAAAGAGTTTTTGTCTTTGCAGGAATTGGAAATTTTGAGAGTTTTTTTAACATAGTCATCCAGCTTGATTTTAGAATCACAGGACAGAAAAAGTTTATAGACCATAAGAAATATACGATAGACACAATAAAAAAGATTTGCAGGAATGCTAAAACCGCCGAGCTAATCTTAACAACGAAAAAAGACTTTATAAAGATAAAGGACAAATTACAACTTATTCCCAATTTGTACTATCTTGAAGTATTTATGGAAATACCAAACGATGCAATTGAAAAGATTTTAAGTAGAATCAGCGTCTTGGATTCTTCTTTCTCCATTCAGACGGGACTTCACTAAGTCCGCCTTCAGACCAAAATCCTTTTTGTTCCTGTCTTGCAAGCCTTTGGGCTTCTAAAAACCATTCTGCATATTTAACATTCGGTGGTATGGTATATACCATAGAATACCCATTTCTTATCATCAAGTAATTAATCATCTTGCCATCCTTAGTCCATAAATAGGCAAGCAGTCTGCCGTATTTGTCTCTGTGCAGGATATCAAGTTCAACTTTTACCAACCAATCACTTTCTTTTATTAATTTTTTAAGATAATTTTTAGCTCTCCTTCCCCATGGTTCTTGAGCAAGTTCAGGTGAGTCTATTCCAATCAGTCTTATTTTTTCTGTTGTTTCAAAAAATCCTAAAAATGAAGAAGTCACTATGGTTACTGTATCTCCATCATGAATCTCTGAAACTTTGTAATACTCTTTGGGCTTGGTGTTACAAGCTCCAATAATAAATAAAAGAATTACAACGAAAGTAAAGAAGCTATGAAGACGAGTCTGCATAATTAAATTATATCACGCTTTCTTTTAGAAAAAATCTTAGGAATAATGATTTTTAATAGAAAAAATCAATTTTACTAAAAGTAAAAATTTATTATATTTTTATTATTTAGAGGGATGCGGGAGTGGTCTCCTCCCTGGTCTGCAAAACCAGTGGTGCGACATGAGTTATGTCGCAGTGGGTTCAATTCCCACCATCCCTCTCCAAAATTACTGCTTCCATTTCTGCTATAATATTATCATGAAAAACATTGTCCTCGTAGGTTTTATGGGCAGTGGAAAAACAACTGTTGGAAAGGCAGTTGCTAAAAAGCTTGGCATGTCTTTTGTAGATTTGGATGATGTTATTGAACAGGCAGTAGGAATGAAAATATCGGAAATTTTTAAGAATTTTGGAGAAGAAAGATTTAGAGACATAGAGACTGAAGTTGTTAAAATTGTAAGCAAAAAAAAGGGAATAGTGATAGCAACAGGAGGTGGTGTAGTTTTAAGACAAGAGAACATTGAGAATTTAAAAAAAGCAGGAATAATTTTTTGGTTAACTGCATCAGAAGAAACGATCTATGAGAGAGTAAAATCGTGCAAGGACCGTCCTCTTTTGCAGGTGGAAAATCCTAAAGAAAGGATAAAACAACTCATGCAGAAAAGAAAACCCCTTTATGAAAAGGCTGATGTTATTATAAATACTGAGGGTTTAATACCAGAAAAGGTTGCAGAAAAAATAATTTCTGAATACGAGAGGTTAATAGATGGAAAAGATTAGGGTAGAGCTTGGAGAGCGTAGTTATGAAATTTTAATTGATAGCAATATTATTTCAAACATTGGTGGAAGGCTTCTCAGATTCTCAATAGGTAAGAAAATTGCTGTAGTCAGTAATCCGACTGTTTCAGAACTTTATGCAGAGAGAGTTATAAATTCCCTTAAAAAAGAAGGTTTTGATCCTTATCTTATCCTTATTCCTGACGGAGAAGTTTACAAGGATTATTTTTGGGCATATCACATTCTTACGAAACTTTTAGAGTTAGGATTTGACAGAAAATCAGCTCTTATTGCTTTGGGCGGTGGAGTAATTGGAGATATAACAGGTTTTGTGGCATCCCTCTATATGCGAGGAATTTCATATGTTCAAATACCTACAACATTGCTTGCTCAGGTTGACAGTTCTGTTGGTGGCAAAACAGCTGTAAATCATCCACTTGGTAAAAATATGATAGGCACTTTTTGGCAACCTTGTCTTGTATGGATAGATGTAAGTGTGCTTGATACTTTGCCAGAAAGAGAATATCTATCTGGACTTGCAGAGGTAATAAAGTACGGAGTTATTTGGGATAGCGAATTTTTTGAAATGCTTGAGAAAAACAGAGAGAAAATTTTAAATAGAGACAAAACATTGCTAATTGAGGTTGTAAAAAGAGCATGCGAGATTAAGGCAGAAGTGGTCTCCAAAGACGAGAGGGAGAGTGGACTTAGGGCAATTTTAAACTACGGACATTCAGTTGGACATGCCATTGAAACATTGACAGGATATCAATCATATCTACATGGAGAAGCAATCTCAATAGGTATGGTTTATGAGGCAAAACTTTCTAATTTGCTCGGATTTCTTGATAAAGACAGTCTTGAAAGGCTCAGAAAAATCTTCAAAGATTATGGCTTACCTGTTGAAATGCCGCCTGTGCTTGATTCTGCATCAATAATTAAAACAATGCTCCTTGACAAAAAAAATATTCATGGTAGAATAAGAATGGTTATTCCTGAAAGTATAGGAAAAATGAAGATAAATTTTGAGGTCAGTGAGGAGGAACTTAAGAGAGTTTTTCATGTACAAGAGAATACTAATAGTTGAAGACGAAAAAGAAATAGCTGATTTGATAGCTTATACGATGAAAAAAGAAAACTTTCATCCAGATGTTGCATTAGACGGACAGGAGGCGCTAAAAAAGCTTAAAGAGAATGTTTACGACTTGTTGATTCTTGATCTTATGCTTCCTTATCTTTCAGGGCTTGAAATATGTAAACTGGTAAGAAACGACCCAAAAATGATTAATACAGGAATAATAATTGTTACTGCAAAGGGTGAAGAACATGATAAAATCATCGGACTTGAGCTGGGAGCAGATGATTACATAACAAAACCCTTTAGTCCAAGAGAACTTGTTGCAAGAGTAAAAGCAGTATTAAGGAGAATAAAGGAAAAAACACTCTCTCAAAGTCTCATAAAAATAGGTGACATAGAGATTGACAGAGAGAAATATATTGTTACTGTTAGAGGCGAGCCCATTAAACTTTCTGCCACAGAGTTTAAGCTTCTTCTTTATCTTGCTGAAAAGCCGAACAGAATATTCAACAGAGACCATCTTCTTGATGCAGTATGGGGTCAAGATGTTTATGTTGACCCTCGGACAGTTGATGTTCATATAAGAAGGCTCAGGATGAAGATTGAGAAAGACCCTGACAATCCAGAATACATTAAAACTATGAGAGGAGTTGGTTACTACATAGAAGGTTAGGTATGCAGATATGTATAATAATCATAGCTTTCTTAGTTATCATTATTTTCTTCCTTGCTCTGCAAATCAGAAAAAAATCTCCAGATGAAAATTCTCGCAAACAAGCTCTATTAGAAGATTACTCAAAGATTTCAATACAGAATTTTGAGACAATTCTCAAGTCAATCACAGATGGAATAATAATTATTGATGAAAAGGGCAAAATACTTTTTGCTAACAACAGCTTTAAAAAACTTGCAAAGATTGAGGAGCCTCCTGAGGGAAAACATTTCATAGAAATTATTAGAAACTTTCAACTCATTGAGCTTTTGCGTTCTGCTCTTGAGTCTATGCAAGAGGTTGTAGGAGAGCTTTCTGTCAAGAAAGCTGGTGAAGAGATTTTTCTACATGCAAAGGCTATGCCTGTGGTTGGAGAAAGCAGGGAAGTTTTTCTAATTGTGATTCTTCATGATATAACAAAGTTAAAGAAACTTGAAAATGTCAGAAAAGATTTTGTTGCCAATGTTTCCCATGAGCTTAAAACTCCTTTGACAGCTATTAAAGGATATGCTGAAACCCTGCTTGAAGGTGCGATTGATGAAAAAGGAAATGCAAGAAAATTCATTGAGATTATTAAAAATCAGACAGACAGATTGGTTGCCCTTGTTGAGGATTTGCTGACTCTTTCAAGAATAGAGTCTGGAGAGATTAAGATTGAAAAGAAAATCGTTAATTTAAAAGAGGTTGTGGACTCAGTTTTTGAAATTTTTAAAGAAAGAAGCGAAAAGAAAGGCATTGAGTTAAGAAATGAGATTCAGGATGAAATAAAAATTAGCGCAGATGTCAATAAGTTAATTCAAATACTTACAAATCTCATTGACAATGCAGTAAAGTTTACAGATAAGGGAAGAGTGCTGGTGAGTTTACGGATGGAAAATGAAGAAAATATTTTAATGGTAAAAGACACAGGCATAGGTATTCCAAAGGAGCATCTTTCTCGGATAGGAGAGAGATTTTACAGAGTTGACAGAGCCCGTTCAAGGCAACTTGGTGGCACAGGATTAGGTCTTGCCATTGTAAAACATCTTATAAGAGCTCATGGATGGCATTTACAAATAGATAGCGAATATGGCGTTGGAACAGAGGTAAAAATTGTTATTCCAAAGAAGGATATTTATTTTACAAAAGACACTACGGAGTAAAGCTACGAATAATCATTCCATCAAGCATCTCTACTATGCGATTTGTTCTTTTTGCCAAATCATACTCATGGGTAACCATAATAATTGTTACACCCTGTATATTTAGGTCAAGAAAAAGCTCCATTACAAGATTTGTATTTTTGGAATCAAGATTTCCAGTTGGTTCATCCGCCATGATGACATCAGGATTGTTTGCCAAAGCTCTTGCAATTGCAACTCTTTGAGCCTCTCCACCTGATATCATATAGGGCTTTCTCTTCTCTTTACCCTTAAGCCCAACACTTTCCAAAAGTTTTAATGCCCTTTGCTCTGCTTCTTCTCTTCCTGTCCCAGCTTTAATCATTGGAAGTATAACATTGTCAAGAGCATTAAGCTCATTAATAAGATAGTGAAACTGAAAAACAAATCCGATGTGTTTGTTTCTTAATGTTGAGATTTTTTTCTCATCTTTTGGATCAATTTTTTCACCTCTGAATATCACTTCACCTTCAGAAGGACTGTCAAGTAATCCAGCTATGTAAAGAAGTGTGCTTTTGCCTGAACCTGAAGCTCCGATTATGCTTATGAAGTCTCCTTCATTGACTTCAAGATTTATATCTTTGAGAATTAACTCATCTTTTATGAATTTTTTGATATTTCTCAGTTCAATTAATTTCATGCTCCTGCTCTGAATATTTCAATGGGATTGAGTTTGCCCGCTTTATATGCAGGATAAATGCTTGCCAGAACAGCAAATCCAATAGCAAAGAGGCTTCCATACAAAAAATAAAGCGGATTTTTATCAAGTATAAAACCACGACTTTTTAAAATACCTTCAACAGTAATGTCAACTGACTCAAGATAAAGCTGAACAAAATAGCCACCCAAAATTCCAATCAATGCTCCAGCCACTCCTATTAGAAGAGATTGAAAAAGAAAAACATAAACAATTTCTTTTCTTTCATAGCCAATTGCCTTAAGAATCGCTATTTCCCTTCTTTTCTCCATCACTGTCATTAGCATAATATTGAAAATTCCAAAACCTGATACAGTAAGGATAGCAAAAACTATCATGAAGGTAATGATATTTTGAACTAAAAAGAGTTTAAGAACATTAGCTAAAGACCTTTGCCAACTTCTGACCTCGTATTTTGGAAGTTCATCCTGCATTTTTCTTGCAACCTCTTCAGCCAACTTTGGGTCCTTTACTCTAAATACAACTTCATTGACTTGGTCAGTGACCTCAAGTATCTTTTGAAGAGTCTTTATATTCACGTAAGCCCTTGATTTATCAATGCCAACTATTCCAGAGTTAAAAAAGTCAACAACCTTCAAAACAAAAATGTTTCCGCTTGGTGCAACTACAATTACCTTGTCACCTAATTTTTTAACTCCAATGTCCTGTGCAAGAATTTTTCCTAAAATAATGCTTTGAGGGTCTTGTATTAAAGTGTAGAGTTTTTTATTCTCAAGCATACTTTCTATTGATGTTGCTTTAACTTCTTCTGCAGGATTAATTCCAATTACAGATGCTGTTGCATCCACTGAGCCGAACTTTATAATGATTTGACTTTTAAGATGAGGTGCACCACCTTCAATAAGAGGATCCTTTGAATATCTATCAATCAAAAACTTGTAATCAATAATTTTATCTTTAACATCTTTTGGTTTTGAAGACAAAACCTCAAATATCGTTCCAGATGGATAATTTTTTTCAAGAACCCTTGTCTCAGAAAATACCTTTCTTGGTTTTACTTCAATGTGGGGTTCAATGTTTACTGCTTGTTCAATAAAATATTTCTGAAATCCGAACATTAATGAACTCATGGCAACAAATGCCGTGATTCCAAGTGCTACGCCTAACACTGAGATAGCTGTTTGCCTTTTTCTTGCAAGTATAAGTTTAAGGGCAATAAAAATGATGTGTTTCATTTTATTAAAACAGTTTGACCTTCGCTAAGTCCTGAAACTACCTCGTAAAATCCCTGATATAGATTTCCTATCTGAACAGGTTGCTTCTTTTTATTAAGTCCATTTTTTATCCATACATAGCCATCTTTGTAAGCTTCTTTAGGAATTACAATGGCTTCCTTTTCTTCAAGAATGATACTTGCCTCAAAAACCGAATTAAGAGGAATGCTATCATTTATTTTTAAATCAATTTTTGCCTCAACTGTTCTTGAACTTCTGTCAGAGGCAAGGTCAATACTTTTCACAGTTGCCTCAAAGTTTCTCTCTGGAAAGGCATCAAAGGAAACCAAAACTTTTTGCCCAATTTTTATAATTGGAACATACTCTTCATCAATAATAAGAACTCCCTCTATTTCATTTTTATTTCCAATTACCAAGAGTCTGTTCTCTTTAAAAGGATCAACATAATCTCCGGGATCAACAAAAAGACTTAAAATATAACCATCAAAAGGAGCTTTAACAGTATATTTTTCAAACTCCTTTGATAAGGCATTTTTTCTTGCTGAAAGAGCATCAAGTTCTTTTTTTAAAGCTATTAAGCTGTCATTGTAAACTGTTTTTGCTATCTTAAACTCCTTTTCTGTATATATCAAGTTTTTTTCTGCTGTTTCAAACTCTTTCTGTGAAACCAAACCTTCACTATACAATGCCTTTTTTCTCTCATAATCAAGCTTTGCCTTGTTGTAATTTTCCTCTGCTTGAATTATTCTTGCTTTCAGTCCTTCAATATAATCAGAGCCGTCCTTTGCTCTCTTATATGCGAGCTCATATTGAGCATTTACCTCTTCAATCTGGCGAGGAATTACTTCATTTCTTATTAGAACTAATTTTGAACCAGCTTTTACAAAATCTCCTTCCTTTACAAAAATTCTATCCACATAGCCTGAGACTTCAGCTCTTAGGGTAATCTGGTCTATTGCCTTTAAATATCCTGTTGCAAAGACTGCCTTCACAATTTTTTGCTTTTTAACTGTATATGTTTTTTCTTTTGGAATAGAGATATAAATGAGGGCTGAAATTGCCAATATCAGAACCAAAATAGCAAGAAGCAAAAACTTTTTATTGCGAGAATTTTGGAAAATTATTTTCATTGTATTTTAAATTATAACAAAATTAAGCTATTTTTTACATAGAACCCTTGTTAGCCAAAAAATAGAGATAGAAATCCAATAATAGATATAACCATTTGAAAATTGAATATTTTTTGCTGTCATTGCGAAAATCCGAAGGATGCGAATCGATTTCTAAAAAGTTTGATTCACTATATTCACATTGGCAGGCTAAAAAAGATTTTCTATAAAATTGTTCAATTTAGATAAACAATAGTAGTTAGGGTAGGGTGGTACAGAATATTTACTTGTTTTCTGAAGTGCGTTTGCTGTATTCACCGCCTATAACTTTGTAAAGATTGATAATATTTGCCTGCTTTTGTAGCTTAAGAGTATTTAGTTGTTGCTGTGCCTGAAACAATGCTCTTTGAGCATCAAGCACGCTTAAGTAACTGTCAACCCCACTTTCATATCTTATTTTTGCAAGTCTGTATGTCTCTGAAAGTGAATTAACATATGAGGAAATTGCCTGTATCTGCTCATCAATTGTGCCTTTTACTGCCAATGTGTCAGCAACTTCTCTGAATGCTGTCTGAATTGCCTTTTCATAATTTGCAAGAGCAATCTCTCTTTCTACCTTTGCAGCCCGATGGGCAGCCCAAACCCTTGCATCAAATATCGGCATTAACGCTGATGGTTGAAAATTCCATGTCTTTGTTCCAGCCTCAAAGAGTCCTGAAAGCTCTCTAGATGCTGTACCAAACACTGTTGTAAGGGAAATTCTTGGGAAAAATGCAGCCCTTGCAGCACCTATCTGTGCATTGTATGCTTTGAGCATATGCTCTGCTGCCATTACATCAGGACGACTGAGTAACACTTCAGAGGACAGACCCACAGAAATATCTTGAACTGGTGTGATACTTTCTAAACCTTCAGGCATGAGCTCATCTGATAGTATTTCACCAACAAGAAGGTTAAGAAGGTTTTTGTCCTGAGCAACTGCCTGCGTGTATCTTGCAACAGCCTCCCTTGCAACCTCCACCTGCGATCTTACCCTGTGAAGGTCTATCTCAGAGATTATTCCCATTTCATATCTCTTTTGCATAAGCTCATACATTTCCTGCTGGCTTTTTAGTGTTTCCCTTGCAAGCCTTAAATTTTCCTTGTCAGTTGCATAAGTGTAGTATGCAGTTGCTACTGCTGAGATAAGGGAGAGTTTTGCAGCTTTGTAGTTTTCCTCTTGTGCAAAATACTGCTCCAAAGCCATTTCACTTAAGCTTCTCAATCTTCCAAAAAGGTCAATCTCCCATGCAGTAATTCCCACAGTAACACTGTATCTTGAACTTATTTGAGCCTTGCCTGTATTGGAAAGCTCAGCAGGTGTTCTTTCTCTTGTGCCTGCTGCGGTTAAATCAACTGCAGGCAATAGCTCTGCCCTTTGAATTCCATAATAGGCACTTGCATGTTCAACATTTAATGCAGCAAGCTTAAGGTCTCTGTTGTTTTTGAGAGCTTTTTCAACAACTTGGCAAAGTTTTTCATCTCGTAAAAACTCTTTCCAGCTTAGCTCAAAAGCCTTTGGAACTCCTTCGTATTTGATTGAACTGTAAGCATCACCTTTGGGCCATTCTGAGGGAATAGGAGCAGAAGGTTTTTGATATTCTGGAATCATTGTGCAACTGAGAAGCAAAGCTGAAAAAATTAATATGCTTATGTTTTTTCTCATTTTACTGTTTTAACCTTAAATAATTTTAATACAAGCACAAAGAAAAGTGGCACAAAGACTATACTTATAAATGTTCCAGCAATAACTCCACCTTCAATTGCAACACCAATGGCATTCATTGCTCCAGAGCCAGCTCCTCTTGCAATTGCAAGTGGTAGAATTCCAAAGAAAAGTGCAAGGGAGGTCATTATAACAGGTCTGTATCTTATGCTTGCTGCCTCTAAAGTTGCTTTGTAGAACTCTTCTCCTTGTTTTATCCTATCCCTTGCAAACTGAATTATAAGAATTGCATTCTTTGATGAAAGACCCATTGTTACAAGAAAGCCTATCTGAAAGTATACATCATTACTAAGTCCTGCAATCCATGTAGCCAATGCAGCCCCAAATATACCAATAGGCAGCAATATTAAATTGGTAATTGGAATTGTCCATGACTCATAAAGGGCTGCAAGACAAAGGAATATAACAAAAACTGAAAAAGCATAAAGAATTGGTGCTTGTCCTGTGGCAAGCTTTTCCTGATAAGAAGAACCTGTCCAAGCGTATCCAACTCCTTTTGGAAGCTTGGAGATAATCTCTTCTACAGCTTTCATAGCCTCACCAGAGCTGTGTCCCTTTGCAGGCTCTCCCCAAATATTTAACGAAGGAAATCCATTGTATCTTTCAAGTCTTGGTGAGCCATAAATCCATCTACCAGAGGCAAAAGAGGAAAATGGGACCATTTTACCTTCGTTATTACGCACATACAGGCGATTCAAGTCCTCTGGAAGCATCCTGTAAGGAATGTCAGCCTGAACATAAACTCTCTTTACCCTTCCGCCTTTAATAAAATCATTTACATAGCTGCTTCCAAACGCAGCTGAGATAGTGTTATGAATTGATGTTATAGGTATGCCAAGCGCTCCTGCTTTTTCCCAGTCTATATCAACCTTGTATTCAGGTATATCATCAAGTCCATTTGGTCTTACATTTCTTAAACGACTATCCTGACTTGCATGATAAAGGAACTGGTTTCTTATTTCCATCATTTTCTGATGACCAAAGCCTCCCATGTCCATGAGCTGAAGGTCAAATCCTGTTGCATTTCCAAGCTCTATAATTGATGGAGGCGGAAAAACGAATATCATAGCTTTCTTGTTCTGAGAAAAATGCATCATAGCCCTTTGTTGAATTGCCTTTACCCTTAAATTTGAGCTATCTCTCAGGTGCCAGTCTTTCAGTTTTATAAAAGCCATTCCAGAAGACTGCACTCTTCCTGAAAAGCTCATTCCCGCAACAGTGATTATGGAGTCTACTGCGTCTTTTTCTTTTTCAAGAAAATACCTCTCAACCTCTGATAAAACATCCTTTGTCTGCTCAATTGTAGCTCCAGATGGAAGCATAACCTGTGCAAGCATCATTCCCTGATCTTCATCAGGCAGATAAGATGTCGGTAACTTCATCAAAATAAAGCCAAGAGATGCAACGATAAGTATGTAAATGAAAATGTAAACAGGAACTCTGCGGAAGGAGTTTTCAACAGTTTTTGTATAGATATGTCTTGACTTAAAAAATACACTGTAAAACTTCTCGTAAATCAAATTAAAGTAATAGAAAAGATTTTTCTTTTCATGTTGGCTTTTGGAATGACTTCTCAAAAATGTTACGCAAAGAACAGGTGCCAATGTTAGGGCAACAAAAACAGAAAGAAGCATGGCTGAGATTATAGTTACTGCAAACTGACGATAGATTATTCCAGTTGAGCCTTTGAAAAAAGCCATAGGAGCAAAAACAGCTGAAAGCACTACACCAATTCCAATTAAAGCACTTGCAATCTGTCCCATTGATTTTATTACTGCTTCTCTAACGGGAAGCTTCTCCTCACGCATAATTCTTTCAACATTTTCAACAACCACGATTGCATCGTCAACAAGAAGTCCTATTGCAAGAACCATTGCAAACATCGTAAGCATATTTATTGAATAACCTGCTCCTCCAAGCACTGCAAATGTTCCTAAAAGCACAACAGGAACAGTGATGGTTGGAATAATTGTGGCCCTAAGACTTCCAAGAAACAGCCACATAATAAGAAAAACAAGAACAATTGCTTCAAAAAGAGTTTTTACAACCTCTTTTATGGCAACCTTTGTGAATGGTGTTGTATCATAGGGATAAACAATCTTGACACCTGCAGGAAAGTTTCTACTCAACTCCTCCATTTTTTTCTTAACTTTATCAGCAACATCAAGGGCATTTGCTCCGGGAAGTGGCCTTACTGCCAAAGCAGCTGCAGGTTTTCCATTATAAAAAGCTTCTATATCGTAATAGTCAGTTCCAATCTCAACCCTTGCAACATCTTTTATCTTTACTGTAGAACCGTCAGGATTTATTCTTACTGGAATTGAAGCAAACTCCTCTGGCTCTTTGAGCATGCTTTGCACAATTATTGGTGCATTCAGTCGCTGACCTTCCTTTGCAGGTGCTCCACCAATCTGACCACCTGAAACTTCCACATTGTATGCCCTTAAGGCAGAGACAACATCGCTAATAGTAAGTCCATAGCTTACAAGTTTGTGAGGTTCTACCCATATTCGCATTGCATATGGGAATCCGAATGTTTCAACCTCACCAACACCTTCAATCCTTGCAAGCACCTTCTCTACATTTGACTTCAAATAGTCTCTTAAATCATAGGCATCAAGCCGTCCATCCTCTGAGATAAGGGATACTATCAAAAGATAGTTTCTTGTGGCTTTACCTACACTTATTCCTGTTTTTTGCACTGCCTCAGGAAGGCTTGGCATGGCAAGCTGAAGCTTGTTTTGCACCTTTGCCCAAGCAAGGTCAGGGTCTGTTCCGGGTTCAAATGTAAGCTCAATTCTACATGTTCCTGAGGAATCGCTTGTTGCAGACATGTAAATCATTCTGTCCAAGCCAGTCATCTTTTCTTCAATGATTTGGGTTACGCTGTTTTCAACTGTTTCAGCAGAAGCTCCAGGATAGGTTGCCTGAATATAGATTGAAGGTGGTGCAAGTGATGGATACTGGGCAACAGGCAAATTATATATTGCAAGAGCACCTGCTCCCATTATTGCAATAGCAATAACCCAAGCAAAAACAGGTCTGTCAAGAAAAAATTTATAAAGCATCATTTCACCTTTTGTTGATTATATGGAACAGCTTTAACAGGAATTCCAGGCATCATAATTATTTTTTGAACTCCTTCAACTACAACAAGTTCTCCTTGCTGAAGCCCTTCTGTAACAAGCCATTTATCACCTATTGCCCTGTCAATCTTTACTGGTCTTTGGGTAACCTTGTTTTCTTTGTCAACTAAATATACAAAAGGATTTCCCTTATGATCGCGAAAAACTGCTTGCTGGGGAATAAGGATTGCCTGCTTATTTATTCCCTCACGAATTATGGCCCTTACAAACATTCCAGGAAGTAAAACCTCTTTTGGATTCGGGAATATTGCCCTGAGCGTTACTGAGCCTGTTGTAGGATCAACAGTTACATCTTTAAACTGCAGAGTTCCCTCAAGTGGATACTCAGAGCCATCTTCCAGCACAATTTTTACCTTATTTTGCTCTTTCCCTGCGTATTTAATCCTTCCCTGCTCCAGTCTTTTTTCAAGTTCTCTTAATTCCTTTGTTGACTGTGGAATGTCCACATAAATGGGGTCAAGCTGTTGAATTTTTGTTAACTCCTGAGCCTGATAAGCAGTTACAAGAGCACCTTCTGTAACATTTGATTTACCAATCCTGCCTGATATTGGAGCAGTTATTTTTGTATATCCAAGATTGATCTGTGCCTGCCTTACCTGTGCCTTGAGTGCTTCAATCTCTGATAGGGTTTGCTCATACTGGGCCTTTACATCATCGTACTCCTGTTTGCTTACAGCATTAACCTTTATAAGCTCCTGATAACGCTCATATCTTGCCTTTACTGATTGAAGATTAGCCTCTGCCCTTGAAAGTGCTGCTTTTGCACTATCGTAAGCTGCTTTGTATGGCGCAGGATCAATCAAATATAAGACCTCCCCTGCCTTAACATTGCCTCCTTCTGTGAAATATCTTTTGAGAACAATTCCACTTACCTGAGGTCTTATTTCTGCAATCCTGTATGGAGAGGTTCTTCCCGGAAGCTCTGTTGTAAGCACTACTTCCTCAGTTTCAACTTTTATAACCGATACCTCCGCAGACATTGGCATTTGAGATTTTTTCTTTTCGCAGGCAAAAAGAAATGCAACTGAACAGATCAAAATCATTGCAATTGCTTTTTTTATATTCATCCTCACACCTCTTTATTCTTTAAAATTCCATTTAAAACAATTTCAAAGCATGTATTTTCATCTAAAAGATTTTCAGGGGCAACAACAACAGAAAGAACAAAGCCTCTTATAAGCATCATAATTAGCTTTGCTACTTCTTCAGGATTGCATTCTCTAAAATCGCCAGATTTAATTCCTTCATTGATAACTCCTTTAAGAATCTCCATCTCTTTTTTGAAAAACTCTCTTTTAATCTCAAGCCCAAATGTGAATCCTTGTTCCTTGCTATGCATTATGATAAGCTCTCTGTTTTCTCTTGCAAACTGAAAAGAAGTTTTTAAGTATCTTTTTAAAGCCTCCAGAGGAGATCTTGGGCCTTGCAATGCTTCTTTTATTCTGCGTTCAATCTCAGATATTTTTTCTTTAAGCAGAAAAAGGGACAGCTCTTCCTTGTCTTTGAAATACAGATAAACAGCTCCCACACTCAAGCCAGCTTCCTTTGCAATCATTCTAATTGTAGCTCCGTTGTAGCCATACTGGGAGAAAACCTTAATGGCTGCCTCAGTGATTCTTTTTTTGGTTTCTTCTGCTGAACGTCTGTTCATGTGAACTAATGTTCAGTTTAGCAGATAAAAAAATAAATAGTCAATTCTTATTTTTTATTATGGGCAAAAATTTTATGCGATGGGTATAACATGTGCATATATTCATCCTTTAGTATTTTTTGAGGCTCGCCAAAGCATACCATTTTTTTATTCAAGCAAAGAAGACATTTTGATTCATGGGCAAATGTTGCGATATCATGGGTGACAACTAAAATTGTCATCTGAAAATCTCTATTCAAAAGCTCAAGAATTTCCAATAAATCATCCCTTGAATTAGGGTCTATGCCTGTTGTAGGTTCATCAAGAATTAAAATCTTTGGTTTTGGAGCTATTGCCCTTGAAAGAAACGCCTTTTGTCTTTCGCCTCCAGAAAGTTCTCTTAGTGGTTTTTTTCTTAAATGAGATATCTTAAAAACATCCATTGCCCATTCAATATCATCTTTCTTGCCTTTTTTAACACTCACTTTAACAAGCTCCTCTACCGTGATTGGCATTTCAAAGATGCTTTGGGATATTCTTTGTGGAAGATATCCAATAGGCTCATGCTTAAGATATTCTTCAGGTCTTTGTCCGTTAACAAATACGTCTCCTTTAGTTGGTTTAATTATTCCTATAATTAATCTAAGCAGAGTGGTTTTACCAGCTCCATTTGGTCCAACTATTCCAAGATAACAGCCTTGGTTTATATGGAGGTTAATATTCTCAAGAATTGTAATCCCATTGACTGAATAGCTAACATTGGAGAGAGTAATTAAATACTGCGTTTTAAATCTTAATTTTAAAGTTTGGGTATCCATCAATTCAGTGTTCAATGCTCAGTTGATTTTTTGCATTGCAATGCAATGGATAACAGATTGAGATTGGATTTCATGACTTCTATGTAATCGCTATTTGATTTTGTATGATAAGTATTAAAATTTAAAATTTTTGCCTTTGTCTCTTCTGAAAGCGCTCTTGCAAGTTTTTCTCCTTCAGGTTCTGAAATTATGTATTCTATGGATTTAGTTTTCATCAATTCTTTGAGCCTTTTAATATGTTTAGGTGAAGGTTCTTGTTCAGGCTCATGAACAATGAAATGAGAATTAAATCTATATCTTGCGGACAGGTAATTTAAAAACTCATGAGTTGATACAACATCTTTTAGTTTACAGTCAGAGAGAGTTTCATTATATGCTTGCTCCAACTCTTTTAATTTTTGCTCATAGGATAAAAAATTTTTCTCAATAATATACTTGTTTTGAGGAGAAATTTCAATTGCCTTTTCTTTTATGATTTTTAAAATTTCTTTCGCAAAGATTGGGTCTAACCAGATATGAGGGTCTATTTCATCGCTGGCAGAGTATTTTTTTAATTGCAAACTGTCTTGTATTCTAACTACTTTAACACCTTTCTGAATAAGGTCTTGTCTAATTTTATCAATCCATCTATCTACATCAGTATTGCCAAGATAGATAACCATTGTTGCATTGTGTAATTTCTGTATATCCTTTAATGAAGGTTCAAATTCATGAGGGTCAATACCTGCAGGGATAATTGACTCTACTTCAGCATTGGGTAAAATCTGCTCTGCAAAATGTTCAAATGCAAATAGGCTGGTGTAAATTTTAGGAGCTGTTTCTTGTTTTTCTGTTTTTTTTGTGCAGGAAAATAAAAGGGTAAACAATAAAAGGGTGCAGAGAGCAAGTGCTAAGGGATGATAATTTTTTTTACAGACAAGGATTTTTCTCTTCATATTTCACCTTTTCATACTTATTCAAAAACCAACAGATCTACATTGAAAAAATATCTTTGAGCTTATCCTTAAATCCCTTTGAATTCTTTTTAATTTCCTCACCAGACACTCGGGCAAATTCTTCAAGAAGCTCCCTTTGCCTTTCATTGAGTTTTTTAGGAACATCAATATAAACAGTCACAATTTGGTCACCTCTGTGAGTTGCACCAACCCTTGGTAGACCTTTTCCTTTAAGCTTAAAGGTTGCTCCTGATGGAGTTCCAGCGGGGATTACTATTTTTTCTTTGCCATCTAATGTTGGCACTTCTATCTCACCACCGAATACAGCTTTGACAAAGGATATTGGCATCTTGTAGTGAATATTGGTTCCTTCCCTTTTAAATAATTCGTGTTCTTTGACTTCAATGTAAATATAAAGGTCACCTCTTGGTCCGCCAAACTCGCCAAGTTCTCCTTCGCCTGTTATCTTTAATTTCGTACCAGTATCAACTCCGGGGGGTATTTTCACAATAAGAGAATGTTCAACTTTGACCTTGCCCAATCCTTCACACTCAGGACAAGGATCTTTTATGATTTTCCCATTACCACCACATTTATTGCAACTCTTGGAGACTGAAAAAAATCCTTGCGAATATCTTATATAACCCGTTCCTCCACATGTAGGACATACAATAGGTGAAGTTCCAGGCTTTAAACCGCTTCCATCACAATATTTACATTCTTCCCATCTCTTATATTTGACTTCCTTCTCAACTCCGAATGCAGCCTCTTCAAGGTTGATTTTTATATCGTATCTTAAGTCAGCTCCACGAGTTGGTCTGTTCTTTTTAAATCCAAAAGCTCCGAAAAAGTCTTCAAAGATGTCCTCAAATATGTCCGTAAATGTTGTTGTATAGGTTTGATAGCCAAATCCTGCATTTGGACCTTCTGGAGTTCCGTATCTGTCAAAATTTGCTCTTTTCACTGGATCCGAAAGACACGCATAGGCCTCATTAATTTCCTTAAATTTTTCCTCTGCCTCTTTATTTCCAGGATTTAAATCAGGATGATATTTTTTAGCAAGGCGCCGGAACGCTTTTTTAATCTCCTCTTGAGAGGCGTCCCGGCTAACTCCTAAGATGCTGTAGTAGTCTTTCATTTATTATCCTTGTCTTCTACCTCAGCTTCTATGACATCGTCTTCTTTTTTGCTTTCTGATGTTCCAGATGTTTCTGCACCAGCTGATGCTCCAGCTTTCTTGTAAAGTTCTTCAGCAATTCTGTGAGATGTCCTTGCCAATTCATCAATTGCAGCTCTTATTTCGTTGACATCGTTGCTTGTATCCTTTATTTTTCTACATTTTTCAATAGCTTCCTCAATTCTCTTTTTCTCATCTTCTGGAACTTTGTCTCCCATATCTCTTAAAGTTTTTTCAACTGTGTAAATCATGTTGTCAGCATCGTTTCTTGCCTCTGCAAGTTGTTTTTTACGTCTGTCTTCTTCTGCATGGGCTTCAGCTTCCCTTATCATCTTCTTAATCTCTTCCTCTGTAAGTCCACTTGATGCAGTTATTTTTATTGATTGTTCCTTACCTGTGGCGAGGTCTTTTGCAGAAACATGAAGTATTCCATTAGCATCTATGTCAAAGGTAACCTCTATCTGAGGAATACCTCTTGGTGCTGGTGGGATTCCTGTAAGTTCAAACACGCCAAGTAGTTTGTTGTCAGCAGCCATCTCTCTTTCACCCTGATAGACTTTTATTGTAACAGCTGTTTGATTATCTGCAGCGGTTGTAAATATTTGGGACTTTTTCGTTGGTATTGTTGTATTTCTTTCAATGATCTTAGTAAATACACCGCCAAGGGTTTCAATTCCAAGAGAAAGAGGTGTGACATCAAGAAGAAGAACTTCTTTTACTTCTCCCTTAATGATCGCAGCCTGAATTGCAGCACCAACTGCAACAACTTCATCAGGATTAACTCCTTTGTGAGGCTCTTTACCAAAATACTCTTTAACGACTTGCTGAACTCTTGGAGTTCTTGTCTGTCCGCCGACTAAAACCACTTCATCTATATCTTTTTGAGAAAGACCTGCATCTGCAAGAGCTCTTTTACATGGTTCAAGAGTTCTTTCAACTAAATCTTCAACAAGCTGTTCAAACTTAGCTCTTGAAAGTTTCATTAGAAGATGTTTAGGACCTGATGCATCAGCTGTTATGAAAGGAAGATTTATCTCTGTTTCCATTGCAGAGCTGAGTTCAATTTTAGCCTTTTCAGCAGCTTCTTTAAGTCTTTGAAGAGCCATCCTGTCCTTTCTTAAATCAATTCCCTCTTGCTTTTTGAATTCATCTATGAGCCAGTCCATTATTTTCTGGTCAAAATCATCACCACCAAGATAGGTATCTCCATTAGTTGCCTTAACTTCAATAACTCCTTCTCCAATCTCAAGTATTGAGATATCAAATGTTCCACCGCCGAGGTCATACACTGCGATTTTTTCTTCTTTTTTCTTATCAAGTCCGTAAGCTAAGGCTGCTGCTGTTGGTTCGTTTATAATTCTTAAAACATTTAGACCTGCAATTCTACCAGCATCCTTTGTTGCCTGTCTTTGGCTGTCATCAAAGTAAGCTGGAACAGTAATAACAGCCTCTGTTACAGTCTCTCCAAGATAGTCCTCAGCTGCCTGTTTTAGTTTTTGAAGTATCATTGCAGATATTTCTGGTGGAGAGTATCTTTTTCCCATTATCTCTACATGGGCATCTCCATTTGGTGCTTCAACTATTTTATATGGAAGTTTCTTTTTAGCCTCCTGAACCTCTGGAGAGTTGTATTTTCTTCCCATTAGTCTTTTTATTGAAAAAATAGTATTTTCAGGATTTGTTATTGCCTGTCTTTTTGCAATCTGACCAACAAGTCTCTCTCCTTTGTCAGTAAAGGCAACAACAGATGGTGTGGTTCTTTGCCCCTCCTGATTTGGAATTACTACAGGCTCACCGCCTATGACAACAGCAACAACGGAGTTCGTTGTTCCAAGGTCTATTCCTATTGCCTTACCCATAATTAAGCCTCCTTTTTTTAATTTTCAGCACCCGATGGGTGCGATAAACCCTCTTCTGAGGGTTTAGGTTTTTTAGACACTACCACCAGGGGTTCTCTAAGAAGTTTATCTTTATAAGTATAACCTTTTCTTAGTTCATCAACAACAATATTCTCTTCCATTTCATCAGTCTCTAATGTGCTTATTGCATGATGAATCTCTGGATTAAAGCCTTGCCCAATTGTTTCAATTGGCTTGACGCCGTATTTTTCAAGAATTCTAAAAAATTCTTTTAAGGTATTCTCAATACCTGCCTTCATGCTCTCAACATATTTTGAACTATCTAACCCTGAGGCATGTTTTATGGCAAGCTCAAAGTTATCAATAATCGGTAAAAGGTCTTTGATAATTTTTTCATGCGCATAGTTTGTAAGCTCTTCCCTTTCTTTTTGAACCATTTTTTTGTAGTTTTCAAACTCAGCATAAAGCCTCAGGTATTTCTCTTTCATCTCAGCAAGTTCCTTCTGAAGCTCTTCTGCTACATCTCTTGGTTTGTCTTCTAATGCTGCACCTTCATATTTTAAATGTTCAACTTCTTTATTTATATCTTCCATATCTGCCTCCTATTCAGACAATGTATTAGTTAAGGATTTTGCGAGAGCATTTACAAGCATTATAGCTTTTTGATAGTTCATTCTTTTTGGTCCCACAAGGGCAATCACTCCTAAAGATATATCCCGTTCTTTATAGGGCGAAGCTATAATACTTAAACTCCTAAATTCTTCAATGGGATTTTCTTCTCCGATGATAATTTTTAACTCATCGTCTTCAGAAAAATTCTCAAAAAGCTTTATTAAAAGATGCTTGTCCTGAATTGTTCTTGCAATTTCTCTAAGCCTATTGATATCCGAAAAATCAGGAAGATGCATTATGTGGTAAAATCCAGATATAAAAAAATCTTCCCTTGAAAAGTAAAGAGCTTCATTGCACATTTTTAAAATTTTTGAAATAATCTTATCCCAAAAAATCTTCTCTTGTTTAAGCCTGATAAATAAATCAGCTCTTATTTCATCAATAGTTTTACCCCGATAATTAGTGTTTACAAATTCAGCCAATCGGTTCAAATCTTGCTGAGTAATTTCAGGATATGCTTTTATATATTTGTTTTTTACAATGCCCTTATCGTTTACAATTACGGCTATAACAATATCGTCTTTAAACTTTATAAAATCAACCCTGTACAATGCTGTTTTTTCAGTTTCGGGTAAAAGAGCAAGTCCAAGATATTTTGTGAGCTGAGATAGGCTTTGAGTAGCCTCAAGGAAAAGAGAGTTCATGTCGTTTCTAAGCTTTTTAAGCCTTTTTGTCAGTTCTTCAATATATTTTATTATTTCTCCCGATTGGGAAGTTAATGCTTCTTCTAAGATATAGTTCACATAAAACCTATAGGCTTTATCTGTAGGTATTCTGCCTGCAGATGTATGCGGTTGATAAAGAAAACCCTCGTCTTCTAAATCTGCCATAATATTTCTTATTGTAGCAGAACATACATTAAATCCATATCTTTTCATAATGTATCTGGAGCCTACTGGTTCAGGCTTTTCAATATAGGATTCTACAACTGCTCTTAATACTTTTTTTGCTCTTTCATCCATTGTTATTTTTTCCATTTTAGCACTCCCTATTGTTAAGTGCTAACATTTAAAATTATCATGAAATAGCTCTTAAAGTCAATTATATCTGAATTTTAACCTAATTTGAGCGATTTTTTATAGAAGACCTTGTCAGCCTGTTGTTTCAAAGCATCCCCAATTCTTGACATTACGAGTGGTAGCCACGCTTTCGGCTTGCGACAGGCTCGCCGCCTTCCCGTCATTGCTTCGCTTCAGACTGCTCGCAATGACAGAAAAAATAAACGGGCAGGCTTGCAAGGACGAAAAAATAGATGGCAGGTTTGTAGTGACTGTGTCTATCAGTATTTTTAGTGAGGACATTTTATATAAGATAAAAGAGATAGACTGCAGAGAGAATTTGTATAAATTTATATAGATTCTCTGCAATTTTCTCAGGCTGTGAATACAGAAAAAGCTCTTCTTCTATAATTTCTATTCCGAGTTTTTTAGCGGTCAAAGCAACCTTCTCCCTCTGTCCTCTCTCATGGGGTCTAAAACTTCTTAATATGATTCCATCGTCAGAGAGAAAGTATTCTCCTGTATCCTTTTTTCTTAATATAATTTGAATCTGTTTTGATTCTTTTGAAGCAATAGGGACTTTAATGATACAAGTTCCTTCATCTGTTATTGAATATTTAATTATAGAACTGAAAAATTCATCCAAACTTTCTTTTATTTTTTGAACTTCCTCTGGTACTATGGGTTCAGTTACTGACAATAAAGTACCGAAGAGAAATTCTTTAATAAAATCTTCAGTTCTCTCAGCAATTGTTGCATCTCCAGGGTGCTCACCCCAAAGTATGCGACATGAACGAAATACAGGGCTGTAAATTATTTCTCCAGTAGCTGTTTTTTCATTTAACTGAACATCAAAGGGAAGTGAAAATACAGATTTATCTTTATTTGTTCTTCGCTTGTCTCTGTAAAAAGTTATACGAGCTATACCTACTTTAGGTAAAGAAATAGATTTTGTAATTTGATTCATTTGAAAATTATAACACAAATGAAAAAACTTTTTTAACGTTGGATAAAATGTGAATTTTGGGTTATATTATAAAAGTATGAAATTTCCGTCCATCTTTAAGATTTCATATATTTCCAGTTTTTTATATCTATTTGGCTTGCTTTTTTCGCTAACTGAACTGATTCTCCATTTTTACAACAAAAGTTTGTGTAAAACTGAGGGATGCAGAATTGTTGAGAGCTTTGTAAGAGGTGGGGATATCGTCCTTCTTTTGATAGGAATTTTGCTTTTTGGTGTTTTATTTTTTCTTTCTATAAAACAAAAATTTCCAAACATTCATTCAGTTTTATTAATAATTGCTTTAGCTACAGAGGGTTATCTTATAGGTTTTCAGAGTTTCATCATCAAAGAATTCTGTGTTTTTTGTTTGATAATTTTTGCAATTTTGTTTATTTCAGCTATTCTAAGACTTTTTCAAGGCAGGCGTGAACTCGCATTTGCATTTTTAAGTTTTATTTCTATTTTTTTTATTACTTACCTTGTAAATCCTCAGATAAATGAAATTCCATCAGCACAATATGTTCTTTTGTATTCCAAAGACTGTCCCCATTGTAAAGAAGTAATTCAATTCTGCACCCAGATGCAAATACCTGTTCACGCAATAGAGGTAAAGGAAGTAAGTGGTGTTTTAAAGTCTTTAAAAATTAATTCAGTTCCTGTGCTTTACTGCAGTCAAGGAAATGAAAAGAAATTTATAATAGGTGCTGACAGTATTAAGCAGTATCTTTTTGCAAATGCTGTAAAAATTCAACAAACAGAAGGAGTTTGTCCTATTTTTTCGCCCACAGAATGTAAATAATTTTTTAACTGCAAAGCATTTTTTACTGCAAAGCCCATAAAGTCATTGTCAAAATAAACAAAAGTTGGCATATTCCATTTTTTTATTTTATTCGCCCATTCAAACAATTCTTCTTCTGTGTACTCAGATACATAAAGTTTTTTAGAGCCATGTAGTCTTATATAGACAAAATCAGATGTTATTGCTTCATAATAAGGATATCTACCTGCTGAATCAGCAATGCAGAAGGCAATTTTTTCGCTTTTCAAAATATCAAAAAATTTATCATCAATAAAAGTTTTATTCCTCACTTCAATTGCATATTTGTATTTTTTATCAAGCATTGAAGTGAAGTCTTTTAAAAGTACTTCATCAAATTTTAAAGAAGGAGGAAGCTGGATAAGAATTACGCCAAGTTTATCTTTCAGTATGGAAACGCTTTCAATAAAACTGTCAAGAATGCTCTGCTCTATTTTAAGCTTTTTAAAGTGCGTAATCTGTCTTGACATCTTTACGGAGAAGAGAAAAGTTTCTGTAACTTCACTATACCATTTCTGAAATGTTGAGGGTCTTACTTTTCTATAAAAAATAACATTAACTTCTACTGTTGAGAAATGTTTACTGTAAAAAGAAAGCCATTCTGAATATGTTAAGTTCGCAGGATAAAAAATATTTTTCCAATGACCATACTGCCAACCTGAAGTTCCAACATAGACATTTAATGTTCTTTGTAAAGCTTGCTCCATAAATCTTCATAATAAAATAGCTTTTTAAATAACCATGTCCTATTGTTCAAATTCCATTCAACTGTGGATTTTAATCCAGATTCAAATTTAGTTGTAGGTGACCAGCCTAATTTATTTTTTATTTTTTCACTACATATTGCGAATCTTTTTTCATGTCCCGGTCTATCAGGGACGAATTTGATTAAGGATTCAGGTTTATCAAGTAATTTCAGTATTTTTTTTACAATATCAAGTATTTGAAATCTTTCACCACTTCCAACATTAAAAACTTCGCCAGGTTTTCCTTTTTCTAAGACTGCAAAAATAGCTCTTATGCAATCGCAAAGATATAGCCATTCACGAATAATGTCTCCTGTCCCATAAATAGGAATTGGTTCGTTTCTTAAAGCCTTTAAAACTGTCATTGGAATAAGTCTTTCAGGATTTTGCCAAGGTCCGTAAATGCTACAAAGCCTTAATGTTATTACAGGAAGTTGAAGGGCTCTCCAATAGACTTGTCCTAACATATCAGCAGAAGTTTTACTTACAGCATATGGAGAGCGAGGATTTAGCGGACAATCTTCATCTCTTTCTCCTTCTTTTATTTCTCCATACTCCTCATAAGAGGCTATATTAATAAATTTTTTTATCTCAAACTCCAGTGAAAGCTCCAGTAAATATATTGTGCCTATTATGTTTGTTTCCATAAACACACTTGGCTCTATTACAGACCTGTCTATGTTTGTTTCTGATGCAAAATGCAAGATAGCTTCAGGTCTCTTTTTTTCAAAAATTTTTCTCATTTCTTCTTTGTCAAGTATGTCAACATTGTAAAAATCTAATCTGTCATAAATAGGTTTAAGTCTATCAAGGTCTCCTGCGTAGGTGAGTTTATCAACAACAGTGACTTTCCAGCCTTTTCTTGCTGCTAATCTTACAAAATCACTTCCTATAAAGCCAGCTCCACCTGTTACAAGGACATTCATAATAAAGACCTCCTTGCGACTTTATGAATTATTATACCAAAAATAAAAAAGGATGTTTTAAAATATTTTTATAAAATATTCCATCAGGAGGTGGTTGCGATGCCGATTTATGAGTATGAGTGCATGAATTGTCATAAGATTCATGAGGTTATGCAGAAATTCAGTGATGAGCCATTAAAAAAGTGTCCAATATGTGGAGGTGAGTTGAAGAAACTCATTTCTCAATCATCTTTTATCCTTAAAGGTAGTGGTTGGTATGTCACTGATTATGCCCGTAAAAATCATTCAAATAATGGAAGCAATGGAAAAAAGTCTAATGAAAATTCAAATGTACAGCAAAAGGTAAATTCCTAAATGCTTAAACCCCATATTCATGTTCCATATAACAAGTTTTACGAATATGCTGAAATAATTCAGAGGGAAAAATTAAATCTTGAAATTTATTTTGACGCAAAAAGCCTTGACGAAATTACTGAAAATGATATTTTAAGGCTTAGGAAGGCTCTAAATTATGAGCCTTCTTTGTCTTTTCATGGTCCTTTCATGGATTTATCACCCGGTGCTGTTGATTCAAAAATAAGGAATGTTACTATTGAAAGATTTAATCAAGTGCTTGATATTGCAGAAAAGTTTAATCCAAAAACAATAGTATTCCATTCTGGTTACAACAAATGGAATTATGCTTTCAAAGTAAACATTTGGCTTGAAAATAGTTTAATAACATGGGAGAAAATTCTTCCAAGAGTTGAAAAATTAAAAATTAAGATTGCCATAGAGAATATTTTTGAAGAAGAACCAGAAAACTTAAAACTTCTCATGGAAAAAATATCTTCACCATATTTTGGAATTTGCTTTGACACAGGGCATTTTAACTTATTCTCCAAAACTGGTCTTCAATACTGGTTAGAGGAGCTTAAAAATTTTATAATTGAGTTCCATCTTCATGACAACAGTGGCAGTGCTGATGAACATCTTTCAATAGGAAGTGGTAGCTTTGACTTTAAAACATTGTTTAATCTTATAAGCAATGAAAATTATGTCTATACAATAGAAGCTCATAGCGCTGATGAGGTTTTTAAGAGTATAGAAAAGCTAAATCAATATGTTAAAGCACAAATTGAGTGATTTTTAACCGTCATTGCGAGCCACCCTTTTGCGAGCGAAAGCGTGGCAATTCTATAACGAGCTAAGGGAGATCACTTGGCTTGCTTCGCAAGCCTCGTGATGACGAAAGAGAAAGTAACTGCAAGCCCCAGAAGGAGGCGAAGCAGTCTCTAAAATTTAGTTTATTTTCTTGTTTAGCAAAATTTTTCTGCTCTTTTCGGTTAAGACTCCTTGTTTTTTTAATCTGCTTATGATCCTTATAGCTGTCTCTGTTGTTACTCCTGCCATTTCTGCAATTTCTCTTTTTGTAATTTTTAGGTCAATTAAAATTCCATCCTCTGTCTTTTTCCCGTATTTTTTTGCAAGTCTTACAAGTTGGGAAAGCACTCTTGTATAAGCATCATCGGATGCGATACTTTTCATGGCATCAATGCATGCCCTAAGTCTCATTGTAATGTGTTCAAGAAGTCTTTTTTCAAAATCTGGATATTTCCTTGCAATTGATAAAAATACTTCAGCAGGTATTTTGCCAACTATAGAGTTTTCAACGGCAACAGCAGTAGCTGGATATTGAATACCTTTTAGAGTTGCAAGGGCACCAAAAAGGTCAAATGGGTCTATTATCTCAAGAACTAATTCCTTTCCATCAGATGAGGCTTTAACAATGTTTACTCTTCCCTCAAAAAGAATATAAGAGTATTTTGATTCATCGCCTTCATGAAAGATAACTTGCTTTTTTTTGTATTTTTCAGTTTTTAATGCCCTTTCAAGTTCCTCAATATCTTCTTTGGCAAGAGTTTTAAATATTTCAACCTTCTCAAGCATGAGAAAATTTTATCAAATTTTATGATTTAAATCATAGTTTATTTAACCGTAAAAGTTTAAAATGAAATTATAAACAAAATGGAGGGAAGAGATGAGAAGAAAGATAATAAGAATCAATGAAGAAAAATGCACAGGATGCGGGCTTTGCGCAGAAGCCTGCCATGAAAAAGCTATTGAGATTGTTAATGGAAAGGCTCGTCTTGTCAGTGAAGAGTACTGCGATGGGCTTGGTGCGTGTTTGCCAGCTTGTCCAGAAGGTGCAATTGAGATAATTGAGGCGGATGTAAAGCCTTTCAACGAAGAGGCTGTTAAGGAAAGGCTCAAGAAGATGACACTGCCGTGCGGATGTCCTGGATCTCTTGAGAGAGTTATAAAAAGAGAGACATTTGATGTAGCAAAAACTCACACTTCTTCACAGCTTGGCAATTGGCCAATTCAGCTTAAGCTTGTAAATCCTTATGCCAAGTTTTTTAACAATGCAGAACTTCTCATTGCAGCAGACTGCACAGCCTTTACCTATGCCTCAATTCACGAAGATTTTATCAAAGGTAAAGTTACAATCATAGGATGTCCAAAGCTTGATGATACTGAATTTTATCTGGAAAAGCTTACTGAAATTTTTAAAGTAAACAACATAAAAGGTATCACTATTCTAAGAATGGAAGTCCCATGCTGTGGTGGTCTTACATATTTAGTTGAAAAAGCCCTTTCAGTTTCAGGGAAAGAAATACCTGTAAGCGAATACATAGTCACCGTAAATGGTGAAATAATAAAACAAAAGGAGGTTTGCTATGTTTTGTAGACAGTGTGAACAAACATCAAATCAAAAAGCATGCACAAAATTAGGTGTATGCGGAAAGCAGGAAGATGTCGCTTATCTTCAAGACATTCTTACATGGTCTTTAATTGGACTTGCTCCATATGCAAAAAAAGCTTTACAGGAAGGCAAAGTTGACAGAAGTGTAAACAGATTTACAGTTGAAGCATTATTTTCAACTCTTACAAATGTTAATTTTGATGGTGAAGCTATTAAGCAGTTTATCAATAAGGCATACGAAATTAAAGAGCAGCTTAAAAAAGATTTTCCAGCTGAAGGCAACGAGGCATCAGATTTTAAGCCTGCCCAATCAAATGCTGAGCTTATTACACAGGGAGAGGAGATTGACAAAAAGCTTTTCCACAGCAGTGAAAATCCTGATATTCAATCATTGAAAGAGATAGTTCTTTATGCTCTTCGTGGTATTGCTGCCTATGCTGACCATGCTTCAATCTTAGGCAAAGAAGATGAAAAAATCTATGCATTCATCTATGAAGCTTTGGATGCTTATACAAGAAATGGTGATTTACAATTCTGGCTAAACATGGTAATGAAAGCAGGTGAGACAAACTTAAGAACAATGGAAATACTTGATGAAGCTCACACAAGCACTTATGGACATCCTGTTCCAACTGAGGTTCCTCTTGGACACAAAAAGGGAAAGGCAATTGTTGTCTCTGGGCATGACTTAAGAGATCTTGAACTACTACTTAAGCAGACTGAGGGCAAAGGAATTTACATTTACACACATGGTGAAATGCTTCCATGTCACGGTTATCCTGAACTAAAAAAATACAAGCACTTTTATGGTCATTACGGTACCGCATGGCAGAATCAGCAAAAGGAGTTTTCTCAATTTCCGGGTGCAATTCTCATGACAACAAACTGTATTATTAAACCTCAAGAGGCTTATAAGGACAGAATCTTTACAACAGGAGTTGTTGGTTGGCCCGGAGTTGTTCACATTAAGGATAAAGATTTTACACCTGTAATTGAAAAGGCTCTGCAGTTGCCTGGCTTTCAAGAGGATTATGAAGGCAAAAAAGTAATGGTTGGATTTGCAAGGAATGCAGTTCTTAGTGTTGCTGACAAAGTGATAGAACTTGTAAAAACAGGGAAAATAAAGCACTTTTTCCTTGTTGGTGGATGTGATGGTGCTCGTCCCGGAAGAAGCTATTACACCGAGTTTGTTGAAAAGGCACCTAAGGACACAGTAATTCTTACACTTGCATGCGGTAAGTTCAGATTCTTTGACAAAGATTTAGGCACAATAGAGGGGATTCCAAGACTACTCGATGTTGGTCAGTGCAATGATGCTTATTCTGCAATACAGATAGCCCTTGCTCTTTCAAAGGCTTTTGGAGTAAGTGTAAATGAGCTTCCACTTTCACTTGTGCTTTCATGGTTTGAGCAAAAGGCAGTTGCCATACTCACAACACTTCTTTATCTTGGAATTAAAAACATCCGTCTTGGACCAACTCTTCCAGCTTTTGTAAGTCCGAATGTATTGAAAGTTCTTGTTGAAAACTTCAACATCATGCCAATAAAAACTGCTGATGAGGATTTAAAGGCAATATTAGGGTAGCATTGTCTTATTACAAAATGCGAGCCACTCTTTGGGTGGTTCGCATTTTTTCAATTTTTTTATTTTCAATCTAAATTGAGCGATTTTTTATAAAAAATCCTTGTTAACCTGTCATTGCAAGGCATTTAATAGGCGTTGCAATCTCTCCTTGAAGGGCATAAAAAAGCGAGATTGCTTCGGGCACTGCGTGCCCTTATAATGACAGAAAGGAAGTCCTCGCAATAACAGAAAAGGAAGTTCTCTCAATGACGATGGGCTCGCAGTTACGAATTTCTATGTCAATTTTACACACAATTAATTTTACACTACCCCTACCATTTAAAAAATTTGCATTTTTTAATTTTATTAGTGTATAATGGTGTGTCCATGCATTTATTTAAGGCTCAAATAAAGAGCATCATTGAATCTTTGTTGTTCGTCTCAGAAAAACCAATTTCAATAAAAATTCTACAATCTCTGTTGAACATATCAGAGGATGATATCAAAGAGATTATCCATGAGCTTATAAAAGAGTATGAAAAAAGAAATGGAGGAATACTAATTATAAAAATTGAAGATTCTTATCAAATGGTTACAAATCCTGAATATGGAGAGTGGATAAAAATTTTTAAAAAGTTAAACAACACAAATAAACTATCTGAACAAGCCCTTGAAACACTTGCGATAATAGCTTACAAACAGCCAATCACAAAAGCAGAAATTGAAAAAATAAGAGGTGTTAATTCAGATTATGCGATAAAAACTCTTTTAGAAAAAAAGCTAATCAAAATAGTTGGAAAAAAGGAAGTTCCTGGTAGACCTTTTATGTATGGGACTACGAAAGAATTTTTAAAGTTATTTGGTATATCAAGCTTAAAGGAATTACCGGATTTAAGTCAGTTTGAAAATATTAATGTTGCATAAAGGAGGTGCTTTATGAAAAAAATACAATTTTTAGTTTTCGTATTAATGCTCATTCCCTGTATTGTTTTTGCTGAAACTTATAAAGTAAAAAAGGGAGACAGCATTTACACAATTGCTAAAAAATATAATGTTTCAGTTAATGAAATAAAGAAGGCAAATAATTTAAAAAGCAATAAATTGCAAATCGGGATGAAATTGGAAATACCTAAAAGAAATTCAGCTCGGGTAAAAACTAAGACAATTAAAAACAATACAGAGCAAGTATATCACACAGTAAAAAAAGGTGAAAATCTTTACAGAATTGCAAAAAAATACAATGTATCAGTTGAGGAAATAAAAAGATTGAATAATCTCAATAGCAATAACTTAAAAGTAGGGCAAAAATTAGTTGTAAAAGCAACACAAAAACCAAATTCCCAACAGGAGAATTCCACTGCAAGGGAAAATGAAAATGTTCCTCTTATCAAAACTGCCAAAGTAGATATAGAAAATAAAATTGAGGAAATAGAAGAAATAAAAACTTCTGAAGATTTATCTCAGATGAGCATTACTGAAAGATTGTTGTTATTTGCTAAAAAGATGCTTCATCTACCTTATAAATTCGGTGGAAACAACTATACAGGACTTGACTGCTCTTTTTTTGTCAAAAAAGTTTATTCAATGGTAGGTATTGATCTGCCAAGAACTGCCAGAGAACAGTTTACTGTTGGAATTCCTGTTTCAAAGGAAGAGCTAAAACCAGGAGACCTTGTATTTTTCAAAACCTATGCAAAATTTCCATCCCATGTAGGTATTTATCTTGGCGATAATCTTTTTATACACGCATCCACAAGAGGTAAGAAAGTTACAATTGACAGCCTTGAAGCTCCTTATTACTTTCAAAGATATATAGGAGCAAAGAGAATTGTAGATATAGGCAAAGAAGAGCTTCAAAAGGCTATTGAACAGGCTGAGAATTAATTTTTATACATAATTTTTCCCATGTCACGAACATCATAACCGCCAA
>FWWM01002094.1_pt1 | contig 51603 bp, 55 predicted proteins | sample 2228351 | NCBI WGS metagenome assembly FWWM01 (sample SAMEA103939774, study PRJEB20133) | metagenome | reverse complement strand
CCCCGAGGCTTATGTCTACAGCGGTAAGGACTTTGTAAGGCTTGCCAAGGAATACGGTAGAACGGGAGGGGCAGGTAAGATAGCTTGGATAATAAAGAGGATTGTGGAAGAAAGGGGAAGGAAAAACGTCCTCATACTTGACGGTGGAGACACGTGGGTTACAAGCGCCATAGCCCTGCTTACCGAGGGTGATGTGGTCATAGACTGGATGAACTATGTGGGCTACGATGCCATGGTCTTCCACTGGGAGTTTACCCTCGGTAAGGATAAGGTCTTTGAGAAGATAAAAAAGCTCAAGGCTGAAGCCATATCCTACAACATAGTGGACGAGTTTGAAGAGCCTGTTTTAAAGCCTTACACCATAAGGGAAGTAGGAGGAGTAAAGGTAGGCATCATAGGTAGCTCCTTCCCCTACATACCTCAGGCTCATCCCAGAAGCTTCAGCGAAGGTCTCTCCTTCGGTGTGAGGGTGAGCGACCTGAGAAAGTATGTGGCGGAGCTCAGAGAAAAGCACAAAGTAGACCTGGTGGTTCTTCTCTCTCACGACGGGCTTCCTCTGGACATAGCCTTGGCAAGGGATGTGAAGGGGATAGACGTAATACTTACAGGACACACCCACGACATGACACCGAGGGCGGTCAAGGTAGGAGATACGCTCATAATCTGCTCCGGCTCTCTTGGAAAGGTGGTTGCCCGTCTTGACCTTGATGTAAAAGGTGGAAAGATAAGGGACTTTAGCCTAAGGCTCATACCCGTACTTTCGGATGTGATACCCTCGGACAAAGGAGCGGAGGAGATAATAGCCAAGCATTACAAACCCCACGAGAAGAAGCTTTCCGAGGTCATAGGAGTGGCGGATACCATGCTGTACAAGAGGGATACCGCCTTTTCCACTATGGACAGGCTCATAGGCATGGCTATAATGGACCACTACCGCGGCATAGACCTGGTGCAATCTCCCGGCTTTAGGTGGGGAGATACCATCTTACCCGGAGACCCCATAACGGTGGAGAGGGTTATAAACTTTATGGGTCTTACCTATCCTAACGTCTACATAACCAAGAGAAAGGGAGAACAGCTAAAGGTAATATGGGAAGACATAGCGGACAACGTCTTTAATCCCAACCCATACTACCAACAGGGTGGAGACTTCCCGCGCATAATAGGAGCGGACATAGTCTTTGAGGCTACTGCACCCATGGGTAAAAGGCTAAAGAGTGTAAAGATTAAGGGTAGGGAGCTTGACCTCAACAAGGAGTATCTGGTGGCGGTCTACGGTGCACCTCCCCCTCCGGCGGAAGTGATAGTCCAAGATGCCAAACCCCTACCCGTTTATGACATAGTCATCAACTACATCAAAAAGGTCAAGAACGTCTACGTGGACCCTAAACCCAACGTAAGCTTTGTGGATAGGAAATACTATGCTCCGGAAGAGGTTTACGGAAAGATAACGCGGAGGTAAGATATGTTAAAAGTTCTTGCCCTCTTCTTCCTCCTTTTTTCCCTTTCCTTTTCCATGGACCCGGTGAAGGTTTTCTTCCCCACCTATACCCTCAAGGAAAGGGATTTTAAAAAGGTGGTGGAAGCCATAAAGGTCTCTTTGGAGAAGGAAGGTATTAAAGTCATAAGGGTCCTTACCCTCTCGGAAGCCCTAAAAAACAGGGGCGTAGACTTTCCCGATTACTACATAGTGTTTGGCTGTGAAACACCTAACATGGGTAAAATCCTGCTTAAAGCTCCGGCCCTTAGCAACTTACTACCCTGCAGTATGGCTGTTTACAGGGACAAGGACGGTTCCGTAAAGGTAGCCACGGTAAACGGTATCCCCTTCTTAGCTAAGTACGCACATAGGCTTACCCCACAGGAGCGTCAGGAGATAATAAACACCTACAGAAGCATGAGGAAGGTTCTAAATTCCCTTAGTGTCAAGCCGGTAAAACCCATGAGAGTGCCACCGCCCCAAGAGGATTTTGCTTACGAAGAGGTCATAAAGGGTGCGGATTATGAGGAGTTTAGGACGCTCTTTGAGTCCTCCCTGAACGGAGTGAACATGAACGTCTTAGGCGCGATGAAAGTAAGCAATGATCCACCCTTTGACATCTTCTTGGCGTGTAATCTTTCCTATGGTGAGAAAATCCTTAGAGACTTTCCCCAGTTTGGCACCTTGGCTCCGTGCAGGGTTTACACCTATAAGACTGCGGAAGGGGTGAAAGTAGGCTACATCAACATACCCTTCCTTCTTAAAACGTACCAGAAACATCTCGGTCCCGAGGCCAAGGAGATATTCAAAAAGGCGGACGAAGATATAAAGAGTGCCATAAAGGAAGCGGGAGGCTTGTAAGGAATGCTCAGGCGAGCGATAAGCTTTTTCCTAATTACCTACGCCCTCCTCTTTGCCTATGCCTCTTACAGCTTCTCCCGCTCGCCTTCTAACGTAGAGGGGACTTTGAAAGAGATAAGCCCCGGGCTTTACGGAGTCTTTGGATTTAGGGAGCAACCCAGCAGACAAAACAAGGGCTTTACCTCCAACGCCTACTTTGTAATCACTAAAGAGGGTGTTTTAGTCTTTGACACATTGGGTAACTACAACTTAGGGAGGGAGCTCATACAAACCATAAAGAAAAGGACTAAACAACCCATTAGGTACGTGATAGTGTCTCATTACCACAGCGACCACTTTTACGGCAGTAAGGCTTTCAAGGAAATAGGAGCGGTGATAATAGGGCACAAAAACGCTTATGAGCTTCTCTCCCATCCCGGAGCTCAGGAGTTTTTAGAAAACAGAAAAAGACAGCTGGGGGAAGATGTTTTAAAGGGAACGGAGTTGGTAGGACCTGACATTGCTGTAGATTCTGACATAGAAATACGCATGGAAGGGGAGGTCTTTAAGGTTCTCCACTGGTGCAAGGCTCACAGTCCGGAGGACCTTATGGTCTACATACCTTCTAAGAGAGTGCTTCTGGCGGGGGACCTAGTGTTTGTGGGAAGGGTGCCCTTCTTAGGTTCAGGGAGCACCAGAGAGCTCTTGGAATGTCTGGATAGAGTGTTATCCCTTCCTATAGACATACTCCTGCCCGGACACGGAGACCCTCTTATAGGTGAAGAGAGGATAAAGAGGGAGGTTGGAAACATGAGAAGGTATGTACAGGACCTGAGAAATACGGTAAAGCGATTGTTTGACGAAGGATACTCTCAGGAAGAGGTGGTAAAGCTCATAAACGACGAGATGCTTAAAATAAACCCCGATTACATAAACCTGAGGGTCTTTAGTCAAGCCACCCCCAGAAATGCCTTTTACGTCTACATGGAAATAGAGAAGGAAGTTTTGGAGGGAAGGTGAAAACTTATGATGGATTGTAGCCCATTATGGGTTATTCTTTATTCTTATGCTGGAACAGTCTGTAGATTACAAGCGTATACAGTTTGAGTTTGCCAAAAGATCCTTTGAGGAGTTTATATCTACCAGGAGCCACTTCCTTCCATACCTTGAACCCCAGAGGACGCCCGTGCTGTTTATGGATGCGGAGGGTATAAGGAGCAGGTTTGTGTCCATAAAATACCACATGCCCTTCGTAAAGGTCTACTATGCGGTAAAAGCCAACGACCACATAGACATAATAAGGGTACTGGCGGAGCTTGGTTCTGGGTTTGAGGTTGCGTCTCCTTCCGAGCTCAGCAAAGTTCTTTCCCTCGGAGTAAAACCGGAGATGATAATCTCTAGCAATCCAATAAAGCCTCTGGAGTTCATAGATTACGCCTACAGGAGCGGTGTAGACAGGATGGTGGTGGATTCTTTTACCGAGGTGGATAAACTCTGCAAAGTATCAAGGCGTTTCAGAGTCTATGTAAGGATTGTAGTCCCCAACGAGGGTAGCGACTGGCCCCTTTCCAAAAAGTTTGGAGTGGATGTGGACACCGCCCTGGAAATCCTCAAGTATGCTGAGAGCAAGGGTCTTATACCTTACGGCATAACCTTCCATGTGGGTTCTCAGTGCAACAATTACCGAAACTGGTTCATAGCTTTCAGGAAGGCGAGGGAGCTCTGGGACAAGGCTACTAACAGTGGGCTTAGACTTCAGATGCTGAACATGGGAGGCGGTATACCAGTCAGGTATGCTTACGAAGCCCTGAGGATAGAGGACATAGGCTACTACATAAGAGGACTTCTTCAAAAATACTTTCCCATACCCCCCCATGAGCTTCAGATAGAGCCGGGTAGAGGTATGGTGGGAGACCAAGGTATAATGGTTGTAAGGGTCATAGGCAAGGCTAAGAGAGGGGATGAAAACTGGCTTTACATAGACACGGGCGTTTTCAACGGTCTTGCGGAAGCCCTGGGCGGTATCAGGTATGCCTTCTACACTAAAAGGGAAGGTGAGCTCAAAGAGTGGACCATAGGCGGTATATCCTGCGACAGCATGGATGTGGTAGCCAAAAGGGTGGCACTGCCAGAGCCGGAGGTAGGGGATTACTTATACATCCTGTCCGCAGGGGCTTATACCACCGTCTACGGAGCGCACTTTAACGGCTTTCCTCCACCCGATGTTGTAATTCTATAAACTCTACCTTTAACTTTCCCCTCTCCTTCTCGCTGTCGCTTACCAGAACCACTCCCCTTAAGAACTCCCTCTCTATGTTAAACTCGTCCAGAAGCTGTTTAACGCTTGCGTAGGGCAGTTGCACCATAACTACGGTGTTTATCTCTACGAGCCTTATAAACTTTGTAGTCTCCGAGGTTGGGAGAAAGTCCCTAAAGCCTAAATAGACTATATCTGGGTTTATAAGCAGGGCATCGCGTAAACCTTCATCAAAGTTGTCCACGTCCATACCCACCTCTCTCTGTATCACGAGGGACTTTCCGTGCTTGAGCAGGAAGCTCAGCGGACTCTCCAGCACAAACACAATCTTTGAGTAATTGGAACATATCTCCTGAAGCAGGGAGTAGGCAAAGCTTGCAGTCTTTACCGTGTTCTTACCCAGTATGGGAATTATACCTGCATGGCTTTTAATCATCAACTCTTCAATCCTCGCTACGGGTGATGTGCCATCGCATAAATCCCGTAGGTTGGGTACATCGTAAGGCGTCTTGACTATATGGACCACATAACTTCCCCTCTGGGTTATGTAGGCTACCCTGAACCTGCCCACCCCGTGCAGTCCGAAGGAGAAAGAACCTTCCCTTCCCAGAGGACCAAGAGCATGGGGCGTGTGGCTCTTAAATGCCACGAGGGTATCCCTTACGTCTTCGGGAGTAAACACCGTGTCCAAAATCCTTACCAACACGCCCTCTCGCTTTTCCACGGGAGCGGATTTTGGCGCCATGTATATCTCCACTATGTCGTCCCTCTTACTCATATAGTTAATAATGTGCGGCATGTAATTCATGTTGTCCCCCCTTGACCATTCTCATAAGACAAACCAACGCTAAGACTATATTTTAACATGTAGGAGGTTAGGATGGCGGTCAAAGACATTATGGACGCTCTCGGGGATAAGAGTATAGACGGGCTGAGGTTGTCCGAGCTTGTCAAAGATATAAAGCTCATAGGTGGCGTGCTTGAGGTTGTGTATAGACTGCCGAGGAAAGGCTTGGAAAGGGATATTCACGACCTAACCATGCAGGCTCTTTCATCCGTATCTGACGTCAAGGATGTGAAAATAAGGTTTGTAGAGGAAGCTCCTCCTCCGTCCACACAGTCCGTGTTTACCAAGAGAAAGGTGCCGGGAGTGAAGCATCTGATAGTGGTAGGAAGTGGAAAGGGTGGTGTGGGCAAGTCTACCGTGTCCGCCAACCTGGCGTTGGCTCTTTCCAAGCTCGGATACAGGGTGGGTCTTTTGGATGCGGACATATACGGACCCAGCATACCCACCATACTGGGCATAAAGGGTCAGAGGGTGAGTGTGGACGAGGACAACAGGCTCATACCTTTGGAAAAATACAATTTAAAGACCCTATCCATAGGCTTCTTGCTTCCCTCAGAAGATACACCCATCATATGGCGCGGTCCCATGCTCATGAAGGCTCTGACCCAGTTCCTCTTTGATGTAAACTGGGGAGAGTTGGACTTTCTGGTTCTGGACCTACCGCCCGGCACGGGAGACGTGCAGCTTACCTTAGCCCAGAACGTGGAGATGGATGGGGCTATCATAGTCACCACTCCTCAGGATGTGGCGCTGGCGGATGTCAAGAAGGCAACAGCCATGTTCAGGGAGGTCCAGATACCCATCCTGGGCGTGGTGGAGAACATGTCTTACTTTGTGTGTCCGGACAGCGGTAAAAAATACCACATCTTCGGAAAGGGAAGGGTCTTGGAGTTCGCCACCAACTACGGCATAAAGGTCTTGGGTTCCATACCCATAGACCCAGAGCTCGCAGAATCGTCGGACAAGGGGGTCCCCATAGTAGAATCTCACCCCGAGTCCGAGACCGCTAAGGCTTTCTTGAGCATAGCCAAGCTGATATCCGATGAAACCTTAAGGAGGTAAGACATGTTTATAAAAAAAGTAGGACAGAGAGTTGTTTATCTGGACCACATAGCCACAACGCCCGTGGCTCAGGAAGTCTTGGAAGCCATGCTTCCCTATTTTAGGGAGCACTTCGGAAACCCCACTTCTTTACACAGCTTTGGGCAGGTAGCCAAGAAGGCTATAAACTCCGCGAGAGAAAAACTATCACAGCTCATAAACGCCAACACGCCCGAGGAGATTATCTTTACCTCCGGTGGCATAGAAGCCAACAACTTAGCCATAAAGGGCGTAGCGGAAGCCTACGAGAAGAAGGGTAGGCACATAGTAAGCACCGAGATAGAGCATCATTCGGTGCTCCACCCCCTCAAGAGCCTTGAGAGGAAGGGCTGGGAGGTCACATACCTAAAGCCCGACAAGCACGGTCTTATACACCCCGACCAACTTGCTGAAGCCATAAGACCGGATACGGTCCTTGTAAGCATAGGACACTCCAACAGGGAGATAGGGACTATCCAAAACATAAAGGAGCTGGTAAGAGTAGCCAAAGAGAAAAACCCAAAAGTTATATTCCACACGGACGCATGCCCTACGCTGGGACACTACCCCGTGGACGTGAAGGACTGGGGAGTGGACGCCGCTTCCTTTACCGCCCACCTCATGTATGGACCCAAGGGGGTAGGTGCCCTCTGGACGCGCAAGGGTGTGAAGATAAGACCTCTTATAGAAGGTGGGACGCAGGAAAGGGGTGTGAGGGCAGGCACCGAGAACGTGCCGGGTATAGTGGGCTTCGGTGCTGCGTGCGAGCTTGCTATGAAGGAGCTACAAGATAGGATGACCAGGCTCTCGGGCTACAGGGACAGGCTTAGAAAAGCCCTTGAGGAAAAGCTGGACTACATAGAGTTCACCGGACATCCTACCCAAAGGCTTCCGCACCACCTTTCGCTCATAGTGCATCTTGTAGAGGGAGAAGCCATGCTCCTAAGACTGGACCTGATGGGTATAGAGACCGCCTCCGGTTCCGCCTGCGTCTCTTTGGCTTTAAAACAATCCCATGTGCTCTTTGCGGTGGGCATACCCAAGGAAGTAGCCAACGGCTCTTTGGTGTTCAGCTTCGGGAGGGATAACACGGACGAGGACGTAGACTACGTGATAGAAGAGTTTCCAAAGACCATAAGACTGCTAAGGGAGATATCTCCCTTCACTCCGGAAAACTGGGAAAACTACGTAAAGGGTAGGTCATAGTCTCGGGGCTTTCGCCCCGCTTAAAGCAAAGCCTTCAGGGACTTTGAAACAATCATCCTACCATCCTCCACATCTAAGACAAGCTCTTTTACGAAGGGAACATAAAGCCTTCCCTTGTCTATCTCCAAGAGTGCGTAAGGTTTGAGCTCTTGAATGCCAGTTATCTTTCCCAGCCTTGTGCCATCTTCCGAATAGACCTCCAACCCTTCCAGCTCAAAAAGGTAATACTCATCCTTTTCCTTCTTGGGAAGCTCATCCTTTGGAAGGAACACCTTTGCGGAGGACAGGCTTCGCGCCTTTTCCACGCTATCACATCCCGATAGCTTTACCAGCAGGAGCTCTCCGTGGCTTTTAATCCCCTCCACATCAAAGGGAACAAAACCTCCGCCTTTCCTCTTTAAGAATACTCTTTTTATCCTTTTCCAATGTCTCTTTTCTAAGTATGGCTCCAGCTTCAGCCACCCCTTCAGACCGTAAGTGTCTACAAACTTCCCTACCACCACCATTTGAGCTTCGTCATAATTAACATTATCTTCCTGCATAGTATTAAATTCTATAACTTAAAAGGAGGTCAATTATGGAAAACAGGATGCCCACTTGGGAAGAAGTTGAAGCGGTCTTAGACGAGATAAGGCCCGCCTTGAGGTTTGACGGCGGAGATGTGGAGCTCGTAGATATACAAGAGGACGGGACCATACTCGTTAGGATGGTCGGAGCCTGCTCCGGCTGTGGTATGTCCGTCTTGACCTTGAAGGCGGGCATAGAGAGAGCCCTTAAAAACAGGTTCCCTCAGATAAGGGAGGTGAAGGACGTCAACATGGACGTCCCCATGAGCTTCGGCTTTTAATAGCCGTGATGGTGGTGTTTCATCATACCCGTGCCTTTCTTGACGGGCGCGCTGAGCTTTATCTCACCCGACTTTTCAAACTTTAAGGTTATATCCACCTTATCGCCCTCTTTGAGGGGCTTTTCTAAGTTGATGAGCATGATGTGATAACCACCGGGCTTTAGCTCCACCGACTTGCCCGCGGGCACTTCAATGGCTTTGACCCTTCTCATCTTGCCTTCAACGGTTTCATGGATTTCGGTTATCTTGGATGCGTTGTTGGAAGCGTCTACGAGCCTGTCCGCTTCATCTCCCTTGTTCTCAATCACCATGTAGGCTGCGGACATCTTGGAAGTGGGTGGCACCTCCCTTACCCAAGCGTCTTTTACCTCAATCTTGGGTCCTGCAAGGACCACCGAGCTAAGCATTACACCTGCGAGCACCCTTTTCATGGCATACCTCCTTTGGGTTAATATGAAGATAATTTTAATATAGATTTGTGAAAAGAGGATGAAAAACCGGTCCGGCGGGAGTCGAACCCGCAACCTTGGGATCCGTAGTCCCACGCTCTGTCCAGTTGAGCTACGGACCGTCTTTTAAGTATAATTATATCCCAAGGAGGTAAAGGATGGACTTAAAGAAGATCCCCCCGGGTAAAAACCCACCGGAAGACATATACGTGGTTGTAGAGATACCCCAAGACAGCTCCATAAAGTATGAGCTTGACAAGGAAAGCGGTGCGGTCTTTGTGGATAGGTTTCTCTTTACCGCCATGCACTACCCTTTTAACTATGGCTTCATACCCCAGACGCTGGCTGATGACGGAGACCCCGTGGACGTTCTGGTAATCTCGCGCTACCCAGTATCCCCCGGAAGCATCATAAGGTGCAGACCCATAGGAGCCTTAGAGATGAGGGACGAAGAGGGCTTAGACACCAAGCTTATAGCGGTCCCCCACTCAAAGGTAGACCCCACCTATGAGGGTGTGAAGTCCGTGGATGACCTTCCAAAGATACTACTTGACAGGATAAGGCACTTCTTTGAACACTACAAGGAGCTTGAGCCGGGCAAGTGGGTGAAGGTGGAAGGCTTTAAGGGTGTGGATTTTGCCCTGGAGGAGATAAACAAGGGCATAAAGAACTACGCTGATGCAAAGTGAGATATTAGAAAGGGCAAGGCGTGTCTTTGATACGGAGATAGAGGAGCTAAGACGCCTCAGAGACAGCTTGGACGAAGGCTTTGAAAGGGCTGTAGAGCTTATACTTAAGTGCGAGGGCAAAGTTATAACCACCGGGGTGGGAAAGTCCGGGCACATAGCACGCAAAATAGCCTCCACCTTTGCCAGCACGGGAACACCTTCCTTTTTCCTGCATCCCGCGGAAGCCCTTCACGGTGACTTGGGTATGGTAGACTCAAAGGATGTGGTCTTAGCCATATCCAACAGTGGACAGTCCAGAGAGGTTCTTGAGATAATCCCATACATAAAGTTTTTGGGAGTGCCCCTTATCTCCATGACCAACAACCCCCAATCGGAGCTCGCCAAGCGCTCTGACGTGCACCTGTGTTTATGCGTAAGCAAGGAAGCTTGCCCTTTGGAGCTTGCGCCCACTAGCTCTACCACATCCGCCTTAGTTCTGGGAGACGCCTTAGCCATGGTAGTGTTAGAGCTAAGAGGCTTTACTCAAGAGGACTTTGCCCTCAGACACCCGGCGGGAGCTTTGGGAAGGAGGCTCAGAAGGGTCTCGGACATATACCACACGGGAGAAGAAATACCTTTAGTTAGAGAGGATGAGCCCATGACTCAGGTTATCATTGAGATGACGGGCAAGGGCTTTGGCGCCGCCATAGTGGTGGATGAAAAAGGAAAGCTCAAGGGCATAATAACCGACGGAGACCTAAGAAGGTTTATAAACAGGGGAGGAGATGTCAACAGAAGCACCGCCAAGGACGTGATGACCCAAAAGCCTAAGAGGGCTTTTCCGGAAGAGCTGGCGGTAGAAGCTCTGAGGAGGATGGAGGACCACAAGATAACCGTCCTGCCGGTGGTTGACAGGGAGGATAGGGTGGTGGGCATAATCCACATGCACGACATACTCAGGGCTGGTATATTATGAGGAGCATAAGCATCCTTGGTTCTACGGGCTCTGTAGGTTCTCAAGCCTTGGATGTTATAAGGGCTTACAGGGAAGAGTTTTATGTGGTGGGGCTTGCCTCCAAGAGGGCATCACAGGCTTTACTTGAACAGACTCTTGAGTTCAAGCCTAAGTATGTGCTGACCTTGGAAGAGCCTACCAAGGACTGGCTGTCCGCCCTACCCGTGGGAACCCAGCATCTAACCGTAGAGGAAGGACTAAAACAGGTTATAGAGGAATCTCACTACATACTGAACGCAGTCTCGGGAGTGGATGGACTCTTACCCACTTACGAGGCCTTAACGAGTAAAGATAAAATCCTGCTTGCCTCAAACAAGGAGTCCATAGTCTGCCTTCCACAGCTTGTTAAGGAAAACAGGGAGAGGATAGTGCCAGTTGACAGCGAGCACAATGCCCTCTTTGAGCTCCTGCACATGGTGGATTTAAGAAAGGGAGAGGTAAGGCGTGTATACTTGACCGCATCGGGAGGTCCATTCAGGACAAAGAGTTTGGAAGAGCTGGAAAGAGTTAGCGTGAAAGATGCCCTCAACCACCCCACCTGGAGAATGGGCTCAAAGATAACGGTAGATTCCGCCACTCTGATGAACAAGGGGATTGAAATACTGGAAGCCTTGGCTCTCTTTGACATAGACTTGGATACGCTGGATGTGGTCATACATCCCCAAAGCGTGGTTCACGGCATAGTGGAACTGGTAGACGGCTCTTACCTCTTTAACGTGTCCCAGCCGGACATGAGGATACCCATACTCCATGCCCTATTCTACCCGGAAAGGAAACCCTTTCCCTTTGAGACCAAGAGCCTGTTGGAGCTGTCCCCCATTTCCTTTGAAAAGGTTGACAACAGCAAGTTCCCCGCCATATCGTTGTGCAAGTGGACTGCCCAGATGGGGGGTGTATATGTGCCCGTGCTTCTGGGTGCAGACGAAACTGCGGTGGAGCTTTTCCTACAAGGCAAGATAAAGTTTACGCAGATTTACAAGGTTGTGGAAGAGGTGTTAAGCAGTGTGAACCTAAGGGACCCAAGCAACATACAGGAGATAATACAAGCCATAGAGTGGGGGAGGGAAAGGGCGCTGGAGGTGGGACGGAGGCTGACTTCATGAGAGGTGTCTTGCTCGCCATCATCTTCTTCTTCGCCTCCTTCTCCGTGTTCCACTTTACATCCTCTCCGTCCTCCTCACCCTTGGCTTTGGAAAGGCTCAGCCCCGAGGGCTTTAAGGTAGGCATCGGAAAGAGCGGAGGGCGGATGAGCTTTATACTCAGCGGCGACCCCAAGACCTTAAACCCCGTGGTAGCTCAGGAGACTACGTCTACCGCGGTGATAGGAGACCTCTTTTCGGGGCTTACCAAGATGGACCTAAAGGAGATGAGGGTGGTGCCAGACCTTGCCAAGAGTTGGGAGGAGCTGGATGAAGGCAGGCGTTATATCTTCAGGTTGAGGGATGGCTTGAGGTGGTCTGACGGCACACCCCTCACCGCGGACGATGTGGTCTTCACTTACCGAGATGTTTACTTAAACAAGGACATACCCAACTCCATAGCGGATATGCTCAGGGGAATCTTGAGGACCGAGCAAGATGTGAAGAACTTCGTCAGGAAAATAGATTCAAAAACGGTGGAGTTCAGACTACCCTCACCCTTTGCACCCTTCTTGCAGACACTCTCCGCCCCCATACTTCCCAGACACAAGCTGGAGAAGTTTGTAAAGGATGGGAGCTTTATGACCGCTTGGAACGTAAACACGGACCCCAAAGAAATCGTAGGCTCCGGTCCTTACGTGATAAAGAGATACATAAAAGGTCAGATGGTGGAATACTCTGCCAACCCCTACTACTACGAACACGACGCCGAGGGAAACAGGCTACCATACATAAAGGAAAAGATAGGTTATATAGTCCAAGACCCTGACACCGCCCTCATAAAGTTCTCCGACCGCACCGTTGATTTCATGAGCGTTAGAGCTCAGGACGTGCTGTTTATCTCCAAGCTCAAGGACGTGAAGCTCATAGACATGGGACCTGCTCCCTCAACCACCTTCTTGGTGTTCAACCAAAACCCTAACGCCAAGATACCCAGGCATAAACTAAAATGGTTTCAAAACAGGGATTTCAGGAGAGCCATTTCTCACGCCATAGACAGGGAGGGCATATGCTATCTTGTCTATAACGGCTTGGCACAGCCCCTTTACTCTCCCGTCACGCCCGCCAACAGACCTTACTACGAAGATGGACTTTACCCGGTTTATGAATACGACCTGAAAAAGGCTAAGCAAATACTCATGTCCGCTGGCTTTAGGTATGATGCCAAAGGGATGCTTGTAGATGCGAATGGCAATCCGGTGGAGATAGTTCTTCTGACCAATGCGGGCAACAAGGAGAGGGAAACCATAGGAAACATGATAAAGGAAGACCTGGAGAAGCTGGGTATAAGTGTGATATTCAGACCCATAGACTTTAACACCCTTGTTTCTAAGCTCACCGCACCGCCTTACGACTGGGAGGCGGTCATAATAGGGCTTACCGGCTCCATGGACCCCCATTTTGGAAGGAACGTATGGCACTCGTCGGGAACGCTCCACATGTGGAACCCCAGGCAGAAAAAGCCCATGACCCAATGGGAAGCCCAAGTGGACGAGCTCTTTGACAGGGGAGCTATCCAAACGGACAGCTCCAAAAGGGTGGAGGTTTACAGACAGGCTTTTAAGATAATAGCTCAAGAACAACCTATGATATTCTTGGCAACGCCCAAGAGCATGATGGCGCTGTATCCCAAGTTTGGCAACTTCTATCCCACCGTATGGGGGTGGTATCAGGAGAATACCATCTTCGTCAGGTGATTAGCTCATCAATCTTTTCTTTGAGTATTTTCCTCGTCTCCTCTCTTATTATACCCACTATGTCTATCATGGAGAATTGACGGTTTACCTCTTTCCTTATGGCATCGCCAAAGTCCAAGTTGGACAATACTTCCTTTACCGCAGAGTTTACTGTGTCCACCAGAAGAGCCTTGAGCTCCGCTTCAACCGTTGGGGCTAAGCCCTCCACGGGAGCCGCGGTGAGAGGTTTTTCTTCCTCCTCATGGACATGCTCCGATACCTCTGTGGATACTTCCTGCACGGGCATTTCAACCTCAGGCGTCTCTTCCTCTGTTTCGCTGGGTATCAACATGCTGAGGAGTTCTCCTAAGGCTTCCTGTTCTTGTGGAGCTGTTTGCTCTTCCAGCATCTGAACCTCTTCTTCCAGGGCGGTTTCTTCGTGGGTTTTTGTGTAAGTTAGAATCCTTTTTATCTCCTGCATAGCTTTTTCAAACTCCGATTCCCTTGCAAAGGGGTGTTTATGAGGGAGGGGGATGGGGTCGGTATCTATGGCGAAGAGGTCGTCCACAAGGATGACGTAGGGTTTGGCTTTTGCGTCTTCATCCTTCGAGAGGTCTATGAGTATTCTCTGCGCCATCACACCGGATATGGCGTCAAAGAGAACCAAGTCCACTTCCTTGACCCTATCAAAAATCTCTCTCCTGTTTCTAGCAGTGATTATCTGGTACTCCTCTCCCAAGTGGGACCTTATGTTCCCCAAAAGCTCATCGTCAAAGGTGACCACGAGAACCTTGGCCTTTTCAGGCGGTGGCTCTTCGGGTACCGTGTATTGAGGTTCTTCTACAGGTAGCACATTATGAAGAAGCTCTTCAATAGAGAACTGCTCTTGGGGCGTCTCCATGGTAATCTCAGGATAGGTTTGGGTTAATTCCTCAACGGGCATACCCTCTTCCATCATGGCTTTGACAATTTTATCCACGCTTTCTTCCCTGCTGAAAACGAGCTTTTGAGGAACCTCAATGTTGTTTATATCCACGGGGAAGAGTTCGTCTACGAGTATTATGTATTTGGCATCTTTAAACCTGCTGGTGTACATCCTGTTTATGTCTCCCTCCGATATGGCTCCGGATATGGCGTCGTATACGACGATATCAACACCGTGTAAGACCGTGCTCAACGCTTCCTCACCGTTCTTTGCAGTAAAGATGTCGTAACCCTCCAAAGCCCTCTTGAACTTTTCTATCAGAGCCTTGTCAAAGGACACTATCAGCACTTTCATGTTTTCTCTCCTCCTTTCAATATATTATCTATTAAATCCTTGGCAATCTGCACGCTCTCCTCGGGTATTATCCTACTGGTAGCCAATGCAAGTCTCAGAGCCTTTAGGTGTTTCATGAGCTCTTCCTCTCTTTCAACCTTTTCAACCCTTACCGGCTTTATCTCATGCACTTCCTCGGTCGGGATCACAGGAGATGCTAAACTCATATACATACCGAGCAAAAGGAGTATGAACCCAGAAAAGGGTATACCCAAGGACTTGGGATTCTTAAAGGTGAAACGGAGGAATTCCGACACACTCAAACTCCTAAGGTACGTTACAAAATGGTAGCCGTTCATATACTTGGAGAAAAAGGAATAGTATAAACTGGGGTCTGTCGGAAAGTCCGCGTTACGTGTAACATAGACCTTACCTTCCGGTGTTCTGAGGAATACGAGTATTTGGGAAGCGTTTTCAAGATTTACTTCCACTTGGTCCTGCTTTATGCTTGCAATAAAAAGCCCAAGGTCCTGAAAGTCCTTAGAGAGTTTATCCCTTAAGTATAGCTCCAGACTTGTGTAAAAACCAAAGAGTAGAAGCAAGACACCGCCCAATACAAGCATGATGCTGAAGAGACGCCTCACCATATCACCCTCCTATGACTAATCTTTCTATCAGCAGGGATGGGGAACCGACGTTGCCGTAAAAACAGAGGTCATCCGCCACCCCTATAACACTACTCCACAGATTAAGTATATCACCACCTATAACTACCCCGCGGGCTGTTTTTTCTACTTCTCCACTTTTAAAAATTATACCAGACGCACCCAATGAAAACTCACCGGACACAGGGTCCGCAGTATGCAACCCCATGAGGTCCAATATTAAAAAGACCCTCTCGTAGGAAGAGAGGAGCTCCTGAAGTTTTTTATCGCCGTTGGCTATGTAAAGGTTCGTTATGCCGGAGGTGGGAAGCGTTCTAAAACTGCTCCTTACCCCGTTGCCCGTGGGTTCTTGATGGGTCTTCCTCGCGGTATATAGGCTGTGTAAAAATCCTTTGAAGACTCCACCGCTTATGACTTCCTTTCTCTTAGTCTTTACACCCTCCGCATCCACGGGTGAGGACATAAAGCCCCTAGGCATAGTTCCATCATCTACCACGGTGATGAGCTCCGAGCCTATCCTTTCTCCCACCTTGTCCTTGAGCAGGGTCTTTCCCTTAACGAGCGCATCTCCCAAAAACATGGAGGAGAAGGTCTCTAAGAGCATGGCGCTAGCTTCCCTGTATAGAACCGCGGGCATCTCACACGTTTGGAAAGGTTCGGGGTTGAGCTGGGAAACGGACTTAAATACCGCATCCCTGACCATGCCATCCAAGTCCAAATCTTTAAGCGCCCTTGCCCCTCTGTAATCGTAAGATATGGCAGAGTCCTGACCTTCCTGAGCCAAGACCGCTATCATGGATGTGTAGAAGGTCGTCCTGTAATAGTAGTCAATCCCTAAGGTGTTAAAGTGGTAAATCTCCGCTACGCTCTCCTTTAGGCTTGTTTTCCTGACCCCTTTAATCCTACCATCTATCTCCTTAGCCTTTTTTTCAAGGCTGAGCACAATGTCTATCTTCTCCTCCAGAGGTGTGTTTATCCCCTCTTGGTCAAAGATGTCTGCGAGGTCCCCCTTTACCTGCCCATCGTAAAAGGCATTGGCAGGGTCAGGTGGTAGTATGTCGCAGGCTTCGTAAGCACGCTCCAAGCATTCCCTCAGCGATTCTTCCTTTAGGTCCGTGGTGTAGGCAAAACCTACCCTTCCATCCTTCAGGACCCTTATACCCACACCGACCTCTTCCGAGCGTGAGAGATTTTCCAGAGATTCCTCGGCGGACTCTATGACCGTCTTCTTTATCCTCTCTGCGTAAATCTCCACCTCATAACCCGGCTTTGCGTGTTTTAAGACTTTATCCTTTAATCCTTCCATGACTATTCTCCGAACACTTTTTTATACACGTAGTCTATGTTCTTCAAAAAGGAGCGTGGGTCCGTTATCTCTTTGAGCTCCTCTTCAGAGAGATACTCCCTGACTTGAGGGTCTTCCAAAAGGGATTGGATAAACTGCACTCCTTCGTTCCAGCTTCTCATGGCGCACCGCTGGACCATATCGTAGGCTCTGTCCCTTGCCACTCCCTTTTCCATAAGGCTCACAAGCACCTTGGAAGATGCGTAAAGCCCATAGGAGAGCTCCATATTTTTTAGCATCCTCTCTTTATTTACTACCAATCCCTTAAGGATTTCTAAGAAGAGGTTTAGCATGTAGTCAAGGGCTATGAAGGCATCCGGTAGTATGACCCTCTCTGCGGAGGAGTGGGATATGTCCCTTTCGTGCCAGAGTGCTATGTTTTCCATGGATGTAAGCATGTAGCCCCTTATAACCCTCGCAAGACCGCATATACGCTCCGCATGTATGGGGTTTTTCTTATGGGGCATGGCGGATGAACCTCTCTGTCCTTCGCTGAAGGGCTCTTGGAGCTCTAAGACTTCCGTCCTCTGGAGATGTCTAATCTCCGTAGCGAACTTATCCAGAGAGGATGCGGTCATGGCTAAGGCAAACATGACCTGGGCGTGTCTGTCCCTGTGGACTATCTGGGTCGATGCGGGCTCGGACCTAAGACCCAGCTCCTCCAGCGCGTAATGCTCCACGAGGGGGTCTATGTTGGAGTAAGTGCCCACCGCACCGGAGAGCTTCCCGTAGGAGATGTTCTCGTAAGCCTGCAAAAGCCTTTCTCTGTTTCTTCTCATCTCGTCATACCAAACTGTAAACTTAAGACCCAGTGTGCAAGGCTCTGCATGCACCCCGTGCGTCCTCCCCATCATCAAGGTGTCTTTGTGTTCAAAGGAGAGCTCTTTGAGCCTTTCCAAAACAGCGTCAACGTCCTTGAGTATGATTTCTAAGGCTTGTTTAATCTGTAAGGCTAAGGCGGTGTCCACCACGTCCGAGGATGTAAGTCCCATGTGGAAGTAGTGAGAGAGCTCGGGAATCTGTTCGGATATGGCAGAAACAAAAGCCAAGACGTCGTGTTTGTACCTTCTTTCGTAGTGATTGATCTTCTCAAGAACCTCTTGGTCTACGTAAGTCCTTTTTTCTATCTCTTCTACAGCAGACCGGGGAATCTTGCCCAGCCTTTCCCAAGCCCTGCATACAGCGAGCTCTACCTTGAGCCAAAGCCTAAACTTGTTTAAATCAGCCCAGACTTGAGCTATCTCTTGCCTTGTGTATCTTGGTATCACAGCAAGTCTAATTATAAATCAAAACCCACCTTCACCCCAAAAGCCCTTGCCTTCTTCCCTTGCCCTCCTCTGAGCCTGTAAAAGCCTCTCCTGATACTTCACGTTGGGCGGGATGGTGTAAACCTGAGCGTATCCTTCCCTTACTAAAACTTCGTTTAACATCCTACCGTCGGACAGCCACACATAGGCTAAGAGTCTTCCATACCTGTCGGTCCTTTGAACGTCAAACTCGAGATAAACTTTAGAACCTCTGGGAAGGAGGCTTTTGGTGAACTCTTTAGCCCTCTTGCCCATCTTTATGATTTCTTCCGTTGAGCGCGAGCTCTTTTGGACATCCCTTTCCAGCTTAGGGTTTGGTCTGCTCTCGGGGGTGTCCACTCCGATGAGTCTTACCTTAACCTCTTCCTTATCTTCCAGAAGACACTCAAAGGTATCTCCGTCAATTACCCTCTGGACTACACAAGCAGTGGATTGGGTAGGCTCACTCTTGGCGGGAGGAGAATCCTTACATGCAAAGGAAAACATAAGCAGTAAGACAAAAAACAGCTTCTTCATTCTTCGCTTCCTTCCCTACCTCTTACTATAAGCTTTACAGGAGCGTGCTTTATGTTTAATAGCTCCCTCAGCCTTCGGACGAAGAACTTTTTGTAGCTTTCCTTCCATCCCTCCGGGTAGTTGGTAAAGAGGACTATGGTAGGGGGTTTTGCCCCTTCCTGTATGGCGTAGTAAACCTTTACTTCCCTGTTTTGATAGTGGGGTGGTGGCTTTTCGGAGAGGATTTTCTGGATTGCCCTGTTTATGAAGGATGTCTTATGCTGGCGCGTGTAGTCCTCGTAGACGAGGATTGCTTGCCTTAGGATGTTTTCCACTCCAATACCCTTTACCGCCACTGTTTGAACCACGAGTGCATAGTCCAGAAAGCTCATAAACTCCCTCTTTACGTAGCTTTCTATCTCCTGCGCGCTCTTCTTTATTAGGTCCACCTTGTTGGCTACTATGACACAGCCTTTGTATCTCCTTGCTATAAGGCTTCCTATGGTCTTATCTTGGTGAGTGATACCTTCGGACATATCAAGCACAAGACAGACCACATCCGAGAGCTCTATGGCTTTAAGAGACCTTCCCACGGAGAAAAACTCCACTCCGTAGTCCACCCTTGAGCGTCTCCTTATGCCCGCAGTGTCCACGAGGATAAAGTCCTTGCCCGAATAGGTAAAGGGTATCTCTATTGCATCCCGCGTGGTCCCGGCCATCGGAGAAACTATCACCCTCTCTTCTTTCAAGATGGCATTTACTATGGAAGACTTTCCTACGTTGGGTCTTCCCACAAAGGACAGCCTTATCCCTTCAAGGCTTACCGCTTCTTCCTCTTTGAGCATAGGTTCTATGGCATCCAAGAGCTCTCCCACGCCCTTCCCGTGCTGTGCGGATACGGGGAATACTTTCTCAAAGCCCAGAGAGTAAAACTCATACACGTTCCTTTCTTGAGACTTGTTGTCTATCTTGTTTACAGCCACAAAGACCTTGTCCTTGTAAGGGTATAAGAGTTTTGCCAAGAACTCATCGCCGGCTGTCAGACCTTCCCTTCCGTCTACCACCAAGATGATGGCGTCCGCCCTTTGAAGGTGTTTCTCCACCTGCTCCCTTATAGCTTTGGTAATTTCGTCTTGGCTTTCCCACACTCCCCCCGTGTCCGCAGCTATAAACTTCTTGCCTTTCCATTCCGCCTGAGCGGTCACCACATCCCTGGTGACTCCCGGCATATCGTGAACTATGCTTTTTCTCCTTTTGATAATCCTGTTAAAGAGGGTGGACTTTCCTACGTTGGGTCTTCCTACTATGAGAATGTAGTTCATTATCTGATTATTTTAATGCGAGGGACAAAAAAGGAGGTGTCATTGGAGCAGTATTGGGGAGATGTTGGTTTTATCCGAGCTGTATGTGGGTTGTGCCTAATAAAAAAAGCGTATTTGCGTCTTTCCGTCAAAACGTCATGACGTCATGACGGCATACAGAAGTTGTTTTCTTCTTACTCTTTCAAAGTTTTGCTGATTTCCGCGGAAGAAAAGCGAGATTGTCTGTAAGTGTCTGAAACTACTGGAACTTTATTTTTATGATTTTCATCAGTCAGGTTCGCGGAAAAACTTGACAACCTGAAAGGGGTGGTATATACTTATAAGTGTTATTAGAATAGGATATAGTTAGTTAGGTAGGTGTTGGGTTTTATCTGAACTATATGGGGTTGAAACTTACACAAACAGCACAATCACCAAAGAGGGAAAGACGTTGAGCGGTTTTACTTCCCTCAAAAGTCCGAGCATCTGAAAGCCTATCACCAGCAGTATACCCCCTCCTATGAACATGGCGTTCTGCGTGGACTGGGGGTCCAAAAAGTCTCCGAAGAAGTAAGCAAGAGCGGTTATGGAACCTTGGTAGAGGAGTATAAAGACAGAAGAAGCCATAACACCCTTACCCAAAGAAGATGCCAAGAATATTGACGTAAGCCCGTCCATGATGGCTTTGGATATGAGCAAAGAGCTGTCTCCCTTGGTAGCCTCCAAAATACAGCCCAAGAGCGTCATGGGTCCTATGCTGAATATTGCGGATGATATGACAAAGGCACTTGCAAAGTCTTTGCCATCCGTCGATATCCTTTCAAGCCTCTCTTCCAGCTCCAGCATGTATCCCAAAAGTGTCCCAATCAATAAGATAAAAAACACCTTCAGCATCTGGGGTTTGTTCTCCATGATTAGGTGAATTCCCAAGATTAGGGTAAAAAGCGCTATGGTATGGATTATGGGCTTGCTTAAACGCTCGGGTAAAAACCTCCTGCCCTTAAGACCCACATAAGAGCCTATCAGGACGAGGAGGAAGTTAACCAGCGTCCCCAGACCCGGAAACATCCACCGCCTGCTTTAAAAGGTTTTCAAAGAGCCCCACCAGAAACTCCGCCCTGTCCTCGTAGGAGAACCTTTCTATGACCTTTTGCCTTCCCCTTTGGGCTATCTCCATGGCATCCTGCGGGTTGTCCAAGTAATAGAGTATCTTCTCCTCAATCTCCGCCCTGTCAAGGGGTAAAAAGGTTATTACCTCTTGGTCAGGTAGTAAAAAGCCGGGTAAGGTAGCCCTGTAGTCCAGCATTACCGCAGTCCCCATGTAGCAAGCTTCCAGGGGAGAAAAGCCTATGCCCGTCGGCACCGTGTGGGGATACACGAGAAGGCTCAAGGTTGACCTGTCGTAGATTTTTAAAAGCTCTTCCCCAGAGCTTATCTCCACCTGCTCGTGTCCTTCCGGGAGCTCTCCTTGAACCCCTCCTATGACCTTTACATCCACACCCTCCAAGAAGCTAAGCACGTACCATCTTTTCTTGGATGTGGCGTAAACAGATATGTCGTTTAGGAGCTTTAAAAAGTCCTGCGGGTTTTCCTGACGCCACTTTAAAAAGTTCTCCTGAAGCGTAGGGTTGAACATGGAAAAGATGTATTCAAAGGCGTAGAGGACATGAGCTTCCGGATTTCTGAAGAGAAAGTCTCCCACCTCAAAGAATAGGGGAGCAAACTCTTCCTTCAGGTTCTGGAGGACACTCTGTGCAACCAAGTCGGGGTGTATTACAGGTCCCAGAAAGCTAAGCTGAATGTCCTTATCTCCGGTAGGCTCAAGCATCTTCTCCCTGTCCACGAAGGGCGTGATGTAAAAATAACCCCTATCCAAGCCTAAGAACTTAAGGCTCTCCGCATACTTGAGGTCGCACACTATGGGTAAAAAGTTGTTGGAACCGCTCGCATCCAAGAGGGAGGGAAAGTAAAACAAAGGCTCATCGGTAAAGACGCTAACATGGGCAAAGCCCATGGCGTCGCAGATGGCTACCTTCTTGCCGTCCTCTTGCTGACCCACTATAAAGCCGGTGGCGTTGATGTCCATCACAAACTGGGGGGCAAAGTCCGAAAGCTCTCTGACCTTTTCCATTACATCGCCCTGGGTTAGGTCCACCTCCAGAATCTCGTGCCCCTTGTTTTTCATGACGGAAAGAAGGGATAGGATATGCCTTCCCACGCCTTGCTCTTGCCCCGTTTTCAGAAAAGCTATTCTCATGAGGATTATCTTAACAGAAGATGCGGATACTTGGCAAGCTCGCCTTTGTCAAGATTGCCAAGAAGGACCAGATGTCCTTAGGCACGGTGATACGGGGTATGAGGTATGGGTCCGTGTCTTCCCTTACCGGGCTTTTTTGTGTGGTGTAGGCGGTAAGCAGGTGTTTGGAGAGAATACCTTTCAAGACCGCATCGTAATCCCCGAAGGGATAGGCTCCGTGGAGTATCCTATGCCCCGTCATGTTCTCCAGCTCCCTTTTACTCCGCAGGACCTCCTCCTCCACTCTCCTTAACCTTTCCTCATCGCTCTCAAACTCCAAAAAGCTTGAAAACTTGTTTCTGAGCTCCCTCTTGAGCTCCTCCTTCCATGCCCTTCTCTTGAAGAACCCGTCATCCAAGGATGAAATGAAGGCTTTTACATCCCGCCTTAGCTTGCCAGCCTTAACCGATAAGGAACCCTTCAAGGGAAACACCGGATAGCCCCTTTTGGGCTTTTCTCCGTAAGCATGTGTCAGGGACCAGTGCCCCTTTCCGTCGTAAAGGTCCTGAATCTCTTCAGAGCAGAAGGATTTGGTATGGTTATGGCTGTGCCAACCGAAGCTAAAAACGTCCCTCATACTGTTGAGCTCTTCCACACTCAGGAAGTCCTCCGAAAAGCCCTTTTCCAGAAACTCGTAGTTTGCATCATACATGCTCTTGGGCTGGTGGAGCTCCCTAAAGCTCGCTTTCCCCTGCCAATAGTCTAAGAGGGTCTTTCTCCTGAGGTTGCTCTTTAATATTCTGGATGTGGTTACGAAGAGGGTGGCTTTTAGTCCGTGCTTTTTGAGTATGGGATAAGCGTAAACGTAGTTGTCTGCGTAGCCGTCGTCAAAGGTCAGGGCTACGGTGGGTTTGGATGGGAGCCTACCCCGCTCCAGGTATTCCGCCACATCGTCCAAGTCCACCACCCTGAAGGAGCTCTTGAGAACCCTCATCTCGTAATCAAAGGTCCTCCACCAGAGGTCAAAGCCCAAGCTCTTTATCACCTTGTGGTAAAGGAGTATCAGAAGCATAGCTCCTCAAAGAGTTTAAGGTATTCCTGAGCGTTCTTTTCTGCGGAGAACTCCTTAGCCCTCTGCACAGCCCTCTCCCCGAAGGTCTTCCTCTCTTCAGGGGTCATGTTGTAGACATTCTCCATGGCTTTAGTCAAACCTTCCCCATCTCCTATCTTCACCAAAAAGCCGTCGTATCCGTCGGAGATGATTTCCTTTGCCCCGTAGACATCGGTGGAGATACACACAAGCCCTTCAGCCATCGCCTGCAAAAGCGCGTTGGGGAAGCCCTCCAGAAAGGAAGACAGCACAAAGCAGTCCGCACCGCTCAGAAGCCTCTCCACATCTTCCCCGAAACCCAAACCCAACACTCTGTCTTCCACGCCGTATCTCAGGGCGAGCTCTCTTCCCTTCGTATCCGTATCATAGCCCACGAGCACAAGGAAGCAGTCCTTACATCTTAGCTCTGAAAAAGTCCTTATTAGCACGTCCTGACCCTTCACCGGCGGGTTCCAGTTGGAGACGTTCATAAAGACAAAGGCGGACTCGGGAATACCAAGCTCTTTCCTCACTCTTTTACTCTCCTCTGGTCTTGGGTAAAACCTCTCCAGGTCTATTCCGCTTCTTATGACCTTAAGCTTCTCCTCTGGGGCTCCCGCATCCCGCATTACCTCCTTGACGCTCTCCGAGACGCACACGATGACATCAGCCTTAAGGTATTTGAGCCTTAGCGACAGTGGATTAGGCTTTCGTCCACTCCTTTTTACCACCACCAGCTTGGGCTTCCTTTTTAAGAACCTGTATACTACGCTCACGTAATCCAGGGCATGGGGAGAGTTGGCTATCACCACCGAGTAATCCCCTTCGCTTATAATCCTCCATAGCCTGTAGTAGTTGGCGGGGTTGAGCCTTCTGTGCTTGCCGGATTTCTCAAAGAACTTAAAGCCCACGCCGTAGGGCTTGAGCTTTTCTATCATCTCCGTGTAATCAAAGTTGAGGGCAAGGTCCACGCGCAAACCCCTTTTGCCGAGCTCTCTGGCAAGGTAGTAAACCTGAGCTTTAGTCCCTCCCCAGCCCGTGCCATCTACCACCGACAGAAGCCTAAACATTCAGTCCAGCCTACCCAGGTATGCAAGGAGGGCGGTGATGGCTGCGGGTGTTATACCGTCTATACGAGAAGCCTGACCCACCGTCAAGGGTCTGAGCTTGGAGAGCTTTTCCCTGGCTTCGTTGGTAAGCCCAGGCACCTTGGAGTAGTCCATATCCTCCGGAATTTTTACATCCTCAAGCTTTTTGAGTCTTTCGTTGAGCTTCCTCTCCCTCTCTATGTAAGGCTCATACTTTAGCTCTATTTCCACCTCTTCCTTGACATAATCTTTCTCGGGGATAGCCAAACCCATGTCCTTTATGGTGTCCAAGGTAAGGTCCGCCGTCAGAAGCTGAGAGACGGTGTAGCTCCTTACATCCGAGCCTATGGCTACGCTCGTCCTTTGCTGTCTGTAATACTCCATCCAAGCCTGAATTTCCCTCTCCATCTCGTAAACCAGTCTGTATTGCTCCTCCGAGAGTAGTCCCAGTTCATAACCCAGCTTGGAAAGACGCCTTATGGCGTTGTCCTGTCTTAGATGCAGTCTCCACTCGGACCTGGATGTAAAGAGCCTGTATGGCTCCATCACACCCTTGGTGGTAAGGTCGTCTATCATCACCCCTATGTAGCTCTCATCTCGACGCAGGTATATGGGCTCCTTGCCCTTTGTCCTCAGGCATGCGTTTATGCCGGCAAGGATTCCCTGACCCGCCGCTTCTTCGTATCCCGTGGTCCCGTTGAAGTTGCCCGCATGGAAAAGTCCTCTGATTCTCTTGGTCTCCAGCGTGGGATACAGCTCGGTGGGAGGGACCATATCATACTCTATGGCGTAAGCCGGTCTTATCAGGACCACCTTCTCAAGCCCTGGTATGGACCTATACATCTCCCACTGGACTTCCTCCGGCAGGGATGTGGAAAGACCGTTGGGGTATATCTCTATGGTGTCCCAACCTTCAGGCTCTAAGAAAACCTGATGCCTGTCCTTGTCCGCAAACTTGACTATCTTGTCCTCTATGGAGGGGCAGTATCTGGGTCCTATGCCCTTTATGAGACCGCCGTAAAGGGCTGTCCTGTGGAGGTTCTTCCTTATGATTTCATGGGTTTTGGGTGTGGTGTAGGTGATGTAGCAATCTATCTGCTTTTTACCCTTGGGAAACCAGTAAGAGCCCATCGGCTCCGTCCAGAAAGAAAACTTAGGTGGTGGGTTGTCCCCGGGAGCTCTCTCAAGGACCGAAAAGTCTATGGTCCTCCTGTCAAGCCTTGCGGGCGTGCCCGTTTTGAACCTCATGAGGGGAAAGCCGTGCCTTCTGTAAAACTCGGAAAGTCCCTCCGAGCGGGGCTCCCAAGCCCTTCCGGCGGGAAAGGTCTTATCGCCTATGTATATGGTGCCGTTGAGAAAGGTGCCCGTGGTTATCACCACCGACTTGGTCCTGTATTCCAAGCCCAGCCTGGTCTTCACACCTACCACCCTGTCCCTTTCTACGATGATGTCCACCACCTCGTCCTGTATGATGGTGAGGTTCTCTTGGCTTTGGCATACCCTCCTCATATACTCCCTGTAGAGCCTCTTGTCCGCCTGAGCTCTTGGAGACCAAACCGCCTTGCCCTTGCGCGTGTTGAGCATCTTGAACTGTATGCCCGTATGGTCTATGGCTTTTCCCATCTCACCGCCCAGAGCATCTATTTCTCTGACCACTATGCCTTTGGCTATACCACCTATGGCGGGGTTGCAGGACATCTGACCTATGGTGTCCACGTTGAGGACGAACATGGCAGTCTTGGCACCCATGCGGGCGCTCGCCAGCGCGGATTCTATGCCGGCGTGTCCACCGCCCACAACCACCACATCAAACTCATCCACCAGCATGGTTAATAAATTTAAATCAGTCATTGAAGATTATCACCCTGTCTCCCTCCCTCTGGAGTTGCATATACTCCCTTATGAAGCGCTCCTTGTAATATTCGGGGTTCTTCTCTATGGAGCTTAGCAACTGCTCAAGCCTTTTGTTCTCCTCTTTCAGCTCAGCCTTCTTTCTCTCCAGCCCGCTCAGGGAGTTCTGAAGTTCCAAGGTTTTGAAAAGGTTAAAAGGGCTCAAAAGCAGGTTGTAGACGGTCGCACCCACAAGGAAAAGAAAGAAAAGAAAGGCTATCCTATAGGGTGCTTGATAGTTGCCTGAACTCCTCTTTCCCTCCAAACCTTGCGCTTTCACCTAAGACCTCCTCTATCCTCAAAAGCTCGTTATACTTGGCTATCCTGTCCGTGCGTGAGGCAGAGCCCGTCTTTATCTGCCCAGCGTTGGTGCCTACCGCAAGATGGGATATAAAGGTGTCCTCTGTCTCTCCCGACCGGTGAGACACTATGGTTGCATAACCCTTTTCCTTAGCATAGGCTATGGTGTCCAAGGTCTCCGAGAGGGTACCTATCTGGTTAAGCTTTATGAGTATGGCGTTGGCTATTCCTTGCCTTACTCCTTCCTCCAGTATGGACTTGTTCGTCACAAACAGGTCATCACCTACTAACTGGATCCTACCTCCCAACTCCTTGGTGATGAGCTTCCAGCCTTCCCAATCCCTCTCCGCCATGGGGTCCTCTATGGACACTATCGGATACTTACTCACCAAGTTTAAGTAAAACTCGCACAGCTCCTCTGCGGACCTCTTCTTACCTTCCAAGTGGTAAAGGTCATCCTCGTAGTAAAACTCGGAAGAGGCGCAATCAAGGGCGAGCAGAAAGTCCTCTCCTGGCTTGTATCCCGCCTTCTCTATAGCCAGCATGAGCATGTCAAGGGCCTTTTCCGTGCTTTCTAAGTTGGGGGCAAAACCGCCCTCGTCGCCTACGTTGGTAGAATATCCTCTGTCTTTTAGCATCTTCTTGAGGGTGTGAAAGACCTCCACGCCCATCCTAAGAGCTTCCCTGAAAGACCCACCGCCCACCGGCACTATCATGAACTCCTGTATGTCCAAAGGGTTGTCCGCGTGGACGCCTCCGTTTATCACGTTCATCAGAGGAACGGGAAGCTTTTGGGCGCATATGCCCCCGATGTATTGGAAAAGGGGGATGCCCAGCTCCTCCGCGCTTGCTCGCGCCACCGCCATGCTTACACCCAGTATGGCGTTGGCACCGAGCTTGCCCTTGTTGGGTGTGCCATCCAAGGAACAGAGCAAATTATCTATCTCCCTCTGCTCAAAGACGCACATACCCACGAGCTCCTTGGCTATGATGGAGTTTACGTTGTCAACAGCCTTGAGCACACCCTTACCCAGGTATCTGTTGGGGTCATGGTCGCGCAGTTCCAGAGCTTCCCTCTCTCCGGTGGACGCACCGCTGGGGACTATAGCCCTGCCTACCTTTCCGGAGCTCAGCACCACCTCAACCTCAACGGTAGGGTTTCCCCTTGAGTCAAGCACTTCCCTTGCCCTTACCCTTTCTATCCTTGACATGCCTTAGTATTATAACTCCTCCTGTGAAAAGCGGACCGCCAGATGAAAGCCCCTTTCCTTCCTAAGAGCCTCTACGCTCCATCCGTGCATGTGGGCTATGTGCTTGACTATGGAAAGTCCCAGCCCAAAGCCCTGCGGGTTCTCCGATTGGTAAGGGAGGAATATGAGCTCCTCCATGCCCTCTCCTATACCCCTTCCGTCGTCCGAGTAGAGGAGCTCATCCTCCTTTATCCTTATCCAAACCCTCTTGGCTTGCCACTCTATGCTGTTGTTAAACAGGTTCATGAACATGTCCTTGAGAAGGTCTATATCCGCCATAACCCTCTTGTCTCCCTCCACGCTGATGTCCAGCGTGCTGTAGAGCTTTTTGAGGTCTTCAAAGAAGCTTCTGAGTTCCACCGGCTGAAAGTTTGCTGTCTCGTGTGCCGAAAGGCTCCTGAACTGGTTAATGAGCCTTCTTATCCTCTCGATCTCGGCGAGCATAATCTCTATGGAGGCTCTTACCCTCTCCTTGTCAACTTCTTCCTTTTCCAAAAGGTGGGCTATCCTCTCAAGGTTGAGGCTTATGGGAGTGAGGGGGTTTTTTATCTCGTGGGCTATGCGTTTTACCGCATACTGCCAAGTTTTGAACCTCTCTGAGAGTATGTAGGGCTGTATGTCGTAGACCACGTAAGCCAAACCGCCACCTATCTGCATCCTCTCCAGCCTGAGGTTGGGTTTGCTTTTGAGCCTTTCTTCCAGATTTTCTCCCACCTCAGAACCGCTCAGGTGCCTGAAGGCATCGTTCACCACGGGCGGTTCACCCTCGGGAAAGTAGGCTATACCCACCGGCAACACCTCTATGAGCCTTTTGAGTATTTCCTTTTCCTTCTCAAGCCTTCGGTAGATGTGTTTTAGCTCTTCCTTCATCTTGATGAAGGAGTCCGTCAGCACGTCCATCTCGTCATCCCTGCGGGGCACATCCAAGCTCACGTCAAAGTTGCCCTTTGCTATCTCCCTTGCCTTCTGAGAGAGGCGCTCTATGGGCAGGCTTATGTAGCGCGCCAGTAGGTTGGCAAACCAGACGGAAGCCAAAAAGGTGATAAAGGTTATAAACACTATGAAGTAAACATGGATGCCGGTGATGAGGTCCCTTGACTTTGCCACCCTCCTGAGCTCCTGGGCTGTGTCCTTTATGGCGGACAAGGTCCGGATTATCTCCTCATCCCTTCTTACAATAATGGCATAGTTCTCAACGCATAGGGTATACTCTTTGTCTGTGGCACTTTCTCTGCATTCTTTAACCCTCTGCACCGACCTTACATCCTCAAACATCTTCGCATACTCCTGAGGATTGTTTCCAGAAGATACCACAAAGCGGAAGAACTCCCTGTATGCCCTCGCCTTTGAGCTCTCGTATCCTTCCACCCTCTTACCAAGGGACTCAGCCTTGACGTATATGTCCTTTAGGGGAGAGGTTATCATGGTCTTGGTGTATTGGACCAGCACTACCGCGACCGCCATGTTTAGGAAGATAACGGGAACTATCACGTAAAAAAACAAGGCGTTGGATATCTTTACCCTGAGCCTGCCCTTCCTACCGGATAGGTAAGTCTTTATGAACTTTCTGAAGAACATGGCAAAGACTACCACCAGTATGAGCAGGTCCAGGTTGATTATCAGGAGCACGATAGGGTAGCCCACCGACCAGACTTTGCGCAGGTTGTCCAGAAGGAGTATGTTAAGCCCTACGAACAGGAGGAGGAAGAGTAAAAAGCCTACATACAGCCTCAACCCTTGTCCTTTATGTGCTGGTGCTTTACCACCTCTCCTTCCGTCCAGTATATAGCCATCTCCGCTATGTTCTCCGCATGGTCCGCCATGCGCTCAAAGTGCCTTGCAACGAAGGAGAGGTTTATCACCCTGCTTATGTTCCTTGGATCCTCAAGCACATAGGTCATGAGTTCCCTCTCCAGCTGGTGGTAGAGCTCGTCCACAAAGTCATCCCTTTGGATTACCCTCTTGGCAAGCTCCACATCCCTTTGGAAGAAGCTTATGACCGCATCCTCTATCATGGTTTTCACATGCTCTGCCATTAGGGTGAGGTTCACGTAGGGTTTAAGGGGTGGTTCTTTGGCAAGGAGTATGGACCTCTCCGCTATGTTCTCCGCCTCATCCCCTATCCTCTCCAGGTCGGAGACTATCTTGTAAATGCCCATTATGAGCCTGAGGTCCGAAGCTTCTGGTTGGTATAGGGCTATCATCCTTATACACCTTCTTTCTATCTCCACCTCCAGCTGGTCTATCTGGTCATCACCCTTTATAATCTGTTCGGCGGTTTCCACATCCTGCTTGTTGAGAGATTCTATAACCTTCTCAACCGCATTCCTGACGAGCGTAGCCATCTTCAAGACCAACTGCTTGGTCTCCTCCATCTCCTGAAACAGTTTCATACCTTGCCTCCTTATGTATATTCTATAACTAAATTGTTAAAAAGGCGTTAAAGCCCTTTTATGAGCAGGGCGGTCTCTTCCAAGCACCTTTTTATCCTCTGCACATCTTCCCTCCTCACAAAGTATACCCTGCCACCGATGGGGCTTGAGCCTTCCTTCATGGGTTTTATCCTCACGTAGCCTATGTCTTTGCCCGCCACGTAGCCGGTGGTGTAGGTAGGGTCATCACTCCAGCAAAGTTCTGCTATCACCCCGCAGTATACGTTCTTGGTAGCTATAGCCAGGGCGTCCATGAGCCTGTAAAGGTAGTAGGGTCTTATCCCCCTGTTTCTTAACCTCCTCTGTATGTCCTTCCTGTCCTCCCAGTCAACCCTTACGGTCCTTATACCCCTCTCTTGGTCCTCCTCCAAACGCTCACCGCTCTCTATGTCCATCAGAACCGCACCCCTCATGTTGCCACCCTTTGGGTTGGGTCCTTTCCTAAGGAGCTCTATAGCCTTTAGAGCCAACTCTTCTTTGATCCCGCACTCGGTCAGCTTTTTAATCGCAAACCCATGCGCAGAGGCTATATCCCTGAAATCGTAGCTGTATATGGGTAAAGCCCTTTCTACAATCTCCACCCTTTCGACCCTCTCAAGGGTTATGACCATCTTGTCAAACTCCTTGGGTCTTTTGGAGAGTTCCAAGATGACCTTATGCAAGTCCTCTTTTATGAGTCTTTCTGCGCCGGAGACGTGCTTTCCCTCCTTCTGCGCCCTCATCCTTACACTCCACATGCTATCTCCTCCAGAGCTTCTCTCCGTATTTTTCTTTCATCTCCAGCTCCCACAGGAATAGATACTTTAAAAAGGTGTAAAGGGAAGAGGACATGGCAACCGAAAAGCCCCTTATGCCCTCCAGAAAGCCCAAGTCTAAAAGGTAGAGCTTAAGGAAAGCCCAGAGAGGGTTAAGGATGAGGTTGTAGAGCCTGAACCTCCTACCGCCGTTGTAGAGCTCCTGAGCCACCGTCCTTGCGTAGTTTAGGGTCTTTTGGTATTGGTCAAAGAAGCTTCTGTAAGAGTAGTGGTAGAGGTCTCCTTTGAGCCTCCCTACGGAGCCTTTGAGTATGTATCTTTCGTGGAGCCCCCCTTCTATCCTTACGAGGTGTTTTTTGAAAAGTCTGAGGCGCCACTCGGGATACCACACATGCCTAAGATAAGCTCCGGCGTAGTAGGTCTTCCTACAGACCTCATAGCCATCAAACTTGGGGTTTTTGAGTTCCTTCTTGATGGAGTTTCTGAGCTCCTTTGAGAGCTCTTCGTCCGCATCCAAGACCAAGACCCAGTCCCCGCCGCACAGGCTTATACCATACTCCAACTGTCTGGCATGTCCCATCCACTCCTTAAGGTAGACCTTGGCTCCAAGGGACTTGGCTATCTCCACGGTGGCGTCCGTTGAGCCCGAGTCTAAGACCACCACCTCATCCGCCATATCCTTGACGCTGTTTATGGCTCTTGCTATGTTGTCCTCTTCGTTCTTGGTGCGTATGAGGACGGACAGCATCAGGAAAATTTTACCCTAAAGCCCCTCTTGAGGATGGAAAGAAGACGCCTTGAATTGAACAGGAGGGTGGGCTTTCGTAAGAGGGCGCCTGCCAAAGCCTTCCATCCTTCCGAAAGGTGCCCGAACCTCATGGCGGTTTCCGCATAATGAAAGGCAAGGTAAGGGTAATATTCCCTCGGGATTTTATCTTTGTAGCGCTCAAAGACCACCTTTGTCGCCCCGTAGAACTTTTCTCCCTGGGTTTTTGTGCTTCTCTTTCCGTGGTCCCTTATGTAAACCTTGTCGTTGTCCAAGACCTTTATTGATAAACCCTTGAGGTAAGCCCTTATGTAAACCTCCCAATCCTCTCTGGTTATTACATCCTCCGCATACTCCGGAAAGCTGGACCTCTTAAAGGCGCTCGCAGACGGATAGCCTATCATGCCTGAAAAAACCACCTCGCCTACATCCTGCGGTATCCTCTTCTTTGACCTTCTCTTTACCCTGCCCTCCCTATCTATCAGGGTCCTCGGAAAGGAGTAAACTATGTCGTAATCCCTGAGGTATTCCACCACGCTTTCTACATAATCCCTTTCCCACAGGTCATCCGCATCAAGGAAGAAGATAAACTCTCCTGTTGAGAGCTCCACTCCCTTGTTCCTTGATTTGCTCCTTTCCAAGTTCTCTTCGTTCCTTATGTAGATTATCCTGTCTTTGTAGTCCTTGAGTATCTGCGGTGTGCGGTCAGTGGACGCATCGTCTACCACTATGACCTCCTTCTCCGCGTAGGTCTGGTTTAGGGCACACTCTAGGGTTTGTCTTATGAACTCTTCGGTGTTGTATACCGGAATTATTATGCTTGCCCTTGCCACCTTACCACCGGATTTCTGTTGGCTTGAGCCTCCTTTATCCTCCCTACCGGCGTCCTCGTGGGTGCGGACCTTAGCTCTTGAGGATTTTCTTTGGCAGTCCTTACTATCTCCCTTAAGGCTTGCGCAAAGGCTCTCAGAGTTTGTGGACTTTCCGTTTCTGTAGGCTCTATCATAAGGGCTTCTTTGACTATAAGCGGAAAGTATACTGTGGGTGCGTAAAACCCGTAGTCCAAGAGCTTTTTAGCCACGTCCAAAGCGTTTACTTCGTGCTTGGTAAGGTTGCTCGCAGACAGGACAAACTCATGCATACAGGGGACATGCTCGTAAGGGTCTACAAACAAGCCTTTTAGAAGATGTCTCAGATACCTTGCGTTCAAGACCGCATGCTTTGCCACCTGGTCTATCTCCCTCCCGTAGGAGAGGATATAAGCCAGAGCCCTTACCATGATGCCAAAGTGCCCGTAAAAGGCGAGTATCTTACCCACGCTTTTGGGTCTTTCCCAATCTAAGACATACCTTCCATCTCTTATCTCCACCTGAGGGACGGGCAGGTATGGGATGAGCTTTTCCGACACGCCCAGAGCTCCACCGCCGGGACCTCCGCCTCCGTGGGGTGTGGAAAAGGTCTTGTGTAAGTTAAAGTGCATCACATCCACTCCCCAGTCGCCGGGTCTCGCCATGCCCACAAGGGCGTTAAAATTGGCTCCGTCCATGTAGAGCAGGGCGTCCGCCTCGTGCAGAGCTTTGGCTATCTCCCTTATCTTCCTCTCAAATATCCCCAAAGTGTTGGGGTTGGTAATCATCAGGCATGCGGTCTCGTCGGTGAGCTTCTTCTTAAAGTCCTCCCAGCTGAGCTCTCCGTTGGCATCGCTCTGAACCGTTATGACCTCAAAACCGCAGATGGCTGCGGATGCGGGGTTGGTTCCGTGGGCGGAGTCGGGTATGAGGACCTTCGTCTTCTTTGAGTTCCCCCTGTCCATATGGTATGCGAGCGTAAGCAAGAGTCCTAAAAACTCACCGTGGGCGCCCGCGGCTGGCTGTAAGGAGACATCCGCAAAGCCCCCCAACCTTTTTAGCCTCTCTTTGAGCTCGTGCATGAGCCTGAGGCTTCCCTGAAGGCATTCTTCCGGAGCCATGGGATGCGCATTCAAAAAGGGGTCCATGTTGGATAGCTCTTCGTTGATGCGTGGGTTGTATTTCATGGTGCAAGAGCCCAAGGGGTAAAAGTTTTTATCCACCGCATAGTTTAGCTCGGACAGGAGGGTAAAATGCCTTACCACATCCAACTCAGAAAGCTGGGGCAGGTCCAGTTCTCTCCTTAAATGTTCACCCAAGTAGGCTTCCAGGTCTACGGGTTCTACGTCCAGCCTGGGAATCCTGTAAGAGGGTCTACCCTCGGAAGATTTTTCAAAGAGCGTTTCCATTCATAACCTCATGGGCATAACAAGGCACATATACGGGTCCTTTTCCTCGTCCTCTGACTGGATGACCGTTGCGCTGTCAGGGTCCACCATCCTTATTATCACCCTATCCGTGTCAAAGCTGTCCAGGGCTTCAAGGAGATACTTACCGTTAAAGCCTATCTCTATGGGCCCGTCCGCATACTCTATATCCATCTCATCCCTACCCTCACCGTATTCAGGCTCGGAAATCTCCAAGAGTAGAAGGTTTGAGGAGAAGGTGAGCTTTATGGGAAAGACGGAGGACTCCGCTATGGCGGACAGGCGCTTTATGCTGTTTATCATCTCCGCTCTGTCCACCACCGCCGTATGGTTAAAGCCCTCCGGTATTACCGCCAGATAGTCAGGATACTCTCCTTCTAAGAGCCTCACAGACAGAGTCCAGTCCTCGCCCTTAAAGTGGGCAAAGGACTCATCCTTGCCCGTAGAAACATCCCCAAGATAGCCCTTCAGTAATGTATGTAGAACCCTAAGGCTCTTGCGTGGTATGAGTAGGTCATAGGCGGTTTTGAAGGAACTTTTGTAAAGAGCCAGCCTGTGTCCGTCCGAGCCTACAAAGTGGGTCTTTCCGTCCACACCGTGTATGTACAAACCTTGGAGTGCATACCTGCTGTCTTCTTTGGACACTGCGTATTCCACCTTCTCTACAGCCCTCGTCATGTCATAGGCGGGCATGTTGTCCGCCGTCTCAACGGACGGAAACTCGGGAAAGTCCTCAGGGTCTATACCCGCCAGCTTGAAGAGGCTTCTACCACCCTTTATGTGGAGGAGTCCTTCGCTGAGGTTCATCTGTATCTCCGCGGAGGTCATACTCTTTGCTATGCTGGTAAGCTTATCCGCGTTGACCGCCACCTTGCCCTCTTCCTCCACTTGAGCCCTTACAAAGAAGGTCAAATAGTTTTCAAGGTCCGTCGCCTTTATTACCAGCCTACCATTTTCTGCGGAGAGAAGGAAGTTGTTCAAGACGGGTAGGGCGGACTTCTTTTCTGTGGCAGACTTTGCCTTGCTTAACACCTCTACCAATTCCCCTTTATCTATGGTTAGTCTCATAGGGTAAAATTATAACAGAATGGGACTCTTAGATAGACTCTTTAGGAAGAGGGAAGACAGAGAAAACCTGTGGACCAAGTGTCCCGAGTGCAAGGCCATCCTCTACGTGCCGGAGCTCTCTGAAAACCTCAGGGTATGCCCCAACTGTAATTATCACTTTCCCGTGGGTGCAAAGGAGAGGGTTTCTCAACTGCTGGACCACGAGGAGGAGATACTCTTTGAAGACATACTACCCTCAGACCCCTTAGGTTTTAAGGACTCCAAGGGCTACAAGGACAGGATAAGGAGCGCTCAAGAGGAAACAGGGCTTTCTGAGGCTTTGGTTGTGGTAAGGGGCAAGCTCGTAGACTTAGACGTTGTCTTGGCGGTCATGGACTTTAACTTCATAGGTGGTAGCATGGGGTCGGTGGTGGGAGAAAGGTTTTACAGGGCGTGCAAGCTCTGTGAAAGCGAAGGCTTACCTCTGGTGGCGGTGATAACCTCCGGCGGTGCGAGGATGCAGGAAGGTCTCATATCCCTCATGCAGATGGCTAAGACCTCCATAGGAGTGGGGCTTTTAAGGGAGAAGGGCGTGCCTTACCTGTCCGTGCTTGCGGACCCAACCATGGGGGGCGTGTCCGCGAGCTTTGCCTTCTTAGGAGACATCGTAATAGCAGAGCCAAAAGCTCTCATAGGCTTTGCCGGACCCCGTGTCATAGAGCAGACCATAAAGCAACAGCTACCCGAGAACTTTCAGAGGGCTGAGTTTCTTCTGGAGAAGGGAATGATAGACATGGTGGTCCACAGAAAAGAGTTAAAGCCAACCCTCTACCGTCTGCTGAAGATGGCTACATACTGGAGGAGAAGGCTTGCTCATACTTGAGGAAGACCACCCTTTCGCCCTGGCTTACAAGCTTGTGGAGGAAGGAAAGCTTGACCCTTGGAACGTTGACATAGTGGAATTGGCAAACGCCTATCTGGAAGAGATAAAAAAAGCGGAGCTCCTGGACCTCCGTGTGCCCGCAAGGGCTCTGATGGCCGCATCCTTCTTACTCAAGAAAAAGCTTCAGGTGCTGTTTCCCGAACCCAAAAGGAAGGTAGAAAGGAGAAGATATACCTTAGAGGAGATAGTGGAACTCTTTGAGCAGGAAAACCCTACGGAAAACCTCTCGGAGTGGAGCCCTCCCCCCGAAGAAAGGCAAGCAAAACGCACACCTCGCACCAGAAGAAACACCACCGAGAGAAAACCTCAGAGACCCTTCCCCGTCCACATATCCAAGTTTGAGGATGCGCTGGAGGAGATACTGCATATGATACAAAAGGGCGTAAAAAGCTTTACCCTGAGGGAGGTTGCCAAACAAAGGAGTGTGGTTCCCTACCTCATGGCGGTCATGGCACTGCTGTATGACGGTAAGGTGGATGTTTACCAAAGGGACAGGACAGACTTGGAGGTGTTTGTTCCATGAACGAAAAGAAGAAGGTAATAGCGGATGTGTTTTCTGCGGTTAGCAAGAGGTATGACATCTTCTTAAAGGGCATAACCGCCGGAAGGATAGACGGATGGCAGAGAGAGCTTTTAGGGCTCTTGGGAGAGGTGGAGAACCTGCTGGATGTGGGCACGGGAACGGGGGGAGTTTTAGAAAAGGCGAGGGTTTCAAAGCTCAGGGTGGGCGTTGACATATCCCACGCCATGCTAACAAGGGCTAAGGAAAAATGCAAGGATTGTTATTTTGTCCTGGCGGATGCGGAAGCCCTGCCCTTCAAAGACAGAACCTTCAACGCCATAACATCATCCTTGGTTTACAGACATCTGCTCAACAGGTCTGCCTTCTTGGAGGAGGCCAACCGCATTTTAAAGGATGGTGGTAAGGTGGCCCTTCTGGATATAAACAGGTTTTTTCTAACATCCGCCTTAGCCTTCCTCATGAAAAGCGTCATAAAACCTGTAGGTGTTCTAATCTTCGGAAGGGACAGATGGGATTTTTTCATACACTCTTTGGAGAACACCTTATCTGTTGAAGAGATAGACAGAGAGTTGGGAGAGAAGGGGTTTGTAAAAAAACGAGAACGCAGGAGAATGTTGGGGCTGGTCTATCTGCTGGTTTATGAGAAGGTCAAGCCTCTACGGGTATGACGCTCACGAACTTTTTGTTCCTTCTGTTTTCAAACTTGACCACGCCGTCCACGAGGGCAAACAGGGTAAAGTCAGAGCCCATTCCTACGTTCTGACCTGGGTATACTTTGGTTCCCCTCTGCCTTACGAGGATGTTTCCCGCCCTGACCAACTGCCCACCAAACCTCTTTACACCCAACCTCTTGGAATGACTATCTCTCCCGTTGCGTGTTGAGCCACCGCTCGCCTTTGAAGCCATGATTAGACCTCCTTTATCTCCTTTATAAGCACCTCCGTGTAGGGCTGTCTATGCCCTCTCCAGCGCTTGTAGTTTTTCTTCGCCCTAAACTTAAAAACTATAACCTTTTTGTGCTTTCCGTGAGCTACCACCTCTCCTATCACCTTGCCCTTGTAAAAGGAAAAGCTCCCATCTTCCCTTCTGATTGCCAGAGGCTCAAACTCTATCACACTGCCTACATCTGCGGACACCTTTTCAAGCCTGAGCCTATCACCCACGCTGACCCTATACTGCTTTCCACCGGTAGATATTACCGCATACATAAAACTTCCTCCAAACAATCTGAAAAGGCGTTAAGTTTAAAAATACGGGGCGAGAGCCCCGAGGTCCTGATTACTTCTTCTCGCCCGCAGGTTGCTGTTGTTGTTGCTCAGCAGGCTGTTGTTGCTGTTGTTGTTGCTCAGCAGCAGGTTGTTGTTGCTGTTGCTGCTCAGCGGGCTGTTGTTGCTGTTGTTGCTGGGGCTGTTCTGCGGGCTGTTCTGCGGGCTTCTGTTGGCATGATGCCAAGAGTGCCAACCCTGCTACTCCCAAGGCGAGCAACTTCTTCATGTCTTATACCTCCTCTTTAAGAGATTTTGACAAAATAGTTTATCACACGCGAAGGAGGTTGTCAAGTAGAATGGCTAGGCTGTTTAAAAACTCTTGAAAGCTTGTCTGCAAAGGAGTTCTACGCAATCATGGCTGACGCAACGATGCTTATTACAGCAAGAGGGATGAGCTAAGGCTTTGGGCTAAGGCTGGTGTAGATGAGAATGTGAGACTTTACAGGAGACTAAGGGCGAGGACTGAGGTGGAAGGGTAGCGCATAATAATGGTATACTTTAAAGCCCTTGTGTTTCAACCAGTCGGAAGTTTTTAAACAAGCCCCATCTACCCCTTGACAAAAATTTTTTTCGGTGTAAAATATATACCATAAGGTTAGAAAAATGGGAGTGATAAACTCCCTCCCCCTCCCTCCCCTAATTTGTTTGCCCCACCGCCCGGTGGGGCCTTTCTAAAAATGAAATTCCCCCCACTCATAGAAGCCATCTTCTTGGAGAGGTTAAACAGGTTCGTAGGAAGGGTCCTCGTAGGAGGTAAGGAGCAAAGGGCTTACATCAGGAACACGGGCAGGCTCAAAGAGCTTCTGTTTGAGGGCAGTAAGGTTTACCTGAAAGAAAAGCAAAGGGGTCTATACAAGTATGAGGTCCTTCTGGTGGAGCTTAAAAACACCCTCGTATGCATAGATTCGCACATAGCCAACAGGATATATGCCGAGTATCTGGGTGAGGGAGTGGTCTTTGAGCCATCCTTTGGAAAACACCGCTTTGACCTCCTATACGGAAACAGGGTCATAGAGGTAAAGTCGGTAAACTTGGTAAAGGACGGTATAGCCCTCTTTCCCGACGCACCCACAGAAAGGGGAACTCGGCATCTGAGGTTTTTGATGGAGCTGGGCGATGGTTATGTGCCCGAGGTGGTCTTCGTAGTCCAGAGGGAAGACGCCCGAGCCTTTTCACCCCACTGGGAGATGGACGAAGAGTTTTCCACAGCCCTCAAGGAGTTCGCCTTGCATGGATACGCTGTGAAGTCTTACTTATGCAGTGTCAGCTTGGAGGGTATAAATTTAAAAGGAGAGATACCGGTATTACTGGAGGGATTGCCATGAGGGTTCTTCTTTCCGCTTTGGATGCGCTGGTGGTGGTTGACATGCAAAGAGATTTTATGCCCGGCGGAGCTCTGCCCGTTGCGGGCGGCGGTGAGATAATTCCGGTGGTGAACCAGTATATACGCACTTTTTCCGAGAGGGGACTTCCGGTCTTTTTCACCAGAGACTGGCATCCCAGGGACCATATATCCTTCAAAGGGCAAGGGGGTACCTGGCCCCCTCACTGCGTCCAAGAGAGCGAAGGAGCCATGTTCCATCCCGAGCTCTTCATACCCTCAGACAACAGGTTCATCATCTCAAAGGGCACGAGCAAAGACTTTGACGCCTACTCGGGGTTTCAAGGCACCATCTTGGACAGCCTGCTCAAAGAGAGGGGTATTAAAAGAGTCTTCGTCTGCGGTGTGGCTACCGACTACTGCGTAAAAAACACGGTCATGGGCGGTCTGAACCTGGGCTATCAGGCTTTTCTCCTTCTGGATGCCATAAAGGGCGTGGATGTAAACCCGGGCGATTCGGAAAAGGCTATTAGGGAAATGCTAAAAGAGGGTGCGGTGGGTATCACCCTGGAGGACTTGACAGTTTGACAAACCCACACTAAATTTTCTTATGTAAATCCTTGTAAAGGAGGTGGTGGTCCATGAGGAGAGGTTTGATGCTCTGGAACCCTTTTGCGGAGCTTGAAAGGATAAGGAAGGAGTTTGACAGGCTGATGGAGGAGTTTATGCCTGCTGTTGAGCTTGAGAGGATCTTCGCACCCGCCCTTGAAGTCTACGAGACAGACCAGGATGTGGTGGTAAAGGCGGAGCTACCCGGTGTGAAGAAGGAGGATGTGGAGGTGACCATCAAGGATAACACCCTCTACATAAGGGGTGAGAAGAAGGAAGAGAAGGAAGAAAAGACCGAAACGGTCCATAGGGTAGAGAGGGTCTACGGAAAGTTTGAAAGGGCTGTAAGCCTTCCTAAGGAAGTGAAGCTTGAGGATGTAAGGGCGGAGTTCAAGGACGGTGTTTTGGAGATAAGGCTTCCCAAAGCCCAAACCGCAAAGGAAACCAAGATAGAGATTAAGTAAGGTCCGAAAGCCCCTCCGTGGGCTTTTCCCTTTTTACATAAGCTCCCAGAGTTTGGAGCTTCTGTTCTATCCCTTCGTATCCGCGGTCCAGATGGTATATATCTCTGACCACCGTCCTTCCCTGAGCTACCAAGCCGGCTAACACTAAGCTTGCAGAAGCCCTAAGGTCCGTTGAAAAGACCTCCGCACCGTAGAGCTTTCCCATACCCTTTATCAGGGCAGTCCTTCCCTTCACGCTTATGTCCGCTCCCATCCTCTGGAGCTCTGCCACATGCTGAAACCTGTTTTCAAAGATGTTCTCCGTTATCTTTGAGACCCCATCCGCCAGACACAGCATAGCCATGAACTGAGCCTGCATGTCCGTAGGGAAGCCCGGATACTCTCGTGTGGATATGTCTAAAGGAAGTATCTCACCCGATGACCTGACCCTGATGGTATGTCTGTCCACCGTTTCCACAATGGCTCCGCTCTCCCTGAGCTTTTCCATGATGCTCCCCATATGCTCAGGTCTTACATCCTCCAAAATCACATCCCCCCCGGTCACAAAGCCAGCCACCATAAAGGTCCCCGCCTCTATCCTATCCGGAATCACCCTGTGCTGAAAACCCCTTAGCTCCTCACTGCCCTTGATTATGGCTGTCCTCTCGTAGACCTCTATATGCACCCCCATCTTCCTGAGGACCTCCACCAAATCCATAACCTCGGGTTCTATGGCTATGTTCCTTAAGATACTCCTCTTTTCACACCTGCTTAGGAACATGAGGGCGTTCTCCGTGCCCGTGACCGTTATGACATCAAAGGTATGCTCTACCGGTCTTATCCTGTCGGCGGACAGGTGTATATAGCCGTGCCTGATGCTTATGTTGGCTCCGCCCTTTTCAAAGACTTTCAGGTGTTGGTCTATTGCTCTCACGCCTATGGAACAACCACCGGGCATGGCTACCACAGCCTTGCCAAATCGGGAGAGCAAGGGACCCATCACCAGTATGGATGCCCTCATCCTTCTTACGAGCACCTCGGGTGCGTAGAACCTGTCAACCCTTGAAGCGTCCACCCAAACGGTCCCATCCTTTCCCTCTACGCTCGCTCCCAGGCTCCTTAGTAGCTCCAAGGTGGTCTTCACATCCAGCAGATGGGGGACGTTTTCCACGGTGCAGGGTTCTTGAGTCAGCAGGGTGGATATGAGGACGGGAAGGGCGGAGTTTTTAGCGCCGGATATTCTCACCCTACCCTTGAGAGGCACACCCCCCTCTACCACCAGATAATCAGAAGTATATGATGTGATGTCTTTCATCTTTCTTGATTATTATTTTAACCACATTTCCAGACCTGCTGTAGTATATCTCCACCCCGTCATCCTCTTCCCTATCGCTGGCTTGCTCATCCGAGTAAATGACTATTATCCTGTCCTGTTCTTCTATCACCTTGGGATAGCTCATATTCTCACTACCACGCAGGTCAGAGCCTCTCTGACCCCCTCCAGAGAGTGTATCTTGTTTATAACCAGCCTACCCAACTCATCCTGATTGCGAAGCTCTGCAAATACGATTATGTCGTAAGGACCGGTCACCACATCCGCCGTCTTCACACCCTCAAAGGTGGACAGTGCCAGCATGATGGATGGTATCTCCCTCGGGTCCGCCTTTATGAGGATGTATGCCTTTATGGAGTATTCGGACTCAAGCTCCATGAGCTCCGTTATGGACATGGGATATCCTTCCTGTTTGGTCTCCATCGTCTACCTCCTGTAGGAATATTTTAAACAACCTGTCCGCAGTCTCGGGGTTTTTCCTCACCTCTTCTATAAGGCTGTGTATCAGACGCCTTACCTTGGGGCTTTTTTCCATCTCCTCCTTCCACACAGACCTGAGCCTTATTATCCTGTCCTCAAGCCTCAGGAGCTCAAGCCACCTTGCAAACTTCTCCACTTCATCCCACACTATCAGCTCTCCCTTTTCCTTCTCCCTTACCCTTTCCATAAGGTTCTTCTGGGCTATCTCCCTCAGGTCATCCACATCGTAGAGGAATACCTCTTCCATGTGGTTCAACGCAGGGTCCACATTACGGGGGACCGATATGTCTATCACAAACACGGGTTTATACTTTCTTTTCTTCATCACCCTCTGATAATGCTCTCTCCTGATTATGTATTCTCTTGCTCCCGTAGAACACAGGACTATGTCATACTCGTGAAGGTAATCCGGAAGGTCTTCAAACCTCAGGGCGTGTCCTTGAAGTTTTTGAGCTAAGTCTACCGCCTTTTCGTAGGTCCTGTTGGTTATAAAAACTTGGGCTTGTAGCTTTTTCAGATAGCCTGCGGCAAGCTCCGCCATCTCCCCCGCACCTATGAGAAGGACCTTAACGCCTTTTAGCTCTCCGAATATCTTCTTGGCTAACTCCACCGCCACATAGCTAACGGAGATCGCGTTTTTGCTGATACCTGTTTCGGTCCTTACCCTCTTGGCTGTTCTCAGAGCCTTTTCAAAGAGCCTGTTGAGTATCTTCCCAACGCTTCCTACCTCTCTGGCTGTAAGGAAGGCGGACTTGAACTGGTAGGTTATCTGTGGTTCTCCCACCACCATGGAATCCAGGCTGGATGCCACCCTGAAGATGTGGGCTATGGCGGACTTACCCTGTAGGAAGAAGGAATACTTCCTTATGCGAGGGTCAAGGTTTTTGAGTTCTATAAGAGTGTTCACCAAGTTGTAAACATCTTCGTAGTCTTTAGCTACCGTATAGAGCTCCACCCTATTACAGGTGGAAAGAAGGACTACTTCATCCACTATTACCTTCAGCAGGGGTAAAATCTGACGGGCTTCTTCCGTGCTACAGGCGAGGAGCTCCCTGTGTTCCACAGGGGCTGTCTTAAAGTTCAGCCCCCAGACGAATATGTTTTTAATCATCAAATAATAATATAACGCCTGTTTAAGTGGGAAGAAATTTAAAAGTATGAGGTTGGCTTGGCTCTCTGAGAAGAAGGAAGAAGGTAAGGTCCTTTGCTTGGCTTGCAGTCAGAGGTGTATGCTAAGGGATGGCGAATATGGAAAATGCGGTGTGAGGGTCAACAGGGGTGGAGAGCTCTACCTTACCGTCTACGGCAAGGTTTCAGCTTATCATGTGGACCCTATTGAGAAAAAGCCCCTCTATCACTTCCTGCCGGGTAGCTACAGCTTTTCCATAGGGACTGTGGGTTGTAATTTTAGCTGTAAGTTCTGCCAAAACTGGGAAATATCCCAGTTTCCCCAGACGCACGATTATGCCATCTTCGGAGAGGATATGTCTCCACAAGAGGTGGTGAAGTTTGCCAAACTGTACGACTGCAAGTCCATATCTTACACCTACAACGAGCCCATCATATTCGCAGAATACGCCTACGACATCATGAAACTGGCAAAGGAGGAAGGCATAAGGAACGTGTTTGTATCCAGCGGGTATGAGACGGAGCACGCCTTGGACCTTCTTACACCTTATCTTGATGCCATGAACATAGACCTAAAATCCTTTTCGGACAGGTTTTACAGGGAAGTATGCGGTGCAAGGCTGAAGGGCGTGCTCAAAGGTATAGAATACGCTTACAGGAAGGGCGTATGGATAGAGATTACCACCCTTGTGATACCCGGCTTGAACGATTCGGAAGAAGAGCTGAGGGATATAGCCAGGTTCATAGTTAACCTATCCAAGGACATACCCTGGCACGTATCGAGGTTTTTCCCCGCCTATCTGATGACGGACAGACCACCTACACCTGCAAGGACTTTACTCAGGGCTTATGAGATAGGCAAGGAGGAGGGGCTCAACTACGTTTATGTGGGCAACTACTTCAGCCCCGAACACCTTTCCACTTACTGTCCCTCCTGCGGTCAGAAGGTGGTGGAAAGGTCAGGCTATCTGGGAGAGAAGGTCAGGCTCTATCTAAAGGATGGAAGGTGTCCAAGATGCAACACACCCATAGCGGGTGTTTGGGATTGAGCGTGTCCGGGGGGACTTGAACCCCCGACCTAGGGCTTCGGAGACCCTCGCTCTATCCAGCTGAGCTACGGACACTCTCCTTAAAATAATCTACTACGACCCTCCTTATGGCTTCAAGCAGGACTTTGGACTTTATCTCTACGCAGTCGGGCGGTTGTATAAAATAGCCTCCGTATTTGCTTTCAAAGAGCCTGACACCTCTTATGAGGATTAATTCTTCCACCTCTACGTCTGCGTATGCCACCAATCGGGGTTTTTTCAGGCTCACTTCAAAGGGATAGAACTTTAAGAGTTTTACCATCATACCTTCTGGAGCCTGGCGTACTTTTCCAAAGCGAGCCTTCTCTTTATGCCGTTGAGCCTGTCTATAAACGTGATACCGTTAAGGTGGTCAAACTCGTGCTGGAACACGATGGCGGGGAATCCTTCCAAATCGTATTCTTTGACCTGACCTTCCAGGTCCCATGCCCTCACCAAGACCCTTCTTGCCCTTTGGACCTCTACGCTGAGACCGGGGAAGGAAAGACAGCCTTCCCTGTAGGTTATCCTGCCCTCGCTCTGTAAAAGCTCAGGGTTTATCAGGACCGCCTTTACGGGCGGGGCGTCCTTCTTTGAGGTGGTATCAATGACCATTATCCTAAGCGGTATGCCTATCTGGTTTGCCGCAAGACCCACACCTTCTTCGTGATACATGGTATCAAACATATCCTGCACTATCTTTCTTATCTCCTCGTCTATCACATCCACCCTGTCGGTGGGTTTCTTAAGCACAGGGTCCGGATACTTTACTATCGGTCTAACCATGATAAAGAAAATAAGCCATCTGCAGAGCTTTTCAATACGCTATGACATCACCGCGAAGATGTCAACTTTTAGTCTTGCCGTGTTATAAGACCCGGTGGAAGGGCTGCTTCAAAGGATTGTCCCTGAGAGAAGCCCAATATATACTTGCTACACAGACCGCTGGGCTTCGCTTGGATGCATGAGACCATCTTACAACGAAGTTTCTTGATATAATAATTAGTTTAAGACCGCACCTTTCCCGTTCGGGTTGACCCGTAGAGGGTCTGTGGGAAAGGGTGGCAAAACCCGAAGGAGGTGCATTATGGCTGTAGTATCCATGAGAGACTTACTGGAAGCGGGAGTGCACTTTGGACACTCCAAAAGCCGGTGGAATCCCAAGATGGCACCCTATCTCTACGGGGTGCGCACGGGCATCCACATAATAGACCTCAACAAGACGGTGGTCTATCTGGAGCAGGCTTACCACTTGGTGGCGGACAGCGTGGCTCAGGGGGCTCAGGTCCTCTTCGTAGGAACCAAGAAGCAAGCCAAGGACGTCATCAGGGAGGAGGCCCAGAGAGCTGGCGTGCCTTACGTGAACGAAAGATGGGTGGGTGGACTGCTTACCAACTTCAGGACGGTCAGGAAGAGCATACTCAAACTCAAGAGCCTGGAGAGGATGGAGGCTGAAGGCATCTTTGATGTGCTCCCTAAGAAGGAGGTGAGGGAGCTAAGGCGTAAGATGGAGAGGCTCAGAAAGCTCTACAACGGCATCTTGGACATGGAGAGAATACCAGACATCCTTTGGGTGGTAGACACCGTCAGGGAACACATAGCGGTCCAGGAAGCCAAGAAGCTGGGCATAACGGTAGTAGCCATAGCGGACTCCAACTGCGACCCTGATGTGATAGACTACCCCATACCGGGAAACGACGATGCCATAAAGTCCATAAAGCTCCTGACATCCAAGATTGCGGACGCGGTGATAGAGGGTAAGGCAAGGAGAGAAAGCTTGGGCGAAGAGGGTGTGGTTGAAGTTGCCAGGAGGAGGGTTGTCACCGTGGGAGAGGAGGAAAAGGCTCTCTTTGAAAAGGCTATGGAGATGTCGGAAAAGTATGAATACATAGACAAGGGCGCGGAAGATATGGAATGAGGAGGTCTGATATGGTAAGCGCAGAGATGGTTAAAAGGCTTAGGGAGATGACTGGCGCGGGCATGCTTGAGTGTAAGAAGGCGCTGGAAGAAGCGGGCGGTGATATGGAAAAAGCTAAGGAAATCCTGAGAATCAGGGGTCTTGCCAAGGCGGAGAAGAAGGCAACCAGACAAGCCAAGGAAGGTCTTATACAGACATACATCTCCGAGGACAGAAAGACGGGCGTCATCTTAGAGCTCAACTGCGAGACGGACTTTGTGGCAAGGAACGAGAGCTTTAACGAGCTTGCTCTTAACTTGGCTAAGCACATAGCAGGCACGCAGGAGAACAAGGACAGGTCAGGCACCGGAGAAGACGTAGCGGGTCAGCCCTACCTTCTGGACCCTTCCAAGACGGTAGGAGATGTGATAAAGGAAGGCATAGCCAAGATTGGGGAGAACATAGTTCTGAGACGTTTTACGCGTTTTGACACGGAGGGTTTTGTCCACGCTTACGTGCACGGTATAGGAAGGGTAGGTGTCCTTTTGGACTTCAGAGCTCCCAAGATAGATGAGCAGGTGTTTAGGGTTGTCCAGGATGTAGCCATGCAAGTAGCGGCGATGAAGGCAGAATTTGTCAGCGTAGAATCCGTGCCCTCGGAGGTGCTGGAGAGGGAAAAAAGAATCCTCGCCGAGCAGACAAGGCAGGAAGGTAAGCCCGAACACATCATAGATAAGATAGTGGAGGGTAAGCTCAAAAAGTTCTACCAAGAGAAGGTCCTCTTGGAGCAAGCGTTCATAAAGGACGATAAGAGGACGGTCAAGGAATACCTGAGCGGTACCGGGGTTGAGATACTCAGGTTTGTAAGGTACGAGGTGGGTGAAGGCTGATGGAAGAAGGAAGACCCAAGTATAAGAGGGTTCTTCTTAAGCTCTCCGGCGAAGCTTTCACCGGCTCTTCCGAGTTCGGTATAGATGCGGGCTTTCTTGAATACATATGCGGTGAGATAAAGAGTGTCTACGATGTAGGGGTTGAGGTAGCCATAGTGATAGGCGGGGGCAATATATTCAGGGGTGTGGAGGGTTTGGAGATAGGTGTTGACAGGGCTACGGGAGATTACATGGGCATGCTCGCTACCGTTATAAACGCCTTGGCTCTCCAGTCTGCGCTGGAGAAGATTGCCAACATACCCACCAGGGTTCTCTCCGCCATAGAGATGAGGGCGGTGGCAGAACCATACATAAGGAGGAGAGCTATAAGACACTTAGAAAAGGGTAGGGTGGTCATCTTCGGCGCAGGGACGGGCAACCCCTTCTTCTCCACCGACACCGCAGGAGCTCTTCGTGCTGCGGAGATAGGGGCGGATGTGCTCATAAAGGCTACCAAGGTGGACGGCATATACACCCAAGACCCCTTGAAGGACCCCAACGCTGAGTTCATAGAAGAGATACACTACATGAGCGCCATAAACATGGGTATAAAGGTCATGGACCACACCGCCATGACCCTTTGCATGGAGAACAACATCCCCATACTGGTAATAAACATCAATAAAAAGGGCAATCTCTTAAGGGCTGTTATGGGAGAAAGGGTAGGCTCTTTGGTCAGAGGAGGTTGAAAACAGTTGATTAAAAGGAGTGTTGTAGATGATAGAAACCATAAGATATGCATACCAAAGGTTGATTGAGGGACAAGAAAGGAAGGAGCTGAAAAGGCATATATCTAAGGTCATCTTCGGAGGAAGAGCGCTCTTTGAACAGCTCTTTGAAAACCATTATTTCAAAAGCGGGGAGAGTGAGCAAGCAAACCAAAAGCCCGTCAACCGAAGGAAGGAACGGGTAAAAGACCTACTAAAGAGCTTGCGAGTTCTCTCCGTAGCCTTCGGTGTCTTGCTCCTTGAGAGGTCTTTCAGGGACTTCTCTCCCTTGAGGCGTGTGTTAGTCTCGGGGGATTGGGGGCAAGCATCGGAAAGGTTAGCTTCCGTGCTTGGTGCGGGGGCTATGGCAAGCCAAAGACCGCCTGCTGGGGCTGGCTTGCCTGAAGAGGCGGGATACAAATACCCCAGCCCAAGCTGTGTCAATATGACACAGTTTGGTTAACCAGGTTAAAGCCATGATGGAAGACATCTTCAAGTCCGCAGAAGAGGATATGAAGAAGGCCTTGAACTACTTTAAGAACGAGATAGCAGGGTTGAGGACGGGTAGGGCATCCACTGCGCTGGTGGAAGAGCTCAAGGTGGACTACTACGGCTCCAAGATTCCCCTTAAACAGCTGGGCAACATAACCGTGCCGGAAGCTAACCAGATACTCATACAGGTCTGGGACACCAACGCGGTAAGCGCAGTGGAGAAAGCCATAATGGAAAACCTCAACCTAAACCCGCAGAAGCAAGGAAACACACTACGCATAACACTGCCCCCCCTTACGGAAGAGAGGAGAAGGGAGCTGGTAAAGATGCTACACAAGATGGCGGAGGACGCAAGGGTTGCCATCAGGAATATAAGAAGGGACGCAAAGGATATGATAGAGGACATGGAGGGCATCTCCGAAGACGAGATAAAGAGAGCCTTAGAAAGACTTCAAAAACTTACGGATAAATACATAGAAGAGGTCAACAGGGTGGCGGAGGCGAAGGAAAGGGACATAATGAGCGTTTAGGAATAAATTATTTCTTCATGGAAAAGGTTTTCATTTACGACACCACCCTAAGGGATGGCTCTCAGGCGGAAGGTGTGAACTTCTCCATTGAGGATAAGCTCAGGATAATAGACAGGCTGGACGAGTTCGGCATAGACTATATAGAATGTGGATGGCCCGGCTCCAACCCAAAGGATACCCTGCTCTTTGAAAAGCTCAAGAAGAAGCAAACCCATCATGCCAAGATAGTAGCCTTCGGCTCTACGAGAAGACCCGGGAGGAAGGTTCAAGAAGACCCACAACTGGAAAACCTTTCGAAATCCGGCGCCAAGGTTATAACCATCTTTGGCAAGAGCTGGGACTACCACGTGACCGAAGCCCTCAAAACCACACTGGAAGAAAACCTCCAGATGGTTTACGAGAGTGTAGCCTTTTTAAAAGAGCATGTGGAGGAGGTCATATTTGACGCGGAGCATTTCTTTGATGGCTACAAGAGAAACCCCGAGTATGCTCTGGAGGTCCTAAGGTCAGCCTTGGAGGGGGGTGCGGACTGGGTGGTGCTCTGCGACACCAACGGAGGAACGCTTCCCCATGAAGTTTATGAAATAACCAAAAGGGTAATACAAGCTTTCCCTCATGCCAAGGTAGGTATACACGCCCACAACGACGCGGACACGGGCGTAGCTAACTCGCTCATGGCAGTGCTGGCGGGAGCTCGTCAGGTTCACGGCACCATCAACGGCATAGGTGAAAGGACGGGCAACGCCAACCTCTGCTCCATAATACCAAACCTGCAGATAAAGATGGGCTACCGCGTCTTACCTGATGGTAGGCTTCAAAAGCTAACGGAGCTCGCGCATTTCGTCTCGGAGATAGCCAACATACCCCTGCCCAAAAACATGCCCTACGTGGGAAGCAGTGCCTTCACCCATAAGGCAGGCGTCCACGCCTCCGCGGTGATGAAAAGAAGCGACACTTACGAGCATGTAGACCCCCATCTGGTTGGCAACAGGCGTAAGGTGGTCGTTTCCGACCTCTCGGGCAGGAGCAACATAGTTTACAAGCTCAGGGAGATGGGCGTAAACGTGGATGAGAAGTCTCCAGAGGTTGCCAAGCTGGTGGAGAAGATAAAGGAGCTGGAGAAGGAAGGTTATCATTTTGAGGCTGCGGAAGCATCCTTTGAGCTCCTGTGTAAGAGACACTTTGGTTTGGTCAGGGACTACTTTAACCTGGACGCTTACAGGATACTCATCGCAAGGAGGTCTACAGACCCAGAGCCCGTCTCGGAGGCAACGGTTAGGCTTTACATAGGGGATGTCAAAGAACATACCGCAGCGCTGGGAAACGGACCGGTGAACGCTCTGGACCGAGCTCTCAGGAAGGCTCTTTTGGAGTTTTACCCTAACCTCAGAGACGTCCAGCTGGTGGATTATAAAGTCAGGATAGTCAACGAATCCGAAGGAACGTCCGCAAAGGTAAGGGTTCTGATAGAGTCTACCGATGGCAACAGGACATGGGGGACGGTGGGCGTCTCTGAAAACATCATAGAAGCCTCGTGGATAGCCCTTACCGATAGCATAATATATAAACTCATGAAGGACGAAGAGTAAGGAGTATAATCCTATGAGAGGAGACATAAGGATGAAAAGGTGGAAGGCTTTAGCCCTGTTTTTGATTACCTTTGGTGTGGGTTTTCTCTTAGGCACCGCGGGGGCTTCTACCAAGCCCGGTTCCGAGGATGATTATAGGTATTTCAGGCTCTTTTCTGATGTTTTCCGCATAGTCAGGGAGAACTATGTGGAGTCGGTAAACACGAAGGAGCTCATCTACGGAGCCCTGAGCGGTATGATGAGGTCTTTAGACCCCTTTTCCGCCTTCTTCACACCGGAGCAATACAACGAGTTCAAGCAAGAGACGGAGGGTGAGTTCGGCGGTGTGGGGATAGAGATAGGCATGGATAAGGGAAGACCCATAGTAATCGCTCCCATAGAGGGGACGCCCGCTTACAGGGCAGGCTTGAGACCGGGCGATATCATAGTGGAGATAAATGGCGAGGACACATCCAACATGAGCCTTACGGACGTGGTAAAGAGGATAAGGGGAAGGCCCGGCACCAAGGTAAACCTGACCATAATAAGGAAGGGTAGCGAAAAACCCTTGAAGTTTGAGTTAGAAAGGGCGCTCATAAAGATACAGAGCGTGAAAGGAACCATCATAGACGGCGTCGGTTATATAAGGCTCAGCCAGTTTACCGACGGGGCAAGCAGGGAGGTGGAAAGGCTGTTGAGAGAGCAAACCTTTAAAGGCGTGAAGGGCATAATCCTTGACCTCAGAAACGACCCCGGAGGACTTCTTACGGAGGCGGTCAACGTGGCAGACCTTTTCCTCCCCGAGGGGAAGCTGGTGGTCTTCACCAAAGGAAGGACTGGCGATGCGAGCAGGTACTTTGCGAGAAGAAAGCCTGTGGTGCCTGAAAACATCTCCGTGGTCCTCCTTATAAACAAAGGTTCTGCCAGTGCATCGGAGATAGTGGCGGGTGCGCTACAAGATTACAGGAGGGCTCTCATAGTGGGAGAGAAGAGCTTCGGCAAGGCATCCGTCCAGAACGTGATACCTCTGGAGGATGGCTCCGCCATAAAGCTAACCATAGCCTACTACTACACTCCCAACGGAAGGCTCATACACAAGGAAGGCATAAAGCCTGATATGACGGTAAGCATGAGCGAGCAGGAGGAAGATCGCCTTCGGGAGGAGATAAGGAAAAGGAGGCTGGACGGAAACTCCAACGGACTCATACTCCTTCCCGAGTTTGACCCTCAGCTCAGGAAGGCTATAGAGGTCATAAAGACGGGTCAGGCGGTGAAAAAGGTGGCGGGTTTGTGATGTATGTATACTCTGGCTGTTGAGACATCCTGCGACGAGACCGCCTTGGCTCTATACTCGGAAAATG
>FWWM01002347.1_pt1 | contig 51652 bp, 53 predicted proteins | sample 2228351 | NCBI WGS metagenome assembly FWWM01 (sample SAMEA103939774, study PRJEB20133) | metagenome | reverse complement strand
ATTCGACGGCGATGGCCTTGGTCGCCCGGCCCCGGGACTTTGACGTCATCGTGACGGAAAATATGTTTGGGGATATCCTTTCGGACGAGGCGGCAACCCTGGCCGGGAGCCTGGGGATGCTGCCTTCGGCCAGCCTGGGGCGGGGCCGCCGGGGCCTCTACGAGCCGGTCCACGGCACCGCCCCGGATATCGCCGGCCGGGGCGTGGCCAACCCGACCGGGGCGATTCTGAGCGTGGCCCTGATGCTCCGGCATTCGTTCGGCCTGGCCGACGAGGCGGCCCGGATTGAGACCGCCGTTGAGCGGACGCTGGCCCAGGGCTACCGGACGGCCGATATTGCCGAGCCGGAGGCCCGGGTGGTCGGAACGGCCGAGTTCACCGAGGCAGTTATCGCCAACCTCTAATCGGAGGCAAATCGATGGGGCGACCGAAGACGCTCTTTGAAAAGATCTGGGAGCAGCACGTCGTCTACGAGGAGCCGGGCGGACCCGCCCTGCTCTACATCGACCTCCACCTGGTTCACGAGGTGACCTCGCCCCAGGCCTTTGAGGGCCTGCGGCTGGCCGGCCGGAAGGTCCGGCGCCCGGACCTGACCTTTGCCACCGTCGACCATGCCATCCCGACCGTAAACCGGCAGTTTATTGCCGACCCCATCGCCCGCCAGCAGGTGGAAACCCTGGTGAAGAACTGCCGGGACTTCGGCATCACCTTCTTCGGCATTGAGAGCCCCTACCAGGGGATCGTCCACGTCATCGGCCCGGAGCTCGGCTTGACCCTGCCGGGTAAGACCATCGTCTGCGGCGACAGCCACACGTCGACCCACGGGGCATTCGGGGCCCTGGCCTTCGGGATCGGCACGTCGGAGGTGGAGCACGTCCTGGCGACCCAGTGCCTCTGGCAGCACCGGCCGAAGACGATGGAAATCCGGGTCACCGGAAGACTCGGCCGGGGCGTGACAGCCAAAGACGTGATCCTGGGCATCATTGGCCGGATTGGGGTTGCCGGGGCGACCGGCCACGTCATTGAGTATACGGGCGAGGTTATCAGGTCCCTTTCGATGGAGGGCCGGATGACCGTCTGCAACATGTCGATTGAGGCCGGGGCCCGGGCGGGGATGGTTGCCCCCGATGAGAAGACGTTCGAGTACCTGCGGGGCCGGCCGTTCGCCCCGAAGGGGGAGGATTGGGACCGGGCGGTGGCCGGGTGGCGGGAGCTTCGGACCGATCCCGGGGCGACTTACGATAAGGTCGTGGTCATCGACGGGTCGACGATCGAGCCCTACGTTACCTGGGGGACGAATCCGGGGCAGGTGGTGCCGGTGACCGGTCGGGTTCCGAATCCGGCCGACTTTACCGACGAGGCCGAGCGGAAGGCCGCCGAGCGGGCCCTGGAATATATGGGTCTCGAGCCGGGGATGCCGATAACCGAGATCAAGATTGACCGGGTGTTTATCGGCTCGTGCACCAACTCCCGGATTGAGGACCTGCGGCAGGCGGCCGAGGTCGTCCGGGGCCGGAAGGTCCACCCGCGGGTCCGGGCGATGGTGGTGCCGGGCTCGACCCAGGTCCGGCTTCAGGCCGAGGCCGAGGGCCTTGACAAAATTTTTAAGGAGGCCGGTTTCGAGTGGCGGGAGGCCGGCTGCTCCATGTGCCTGGGGATGAACCCGGACATCCTCAGTCCGGGCGAGCGGTGCGCCTCGACCTCGAACCGCAACTTTGAAGGGCGGCAGGGCCGGGGCGGCCGGACCCACCTGGTGAGCCCGGCGATGGCGGCGGCCGCGGCGGTGGCCGGCCACTTCGTCGACGTCCGAACCTGGGAGGTGAACTAGAATGGAGCCGTTCGTCCGGGTGACGTCACAGGTTGCGCCCCTCGACCGGGTCAACGTGGATACGGACCAGATCATCCCGAAGCAGTTCTTGAAGCGGATTGAGCGAACCGGTTACGGCCAGTTTCTGTTCTACGACTGGCGGTTCCGGGAGGACGGGTCGCCGAACCCGGACTTTGAACTGAACGACCCGCGCTACGCCGGCGCCAGGATCCTGGTGGCCGGCCGGAACTTCGGTTGCGGCTCGTCCCGGGAACATGCGCCCTGGGCCCTGCTCGACTACGGGTTCCGGGCGATTATCGCCCCGAGCTTTGCGGACATCTTTTACAACAACTGCTTTAAGAACGGCCTCCTGCCGGTCGTCCTGCCCGAGGATGCCGTCCGGGAGCTGCTGGACAAGGCGAAAACCCGGCCGGCGTACACGGCGACGGTGGACCTGGAGCGGCTGGTCGTCGAAGACGAGGACGGCCGGAGCTGGCCGTTTGAGGTCGACGAGTTTCGCCGGTACTGCCTGCTCAACGGCCTGGACGACATCGCCCTGACGCTCCGCCACGAGGCCAGGATTGCCGCCTACGAGGCCCGGCGGCTCCCCTGGGGCGGGGTGGCGGCCGGCGGGTTTTGACACCCCAGGCGGGGTGCCGGTAGAATGTGGTTAGAGTTCGAGCCGAGGTTGGCGGACGTTGCCCAAGCGAACTTACCAGCCGAAAGTCCGACGCCGCAAGCGTGTTCACGGGTTCCGGGCCCGGATGAGCACCCGGACGGGCCGTGAGGTTCTCCACCGGCGACGCCTTAAAGGACGGCACCGGCTCACCGTTTGAATCGGGAGCGCCGCTTAACCCGCCGGCGCGAGTTCGAAAGCGTCCTCAGGGAGGGGCAGGGGTGGTCGAACCCGCTCTTAGTTGTCCGGGCGTTGCCGACCGGCCGGGAAGCCACCCGTTTTGGGTTTATTGTCAGCCGCCGGGTCGGCAAGGCCACCGTGCGGAACCGGCTGAAGCGGCGGCTCCGGGAGGCCTGCCGGCAGCTTCCGGTGCGGCCCGGCTATGACGTTGTTATAATCGCCCGGGAGCTGGCAAAATCCGCCGACTTCTGGCAGCTAAAGGGCGCCCTGGAAGAAACCTTCCGGAAGGCCGGCCTGCTCGCAGAAACCTGATGGTAACCTGGTTGGCTCTCAGACTTATCCGCCTGTACCAGCGGACGGTTTCGCAGGTTACGCCGCCCACCTGCCGGTTCATCCCGTCGTGCTCGGAGTACGGCTACCAGGCGATCGAAAAATACGGCCTGCTCCGGGGCGGCTGGCTCACCGTCAGGCGGCTGGTCCGCTGCAACCCGTTCAACCCCGGCGGGTACGACCCGGTCCCGTGAACCGGTGCCGGCTGGCCCTCCTCGCCGGATTGCTGGTCCTGCTGGGGGCAGCCTGCGGTCCGCCGGGGCCCCACGGCTGGGCGAATGCCGCCTTCGGCCCGGCCGGCCCGGGGGCGCCCATGGTTTACCTGGTCGGGGCCGAGGCGAGGGTCTTCGCCCTGGACCCGGACACCGGGGAGGTTCGCTGGCAGTTCCCCCGAGAGGCGGACCGGAACCTCACCGCCGTCTACGGGCCGCCGGCGGTGGGGAGCGGCCTGGTGGTGGTTGGGGCCTACGACCGCAAGGTCTACGCCCTGGACGCCGCCACCGGCGACGTCCGGTGGGAGTTCGATACCGGGGCCCCGGTGATTGCCGGCCCGGCGATAGCCTCCGGGGTTGTCGTGGTGGGCAACGGGGCGGGCCGGGTCGTCGGGCTGGATGCCGGGTCCGGCCGGCCCCGCTGGGAGCAGTTGACCGAGCGGGCAGTCTGGGCCAGGCCGGTGGTTTCGGGGACCACCGTCCTGGTGGCCGGCATGGACCATTACCTGCGGGCCCTCGATGTGGCGACCGGCCAGGTCCGCTGGCAGTTCCGGGCCGACGGCGGCCTGCCGGGCGCACCGGCCGTTGGTCAGGGGCTGGTGTTCTTCGGCGGCCTTGATTCGACCGTTCGGGCCGTTGAACTCGAGAGCGGGCGGGAGCGCTGGCGGCTCCCGGTCGGCCACTGGGTCTGGGCAACCCCGGTCGTCGGCGAGGGTGTGGTCTACGTGGCCGCCCTCGACCGGAACGTCTACGCCGTGGACGTGGCGACCGGCCAGACCCGGTGGGTCTACACGGCGACCCACCGGGTCAAGGCCGACCCGGTGCTGGCCGACGGGGTCCTCGTTCTGGCGGATGAGACCGGGCAGGTCATGGGCCTGCGGCCGTCGGACGGGCAGCCCCTTTGGGGGGGCCAGGAGCACAATCTGGGGGCGCCGGTGGTCGGGACGGTCGCAACCGGCCGGGGCCGGGTTTTTGTTGCGGCCCAAAATTATTGGGTATACTCTTTTGATAGCGTGACCGGCGCCCCGAAATGGCGGATTCAAACGAGGAAATAACCCGGTTAATCGATGCCTTCGATTGGTGACCTGTTCAACCTCGTGCTGTTTGACCCGATGGTCAATGCCCTGCTGGTACTTTACGTGCTGCTGGGGCATAACTTCGGGATTGCGGTAATCGCCTTCACCATCATCGTTCGCACCCTGATGCTACCCCTCACCCTCCGCCAGCTCCATGCCTCCCGCAAGCTGAGCCAGCTTCAGCCGAAGATTCAGGAGCTCCAGCGCAAGTACCGGGATGACCGGGAGAAGCTTTCGCGCGAGACGATGGCCCTCTACCGGGAGCATGGCGTGAGCCCCCTGGGCTGCCTGGTGCCAACCCTCATCCAGTTTCCGATCTGGATTGGCCTTTACCAGGCGATCGTGTTCGCCCTTTCCGACCGGCCGGAGGGCCTGCTGGAGCTTTCGAAGCACATCTACCCCTGGCTGAACACCGTCCACCAGGCGATCCCGTTGAATAACCGCTTTTTGTGGCTGGACCTGGCCCACCCGGACCCGCTCTACATCCTGCCGGTCCTCGTCGGCCTGTCCACCTGGGTCCAGCAGAAGATGATGACGATGCCTTCGGCCGACCCCCAGCAGCAACAGATGAACCAGATGATGCTGGTGACCATGCCCCTCATGTTTGCCTTCTTCACCATCCAGTTCCCGAGCGGGCTGGCCATCTACTGGTTGGTCTCGAACCTGATAAGCGTTGTTATCCAGTATTTCGTGACCGGCTGGGGAAGCCTTGAGCCCACGGTGTCGGCCGGGTGGGCGGCCGTTCAGAGACTGCTCAGGCGCCGCGGCGCGAATCCGAAGCCGGCAACCGGCCGGCGCAGATAACGAGGTGGAGACGTGATGGAATCGGAGAGCAGGGAGTACGAGTTTTCAGCCCGGAGTGTCGCTGAGGCCATCCGAAAGGCCGAGCAAGCCCTGGGACGAACCCGGGATGAGCTGGATATCTTTGTTGTAACCGAGGGGCGGGGTGGCATTCTCGGCCTTGGGGGCGAGGATGCCCGGATCAGGGTCAGGGTCCGCAATGCCGCCGGCCTCGCCATCCCGAACGACTTTAACGAGGCGGAACGGGAGCTGGCCACCGCCGCCTGGGAAGTGATTCGGTCGCTCCTTTCGGGCCTCGGCCTCGAGGCGACGGTGGAGGTTCGGCGGCCGGCCGCCGGCGAGGCCACCCTCGAGCCGGCCCCGATAACCCTCAACCTGCAGGGCGAGGAGGTCGGGGTGCTCATCGGCCGCCGGGGCGCAACCCTGGCCAGCTTCCAGTTTCTGGTGAACCACCTGCTGGCCCGGCGTTTTCAGGAGCGGGCCTTTGTTAACATCGACATCGAAGACTACCGGGTCCGGCGGGTGCAGAGTCTTAAGGCCCTGGCGATGCGGGTTGCGCAGAAGGTGGTTCGGACCCGCCGGCCGGTGCCGCTCGATGCGATGCCCGCCGCCGAGCGCCGGATCATCCACCTGACCCTGGCGAACCACCCCGACGTCACGACCCAGAGCACCGGGACCGGGGAGGCCCGGCGGGTGGTCGTGATGCCCCGCCGACCCCGCGGCCACCCCCGGGGACCGGCCCGCCGGCCCTTCCGCCCCCGACCCCGGCCTTGACCGATTACCTGGTCGTCGGTCACGTCACCCGCGACGTCATCGACGGCCAGGAACGCCCGGGCGGGACGGCCCTCTACGCTGCCCTGGTCGCGGCCCGGTGGGGTCTGAAAACCGGGGTCGTTACGGCCGCCGAAACGGGCTGGCTCGAGGGCGCGGTGTTCAACTGGGCCCCCGAACTCCGGCCGGACCGGGCTGAGGGCGGCGGCACGGTCCGGTTTTACTTTTCCGGCACCGGCAGGGTCTGCTGGGCCGTCCGGACTGCCGGCGCGACCACGACCTTTGAAAACGTCTACACCCCGGCGGGCCGCCGCCAGCGACTCCTGGCCCGGTCCGAAACCCTGGGCCCGGCGGATGTGCCGGCCGGGTGGCGGCCCCGGATCCTGCACCTCGGTCCGGTGGCCGACGAGCTGGTTCTCACCGCCGACTGGGGCCGGGTTAAACCCCGCTTCCTGGGCGGTACGGCCCAGGGCTGGCTTCGGCGGGTCGGGCCGAACGGCACGGTCGAAAGCCGGTGGCGGCCCGAACTCGACCCCCTGCTTGGGACGTTTGACGCCCTGGTTGTGTCGGCGGAGGACCTGGGGCCTGACCTCGAAGTCGTCGCCGAGGCGGCCAGGAAGGTCCGCTGCCTGGCGGTCACCCGGGCCGAGGCCGGGGTTGACCTCTGGGTTGACGGCCGCTGTCGCCACGTCCCGGCGTTTTCCCGGCCGGCCGTCGACCCGACCGGGGCCGGCGACGTGTTCGCCGCCGTCCTCTTCATCCGGCTGGAGGCCGGCGACGACCCCGTCCGGGCGGCCCGGATGGCCGCGCTGGCGGCCGCCCTGAAGGTCAGCCGTCTGGGGCCGGCGGGCGTGGCCGGGCGTGAGCAGGTTGAGGCCGAGCTTAACCGAACCTTAAAATCTCCCAAAAGAGTCCCCGAACGAGGAGACAGCCATGGCCGAAATTGAAGTCGGGATGCCTGCGCCCGAATTTTCCCTGCCCGTTTCCCGGGAGAGCCGGGTTTCCCTTTCCGACTACCTGGGGCGGAAGCCGGTCGTCCTCTGCTTTTACGTGGCCGATTTCACCCCCGGCTGAACGAACGAGCTGCGGGCCTTGCAGCGGGCCATCGACCGCTTCGAGGCCGCAAACGCCCAGGTTCTGGGCGTCTCGTGCGACACGGTCTTCAGCCACCAGGCCTTCGCCGAAAAGCTGGGCGGAATTGACTTCCCGCTGCTTTCGGACTTCTGGCCCCACGGGGCCACGGCCCAGGCTTACGGCGTTTTCAACGCCGAGCGCGGCTTCCCCATAAGGAGTGTCTTTATCATCGACACCGGGGGCATAGTCCGCTGGAAGAAGGTTTATCCGCCGGGCAGCCTGCCCGACCCCGACGAGCTGCTGGAAGCCCTGGCCGGGCTTTAGCCGGCCGGTGCCGGCCGCCGGGCCCGGAGGAGGTCGGCCACCCGGTCGAGCACCCGGTGGGCAACCTCGTACTTGGGGAGCAGGGGCAGCTCTTCGGCCCGGCCGTCGGGGTGGATAAAGACGACCCGGTTCGTGTCCACCTCGAACCCGGCATCGGGGGCGGTGATGTCGTTGGCGACGACCAGGTCGAGACCCTTTTCGGCCAGCTTCTGCCGGGCATTTGCGACCAGGTCCCGGGACTCGGCGGCAAACCCGACCCGGATAAAGTCGCCCCGAACCTCGCCCAGGATGTCGGGATTCCGAACCAGCCGGAGGGCCAGTTCGGGCTGGTCGGCCTTTTTGATCTTGTCGGACGAAACCGCCTCGGGCCGGTAGTCGGCAACCGCCGCGGCCGCAATGAGGGCGTCACAGCCGGCAACGGCCGCCCTAACGGCTTCGAACATCTCGCAGGCGGTCCGCACCCGCCGCACCTCGACCCCGTAGGGGTCCCGGAGGCTGGTCGGGCCGGTGACCAGAACGACATCGGCCCCGCGGTCCCGGGCCGCTTCGGCAATGGCAAACCCCATCTTGCCCGAGGAACGGTTGGTTATGAGCCGGACCGGGTCGATGGGCTCCTGGGTCGGGCCGGCGGTGACGACAATTCGGCATCCGGCCAGGTCGCCCCGGCGGCCCAGGGCCCAGCGCAGCGCCCCGATTATGTCCTCCAGGTCGGCCAGCCGCCCCGGGCCGACAGCGCCGGATGCCAGCCGGCCGGTGGCCGGTCCGACCACCACCCAGCCCCGCCCCCGCAGGGTTGTCAGGTGCCCCTGGGTGGCCGGGTGCTCGTACATGGCGGTTTCCATCGCCGGGGCGACCACAACCGGGGCCCGGGTCGCAAGCAGGGTTGTCGAAAGGAGGTCGTCGGCCAGGCCCAGGGCCAACTTTGCCAGCACGTGGGCCGTCGCCGGAGCCACCACCACCCCGTCCGCCTCCCGGGCCAGGGTCACGTGCTCGAGGGCCTCCGGCTGATTCGGGTCGAACATCGAGGTGAAGACTTCCCGGTGGGTGATGGCCCGGAACGAGAGGGGGGTTACAAACTCGAGGGCGCTGCGGGTGAGAATGACGTCGACCAGCGCCCCGGCCTTGACCAGGTCGCTGGCAAGCTGGACGGCCTTGTAGGCCGCAATACTCCCGGTGACGCCCAGCAGAATCCGCTTGCCGTTAAGCATCAGGCCTCCTTCGGACGGTTAAGCTCGTAAATAATGCGCAGCCCCTGCAGGGTGATGTCAGGGACGACCCTTTCGATGGCCGGGATGTCGGGGGCGATCAGCTCCGCCAGGCCGCCCGTGGCCACCACCCGGGGCCGTTCGCCCAGCTCCTGGACGATACGGCCGAGAATCTCGTTTACCAGGCCGATATACCCGAAGTAGAGGCCGGCCTGGATGGCCGCAACGGTGTTGCGGCCGATGGCCGACCGGGGCCGGGCAATTTCGACCCTGGGGAGCTTGGCGGTACGCTGAAAGAGGGCGTCGGCGGCGATGCCGATGCCGGGGGCGATGACGCCCCCGAGGTACTCACCCCGGGCCGAGACCACGTCAAAGGTGGTGCCGGTCCCGAAGTCGATGACGACGGTCGGCCCGCCGAAGAACCTGTACGCCGCCGCCGCATTGGCGACCCGGTCGGCCCCGACTTCCCGGGGATTCTCGTAGAGGATCTTGACCCCGGTTTTGACCCCGGCTTCGAGAATAAGGGGGCGAAGGCCACCAAAATAGCGTTCGAAGACTTCCAGGAAGGTGGGGACGAGGGGTGGGACCACGCTGGAGAGCACCCCGTCGGTGACGTCGGGCGGCGTCAGACCGGCGTGGGCCAGCAGGCCGGTCAGGATAATGCCGTACTCATCGGGCATCCGGTTGAGGTCGGTGGCGAGCCGCCAGGTGGCCCTGAGCTCGGGGCCGGCGAAGAGGCCGACGGTGACGTTCGTGTTACCGATATCGACGGCGAGCAGCACCGGAAAGGTTCCCCCCTTTCGGCCCCGCCCGGAACGAAAAAAGCCTCCCGACCGGGAGGCGGTGGTGCCGTCTCGGTCCGGGCGGATCCGAGCGGTATAAAAGCCTGAAGTTTGCCGGGCTACCGGCCGCGTGCGGTCCGGCTGCCACTTTAGGTTAGCAGAGTCTGCCGGCCCGGGTCAAGGGCGGCTGCGCCGGCGGGCCGTTAGCTGGCGGCGGCGTTGGCCCCCGCCCGCAGGTCGTCGATCAGGGCGGAAGCCTCCCGGCGGGAAAGCTCCGTAAGACCCTTGCCGAACCGCTCCCGGGCCAGCTCTTCGAGCTGGTCCTCGGAGAACTGGTGCCGGGCCCGGCCGATGGCCCGGATCGCCCGCATCTGGGCCTCCGTGGCTGCCGCCCGACTGACCCCCTCATCGGCCGGAGCCGGGCGGGCCGCTCCACGGGCCAGCCGGCGGGGCGGGGCGTCAGCCTCGACCGGCTCGGCCTCGTCGGCAAGCTCCTCCAGGGCGGCCACGCCGACGTTCACCGCGTCCCGGAGGGCGCGGGCCTTGGCCCGGGTCTCGGCCATCCGGATCAGGTGCATCCGCATCTGGGGCGGGACGTTCTCCGGGGATGCGTCGCCGATGCCCGAGAAGACGCCCTTGCTGGTCTCCACCACGGCCTGGCAGATGGCGGTGTAGCCGTTGTCCGGACCCGGAATCTGAAGGAGCTGGGTAGTTATCGACTTGAGGCCCTGCCGGTGGGCCTCGTCGAGCAGACCCGCGTACAGGACAAAGGCCCGGCCGTTTCGTTCCACCATAAACTCTCGCTTCACCTCAAACCTCCTTGTATTAGCACATCTGTGCGATTAATTATGGCAGATGCCGGGCCCCGTGTCAAGGCCAGCGGCCCGGGACCCCACCCAGTCGGCCAGGCCCGCCACCAGGCGGCGGTTTTCGGGCCGCCGCCGGATTGCGACCCGGACGTGGTCTGGCAGGCCGAACGAGGTGCAGTCCCGGACCAGGAGGCGGTGGCGCTCGAGCAGAAATTGGGCGCAGGCGGCCCCAGCCCCGGTTTTGACCAGCAGGAAGTTGGCGGCCGAATCCGAAACCCAAAGGCCGAGCCCCTGCAGGGCGTGCTGGAGTTCCCGGCGCCGCCGTCCCAGCCGGCGCCGGCAGACGGCCATGAAGTCCGGCGTCCGGGTCAGGATAAATTCGCCGGCAGCCTGAGCGAGCGCATTCACCGACCAGGGCGGCTGGTACGCCCGAACCCGGTCAACAAGCTCGGGCGGCCCAAGGAGGTAGCCCAGCCGGAGCCCGGCCAGGCCGAAGTCCTTGGTTAGCGACCGAAGGAGGAGCACCCGGCCGGTCGCCAGCAGTTGTTCGGAAGGCCACGGGCCTTCGACGAACGACCGGAACGCCTCGTCAATGACCAGGACGCCGTCGCAGGCGGCGAGGATCGCCCCGAACGGGGCGGCCGGCAGGTAGATGCCGGTGGGGTTCGCCGGGTTGGCCACCCAGACCATTGCCGGGCGGGTCCGACCCACCAGGTCGGTAAGTTCGGGCAGTTCGGGTACAAACCCGGTGGCTTCCGGGGCCGTGTAGGTTACAACGGCGGCCCCCGCCAGGGTCGAGGCGTAGGCATACTCGCCAAAGGCCGGCCCCACCACAACCGTCACCTTGCCCGGCCCCAGGAGGGCGCGGGCAATCAGAAATATCAGCTCGGCCGAGCCGTTGCCCACCAGCAAGTATTCTGGACCCACGTTGTGGACCGAGGCCAGCCGGGCGATGAGCCGCCCGGCGGTGGGGTCGGGGTAATCCCGGAAGTTGACGGTGGCAAGGGCCCGCCGAAGGCCCGGGGGTGGGGCGTAGGGGTTGATGCTCGCGCTGAAGTCAATGACGCCGGCCCGGAGCTGGTCCGGCCGGGCGCCGCCGTGAACCGGGCGGGGCGGCAGGTCGTGGCCCGGGGCGCGGCCGACGGCTTCAGGCACCGGTCCCGAGGGGCTTGGAAAATATCCGGTATGTCCGGTAGGGTTTTACGCCGAAGTTTTCAACGATATTGCGCATCGCCCGGTTGGTTTCCAGCACCCAGGAGACTTCCATCTCGGTGAAGCCGAGCCGTAACGCATTCTGGACGACCCGATGGACCATGAGGACGGCTACCCCCGTCTGCTGGTAGGCCGGCTTAACACCGAACGCGACCACCCTCGTCCGCTTGAGGCTCCGGCGGACCCGCACCTCCCAGACGAACCGCGCAAGGCCCCACGGGGTGAGCCGTCCGTTCAGCCGCTTGAGGACCGGGTTGTAGTCCGGGACGGCGATGAGGACTCCGACCACTTCGGGCGGGCCGTCGGCCGGGGTCTCGGGAACCCGCTCGGCGAACAGGATCAGGTCGGGGACCAGGACGGGCCGCAGGCTGCGGGCCATGTGCTTGAGTTCGGCTTCGGTGATCGGCTGGAAGCCCCAGTTCTGGCCCCAGGCCGCCGGGTAGACCTCGTGGGCGAACGCCCGGATCTCGGCCTCAAGCCGGCCCATGTCCACCGGCCGGAGCCGGATCCGCCCGCGCTCCGCCAGCCGCTCGGCCGACTGAACGAGCCGGGTCCAGCGGGGATTTTCCAGGTCGGCCCGGCTGGCCAGGTAAGCATACAGGTCGATGGCTTTGGCGTAACCGCAGACCTCGGCCAGCCGGGGGTAATAGGCCGGGTTATAAGGCATCAGGAACGTGGGCATCCCCTCGCCTTCAACAAGCCAGCCGACCAGCTCATTCATGGACGGGGAGACCGGGCCGTAGACGGTGTCGAATCCCCAGGCCCGGAGCTGGGCCTCGACGGCGCCGAACAGGGCGCGGGCGCCTTCCGGGGAATCGACCGCCTCGAAGAAGCCGAAGAACCCGTCCCGCCGGCCGTGGTAGCGGTTATGCAGGTCGTTCCGGATCGCCGCAATGCGGCCGACCGGCCGGCCGTCCGAATAGGCAAGGAATGGGACCACCTCGCCGTACTCCCAGAACGGGTGACGGCCGCCTATGAGGGCCTGCTCATCGGCCTCCAGGGGCGGCACCCAGTTCGGGTCGTTCCGGTAGACGAGGCGGGGAAACCGGACGAATTCCCGGCGCAGCCGGTCCGACCCGGCCCGAACAACCTCGACAGTCACGTTCCGGTCGGCGAGCCTTCCCGGGGCGTGTGCCGTGGCTCAGTCGATATAGTTGTAAGCGACCAGGGGGAGGAATTCAACGAATTCCGGCCGGAGGATGACCTCTTCCAGGAGGATTTTGGCCGCCAGGTCGAACCGGCTCTCGGCCCACGCCTCCGGGCCCAGTTCGGCCCGGATATTCTCCAGCTCCTCTTTGAACACCTGCCGGACCAGCTCCTCGGTGACCGGCCGGCCGTCTTTAAGGGTTGCCCGGTGCCGGAGCCACTGCTGGACCTGGGCCCGGGAAATTTCAACGGTGGCGGTATCCTCCATTAGATAATTAATCGAGGCCGCGCCGGTGCCCCGGAGCCAGGACTCCAGGTAGCGGACACCCACGTTTAGGTTGGTGCGGAGGCCGCCCTCGGTTATGTCCCCCTCCGGCACCTTCAGCAGGTCGGCCGCCGTCACGTGCAGGTCCTCGTGGATGACGTGGCGCTGGTCGGGGCCGGCCAGCCGCTGCTCGAACATCTCCCGCACCACGGGCACGAGCCAGGGGTGGGCAACCCACGTGCCGTCGAAGCCCTGGGAAATCTCCCGGTCCTTGTCTTCCCGAACCTTGGCGATGTTGCGCTCGTTCACCTCGGGGTCCCGGGCCGGAATCTGGGCGGCCATCCCGCCGATGGCGTGGGCGCCCCGCCGGTGACACGTGTTTACGAGGAGCAGGGCCAGCGACCTGAGGAAGTGCTTATCCATCGTCACCTGGGCCCGGTCGGGGAAAACGTACTCCGGGAAGTTAAAGAACTTCTTGATGAAGCTGAAGATATAGTCCCAGCGCCCGAAGTTCAGGCCGCCCGAGTGGTCCCGGAGCTCGTAAAGGATTTCGTCCATCTCGAACGCGGCCAGGATTGTCTCGATCAGGACCGTGGCCCGGATGGTGCCGCGGGGGATGCCCAGCAGGTCCTGGGCCCGGTTGAAGACGTCGTTCCAGAGCCGGGCCTCCAGGTGGTTTTCAAGCTTGGGAATATAAAAGTACGGGCCGGTCCCCTTGTCGATTAGCTTGCGGGCGTTGTGGTAGAAAAAGAGGCCGAAGTCGAACAGGGAAGCCGAAACCTGCTCGCCGTCGACCAGGACGTGCTTCTCTTCGAGGTGCCAGCCCCGGGGCCGGACCATCAGGACCGCCGTCTTTTCGGCCAGCCGGTAAAGCCGCCCGTCCGGGCTCACGTACTCAATGGTGCCGTCCACGGCGTCCCGGAGGTTGATCTGCCCTTCAACCGTGCCGGCCCAGGTGGGCGAGAAGGCATCCTCGAAGTCGGCCATATAGATATCGGCGCCGGAGTTCAGGGCGTTGATTATCATCTTGCGGTCGACCGGGCCCGTAATCTCGACCCAGCGTTGGCGCAGGTCAGGTGGCGCCGGGGCTACCCGCCAATCGGCCCGGCGAATCTCTACCGTTTCGGGCAGGAAGTCCGGCAGTTTGCCGGCGTTGATTTCGGCCTGAATCTCGGCCCGGCGGCGCAGAAGCCGCCGCCGGACCGGGTTGAACTCCCGGTGGAGGGTCGCAACGAACCGGAGGGCGTCCGGGGTCAGGACCTCGGCGTAGGCCGGGCTTACCGGACCCCGGACAACGACCCCGTCGGATTCGAGCCGGCGGTTGAGGTCATCCCGAATATCTGCTGCCTCCGACATCTTTCCCCCCTTAAGCTCGGTCTTGGCCAACGGAAGTCTAACCCGCGGCAAAAGCCGGTTGCAAGCCGGTTTCAGTCGAGGCCGCCCAGGTATGCGGCCTGAACCTGGGGATTTCGGGCGAGCTCGGCCGCACTGCCCTCGAGCACAATCCGACCCGTCTCGATGACGTAGCCCCGGTGGGCAACCTGCAGGGCCATGTGGGCATTCTGTTCGACGAGCAGGATCGTCGTTCCCTGCTCGTTAAGCCGCTTCAGGACGTCGAAGATGGTCTCGACGAGGACGGGGGCCAGCCCCATGGAGGGCTCGTCGAGCAGCATGATTTTCGGCTCCATCATGAGGGCCCGGCCGATGGCAAGCATCTGCTGCTCGCCACCGGACAAGGTGCCGCCCGGCTGGTCCTGCCGCTCGTAAAGGCGGGGAAACACTTCGAAGACGAACTTGAGCCGGCGCTGGACCTCTTTCGGGTTCCGGACCAGGTAGGCGCCCATCTCGAGGTTTTCCAGGACCGTCAGCCGGGGGAAGATTCGCCGGCCTTCGGGGACGTGGCCGACACCGAGGGCCGCGACCTCGTGGGGCGGCAGGCGGGTGATATCCTGGCCCTCCAGGAGAATCTGGCCCTGGCGGGGCTTGACCAGCCCGGAGACCGTTCGGAGGGTTGTGGTCTTGCCGGCCCCGTTGGCCCCGATCAGGGTCACGACCTCCCGGGGGCGAACAACCAGCGAAATACCCTTCAGGGCGTGGATGTGGCCGTAGTAGGTGTGAACCTCCCGGAGTTCAAGGACCGGCCGGGCAACGGTTGCGGCGGCGGTCCGGACGTCGCTAACCGGCTGAACCAAGGGCGGCACCCCTTCCGAGGTAAGCTTCGACCACCTTCGGGTTCCGCCGCACTTCGGCCGGCGGCCCCTCGGCGATCTTCTCGCCGTAGTCGAGGACGGTCACCCGCTCCGAGATGCCCATGACCACCCGCATCTGGTGCTCGATGAGGACGACCGTGATCCCGAGCTCGTCCCGGAGCCGGCGGATGAGCTGGGTGATTTCGGCCATCTCCTGGGGATTCATTCCGGCGGTGGGCTCATCCAGGAGGATGAGCTTCGGCCTTGAGGCGAGGGCCCGGGCGAACTCCACCTTGCGCTGTTCGCCGTAGGGCAGGTTCTTGGCCAGCTCGTTCGGATTCGTCCGCAGGCCGACAAACCGGAAGAGGCGGAACGCCTCTTCGACCAGGGCCCGCTCCTCTTCCAGGAACCTTCTCGACCTGGCGAGGACCTCGACGACGTTTGACCTTATCCGGGTGTGCATGCCGACCAGGATGTTTTCCAGGACGGTCATGTTCTGGAAGAGGCGGATGTTCTGGAACGTCCGGCTGATGCCCCGGGCCGCCACCTGGTCGGGACGCAGGCCGTCGATGCGCCGCCCCTCGAACCAGATTTCGCCCCCATCCGGCCGGTAAAACCCGCTGATAATGTTAAAAAGGGTCGTTTTTCCGGCCCCGTTCGGGCCGATGATGCTGACGATCCGGCCCCGTTCGACCGAAAAGTTCACCCCGTTAACGGCCACCAGGCCCCCGAATCGCTTCGTTACCTGCCGGCAGTCGAGGAGGAATTCAGTCGCCATCGCCGCCTCCCACCACCGGGGCCGGGGCGGCCGCCGGCGCCCGTTCCGCCAGCTCGAGCTGGTGACGCCGCTCCGGAATGATCCCCTGGGGCCGCAGGATACTCATAATGACCAGCAGGACCCCGAACACCAGCCGCTCGTACTTGGCCGGGTCGAGCTGGGTCGGCCACTGGGCCAGCGAATAGTTGATTCCCGGAATCACCGCCCCGGTTGCCCGGAGCTGGTTAAGCAGCAGGGAGAATCCTTTCAGGACCTGCAGGTTCAAAACCGTGACGACGGTGGCGCCGACGATGGCCCCCGGAATGCTTCCCATCCCGCCCACGATAACCATCGACAGGACCCCGATCGACTCCATAAACGTGAAGCTTTCGGGGTTTATAAAGTACTGCTTGGCGCCGAAAATCATCCCCATCGCCCCGGCAAAGGAGGCCCCGGCCGCAAAGGCTGCCAGCTTCATCCGGACCAGCGGGATTCCCATCGCCTGGGCGGCCAGCTCATCCTCCCGGATCGCCGTCCAGGCCCGGCCCACCCACGAGCCTTCGAGCCGGCGGGTGATCAGGATGGCGAACCCCACGACCAGCAGGACGAGGAAATAGAAATAGAGGGCGTAGAGGGTCGCGTCGTCGACGGTGATGCCCAGAGCGGTCAGGGCCGGCTTGAAAAAGAGGGGCGGCCGCTGGATGGCCCGAATCCCCTGGGGCCCGTTGGTCAGGTTTATCGGCTTATCCAGGTTGTTGACAACGACCCGGATAACTTCGCCGAACGCCAGGGTGACGATGGCCAGGTAGTCGCCCCGAAGCCGGAGAACCGGCAGGCCGAGGAGGATGCCCGTGACGGCCGCAACCCCCAACGCGATGAACAGGAACGGGAAGAACCAGAAGGCTGGCAGGGGGAAGTCTTCCGTCCCGAAGGCGATGTTCGCCTGGTTTGAGCCAACAATCGCCCAGAGGTAGGCACCGACGGCATAAAACGCCACGTAGCCCAGGTCCAGCAGGCCGGCGAACCCGACGACGATGTTGAGCCCGAGGGCGAGGGCCGCAAAAATGCCGACCTGGGTGGCCACCTCAAAGAGAAAGGTGTTCTGGATGCCCATGACGGGCAGCAGGACCACGAGGATAAGGAGGCTGAGGGCCAGTTTAAGGCCGCTACCGATGGGCGCATAGTAGAGAACCAGCAGGGAGCCCAGGAATGCCACGAAGCCCAGGGCGAGCAGGAGGGAGTAGCCGATAACCTGCCGCAAGCTCGGGCCGGAAAGCCAGAGGGTAACCAGGGTGGCGACGACAATATAAACGGCGACGCTTACGAAGGGGCGCAGGGTTTCGGCCGGCCGCTTGGCTGGAGTCTTCGGTGCTTCCATGTACGTTCCTTATGCCCGCTGGGCCACGACCTCCCCGAGGAGGCCGGTCGGCCGGAAAATCAAGATGATGATCAGGATGGCAAACGCAAAGATATCCTTGTATTCCGACCCGAAGGCGCCGCCGGTAAACTGGGACAGATAGGCACCGGCAAACGCCTCCAGGATGCCGAGAACCAGGCCGCCCAGCATGGCGCCGGTGATGTTGCCGATGCCGCCCAGGACCGCCGCCGTGAACGCCTTGATGCCGGGGATGAAGCCGACGTAGGGGTCGATCCGGCCAACCCGGATGCCAAACAGGACCCCGGTCGCCCCGCCCAGGGCCCCGCCGACCAGGAACGTCAGCATAATTATCCGGTCGACGTTTACCCCCATAAGGGCGGCGGTTGCCTGGTCCTGGGCCACGGCCCGGATCGCCCGGCCAAGACGGGTGGCGTTGACCAGATAGTTGAGGCCGGTGAGCATAAGCAGTGACACGACGATTATCAAGATAATTTTAGCCTGCATCTGAACGGTGATGGGCTCCCCGGCGACCGTGACCGAGGCCAGGTTCAGCGGTTCGTTCAAGGCGGGAAACGACGGGTAGTTCCGGAAAAAGGCGTTGTTGACAAGCCCTTCAATCGCCCGAACCGTGTCCTGAAGGAAAAAAGAGACGCCAATTGCCGAAATCAGGGGAACGAGCCGGGGGGCATTTCGCAGGGGCCGGTAGGCCACCCGCTCAATGCCGACGGCCAGCAGGCCGCTGGCCGCCATCCCGAGCAGCGTGGTAAGCAGGATAATCAGCAGCAGGCTCTGCATCGGCTGGTCGGGCGGCAGATTCAGCAGGAGCATGAACTCAACCCCGACGAAGGCCCCGACCATGAAAATCTCGCTGTGGGCAAAGTTAATGAGCTGGAGGACGCCGTAGACCATCGTGTAGCCGAGGGCGATCATGGCGTAAAGAAAGCCGATGGTGAGCCCGTCAACCGCGACCTGGGGGAGCGTCCGGACGACGAACTCGACCAGGGTGAGGCCCCCGGCCACCGGCCGGTTAAAGACGACCGCCAGCCCAACGGTGACCGCCGCAATAACGAGCAGGCTTGCAACCGACCAGACTGCCAGCTGCACCAGCGGGTAGACCACTGCCCGGTAGAGTCGACTGAGCCGTACCTGACCGGTCACGACCTGCGTTCCCTGTTAAAGTTTATTCCCGCCTCCGGGCCCATTGCCCCCGGGTCCGCCGTGACCGCGCCGGCACCCCCGTTAGCGACACGGGACGTCTCCGGCGCGCCCGCGCCGGATCCCTCGGCCGGACCCTGATATCTGCTTGCGGCCAGGCCTACCGCCGGACGCCGCACCTGGCCATCAGTTCGGGCGTCAGCTTCGGAGGTGCCAGGTCCAGGGTCTTGACCAGCTGGTTCTTGGCCCAGTCGGCCGGGTTCGCCGAAATGACTTTCAGGACGAAGTACTTGGCCTTGACCGGGTCGCCCCGCTCGTCGAACGTGATGACGCCGGTGATCCCCTGGAAGTCCTTGGTGGCCCGGACCTTCTCGGCCACGGCCCGGCGAGTCGGCTTGTTGCCGCCGGCATCCTTGATGGTCGCCTCAAGGGCCTTGAGGATGATTGCGGCCGCGTCGTAGGCCTGGGCTGAGAACGGCTCCGGGTCCTTGCCGAACCGCTGCTTGTAGTCCTGGATGAACTTGCGGGCGCCCTCGTAGACGGTGGGCGGGGCCGCCACCGAGGTGTAGTGCATGTTCACAACGGCGGTCCCGGCGATCTTGGCCAGCTCCGACGAGTCCATCCCGTCCGGACCCAGGAACTGGGCGGTGATGCCCCGGTCCCGGGCCTGTTTGAAGAAAACCCCGGCCTGGTCGTAGATGCCGCCGAAGTAGATCAGGTCCGGCTTGACGGCGGCGATCTGGGTGATCAGGGGGTCGAAGTTTGCCTTCTCCTCCGTGCCCTCAAAGCCGAGCACCTGCCCGCCGAGCTCCCGGAACCGGTCCCGGAAGAATTCGGCCACGCCCTGGCCGTAGGTGGTCTTATCGTGGATGACGAAGGCGCTCTTGACCTTGAGCTCGTTGTAGGCAAACTCCGCCCCGACCGTTCCCTGGACGTCGTCCCGACCGCAGACCCGGTTGGTTACCAGGTAGCCCCGGTCGGTGATGCACGGGTTCGTGTTGGCCGGGGAGACCATGGTCAGGTCGTAGTCCTTGTAGACCTCCGAGGACGGGATCGCCACGCCGGAGTTAAGGTGGCCTACAACCGCGATAATGTCGGGGTCGTTGACGAGCTGGCGGGCATTCGCCACCCCGACGTCAGGTTTCGCCTGGTCGTCAAAAGCGACCAGCTCGACCCGGAACCCGAGGCTCTCCACCGGGCTTTTGAGCTGTTCGACCGCCAGCTGGGCGCCATTCTTGAGAGCCTCGCCCAGAACGGCCTGCCCGCCCGACAGCGGGCTCTGGGTGGCGATTTTCAGGGTTCCCTTAACGGTGGGTTGCTGGGGGGCCGGGGCGCCCGGCGCCGCCGTCTGGGGGGCGCAGGCAGCCAGAATTCCGCCCGCGCCCACCATTCCAACCGAGATTACGAACTCACGCCTGGTCAGTCTTCGCATGCCCTCTTGCCTCCTCGTTCACAGGTTATTTTTGGCTCGCTGAACCGTCCAACCGCGTCCGTTGAAATGCTGACTGATTTTACCAGAGGGCCCGGTACTTTGCAATATTTTGCCAGGTAGAAGAGCGGCAGGCTCGGCCAGCTTTTGCCGCCGGGCCGATGGCCGCTCCAGGCCTTAATCCCGCTCCGGGGGATATATACCGTTGCCCGCCTTATAATTCCCGATGGGATGGTCGGGTTGCTATCCTGTGTGAAGCTTCAATGTACACGGTAGGTACGGCCGGACACGTCGACCACGGCAAGTCGACCCTGGTGAAGGCGCTAACGGGCATCGACCCGGACCGTCTCCCGGTCGAGAAGGAACGGGAGATGACGGTCGACCTGGGCTTCGCCTGGCTTACCCTGCCCAGCGGCCGGCAGGTGAGCATCGTCGATGTGCCCGGCCACGAGCGGTTTATCAAAAACATGCTCGCCGGGGTCGGGGGCATCGACCTAGCGCTGCTGGTCGTGGCCGCCGACGAGGGGGTGATGCCCCAGACGGTTGAGCACCTGGAGATCCTGGACCTCCTTCAGGTCAAACGGGGAATCGTTGTCATCACGAAGACCGACCTGGTGGACCGGGAGTGGCTGGAGCTGGTCGAAGCCGACATCTCCGAAAAGGTCCAGGGCACGGTTTTTGCCGGCGCTCCCCGGCTTGCCGTGTCCGCCGTGACCGGGGAGGGCCTCGACGCCCTTAAGGACCTCCTGGACCGGGTTCTGGCCGAAACGCCGCCCCGGCCGGACCTGGGCCGGCCCCGGCTGCCGGTGGACCGGGTGTTCAGCGTCGCCGGGTTCGGCACCGTTGTCACCGGCACCCTCATCGACGGCTGGCTCCGGGTCGGGCAGGATGTCGAGATTTTGCCGCGGGGCTTGCGAAGCCGGATCCGGGGGCTGCAGTCCCACCGCCAGCGGGTCGAAACGGTCGGCCCCGGCCGGCGGGCGGCCGTGAACCTGGCCGGCGTGGATACGGCCGACCTGGAGCGGGGCGACGTGGTGACGGTCCCGGGCTGGCTTAAGCCTACCGATGTGGTCGACGTTCAGCTCCGGGCGGTGCGCTATATCGACCGGCCGGTCGTCCACAACGTGGAGGTGAGCTTCCATACCGGGGCGGCCGAGGTTGTCGGCCGGCTCCGACTCCTGGACCGAGATGAGCTGCTCCCCGGCGAGACGGGCTGGGCCCAGCTCAAGCTGGCGGGTAAAATTGCGGCCGTACCCGGCGACCATTTCATAATCCGGTCACCGAATGAGACGCTGGGCGGCGGCCGGATTGTCGACACATCCCCGCGGCGCCACCGGCGCTTCCACGGGCCAACCCTGGCGGCCCTGGCCGCCCGGTCCGGAGATTCGCCGGCGGCCCGGATTCGCCAGCTTGCGGCCGAACTGGAACCGGTCCCGGTCAGCCGGCTTGCCGAACGGTCGGGCCTGACGGCCGACCAGGTGCGAACCGCGGTGGCTGAGCTGACTCAGGCCGGTGACCTGGTCCTGCTGGCCGGGTCGGACCTGGTTCTCACCCGGGAGGGCCTTGAGGGGCTGATGGCCCGGTGTCTGGAGCTGGTCTCGGCCCACCATAGCCAGTTTCCGCTCCGGGCGGGCATTCCCCGGGAGGAGCTTAAGAGCCGGCTTAAGGTTCCGGATGAGGTTTTCGAGGCCGTTGTCGGCCGGCTGGTCGCGGGCGGGCGGCTTCGGGACCGGGGCACAACCCTGGCCCGGGCCGACTTTGAGGTCCGGCTCACCGCCGAACAGCAGGCAAGGATTGACCGGTTCGTGGCCGAGCTGGCCGCCAACCCGTTCTCGCCGCAGCCCACCGAGCCCCTGGACCCGGAGCTGCTCGGCCTGCTGGTCGACCAGGGGAAGGTCGTCAAGCTTGCGGAGAACGTTGTTTTGACGGCCGAGGCGTACGAGCAGATGACCGGGGCCGTGGTAGACTATCTGATAAAGCACGGTCGGGTCACGGTGGCCCAGGTCCGGGACATGTTCGGGACGAGCCGGAAATACGCCCTCGCCCTGCTGGAACACCTGGATGACCGGCGGATAACCCGCCGGGTTGGGGACGAGCGGGTGCTGGTCCGCCGACCGGGAGGCTGAGCGGTGCCCCTGGAGCTCGGCGACCTGAGCCGCCAGCTTGCCGAAGGGCTGCGCCTGCTCCAGAGCCGGGACCTGCCGCGTCTGGGCGAGCGGCGGCGCATGGCCCGGGAGATTCTGCACCGGGCAAACCGGGAGGCTGCCCGCTGGCGGGAGTTGACCCTTAACCTGGCCGGCCGGACAACCTGGCTGGCCGGGGTGCCGTCCGGCCCGGTCCTGCCCCCGGAGCCGGCCCCGCCCGCGCCGGCAGATTACGTGGCAATCGGGGTTGACGGGTCACAGATTCAGCCCGACCGGCACCTGCCCGTCTGGAGCTACGTTCTGAACGTGGGGGTGGCGCGGGTCCGGTACGGGCAGGACCCCGAGGCCCGGCTCTGGTCCGAGCCGAGCTGGCACTACCGGCCGGATGAGCTGGTGTTGACCGACCCGGCCGACAGCTCCCGACAGGCACGGGTCGAAGGGGCGGTTCTGGCCGCCCGCCGGTTTATAAAGGAGCTTGACAAAGGGGTGGAGCTGGCCGAAGGGGCGCCGCCCGACCTGCCCGTGCTGGTTCTGCTGGATGGGTCGCTGATTATGTGGGGTCTGGCCGGCCGCCGGGTCGAAGCTTTTGTTCGGGACCAGCTTATCGGTCAGGAGCTTCTGCCCCGATTTGACCGGCTCCGGCGGCTGGCCCTGGCGGGCCGGCAGGTGGTTGTGGCGGGCTACGTCAGCAATCCCCGCAGCACCGAGGTGGTGAACGGGCTGAGGCTCTTAATCTGCCCCTACGACCCGACGGCCTGCGCCAGTTACTGTCCGAGCCGGTCGGCCTTTGAGGGTCGGGCCTGCGACGACGTGGGCGGGGTGGTGGACGCCGACCTGTTCGGGTCCGAGCTCGGGCCGGGCGAACGGACCGGCCTTTTCGAGTCCCAGTCGTCGGTTGTCCGGGAGCTCTACGGGGCCCACCGCGTCTCTTTCTTTTATTTAGATGCCGGGACCGAAATTGCCCGGGTGGAGGTGCCGGCTTACGTGGCGGGGGACGCCGGATTGCTGGGCCTGTGCCATGCCCTGGTCTGGGACCAGGTCCAGCGGGGGGACGGGTATCCGGCGGTCCTGGCGGAGGCCCACGAGCAGGCGGTCATCCGGGCGGCGGACCGGGAGCTTTTTCGGGCCATGCTGCTGGACGAGCTGGCCCGCCTGCGCCTTTCGGAAGCCGAATCCCCCAAGGCGTCCGCCAAACGCCGCCGGGCCCTCTAACAGCCCGCCGGCCAGTCACGAAAACCGCCCGTCGTCACCGGGCCCCCGGTGGACAACACGTAATCTGTCCGAAGGCTATCGCCGGCCTGCAGGCTACATAGGCCACCTGGCAAAGTTTCCCCGGGGTTCTACGGTCTATGTGGATGCCGCGCCGCAGGCCATGCCGCGGCCCGGCCGCTCACGACCTGAAGACCACCAGCCACCGGTCCGGGTCCTCGCCGCAGAATCTTAGAAGGAACACCGAATACCGAACTATCTTGGGGGAGCTCCAGTGCATCTCCAACCAGAGCCCATCCTTCAGCTGAACGGGCTGGAAAAACTCCCGGCCGCTAGGATGCCGCCGCTCCGTGTGAACCAGGAAGCGCCGGGATGCTCTCTCAGGTCGTATTGGGCAAAGCTTCGGCCCAAGCTTCTCGGTTTCTGCGAGGTATTCGCCAACTGCGGCGATTAAGTCCTTCCAGCTTTCAAGTCGTCTGCCCTGCGCGTTAGGAAGTAGCAGCCGACGCGGCGGAGGGTCACCGTGTTTAACGGTGCCCACGAGACGGCTGAGGGGGATAGGCGGCGGCTCGCCCGGAGGCGGGGGCGATTGGGCAGTCCGGTCGGGAGCTGGCTGGGGGGCGTCCTGTCGGCGGATCAGGGGCAGCCACAAGGCGCCGAGCAGCTTGAGGGCGGCCTCCGCCGGGGAGCCTTCGCCCAGATTAAACGCTGCCCTTGGCTCTTGCAGGTGCGGTATTTCATACAGGTACCAGCGCAGGCCGTCCGTGATCCCCACGAGCAGCCTGTTGGGGCCAATGGTCCGCAAAAGTTGAAACGCATAGGTAACCACCGCGCTCGTGGCAACGGATGGTTTGGGGCTGTTGAGAGGCTTGGCCTCGATGAGCACCAGCGGCTTGCCATCGGCGTCGAGCAGGCAGTAGTCAACTTTGCCCGTGCCCGCCGGGTATTCCACCCGGACCCTGGCCGGGTCGTCGGTGGCCCAGCCGAGCGCCCGCAGGGTCGGGTCAACCAGGGCGTACCGCGTCAGGGCCTCGCTCAACTGGAGGTCAGAACCAAAGGCCTTCGCCCTCTCCCGCAACGTCTCGATCAGCCGCACAAGCTCGCCCGGATCCACGGTGGGCCCCTTCCGATTGCCTAATTGCTCGAAAGATTATACCGCTAGTGCGGAAAATTCGTTTTGCCAGCCGCCCCGGGCCGGCGTTTGGCGGCGGTTAGTGATGGCCGGTGCCGGCCACCGGGTCCTTTGGGTCAGCGGGCTATAAAAACGAGGGGGCAACCGGATCCGGTTGCCCCCGGGAGCGGGTGGGAGCGTTGCGTGGAGCCCTCAGATGAGGACGCCCTTCGGGCGGAAGTCTTTCGCGCCGAAGCCCTCCGACTGGGCGTAGCGGGTCTCAACCAGCTCGGTCGGCAGGTACTGCTCTTCCAGCTCCTTGAAGTACTCGAAGCGGCCAAGCTTGTGGTGGTTCTCGGTCGGATGACCGAGCTTCATCCGCTGGAGGCGGAACTGGGCCTGCTCCTGGTTGTCCCGCAGGTCCGCCATAAAGTTCCAGACCGCATACGTGGCGGCGTGGATGCTGCCCAGGGTAATGAAAATATACTTATAGCCCATTTCCCCCAGCTCACGGAAAGTGAGGGGGTTTTCGACGTCAATCCAGCGGAATGACGACGAGTAGTTAAAGGCCAGCGGCAGGTTCGGGTGAGCCTTGCGCACCTCGTTGGCGAATTTCTCGGCCTCGGCCCGGTCGGGTGTGGGGAATTCGCACCAGACCATATCAACCCCGACGTCGGCATAGGCCTTCGCCCGCTCGATCGCCTCCTCAAGGCTGCCGCCAACGGCGTTCCGGGCATCGGTTCGGGCAATGATGAAAAAGTCGGGGTCGGACCGGGCATCAACGATGGCCTTAAACTTCTTTACGGCCTCTTCCCGGGGCAGCACAATCTTACCGGCCAGGTGGCCGCACCGCTTCGGAAACCGCTGGTCCTCGACGTGGATTCCGGCAACCCCGGTCTTCTCGAACTCCTCGACCGTCCGCATCGCAATAATGGCGTTGCCGTAGGCGTCGTCGGCATCGGCGATAACCGGGATGTCAACAACGCTGGCAATATACCGGGCCCAGGTTGTCATCTCGGTCATAGTCGGGAAGCCCAGATCGGCCCGGGCCAGGTAGCCGAGGGCACACGAGTAGCCGCTCATGTAGACGCACTTGAGGCCTACCATCTCGGCAAGCTTGGCCTCAATCGGGGTGAAGACGCCGGTGGTAAAGACGTAGGGTTCGGTGGCAAGCAGCTCGCGAAACTTGCGGCCAGCTTTTCCCATCAACAGACCTCCGTAACCGGTGAAGATTTTCACATATATCATAGCAGACGGCCTGTGCAGATTGCCGCCTAATGACTTTGCAATTTTTTATACCTGGTATAGAATCTGGCTATCGGAGCGGCGCCGGTGGGACGGGGCCGGATGTTAAAATCTGCTTGAGCGGGCTGATGGAGCTTGGTCAACTGGAGGCGTTTATTGAGGCGGCCCGACGCGGCAATTTCCGGCAGGCCGCCGAGGCCCTCTTTATCAGCCAGCCGTCCTTAAGCGCCCGGATCAGCTTGCTGGAGCGGGAGCTGGGCGAGCGGCTCTTCGAGCGGCTGGGTCGGGGGGTCCGGCTCACCCCGGCCGGCCAGCTGTTTCTGCCTTACGCCGAGCGGGCGCTGGAGACCCTCCGCCAGGGGCGGGAGACGCTGGCCGCCGTTCGGCGGTCCGCGGCCGGCACCCTGCAGGTCGGCTGTGCCCGGGTCATCGGCACCTACGTCATGCCGGAGATTCTCACGGCTTTTCGCCGGCGCCACCCCCAGGTGGAGGTCCATATCCGGACCGGCCGGTCGTCGGAGATCCTTCAGCTGGTGGTGGACCAGACGATTCAGATCGGCCTCGCCCGGGCCCTGAACCATCCGCTGGTCTGGACCCGCCGCCTCTACGACGAGGAGATCGTGCTGGTCACCCACCCGGCCCACCCCTTTGCCCGGGCCGGCGTCGCAACCATCGAGCAGGTCGCCGAAGAGCCCCTCATCCTCTACGACCGGGGCTCCTCTTACTTCGTCCTCATCGAGCAGGTTTGCCATGAGGCCGGCATTATCCCGCGGGTCGAGATGGTCCTCGACAGCGTGGAGGCCACCAAGCGGATGGTTGAGCGGGGCCTGGGCATTTCATTCCTGCCCCGGAGCAGTATTCGGGAGGAGATCAAGACTGGCCGGCTCCGGGTCGTCGAGCTGGCCGACGGCCACCGGGTCTTCCTGCCGACGGCCGTTATGGTCCGGCGGGCCGCCAGCTACCCGGCCGCCGTTCTGGCCTTTCTTGACGTCCTGGCCGAAATTTACGGCGTCGAGTCCGGTCTCAAGCCCGGCTGAGCGGGGGCGTCCAGCCCACCAGAACCTCGCCCTCCTCAGCCGGGGCGCCGTCGGAGTCAACCGCCATCACCTGGAAGCCTGAGATCGGCCGGCCCATGGACCCCGGCTTTACGGGCTGGCCAGGGCCGTTGTCTCGGTCTGACCGTAGCCGTCCCGGATGGTCAGACCCCAGGCCGACCGGATCCGCTCGACAACCTCCGGATTCATTTGCACCGCCTGAGGGTCCTCAGGTTGGCCGGGGGAGGCCGGATCGGCTATCATATTCACGAATCAGAGCCCATGGAACTGTGCATTTTTCCCCTCAATACCGTGCTCTTTCCCGGGCTCCTGATCCCGATTCACGTTTTCGAGCCCCGGTATAAGAAGATGATGGCCCGGGTGCTCGCCGGCGACCGGCAGTTCGGGGTTGTGCTCATCCGGCAGGGGTTCGAGGTGGGCGGCCCGGCCGAGCCGTTCGAGGTCGGCACCGTCGCCCGGGTGCTCGAAACGAAGCGGGAGGGGGACGGCCGGCTCACGGTGGCGGCCAGGGGCGAACGCCGCTTCCGGATCGAAAAGCTCGGTCCCCACCCGGACGGCTATCTGGTCGGGGAGGTTGAGCTGCTGCCGGAGTGGCCGGAGGACGACGCCGGCCTGCGGGCCCTCGCCGATCAGGTCCGGCGCCTTTATAAAGCGTACTTCCAGGGGCTTGCTCGAGTGGCCCGGTCGGACCGGTTCGCCATTGAGTTGCGGTTCATTCCCGACGAGCCGGCCGCTCTCGCCTACTGGGTGGCCGCAACCCTACCCGTCAGCCTCGTCGAAAAGCAGCGGCTGCTCGAGCTTGACCACACCGGCCGCCGGCTGGCCGCCGAGCTCAGCCTGCTCCGGCGGGAACAGGCCCTGGCCGACCGCCTCGGCCACCTGGCCGACCACCGGGCAGGCGACCCAGGCCGGTACCTGCTCGGACGAAACAACTGAAACGCAGCGCAGGAGGAGTGAATGGCCGAAGTAGGCTGGGCGATAATCTCTACCGGCCGCCACCCGGATGCCCGGATGGCGCCGGCCATCAATAAGGCCCGGAACAGCCGGCTGGTCGCCGTCATGAGCCGGGACCTGGAGCGGGCGAAGGCTTTCGCCGCCCGCCACGGGGCCCTGCGGGCGTACGATTCGCTGGAGGCGGTTCTGGCCGACCCGGACGTCCAGGCGGTTTACATCGCATCCCCGAATCACCTGCACGCCGAGCAGACGGTCGCCGCCGTCCGGGCCGGAAAGCATGTGCTCTGCGAAAAGCCGATGGCCCTTACGATTGAGGACGGCCAGCGGATGGTGGCCGCGGCCCGGGAGGCCGGGGTGAAGCTCGGGGTTGCTTTCCACTGCCGGCACCATCCGGCCCACCGGGAGGCCCGGGACGTGGTGAGGTCCGGGGCGCTGGGCGAAATCGTCTACACCACGGCCGCCTGGGCGGCCCTGGCTCTGGGCCCCCGGCCGGAATGGTGGTCAAAACCCGAACAGGTTGGCGGCGGAGCCATCATGGGCACCGGCGTGCACGTCCTGGACCTCCTGCGGTTCGTCCTCGGCCGGGAGGTCGTTGAGGTTTTCGCCTACCAGGACTCGCCCCCCATCGAGCTAACCGATTCGATCTTGCTTAAATTCGACGACGGCAGCACCGCCCACGTGCTCTGCAGCCGGAAGGTTGCTTACCCGAATAACGACCTGAGTATTTACGGTACGGCCGGCAGGGTCCGGTCGGTCGGCACGGTCGGTACTGACCTGCAGGGAACCCTGGAGGTCACGACGGCGGCCGGCACCGTCACACGGGCCTTCGAAGCGGACGACCCACCCCGGGCGATGTATGTGGGTCTGGTGGAAGACTTTGCCCGGGCCGTCCTGGAAGGCGGGGAGCCGGCGGCCACTGGCGAGGACGGGCTCAAGGTTATCGAGCTGACCCTGGCCGTTTTCGAGTCGAACCGGACCGGCCGGGCCGTCCGGGTGGGAAAGGTCTGAACCGGCGATGGCCCTCTCGTGCGAATCCCCGCGGGCGCTGGTCTTCAGGTGCGGCCGGCCGGCCGTCGGCATCTGCCGCTACTGCGGTCGGCCGGTTTGCGGGGCCCACGCCGCCCGGAACTCAAACGGCGACTGGGTTTGTCAGAACCGGTCCTGTCAGGTCCGGTCGGCCATCCGGGAGACGGTTATGCTGGTCAGAATGCGGGCGAACCCCCAGAACCAGAGTGGCCTGTGCGGGGCGCCCGGCTGTGCCGTCCACCTGCCCGGGGGCCGCTGCGGCCTGTGCGGCCAGGAGTTCTGCCCGGCCCACCTGAACGCCCGGGCCATGGTCGTATCCGGACCGGGCCGGGAAGACGGGGCCCGAAAGGCCAGGGTCTTTTTCTGCGACGACTGCGTGGGCCTGGTCGACCGGTACCGGTTACTTACCCTGCCGGAGACGGTCTAGCGGCCGCCGATGAGGGCGGCAAGCCGCCCCCAGAGGCCCCCCTCGGCCTGGGTGGGGGCCGGAGCCTGGCTTGCCTGGGCCGTCCGGTCGGTTGGACGGTCTTGGGCCGGGACCACGACCAGCTTTTCGCCCGGGCCGACCAGGCCGAGGTTCTCCCGGGCGGCCTGCTCCAGGTAGGCGTCCGACCGGTAATAATCCCGCTGGCGCAGTCTGGTCTTATAAAGGGCTTCAAGCCGGGCAATTTCGGCCTTAAGGGCCGCCGCCTCCCGCTCATACTGAACGTACTGCTTGGCCTGGACGCCGATGCGGCCGGCCAGGTAGATGTTCACCCCCAGGGCCAGGAGCAGACCGAGCAGGTGGATTGCCCTCATCGACGTAACCGGCCAGCAGTTTAAGCCCAGGCATCCCCCGCCGGAAAACTCCGGACTCAACAGACTTTTCCACAAGGACTAAACCTCGGCTTTTTGAAGCCTCGCCCGGACTGCGCTATCTTTAAGCGGCACTTTTTAAAGGGGGAGCCGCTATGGTGAAGGCTGCGGTGATGTATCAGGTCGGGGCGCCCGTTACTGTGGAGGACGTTGAGCTCATGGAGCCCGGGCCGGGCGAGGTACTGGTCCGGATGGTGGCGGCCGGGGTGTGTCACAGTGACTGGTCGGTGCTTCAGGGGAAGATTCCGATTCCGGTGCCGGCGGTTCTGGGTCACGAGGGGGCCGGGATTGTCGAGCGGGTCGGGCCGGGGGTAACTTCGGTTAGTCCGGGCGACAAAGTTATCATCTCGTGGCGGCCCCACTGCGGCCGCTGCTTTTACTGCGTTACCGGCCGGCCGATCCTTTGCGATGAGGCAACCCGGGCCCGTTTCCAGGGGACCCTTTTTGACGGGACAACCCGGTTTAAGAAAGACGGCCGGCCGGTCCACCACATGGCGATGGCCGCGACCTTTGCCGAATACACCGTCATTCCCGAGACCGGGGCGATAAAGGTCCGGCCGGATGCGCCCCTGGAAAAGGTTGCGGTGGTCGGGTGCGCCGTGATAACCGGTGTCGGGGCGGTTACCACCACGGCCAACGTTGAGGTTGGGGCCACCGTCGCGATTTTCGGGTGCGGGGGCGTTGGCCTCAGCGCCGTGCAGGGGGCGGTCCTCTGCGGCGCATCGAAAATCATCGCCGTCGACATCCTGGACTCGAAGCTGGAGCTGGCCGGCCGGCTTGGCGCCACCCACCTGGTGAATGCCGGGCGGGAGGACCCCGTCGCCCGGATTCGGGAGATAACCGGGGGCACCGGCGTCGACTACGCCTTCGAGGTCATTGGTAACCCGGACGTTATGGCCCGGGCGTTCGAGGCGACCCGAAGGGGCGGCACCTGCGTCATCGTCGGGGTGGCCGACCGGCAAGCGAGGCTCTCGGTCAGCCCCTTTGACCTGGTCCTGCAGGAGAAGCGAATCCTGGGGTCCCTTTACGGCTCACTGCGCCCCGCGGTCGACATCCCCCGCCTGGTCGACCTCTGTCTGGAAGGCCGGATCAAACTCGAGCCGCTCATCACCCGACAGGTCGGCCTTTCGGACCTGAACGACGCGTTTGACCGGCTCATCCGGGGCGAGGCCGTTCGGAGCATCGTTACCTTCGGGGGGTGAGCAAGTGTGGAGATTTATTTGATGCAGCACGGGGCGGCGAAGACGAAAGAGGAGGACCCGGAGCGGCCCCTCACCGACGAGGGCCGGGCCACCGTCGGGCGGGTTGCCGCCCGGGCCGCTGTCGCGGGAGTAAAAGCCGACCGGATCTATCACAGCGGTATCCTGCGGGCCCGGCAGACGGCCGAAATCCTGGCCGACCGGCTCGGTATGCCCGACCGGGTCGAGGCCCGGCCGGGGCTTGAACCCCTCGACCCGGTTGACCCGGTAGCCCGCTGGCTCGAAGACCTTGCCGGCCACTTCGGGGCGGTGGCCCTGGTCGGCCACCTGCCCTTTCTGGACCGGCTCGCATCCCTGCTGGTTGCCGGTAACGAAGACGCCCAGGTCGTGGCGTTCCGGATGGGCGGGCTGGTCAAGCTTGTGCCGAAGGGCAACCGGCCCGGGTACAGCGTGGCCTGGATTCTGGCCCCCGAGCTGGCCTGATGCCGTCCGGGCGGCCCCGGCTCCTGCTCATCCGGCCGGACCACCTCGGCGACCTGATCCTTTGGCTTCCGGCGATTAAGGCCCTCCGGGAAGCCTGGCCCGAAGCGTATCTTGCCGCCCTGGTCGGGCCGTGGGCCGAGCCGGTCCTCAAGCTCGCCCCGTGGGTCGACGACGTTATCACGTTCGAACTGCCGTATTTTGCCCGCAGGCCGAAAACCGACCCCACCGAGCCTTACCGAATCCTGCTAAACCTTGCCCGGCGGCTGCGGGCGGCCCGGTTTGACGTGGCCCTGAACTTCCGGCCGGACTTCTGGTGGGGGGCGCTCCTTTCGGCCGCGGCGGGCATCCCCGGGCGGGTCGGCTTTAACATCCGGCGGGTCGCCCCGTTTCTTACCCGGGCCATTGCTTTCCGGCCGGACGAACACCAGGTTGTCGTCAACCTGCGCCTGGTTGACGAGGGTCTGGGCCTCGGCCTCCGGCGGCCGTTCAGTCCCGAGGTTTACCCCCTGGTCTGGCCCGAGCACCCGTCCTCGGCCGCCGCGGCCGAGGACTGGCTCGCCGACCACGCCCCCGGCCGGCCCAGGGTGGCCCTTCAGGTCGAGGCGGGGGCGGCCGTCAAGCGCTGGCGGCCCGGTGCCTGGGCCAGGCTGGCCGAAGTCCTGCGGCAAGAGTTCGGGGCCGACCTGATCGTTCCGGCCGGGCCGGGTCGGGAAGAGGCCCTCCGGCCCCTGGCCGCGGCTGTCGGCGGCCGGCTGGCGGCCTTGCCCCTCGGGGTGCTGGCCGAGGTCTTGCGCCGGTGCGACCTGGTCGTCGGCCTGGACAGCGGCCCCCTCCACCTGGCGGTGGCGGTGGGGACCCCGACGGTGGGCCTCTACGGGCCGGTCTCGCCGGCCCGGTTCGGACCCTGGGGGCCGGCCGAAAAGCACCGGGTCGTGCTGAGCGACTATCCGTGCGCCCCGTGTAACCGGCTCGATTTTGGACCCGAAGAGCTTCCGGCCCACCTCTGCCTGCGGCTCCTGCCGGTCGAGGCCGTCCTGTCGGCTGTTCGCACGGCCCTTTCGGGGTAAGATTTAATTGACGATGACCGAGCAGCGGGTGAAGGTCAGGCCCCGACTGAAGGCCAGGCTGCGGCGGCTGGCAGCCCGGCTGATTATCGGGGCGTTCGGGACCCTGGCCCGGAAGCCTCTTCCGACGGACCCGCCCGAGGAACCCCGCCGTATCCTGGTCATCCGCCTTGACCTGCTGGGCGACCTGATGCTTTCGGTGCCCGCCATCCGGGCGGTGCGCCGGCGCTGGCCCCGGGCCGAGCTTACCGCCCTGGTCCTGCCGTATACCGCGCCCCTTCTCGACCACTTCCCCGAGGTCGACCGGGTCATCACCTTTGACCCGAACCGCCTCCGGCCGTCGGGAACGCCCTGGCTGCCGGCCGTCTGGGCCGACCTTTTCCGTCTTATCCGGCAGCTCCGGGCATTGGAGTTCGACCTGGCCCTGGCCCTTTACGGGCCGTGGGCCGGGCTTTTGGCCTACTTCAGCGGGGCCCGGTTCCGGGTCGGGTACGGGGCCGAGAGCCACCCGAACTTTTTCCACCTGGCCCTGCCCGGCCGCCGCTACCTGGAACGCCGCCACGAGGCCGAATACACCCTGGCCGTGGCCGCCGCCGTCGGGGCGGCCGGGGGGCCGGGCGATTACTGGGTCAGGCCCCTGCCCGAGGCCGAAGCCCGCCTCGGGACGAAGCTGGGCGCCCTGGGGGTTCCGCCCGGAATCCCTCTGGTCGGGGTTCAGGCCGGGGCGTCGAACGGCTGGGCGAAGCAGTGGTACCCGGAGAAGTGGGCGGCCGCCGCCGACGAGATTGCCCGGCGTCGGGGTGCCGGGGTGGTTCTGACCGGCACGGCCCGGGAATGGCCGCTGGCCGAGACCGTTCAAGCCGGCCTTAAGGTTCCGGCCTGGAACCTGGCCGGGAAGACCGATATTTTGGAGCTTGTCGCCCTCCTGGCCAGGTTCGAACTTTTCCTTTCGGGGGACACCGGGCCGATGCACCTGGCGACGGCGCTGGGGGTGCCGACCGTGGCGGTTCACGGCCCGACCGACCCGGTCCTTTCCGGCCCCTGGCCGCCCGGCCGGGGGGTTGTGGTCCGGCTGGATCTGCCGTGCAGCCCGTGCTACGACCTGACGGATGCGGCGGTCTGTCCCCTGAGTCATCATAACTGCCTGCGGCGCCTCGGCCCCGAGGCCGTCGTTGCGGCCGCCGAAGGCCTCCGGGTAGCCCGATGAAAATCCTGGTTGTCAAGCTGGCCGACATCGGCGACCTGCTGACGGCGGTGCCGGCCCTGAAGGCCCTCCGGGCCGGGTTGCCCGAGGCCGGGATTACCCTCCTCGCCCCGCCCCACAGCGCCCCGGTTCTTGAGGGCAGCCCCTGGGTCGACCGGATTATAACCTTCGAAAAACACCGGTTTGACTCGCCCCGGGGCCTGCTTTCGCCCGGGAACTGGGTTGAGCTGGGCCGCCTGGCCTGGCAGCTCCGCCGGTGCCGGTTTGACTGGGTGGTCCTGATGCACCATCTTATCACCGGGTGGGGCGTCCTTAAGTTCGCCCTGCTGAGCCTGGCCGCCGCCCCCCGCCGCCTCGGCCTGGACGACGGCCGGGGCTGGTTTTTAACCCACCGACTGCCCGACCCCGGTTACGGCGGCCTCCACGAGGTGGAATGCTGGCTCCGGCTCGTCGGTGTCCTGGGCATCAGTCCGGTCGACCGCCGGATTGAGGTGCCCATTGGCGACCTGGACCGGGTCTGGGCCCGGCAGGCCCTCGCCGACCTGGGTGCCCACCCGCCGGTGGCCGTGGCCCCGGGCACCGGGGCGTTCAGCCCGGCCCGGCGGTGGCCGCCCGACCGGTTCGCCGCGGCCGCCACCCGGCTGGCCGACCGGTTCGGCATTGGGGTCGTTCTCGTCGGCGGACCCGACAACCGGGCCGAGGCGGAGGTCTTCCGGGCCCACTACCGGGGCCCACTGGTTGACCTGGTCGGGCGGACCACCATCCGGCAGGCGGCGGCGGTCCTGGCCGGGTGTAAACTGTTCCTTGGGAACGACGGGGGCCTGATGCACCTGGCCGCCGCCGTCGGGACGCCGGTGGTGGCCGTTTTCGGCCCGTCGAATCACCGGGCCTGGGGACCGTGGCGGCCCGACCGGCCCGAGCTGGCCCGGGTCGTCCGCACCTGGCTCACCCTGCCGTGTCAGCCATGTCTTTACGTGGGGAACGAGCTGGGCCGCCGGTGGGGTTGCGATTCCCTGGCTTGCCTTCAGACAATTCAGGTGGAGGACCTGCTTGCGGTGGTCGACTCAATGAACATCCTGGGGCGGTCGGCGACCGCCCCGCCGGTGGGGCCGTGATGGCTGCCGAGCCCCAGCCCCTCCGCTGCGCCACCCACCCGGACGTCGAAACCTACCTGCGGTGCGGCCGGTGCGGGCGGCCGATCTGCCCCCGGTGTCTGGTCCAGACGCCGGTCGGGGCCCGCTGCCGGGATTGCGCCCGCCCCCAGCGGCTCCCGACCTTCGAGCTGGGCCCCCAGGGCTACCTGAAGCTGGTGCCGGTCACCGTCGGCGCAGTCCTGCTGAGTGCGATTGCCTGGGCCCTGTTACTACCATTGGCCGGCCGGTTCGGCTTTTTCGGGATTCTGCTGGGTCTGGGGGTCGGCTACGTTGTGGGCGAGGCCGTGGCCCTGGCCTTTAACCGGAAGCGGGCCACCGTGCTGGCGGTAGTGGCGGGACTGAGCGTGGTGCTGGGGTTTCTGATGTCGGCCGGATTTCGGCTCTGGCTGGTCCAGCTTCAGGCCGGGCGCGGGGTCGACCTGCTCGCCCCCCTGGGGGCAATCGTGCCCACCCTGCTCGGCCTTCTGCTTAACCCGCTGGCCCTCATAAGCGTTGTGCTGGCCGCAATCCTGGCCGTAAGCCGGGTTCGTTAGCCGATGGGCCGGACCGTTTGGCCTGAACGACCCCCGGGAAAACGGTGATGGGCTCCGAACTGGCCGAGATTGTCCGGGCCTGGGCGTGCCGGAAGGTCCTGGTCGTCGGGGACGTTTGCCTGGACGAGTACCAGTTCGGCCGGCCGGTCCGGCTCAGCCGGGAGGCGCCCGTCCCGGTGCTGGAGTTCACCCGCCGGCAGGTCGTGCCCGGGGCGGCGGCAAACCCGGCCCTGAACGTGGTGCGCCTGGGCGGTCGGGCCGCCATCGTCGGGGTGGTCGGCGACGACGAGCCGGGAAAAACCCTGCGGGGCCTGCTGGCCGAGGCCGGGATTGATGTGGGCGGCCTGGTTGTTGACCCCGGTCGGTCGACGACGCTGAAGACCCGCATCCTGGCCGAAGGTATTTTGCGGTTCCCCCAGCAGGTGGCCCGGCTTGACCGGGTTGACCGCCAGCCGATACCCGCTCCCGTCCGGGACCGGCTGCTTCGGGCCGTGGCGGAGCTGGCGACCTGGGCGGACGCGGTCCTGGTTTCGGACTACCGGCTGGGGGTTGTTGAGGGACCGGTGGCGGCGTCGGTGCTTGCCGCCGCCCGGGCCAGCGGCCGGCCGGTCACCGTCGACTCCCAGGGGGGCCTTGACCGCTTTGCCGGCTACACTCTGGTTCGGTGCAACCAGGCTGAGGCGGAAGCCGCCCTGGGTCGGCCCCTCCACGACGAGGAAGAGTTCCGGGCCGGCCTCTTTGAACTGCTGGGCAGACTGGGCGCCGGGATCGTGGTCGTCACCCGCGGCGCCGACGGCGTCTCGGTGGCGGTTCCCGGGGCCTACCGGCACTTTCCGGCGGCCAACGTCTCCGAGGTCTTCGACGTCACCGGCGCCGGCGACACGGTCATCGCGGTGCTCACCCTGGCCCTGGTGGCCGGGGCCGACCCCTGGCGGGCCGCCGACCTCGCCAACCGGGCGGCCGGCCTGGTGGTTCGCCGGATCGGCAACTACGCCCCGACGGCCGCCGAACTGCTCGACGCCCTCCGGCCGACCCCGATATAATGGGAGTGCCGGGGAAATATGCCGGGGGAGGAAACCGATGGCCGCAACGGGAAACGGGTCGCTCCTTAATGCCCTTCGGGAAATAGTCGGCCGGGACGCCGTCCTCTACGACACCGACGAGCTTGCGGTCTACGAATACGACGGGGCCCTGGATAGGGCCCGCCCCGATTTCGTCGTTTTCCCCCGGACCGCCGAGCAGGTCGCCGGGATTGTCCGGGTCTGCAACCGCTACGGGGTGCCCTTTGTCGCCCGGGGGGCCGGAACCGGCCTGAGCGGCGGGGCAATCCCGGCAAAGGGCGGGGTCCTCATTGTGCTAACCCGGATGAACCGGATTCAGCAGGTCGATTACCCGAACCGGGTCGCCGTGGTCGAGCCGGGGGTCATTAACCTGACCGTAACCGAGGAGGTTGCGCCCGACGGCTATTACTACGCCCCGGACCCGTCCAGCCAGAAGGCCTGCACCATCGGCGGCAACGTGGCCGAAAACTCCGGCGGGCCCCACTGCCTCGCCTACGGGGTCACCACCAACCACGTTCTGGCCCTCGACATCGTCCTGCCGGACGGGACGATGCTCCACGTGGGCGGGCCGGGCCCGGACTGGCCCGGCTACGACCTCACGGGCATTCTCACCGGGTCCGAAGGAACCCTGGCCATCTTCACCCGGGCCTGGCTGCGGCTGATGCGCCAGCCTGAAGCCGTCCGGACGTTCCTGGCGATTTTCGACCGCCTGGACGACGCCTCCGAGACGGTCTCGGACATCATCGCCCACGGGATTGTCCCGGCCGCCCTGGAGATGATGGATAAGCTCACCATCGAGGCCGTCGAGCCGGCGGTCAAGGCCGGATACCCGCCCGAAGCCGAGGCCGTCCTGCTCATTGAGGTTGAGGGCCTGCGGGAGGCGGTTGACATCCAGTCGGAGCTGGTGCGCCAGGTCTGCCAGTCCCACCGGGCCCGGGAAATCCGGGAAGCCGACACCCCGGAGGCCCGGGAACGGCTCTGGGCCGGCCGCAAGGGGGCGCTGGGTGCCCTCGGCCGGCTGGCGCCCAACTACTGCCTGCAGGACGGGGTCGTGCCCCGGACGAAGCTGCCCTGGATTTTGCAGCGGGTCGCCGAGCACGCCCGCCGGTACGGTTTTCGGATTGCGAACGTTTTCCACGCCGGCGACGGCAACCTGCACCCGTGCATCCTGTTTGATGAGCGGGAGCCCGGGGCGAAAGAGCGGGTGCTGGAGTGTGCGGCCGCAATCCTCAAAGACTGCGTGGACGTGGGCGGGAGCATTACGGGCGAGCACGGGGTCGGCCTCGAAAAGCAGAACTGGATGCCCTGGCTTTTCAGCGAGGCCGACCTGGAGGCTATGGCCCGGCTCAAGCGTTGTTTTAACCCGAAGGACCTGCTCAACCCGGGCAAGGTATTTCCGACCACGAAATCGTGCGTGGAGCTCACCGGCGACGTCCTTGAGCGGGCCGAGAAACTGGGAATTCCGCTGGTCTGATGGGACAGGTCTCGATTAAAGACTTCGAAACGGTTCTGCCCGGGGTTGAGGTCCGGCCCGGCGGGCCGGAGCTGGCCGTCGACGGCCGCGAGCCGGTGGCGGCCGTCTTCCCGACCACCCGGGAGGAGGTATCGGCGGTCCTGAAGTTGGCCTGGGACCGGGACCTGGCGGTGAGTCCCCGGGGCGGCGGGGTTTACACCCACCTGGGAAACCCGCCCCGGCGGCTCGACCTGGTCGTGGCGACCACCGGCCTCAACCGGGTCGTCGAGTACGAGCCGGCCGACCTGACGGCCGTCCTGGAGGCCGGCCTGACCCTGGCCCGGGTTCAGGAGGTCCTGGGCCGGAATAACCAGTTCCTGCCCCTTGACCCGCCCCGCCCCGACCGGGCGACCATCGGGGGCATCCTGGCGGCAAACCAGAGCGGCCCCCTTCGCCTCGGCTACGGCACCGCCCGGGACATCGTTATCGGCACGAAGGCGGTCCTGGCCGATGGCACCCTCATAAAGAGCGGGGGTAAGGTCGTAAAAAACGTCGCCGGCTACGACTTAAACAAGCTCTTTATCGGCTCCCTGGGCACCGTCGGCATCATCGTCGAGGCGGCGTTTAAGGTTTACCCGAAGCCCCAGGCCTGGGGGACGGCGGTCGGCCGATTTGCGGGGGCGGATGCCGCCTGGGAGGCGGTCTGGCGGCTCCGGGCCAGCGTCTTCGAACCGGTCTCCCTCGAGCTTTTAAGCGGGTCGCTGGGGTCCGGGCTCACGGTCGAGGGCTGGCACCTTTACGCCCGGTACGCCGGCTACGGCCCCGCCGTCGAACGGCAGGTCCGGGAGACGTGCGCCATCTTTGCGGCCGCCGGGGGTGAGGCCGGGGGCCTGCCCGACGCCGAGGAGACGTTCTGGCCCGTCGTGCGGGACCTGCCGGTGAGCTGGCAGCCGGAGTCGGGGGCCGGGGCGGTGGTGCGGGCCGGCATGCTGCCGACCCGGCTCCCGGAGTTTCTGGCCGCCGCCACCGCCGACCTCGGGGGCCGGGGGGTCCGCTGGGGCTGGGTGGTCCGGGCCGGGGTGGGCCTGGCCTACGGCTACCTGGAAGCCCCGGCCAACGACACCCTTGCCGCCGCCAGCGCGGCCGCCCGGGAGGTGGCCCGGAAACTCGGCGGTTACCTGGTTGTGGAGCGGGCCGGCCCGGACCTTAAAGCCGCCGTCGACGTCTGGGGCCCCCTCGGCCCCGAGCTTGAGCTTATGCGGCGGCTCAAGGCCGAATTTGACCCGAAGGGTATTTTAAATCCGGGCCGATTTGTCGGCGGAATTTGAGGCGCAAAGATGACCCAGAAAAGGTTTGCCGGACCCGAACAGCCCCTCATCGACGACCTGGTGCGCTGTGTTCACTGCGGCCTCTGCCTGAACTACTGCCCGACCTACCGGGTGACCCGGCTCGAACCGGAATCTCCCCGGGGCCGAATCTACCTGGCCCGGGCGGTGGCCGAGGGCCGGCTCGAACTTAACGACGACGTCATCGAACACTGGGATTACTGCCTCGCCTGCCGGACCTGCGAGGCCGTCTGCCCCTCGGGGGTCCCGTACGGCCGGATCATCGAGCGGGTCCGGGTTCAGGTGATGCGTCACCACCCCGGTCCCCTCCCCAAGCGGCTCTTTTACCGGCTCGCCTTCAAGCAGCTCTTCCCCCACCTGGGCCGCCTGCGGCTCCTGGCCAGGCTGCTCCGCCTCTACCAGCGAACCGGCCTGGCCCGGCTGGTTGAACGGCTCCTGCCGGGCCGGTTGCGGGAGCTGCACGCCTTTATGCCGCCCCTGCCGGACCGGTTCTTCGACCCGCCGCAGGTGGTCCCGGCCCGGGGTGAGCGCCGGTTCCGGGTCGGCATCCTTTCGGGCTGCGTTATGCCCCTGGTCTTTGCCGAGACGAACTGGGCAACCGTCCGAGTCCTGGCCGAAAACGGGTGTGAGGTGGTAATTCCCCGGGCCCAGGGCTGCTGCGGCGCCCTCAACATCCACAACGGCGAACGCGAGGTTGCCCGCCGGATGGCCAGGCGTAATATCGAGGCGTTCGAGGCCGCCGGCGTCGACTACGTGGTGGTCAACTCGGCCGGGTGCGCCGCGGCAATGAAAGAGTACGGCGAGCTGTTCAGCGAGGTCGAGACCGGGTGGCGGGAGCGGGCCGAAGCCTTCGCCTCCCGGGTACTCGACATAAACGAGTTTCTGGTGAAGTTCGGGTTCCGGCGGCCGGTTGCGGCCGTATCCGGTCGGGTCACCTACCAGGACCCGTGTCACCTGGCCCATGCCCAGCGGATCCGGTCGGAGCCGCGGCAGGTCATCCGGTCGATTCCGGGGGTCGAATTTGTTGAGATGCGGGGGGCCGACATCTGCTGCGGCAGCGCCGGGATTTACTCGGTGGTTCAGCCGGAACTTTCCCGGCAGATCCTGGCCGAAAAGATGGAAGCGGTCCGCCGGACGGGTGCTGATATCATCGTTACGGCGAACCCGGGCTGTCAGCTCCAGCTTATGGCCGGTGTCCGGAAATACGGCCTGCGGGCCGAGGTGCTTCACGTGGTGGAGCTTCTTGACCGGGCCTATCAGGCCGAGCAGCGGGTGCCGGCCGCCCCGGAGCCGGTCGGGGCCGGCCGTTAAAAATCCGACCCGAGGAGGTATTTGCGGTGCTGTCCGAACGGATGCAGGCCGAACTTAACGAGCAGCTGAACGTCGAGCTCTATTCGGCCTACACTTACCTCTCGATGGCGGCCTACTTTGAGGAGCAAAACTTCCCCGGCTTCGGAAAGTGGCTCAGAATTCAGGCCAAAGAAGAGCTGGGCCACGCGCTCCGCTGCTTTGACTTTATCATCGACCGTGGCGGCAGGGTTAGTTTGAACGCCATTGACCGGCCGCCGGCGGACTTCGGGTCGCCCGTGGAGGCGTTCAAGCAGGCCCTGGCCCACGAACAGAAAGTTACGGCCCTGATTAACCGCCGCTACGCCGCGGCCCTTGAAGAAGGCGATTACGCCAGCCAGACGTTCCTGCACTGGTTTATCAACGAGCAGGTCGAAGAAGAAAAGCTGGTTTCCCAGACCCTGGCGATGGTCGAGCGGGCCGTCCACGACCCGGCCGCAATGCTTATGCTCGACCGGGAGCTGGGCACCCGACCGGAAGAATCCGAAACGGGTTAGCCGCGGGAAAGGCGGGGTGGACCTGGTCCGGCTGCTCCGGAAACTGGTTGCCTGCCCGACAGACCAGGAAGCTTACGGCCTTCAGCTCTGGCTCGGCGACCTGCTTTCGGACCTCGGTTTCGACGTCTCGTTGCAGGACGTTACGCCGGGGAGGCCGGCCGTTTACGGGGTCCGGGGTGGGGGGAATTTGCTCCTGTGTTCCCACGTGGATACGGTGCCGCCCCTGAACCACCCCGACCCGTACCGACTCCGGCAGGACGGCGACCGGCTTGTCGGCCGGGGGGCCCTCGACGCCAAGGGCCAGGTGGCGGCCATGCTCAGGGCCGTGGCCCTGACCCGGGCGCCCTGTCAGGTCCTGCTGACCGCCGACGAAGAAAATGACGCCTTCGGTTCGGAGCGGACCCCGGTAAATGCCGCGGCTGCCGTGGTCCTGGAGCCGACCCGGCTGGAGGTGGCCGTCGCCCAGGCCGGCTACGTGGAGGCCGAAATAACGGTGCCCGGAAAATCGGGCCACGGGGTTTTCCCCGACCGGCTCGAGGGGGCCATTGTCGGGGCGTTCCGGGCCTTCGAGGAGCTCCAGACCCTTCCCTTCGTCCGGGCGACCCACCCGCTCATCCCGTGCAACTGGGTGAACCTCGGCCGGATCCAGGGCGGGGCCGGGCCGCTGGTCGTCCCCTACGAGTGCCGGTTTGAGGTTGACATCGGGGTCTTGCCGCCCCGGACGGCGGCAGACGCCGTCGCCGAGCTTTCTGCCTGGGCCGAAAGCCGGGGCTTCGGGTTCCGGCTCATCGACCAGAGCGACCCCTTCGAGCTGGACCCGGACCAGCCGGTGGTGAAAAGGCTGCAGGCCGCCGCCGGCGCCGTGCTCGGGCGGCCGCCGACCATCACCGGCTACCGGGCCTGGACCGACGCCGAGAACCTGAACGGGCGGGGTATCCCGGCGGTCATCTTCGGGGCGGGGGACCTGGTTTACGCCCACTCCGGGTACGAGTGGGTGAACCTGGCCGACCTCGAAAACCTCAGCCGGATTCTGGCCCGGCTAATTGAGGACTGGTCAGGTCTTTGACCATCCGAACCCAGATTCGCCACTGCCCGACCCGCTTGAAGCCGAACTTCTCGTAAAGTCTGATCGCCCGCTCGTTGTGTTCCCCAACCCAGAGGTCGAGCTTGTCCCGGCCCGACCGCCGGGCGTAGTCCTCGGCGACCTGCAGCAGCTTGCGGCCGATTCCCCGTCCCTGGTAATCGGGGTGGACGACCAGCTCGTGGAGCTCGGCCATCAGGTCGCCCCGCCAGTCGTACCACTCGCCGTGGACGGCGGCAAAAGCGACCGGCCGGCCGTCGTCCAGGACGACAAAGAAGCCCTTCGGGTCGCCCCGGTAAAGCCAGCTCAGGTAGCCCTCGACCTCCCCCGGGCGGGCTTCGGCGTATTCGGGCATGTCACGGTAGGCGAGCTCATAGACCTCGACCAGTTTGGGTAAGAGCCGGCGGAACTGGCGGCTGTTCGGAACGAAGACCTGCATACAGGATGTATACTTTAAAATAGGGTTCGTCCGAAGTGGGGCCTTAGATTTGAGCCCGATTTTTCGGACCGCTAATTTCCAAAGAACGAGGCGAGGTGGAAAACGATGGACACGTTGCTATGGCTCTTCCTCCTCGCCCTGGCACTGCTGGCTGGCGGAGCGGCCGGATTTTTCGGCCGTCAAATTATAACCGGTCGGAGGGTTCAAGCTGCAGAACAGGCGGCAAATCGGCTGATCGCCGAAGCCAGGGCGAAACAGAAGGAGATCTTACTCGAAGCCAAGGATGAATCGATCCGGATTCGGAACCAGGCCGAGGCGGAGCTGAGGGAGCGGCGGGCCGAACTCCAGCGGCAGGAGCGGCGGCTCGCCCAGAAAGAGGAAAGCCTCGAGCGCCGGTCCGAAGCCCTCGAGCGGCGGGAGCGGGCCCTGGCCCAGAAGGAGCGGGAAATCGAATCCCTGCGGGCCCAGGCCGAGCAACTGGTGGCCCGGCAGCAGAAGGAGCTGGAACGGGTTGCCGGTTTGAATCGGGATGAGGCCAAACAGCTCCTGCTCCAGTCGGTTGAGGCCGAGGTCCGGGAGGAGGCCGCCCGGCTGGTGCGCCAGATCGAGCAGGAAGCCAGGGACGAAGGTGAGCGGCGCGCCCGCAACATCCTGGCCACGGCCATGCAGCGGCTGGCCGCCGAGGTGACGTCCGAGCTTACGGTTTCGGTGGTTCCCTTGCCGAATGAGGAGATGAAGGGCCGGATTATCGGCCGGGAGGGCCGCAACATCCGGGCCCTGGAAAACGCGACCGGGGTCGATATCGTCATCGATGAAACCCCGGACTGCGTCACCCTCTCCGGGTTCGACCCGATTCGCCGGGAGGTCGCCCGCATCGCCCTGACCCGCCTCATCAGCGACGGCCGGATCCACCCGGCCCGGATCGAGGAGGTCGTGGCGAAGGCCCGCCAGGAGGTTGAAGCCGGTTTCCTCGAGGACGGCCAGCAGGCGGCGGCCGAAGTCGGGGTCACCGGTCTGCCCCCCGAGGTTCTGCGGACGCTCGGCCGGCTCAAGTACCGGTACAGCTACGGCCAGAACGTCTACTACCACAGCATTGAATGCGCCAAGCTCGCCGGCCTCATCGCCGCCGAAATCGGCGCCGACGTCGACCTGGCCAAGAAGGGCGCCCTGCTCCACGACATCGGCAAGGCCCTGGACCAGGACTTTGAGGGTCCCCACGCCCTGGCCGGGGCCGAGTTCTGCCGCAAGCACGGGGTCTCGGCCAGGGTCGTAAACTGCATCGCCTCCCACCACGGGGATGAGGAGCCGGCCAGCGTCGAGGCGGTCATCGTGGCCGTCGCCGACGCCATCTCCGGCAGCCGACCGGGCGCCCGGCGGGAGTCCCTTGAACATTACGTCCGGCGCATTGAGGCCCTCGAGAAGATCGCCACGTCGTTCGAGGGCGTCGAGAAGGCTTACGCCATCCAGGCCGGGCGGGAAGTCCGGATTATTGTCAAGCCGGAGCAGGTGGACGACCTGACGGCCATGCGGCTGGCCCGGGACATTGCCCGGCGGCTGGAAGAGAGCCTGGAGTATCCCGGCCAGATCAAGGTGACCGTAATCCGGGAGACCCGGGCAGTTGACATTGCACGCTGATGCGCATCATGATGGTGGCCGACATCGTCGGGCGGCCCGGCCGGGAGGCCGTCCGGCGGCTCCTGCCGGCCCTCCGGCGGGAGCACGGTATTGACCTGGTGGTCGCCAACGGCGAGAACGCCGCCGGCGGTCGGGGGCTGAGCCTGCCGACCGCCGGCGAACTTTTCGATGCCGGCGTCGACGTCATCACCCTCGGAAACCACGCCTGGGCCCAGCGGGACCTGGTCGCCCGGCTCGACCAGCTTGACCGGGTCATCCGCCCCCTCAACTACCCGCCCGGCACGCCCGGGCGCGGCTACACAACGGTCCGGGGCGTCGCCGTTGTGAACCTGATCGGCCGGGTATTTATGGGAACCTACGACTGTCCTTTTCGGACGATGGACGCCCTGCTGTCAGAACTGACCGGATCACGTATTATCATAGTGGATTTTCATGCGGAGGCAACGGCGGAGAAGATGGCCCTGGGCTGGTACCTGGCCGGACGGGTATCGGCGGTCCTGGGAACGCACACTCACGTGGGCACGGTTGACACCCGGATTTTGCCCGGGGGCACGGCCTACGTGACCGACGTGGGGATGACCGGGCCGTGGAACTCGGTCATCGGCCACGAGGTGCCGAAGGCGGTGGAGCGGTTCCTTACGTTGCGGCCCGTCAGCGTCGGGATCGCCGACGGACCGGCGATTTTCAACTCGGTTGTCGTCGAGGTCGACGACCGGACGGGCGAGGCTCAGGCTATCTGGCGGCTTGACCGGATTGTTGGCGATTGACATCATAATTACGCAGGGAGCAACATCCTGGCCAGGAGGTGCAAACCGTGCAGGTCCTCAAAGTCAAAGCAACGTCCAAACCAACGGCGGTGGCAGGGGCGATAGCCGGAGTTATTCGGGAGCAGGGCCGTGCCGAGGTCCAGGCCATCGGGGCGGGGGCGGTGAATCAGGCGATCAAGGCGGTGGCCATCGCCCGGGGCTACGTGGCTTCCAGCGGCATCGACCTGATCTGCATCCCGGCCTTCACCGATGTTATGATCAATGACGGTCCGCGGACGGCCATAAAGCTTATCGTTGAACCGAGGTAGATGGGAGAAGTCGATTTACATTTACATACGACCGCTTCCGATGGCCGGCTGACTCCCCAGGAGCTCGTTAAGCTTGCGGCGGACCGGGGTTTAAGGGTCATCGCCATTACGGACCACGACACCACCGACGGGGTCCGGCCGGCCCAGGCCGCGGCCGCCAGGTTCGCCGACCTGCGACTCATTCCCGGCGTTGAGATGAGTGTCGACATCGCCGAGGCTGAGGTCCACCTCCTCGGCTACTGGGTCGACCTGGATAACCGGGAATTCCAGCAGCTGCTGGCCTGGTCCCGGGACGGGCGGGTTAACCGGGCCCGCCGCATCCTCGAAAAGCTTGCCGAACTCGGCCTGCCCGTCGAGTGGGAGCGGGTCCGGGAGCTGGCCGGGGACGGGGCGGTCGGACGGCCCCACATCGCCCAGGCGATGGTCGAAAGGGGCTACGTCGCCGACATCCGCGAGGCGTTCGACCGGTACCTGGGACGCGGTCGGCCGGCCTATGTGGAGCGGGAGCGGCTTACGCCGGAGCAGGGCATCCGGTCGGTCCTGGCCGTCGGCGGCCTGCCCGTTCTGGCCCACCCGGCCGACATCACGGGCCTCGAAGAGTTGCTGCCAGGCTGGGTGGCCGCCGGCCTGGTCGGAATCGAGGTCTATTATGCCGGCTACACCCCCGAGGTTATCGCCCGACTGCAGGAGCTCGCCGACCGGTACGGCCTGATCGCCACGGGGGGCACGGATTACCACGGGTTCGGCACCCCGGATGAGGCCCTGCCGGGCGCGGTGGATGTGCCCCGGGATGTGGTCGACCGGTTGATCAAGCGGCGCTTCCGGCTGGCGTCGTGATGGATATCGGTGAGATATTAAAAATCATCCCCCACCGGTACCCGTTTCTCCTGGTCGACCGGATCCTGGAGGTTGAACCGGGGCGGCGGGCGGTGGGGCTCAAGCAGGTAACCATTAACGAGCCGTTTTTCCAGGGCCATTTTCCGGGCTACCCGATCATGCCCGGTGTCCTCATCGTCGAGGCCCTGGCCCAGGTCGGGGCGGTGGCCGTCTTGAGCCTGCCCGAGAACCGCAACCGGCTTGCCCTCTTTGCGGGCATTGACAACTTCCGATTCCGACGGCCGGTCGTGCCGGGGGATTCCCTGCGGCTGGAGGTGGAGCTGGTCCGGATGCGGGGGGCGGTGGGGAAGGGCCAGGCCCGGGCCCTGGTGGACGGGCAGGTCGTCGCCGACGGCGAGCTGATGTTCGCCCTCACCGAGTTCAAGCGGCCCGAATGAGATTCCCGGCCCGGCCCAGCTCGATTCTGGTCCTCAAACCGTGCTGCCTGGGGGACGTCCTGGCGGCCACGGCCGTCGTCCGGGAGCTGCGGCTGGCATTCCCCGACGCCCGGCTTGACTTTGCCGTCGGCCGCTGGTCCCGCCCGGCAGTGGAAACCAACCCCCGAATCAACGAGATTGTCGACTGCGGCCGGGTCGGCAGCGGCCCGTACTCCCCGGCCGAGTACCTGGGCCTGGTCCGCCGGCTCCGGGCCCGCCGCTACGAGGTCTGCTTTGTCCTGGAACGGTCGGTCTGGCTTGCGCTGATTCCGTGGCTGGCCGGAATTCCGGTCCGGGTCGGCATCGACAGCGGTGGCCGGGGGTTCAGCCTGACGGTGAAGGTCCGCTGGCGGCCCCCGCAGAACGAGGCCGAGCTTTACCTGGACCTGCTCCGGGCGGTGGGGATCGAACCCCGAGACCCCCGCATTGAATTTTTCCCCCGGCCCGAGGACCGGGCCTGGGCCCGGCAGGTGCTGGGGCCGGCCCGGCCGCGGGTGGTCATCCAGCCGGGGGGTGGGGTGAATCCGGGAATGGTTCTGCCGGCCAAGCGCTGGCCGTCCGACCGGTTCGTCGAGGTCGGTCGCCGGGTCCTCAACCTGGGGGGCACGGTCGTCGTCATCGGAACTGCCTGGGACCGGGCGGCGGTGGTGCCGGTCCTGCGCCGGCTGGAACGGCTCGCCCGACCCGGCCGGCTGGTAAACCTGGTTGAAGCCGCCGACTTCGTCAGGCTTGGGGCCGTTCTGGCCGAGGCCGACCTCTTTATCGGCCCCGACAGCGGGCCGATGCACCTGGCGGCGGCCGTCGGCACCCCGACGGTGGCGATCTTCGGGCCGTCCTCCCCCGAGGTCTACCGCCCCCTGGCCCCCAACGTTGTCGCCCTTTACAACCCGGTACCGACCAGCCCCTGCTTTGTCAACGGCCGGTGGAACGCCGCCTGCCGGAACTGGGCGTGCATCCGGGCCGTATCGGTTGATGAGGTCTGGGCGGCGGCGACCCGGCTTCTGGCCGACCGGCTGACCGGCCCGGTCCCCGGCAGCCCCTGAGTCCCGGCGGCCAGGGTATAATCGGGGAGAAGATGGAGCGCCCCAAGCGCTGGATTCTGCCCGAACCCCGACCCGTGCCCGACCTGGGCCCCGTCCCGGCCGTCATTGCCCGCATCCTGGCCAACCGGGGCATAACGACGGCCGAGGAGGCCGAACGGTTCCTCAAGGCGGACGAGCGGCTTCTTGAAGACCCCTTCCGGCTGGCCGATATGCCGGTGGCCGTCGAGCGGCTCATCCGGGCGATCCGGGCCGGGGAACTGATCGGCATTTACGGGGATGCCGATGCCGACGGCCTGACGGCGACCCTGGTCCTGGCCGAGGCCCTGACGGCGCTGGGCGGCCACGTCGTGCCGTACATTCCCGGCCGGCGGGAGGGGCTCACGGTCAGCGCCCTGGCGGGCCTGGCCGAAATGGGCTGCCGGCTTGTTATCACCGCTGACGTCGGGGTGTCGGCCGTGGCCGAGGCCGAGTATGCCCGGGCGGCCGGCATCGACCTGGTGGTCACCGACCACCACCTGCCGCCGGATACCCTGCCCGGCGCCCTGGCGGTTATAAACCCGCGGCGAGCCGACCAGGATTACGCTTTCGGCGACCTGGCCGGGGTGGGCGTCGCCTACAAGCTGGCCCAGGCCGTGGCCCAGGCCGCCGGCCGCCAGCTTGATGCCGGGCCGCTTTTGGAGCTGGTGGCCATCGGCACCATCGCCGACGTGATGCCCCTCACCGGCGAAAACCGCTACCTGGTCCGGCAGGGGCTTCAGGCCCTGGCCGGCACCCGCCGGCCCGGCCTCCAGGCCCTGGCCGGCTTCGGCCGCATCGACCTGTCGGCCGTCTCGGCCGATGTGGTGGCGTTCCAGCTTGCCCCCCGGCTGAATGCGGCTTCCCGGCTCGGGGACGGCATCCTGAGCTTCCGGTTATTAAGCACCCGGGACCCGGTCGAGGCCCGGGAGCTGGCCGAGACCCTGGAGCGGCTCAACCTCGAACGCCAGGCGGCCGTCGGCGAAGCGGTGGGCCGCCTCTGGCCGGAGGTCGAATCCGGCCTGGCCGCCGGCGTTAACCTGGTCTTCCTTGAGGTCGAAAACTGCCCGCCCGGCCTGCTGGGTTTGCTGGCGAGCCGGATAACCGACGCCGTCCGCCGGCCGGCGGTGGTAGTTACCCTGGATGGGGATGAGGGGCGGGGCAGCGGCCGGAGCATCCCGGAATTTGACCTGCACGCCGCCCTGACCCGGCTTTCCCGCTACCTGACGGCGTTCGGCGGCCACCGGCTCGCCGCCGGGTTTAACTTCCGCCGGGAGAACCTGCCGGCGATAAGGGCCGGCCTTATCGAGCTGGCAAATGCCGCGCTGGCCGGCGTGGACCTGCGGCCGGCGGTGAGCGTGGACCTGGAGATCCCGCTGGCGGAGCTTAGTCCGGGCCTCTACCGCTGGCTCGAGCAATTGGCGCCGTTCGGCCACGGCAACCCGGAGCCGCGGTTTCTGAGCCGGGGGGTTGAGGTCCTGCGGGCCGAACGGATACCGGTTTCGGGCAACGGCGACGGCTACCGGCTGATCCTCGGCGCCCGCCAGCGGGGTCGGGGAGTCCCTTGGCCGGCGGTGGCGTTCGCCCTGCCCCACAGTCCGGATGTGCTCTACGCCCGCCGGTGGGACGTTGTTTACACGGTTCAGCTTAACCGCCGCCGCTACCCGCCGACCCAGGAGCTGAATATCGTCGACCTGGCACCGGCCGAGGATTCAGAGTAAGGGGGTGTTTCCATGGGCTTCGAGCAGATTCTGACCGAGGTTCAGGGCCGGGTGGGGATTATCACCCTTAACCGGCCGGAAAAGCTTAATGCGATGACCGCCCAGATGCGGCGGGAGATGCGGGAACAGATCGAGGCCTGGAACGGGGATGACTCGGTCGGGGCCATCGTCATCACCGGGGCCGGCCGCGGCTTCTGCTCCGGGGCCGATATCTCCGGGTTCGAACGGGCCCTGCAGGAGGGTCAGGCGGCCGACCGGGACTGGGCCCGCGAGCCGAGCTGGGTGGACGTCGTCCGGCGGTCGAAACCGATAATCTGCGCCATTAACGGGGTGGCGGTCGGGGTCGGCGTGACGTTCACCCTGCCCTGCGACATCCGGGTGGCCTCGGACCAGGCCCGCTTCTCCCTCCGGTTCCCCCGGATCGGCCTCACCCCGGAGCTGGCGAGCACCCACTACCTGGTCCAACTGGTGGGCCTGGGCCACGCCCTCGAGCTGATGCTTACCGGCAAGTTCATTGATGCCGCCGAGGCCCTCCGGATCGGACTGGTCAACCACGTCTACCCGGCCGACCGGCTGCTTCCGGAGGCCGTCGCCCTGGCCCGGGAGGTCGCCGACAACCCGACCTGGCACGTGCTCCAGATCAAGCGGCTGGTCCACGCCCACTACCTGGAGCGGGATATCGACCGGGTGCTGGCGGCCGAGGACGAGGTTTTCCGCCAGGCCCGGATGTCCGACGCCCACCGGGAGGCGGTCGCGGCCTTCCGGGAGAAGCGGGAGCCCCGGTTTCACGGCTAGGCCGGGCCGGCTTTGGCCGGCCGGAAGAGGCGGCCGCCGAACCTCAACCAGGCGACCGACCCGTCCGGACTTCGCAGAAACTCGCCCCGACCCCCCTTGAGAGGCAGGTCCAGGGCGATTATCCGGTCGGGGGCATAAAAGCCCAGCCGGGATGGGGGCGGGGCCGGCCGGGGCGGCGAATCCTTCCGGGGAAATCCGCCCTTCGGGGTCTGTTTCAGGACCAGCCGGTCGCCATCCAGGGTCAGGTCGATGTCCGAGAGTATCCCCTCGTAGTGGCCGGCGTAGGTCGCCAGCTCCGCCGGGGGGAGGTTGTAAATTTCCGGTTCGGGCCACGGGACCCCCAGGAAGGTTTCAACGGCCCAGCGGGTCACCTCGGCGTTTATCACCCCGCCCCGGTCGGAGTTGGTCAGGACGCAGACGGCGAAATCGCGGCCCGGAACGAAGTTAAAGAGGGTTATCTGGCCGTTGGTTCCGCCCCCGTGGCCCACCAGGCGGACGTCCCCGGCCACCGGCTGGATAAACCAGGTAATGCCCATGAGCCGGCCGGCGTCGGCCTCGCACACCGGGGTCTGCATCAATTGCCGGGATTCGGCCGTGAGCAGGTCCGGGCCGCGGCCCAGGTGGAACCGGGCGTATTTAAAGAGCTCCCGGACGGTGGTAATCAGGCCGCCGACCGGGTTGGCGCACCGGGGCAGGGCCCAGGGCCGGGCCACGAACGGCCCGGCCTCACCGGTCAGGTGGCCCACCGCAAACCGGTGGGTGATAACGTCGTGGGCGAAGAAGTAGGCGTGCTCGAGGCCGATGGGGTCCAGCACCAGCTCCCTCAGGGCGGCTTCGCAGGGCTTGCCGGTGACGACCTCGATAATCCGGCCGGCGACGTAAAACCCGGCGTTGTTGTAGGCCCAGACTGTGTCCGGCGGGGTGACCTGGGGGAGGTCGGCCATGGCCGCCACCATCCGGGCCAGGGCGTCGTCACCCAGGCCAAAGTCGTCAAAATAGTCCCCGACCCAGCCGCCGGTATGGGTGAGCAGGTGGCGGACGGTCACGGCGGCCGAAACAGCCTCGTCTTTGACCCTGAACTCCGGCAGGTACTTCCGGACCGGGTCCTCGAGCCGGACCCTGCCGGCCTCGACAAGGCGCAAAATGGCCGTACCGGTAAAGGTCTTGGTTATCGACCCGACCTGAAAGAGGGTGTCGGCCGTCACCGGCAGGGGGTTCTCCAGGCTTGTAACCCCGAATCCGGCCACGTAGTCGCGGTCGCCGTGGGCGATGCCGACGGCGACCCCGGGGACGCCCAGCTCGGCCATCAGGCCGGTAACCCGCCCGGCGAGGGGCCGGAGGCGGGCCTCGTCGCTCAACTCGTTAACCGTGACCACGGTATACCTCCCGGTATAGCATCTGGGTCGCAGACCCTCCCGTCAGCATGGGGCGGCTCGGGCGACCAGCGGCAGAAAGAGCCGGAACGGGCCGGGGGCGACCGGCGGCGCCGGGGCCACAGCCCGGACGGCCCGGTAGGCATTGACGAGACCGTAACCGTAGTAGGGGTCCCAGCCCGGGCTTCCCAGGTCGTCGGCGGTCTGGAAAAGAATTGAGGCCACCGCGTCCGGCCCGAGGTCGGGGCGGAGGGAGAGAACGAGGGCGGCCACGGCGCTGACGTGGGGGGCCGCCATGGAGGTCCCACTGGCGTACCGGTAGCTCCCGTTAGGGACCGTGCTCAGGATGCTGACCCCGGGCGCGGCCAGGTCGATGTAACTGCCGTAATTCGAAAACCAGGCCCGCCGAAGGCTTGAGCCCACGGCGGCCACGGCGATGACGTGGTCGAAGGCCGCCGGGTAGACGGGCTGGTTGTTACCCGAGTTGCCGGCGGCCGCCACAATGACCGTCCCGGCGCAGTAGGCCCGGTTGACGGCATCCCGGAGGGTGGGGTCGTCGTATAAACCGCCGAGGCTCAGGTTGATGACCCGGGCCCCGAATGTAGAGGCCGCGTCCAGAATGGCCCCGGCGACGGTTGTCGAAG